>Ga0307302_10000653_pt1 | contig 15316 bp, 15 predicted proteins | sample ER_DNA_183_FD_194490 | JGI IMG/M metagenome (GOLD analysis project Ga0307302, IMG submission 194490) | Bulk soil microbial communities from the East River watershed near Crested Butte, Colorado, United States - ER_DNA_183 | ecosystem: Environmental > Terrestrial > Soil > Floodplain | place...
CCCCGCGAGGTGCTGAAGCTCAAGCCGGCCCCGCGGGTGATCAACTACCAATAGCCGGCGGCCGCCGCTCCGGCAGGGGTTTGGCCAGGAGCTCGTCCACGTAGGCGACACATTCGGTGACCGCCGTCTCCAGCAGGGCCTGGCCCTTGGCCGCGGTGCCGAGGGTGGCGTCCCCCTGGACCCCTGAGCGGCTGAACGACGACCACCAGGGCATCAGCTTCAGCGGCCCGTCCGACCAGTCCAGCCAGGCGTGCTCGCCCTCGGGGTAGGAGCGCTCGTCGACGGCCAGCTCCATGGCCACCGCGTCGGGGTCGATGGCCAGGTAGATCGAGGTCTCCAGCTCACAGGCATGGGCCATCCCGCCCCTGGTCGATTCCCGCACCCGGTCGATCACCTCGAACGCGGCCGGGCTGGCCAGGTAGAAGGCGGCCGCGGCCAGCACCTCGGGCCGGTCGACCATGACCAGGCGGGCCGCCGTCTCGACCAGGTTCTGGTTGGAGCCGTGGCCGTTGAGGAACAGCATCCGCCGGAAGCCGTGGTGGGCCAGGGACCGGCCGACGTCGCTGCAGTAGCGGACGAAGGTGTCCCAGCCGATGCTGATCGCGCCCGGGAAGTCCAGGTGGTGGGGGTCGTAGCCGTGGGGGATGGCCGGCAGCAGCACCACCCGGTCGGCCGCCCGGGCCGCGGCCCGCTCGCAGATCTCGGACACGATCCGCAGATCGGTGTCCACCGGCAGGTGGGGGCCGTGGTCCTCCAGGGTGGCCACCGGGACCAGGGCGACCCGGTCCTGGCCGGCCGCCCGGGCCACCTCCGGCCAGGTCAGGCGCTCGTAGCGCAACGGTCCGGTCTCAGACCACACCGGCCAGGTCCACCTCCTCGTAGGCGGTGACACAGGGGCTGCCCGGCGCCACCCACATCCGTCCCAGGTCCAGGTCGCAGATCATCGAGAAGACGATCGCCGACGCCTCGTCGGCCGGGTCCTCGGTGCCGTGCTCGCAGATGGCCTGGGGGCCGTCGCCGCCGTGGTCGGCCAGGATCTCGCCGATGGCCGCCGGGGTGGCCGGGGACCGCTCCTCGACCAGGGCCTGGAGCCGGGCCAGGCGGGCCAGGCTGCCCGGGCTGGGCGGCGGGGCCCGGTCGGCCAGCTCCGGGTCGGTGTAGTGGTTGGTGTGGCTGCCGGGCATGCCGTTGACCGCGTACCGGGTGGCGCTGGTCTCGATGTTCATGGCGCTGCCGGTGGCGAAGGCGAAGCTGTGGCCGTAGCCGCCGGCCCGGCCGGGCAGGGTGGCCCGGCGCAGGGCGTCGGCGGGGGAGGAGGCGACCAGGGCGTGCCGGGAGACCAGCACCCGGGGGATGCCGACCCCGTCGTCGTTGGCGACCAGCGACTGGATGCCCTGGGCGACCCGGTACTCGTTCATGCCCACCGCCGGCAGGCAGCAGGCCAGGGTGGGGGAGACCAGGGCCGGGCCGTCGTCGGGCAGCTCGACGACCACGGCCACGTGCCCGACATCGCCGGCCATCCACTGCTCGTTGTGGCCGAGCAGGGTGTAGCCGGGCCCGGAGATGGTCACCGTCGAGCAGCGGTCCCCCGGCGCGCCGGCGGGCCCGGCGGCCTCGGGCGGCCCGCCCGGCCCGGCGGCGCCGGTGACCTGGCCGAGCGAGCGGCCGCCGCGCGCCTCCAGCAGCGGCTCCAGCTCCTCGAAGGCGTTGACGCAGAACAGCTCCCAGAACGACACCCCGGCCCCCTCGGCCATCCCGGTGACCAGCTCGACCAGGTCGGGCAGCTCCCGCTCGGCGGCGGCCAGGTAGGGGGCGAGCAGCCCGGGCAGCTCGCCCGCGCCCACGCCCCGGCGGACCAGGTAGCGCCAGTAGAACTCCAGCGAGGCCCGGATCAGGTCGGCCAGCTCCCAGCCGACGGTGCGGCCCCGCTCCAGCGGCTCGCCCCTGGCCACCACCACCCGGACCGGGCTCATTGGGGCGCCTCGGGCAGGCCAGCGTAGGCGAGCAGGAAGGCGGCCGCGCCCACGATGTGCTCCTCCAGCCCGGCCAGGGTGGCGTACTCGTCGGGCCCGTGGGCGCCGGCGGCGTGGCCGACCCCGCCCGACGCCCAGGGCAGCCCCAGGACGCGGTCGAACACGAAGTAGGGGGCGCACCAGGGGGCCAGCGGGTAGGGCAGGGCGCGGCGGCCCATGGCCTGGTAGGAGGCACGCATGGCCGCCTCGGACCGGTTGCCGGGCGGCGCCTTGGCCCACGGGTAGGCGTCGAGCAGGCGCACCTGGACATGGCCGAAGCCGTGGTCGTCCAGGTGGCGGCGGACGGCGCCGGCCGCCGCCTCCGGGTCGCCCCCGACCAGGCGGATGTCGACCCTGGCCTCGGCCCGGCTGGGCACGATCGTCTTGCCGCCGGGGCCGACGTAGCCGGCGGCCAGCCCCGAGATGTTCAGGGTCGGCCGGAACAGCAGCGCCTCCAGCAGCTCGGCCGGGCCGCCGGCCAGCCGGTAGCGGGCGGCGTTGGCCTCGCGCAGGTGCTCGGCCGGGTCGAAGCCTTCGGCCAGCTCGGCCAGCAGCCGCCGGTCGCCCTCGCCGGGCCCGGGCCCGCCGTCCAGGCCGGCCACCCGGATCTCCTCGTCGGGGCCGGTCAGGGTGGCCAGGGCCTGGACCAGCGCCCACACCGGCGAGGCGATCCAGGCCTGCTCGCTGGAGTGCAGGTCGACCGCGGGGCCGCCCCAGTCGCCGGCCTCGCAGACCAGCTCCAGGTCGCACAGCCCCTTGCAGCCGAGGATCAGCTCGGGCTGGCCGTCCAGGCCGGCGGTCAGGTCGAGGTCGAAGGCGCCCTCGGCGGTCAGGTCGCCGGCCCTGGCCCGGACCGCGGCGGCCAGGTTGGGGCTGCCCAGCTCCTCCTCGCCCTCGATCATCAGGGCCACCGTCACCGGCATGGCGTCCAGCTCGCGTAGGACCTCGACGGCCAGGAAGAAGCAGGCCAGGCAGCCCTTGGAGTTGGCGCTGCCCCTGGCCACCACCGCCGGCCCGACCCCGGGCAGGTCGCGGACCTCGGCCGCGAACGGCGGCGAGGTCCAGTCCGGCTCCTGGGCCGGCTGCACGTCGTACATGCCATAGCGCAGCAGCCGGGGCGCCCCCGCCGGGCCGGGCAGCTCGCCGATGACCAGCGGGTGGCCGGGGGTGGCCTGGAGCTCGAACGACCCGCCGGCGCCCTCGACCCAGGCGCCGGTGGCCTCGGCCACGGCCCCGATCCCCTCGCCGGTGGCGCTCACCGACGGCAGCCGGAGGTAGGCGCGGATCCGCTCCAGGTCGGCCGGGAACCGCTCGGCCACCCGGGCCCGAACCAGGGCCAGCGTGTCGTCCATCCCCGTATTCTCTACAGCCAGTCCTTCCGCTTGAAATACACCCACAGGCCGGTGGCCGACACCACCATCAGGGCCAGCGCCCAGGCGTAGCCGAACCGCCAGCCCAGCTCGGGGATGTGCTGGAAGTTCATCCCGTCGATCCCGCTGATCATGGCGGCCAGCTCCTCGGGGGTGGCCGAGACCAGGTCGACCCAGGCCAGGGTCCGGGGCTCGCCGCGGACCTCGGACAGGTCGGCCACGGGCACGTCGCGGGCCTCCTGGCCCTTGCCGAACACGTGGACCTGGATCATGGCTCGGCTCCGTTCGTCCTCGGCTGGCCGGGGGCGGCCGGGAGGCGGCCGCCCAGCTCGGCGACCAGCATCCCGGCCAGGATCAGGCCGGCGCCGAGCCAGCCTCGCCCGGACAGGCGCTCGCCGGCAACCAGGAACCCGAACAGGCCGGCGAACACCGGCTCCATGGTGAGGATGACGGCGGTGCGGGTCGGGGACACCTCGCGCTGGGCCCGGGTCTGGATCAGGAACGCCCCGGCCGAGGCGGCCACCGAGGTGATGACCAGGGCGACCCACACCTCGGCCGAGCCGGGGACGACCAGGTCGCCGGCCAGCCCGGCCCAGACCAGGGCGACCAGCCCGGTCGTGCCCAGCTGGACCACGGCCAGCCGGTAGCTGGAGAAGCGGGGGGCGGAGCGGCCGAGCAGCAGGATGTGGGCGGCGAAGGCGACCGCGCAGCCGAAGACCAGGGCGTCGCCCTGGCGGACCTCCAGGCGCTGGAGCGACAGCAGGCCCAGGCCGACGGCGGCCAAGCACGCCCCCAGCACCGGCCAGCGCCCGGGCGGCTGGCGCAGCAGCAGCGCGGCGAACAGGGGCGTGAGCACCACCGCCAGCCCGGTGATGAAGCCGGCGTTGGACGCCGTGGTGTACTGGAGCCCGACCGTCTGGAAGCCGTAGCCGGCGAACAGGGCCAGCCCGGCCGCCGCCCCCGCGGCCAGCAGCCCCGGCTGGCCGCCGCTGGCCAGCCGCGGCCGCAGGGCGGCCAGCAGCAGGGCCGCGGCCAGGAACCGGTAGGCGATGAAGGTGAACGGTGGGATCTGGGCGACCGCGTCGCGCACCAGCACGAACGTCGACCCCCACACGGCGGTCACGCCCACCATGGCCAGCTCCCAGCGGTAGGCGCCGACCCCCCGCCGGGTGGTGACCACAACGCCCTCCTCTGCTGGTCCGGGCCGACCCGACGATCCTACGGCCTCGCGCGGTCAGGCCGGCCTCCACCCGTCCGAGGGGTCGGGGCGGAGGCGCTTGAGGCGGGAGAGGTCGGTGGCCATCTGGTCGGGGTCGCCGGTGGTCTCGGTGATCACGGGGAGGGCGGCCAGGCCGGGGTGGGCGAGGATGGCGGCGAAGCCCTGGTCGCCGATGGTGCCGGTGCCGATGGGGCAGTGGCGGTCGCGGCCGGCGCCGACGGGGTCGCGGGAGTCGTTGGCGTGGACGAGCACCACCCGGTCGCCGAGGGTGGCGAACAGCTCGTCCAGGGCCTTGGTGGCGCCGGCCGGGTCGCCCAGGTCGTAGCCGGCGGCCTGGGCGTGGCAGGTGTCGATGCCCACCTTCAGGCGGGGGTGGTGGTCGCAGGCGGCCAGCAGCTCGGCCATCTCGTCGAACCGGGACGCCAGGGACCCGCGGGTGCCGGCGGTCAGCTCCAGGACCAGGTCGGGCCCGGCCGCCGCGACGCCGCGACCGGCCCCGGAGGTCCCGGGGGCGGTGATCGCGTCGGCCAGGGGGAGCAGGGCCTCGCGGGTGCTGGCCAGGCCGGCCGACCGGCCGCTGGCCAGGGCCGCGCCGGCGTGGACGACGACCCCGGCGGCCCCGATGGCGGCCGCCTTGGCCAGGGTGGCGGCGACCACCTCGCGGGACCGCTCCCGGGTGACCGGGCTGGCGCTGGCGAAGTTGACCAGGTAGGGGGCGTGGACGAACAGCGGGCCGAGGCCCGCCACCTCCAGGTCGCCCCGGAAGCGCTCGTCGGCCGCCGGGTCGACCGGCGGCTGGGCCCAGCCGCGGGCGTTGGACACGAACACCTGGAGCGACTCGCAGGCGACGGCCCTGGCGTTGCCGACCGCCCGCTCGAGGCCGCCGGCCACCGACACGTGGGCCCCGATGCGCACGTCAGAACAGGTTGAGCAGGAGCCGGACGCCGCTGCCCCGCTTGGCCTTCTCGCCGGGGGCCGGGCTCTGCTCGACCACCCTGCTCCCCACCGGGAGCACGTAGTGGGCCTCCAGGCCGGCCTCGCGCAGGCGCTGCTCGGCCTCCTTCTTGGACAGGCCGACCACCTGCGGGACCACGACCAGGTCGGGGCCCTTGCTGACGCGCAGGACCACCGTCGACCCCCAGGGCACCTCGGACCCGGCGCCGGGGTCGGTGCCCACCACCCGGTCCTCGGGCACGTCGTCGTCGAAGACGCGCTCGGGCCGGACCTCGATGTGGGCGGCCGCGAGCTCGGCCTCGGCGACCTCGACGCGCCGTCCGGCCACCTCGGGGACCTGGACCTTGGGCTTGCCGGTGCTGACCACCACGGTGACCACCTGGTCGGCGTCGAGCACCGTGCCCTTGGCCGGCCGGGTCCGGATGACGGCGCCCTTGGCGACGTCGAGGCTGCTGTCCCCCTCCCGCCGGTAGCGGATGTCCAGCTCGTCCAGGCGGCCGGTGGCCGCGCCGGCCGGCCGCCCGGCCAGGTCGGGCAGGACGATCCCGAGCGACGGCTGGATCACCACGGTGTCCCCGCGCCGGGCCCGCTCCCCGCCGTCGACCGACTGGGTCGCCACCAGGCCCTGGTGGACGTGGTCGGAGGCGACCGCCTCCCCCGTCCGGGCCTTCAGGCCGCGGTCCTGGAGGTCCCGGGTCGCCTCGGCGACCTCCAGGCCGACCACCTCGGGCACCCGCACCGACCCGCCGAGCAGGCCCCCGGCCCGGGTCAGCAGCCCGGCGGCGAGCAGGGCGACGACCACCAGCACGGCCAGCACCCGGCCCTTCCGGCCCTTGGCCCGCCCGGCCCGCTTCTTGGGCACCCGTCCGGTGGTCGGCCGCGGCCGCAGCGGCGCCTGGTTCGCGGCCGCCGCCCGGGTCGTGGTCGCCGCCTGGGTGGCGGCCGCCGCCCGGGGGCTGTGGACAGCCGGAGACCCTTCGCTTCCCGGTCGGCTACGCTCCCCCTCCGGGGGGCCCGGCGCCGGCTCCCGGCCCTCCGGCGGCCAGCCGGTGGTCGGTGCCCCGGCCGCCGCCCCCAGGCCGGGCGGCAGGCCGGTGGTCACGGCCCCGGCGGGGTGGTGGCCGGCCGCGGCCGCGCCGGCCGCCGGGGCCCAGGCGGCGGTGGTGTCGGGACCCGCGGCCGGGAGCCGGGTGGTGGCCCTGAGGGTCTCGTCGACCCGGCGGCGGCGGGGCGCCCCGATGGCGGCGGCGAAGTCCGAGGCGCGCAGGAACCGCCGGGTCGGGTCCGGGTCGGTGGCCCGGGCCACCGCGGCGTCGAACGGCTCCTCGATCCCGTCCACCACCCGCGACGGTCGCGGCACCCGGCCGCCCAGGTGCTGCTGCACGACCTGGCGGGGGTCGCCCTCGAACGGCGGCCGGCCGCTCACGCACTCCCAGGCGACCACCCCGAGGGCGTAGACGTCGGCCCGCCCGTCGACCACCCCGCCCCGCAGCACCTCGGGCGCGCAGTAATGGACGGTGGCGGCCAGGGCCTGCCCGTGGCCCCGCTGGGCAGCCGCCCTGACCAGGCCGAAGTCGGCCACCTTGACCGTCTCGCTGGTCAAGAGGAGATTCTCCGGCTTGACGTCGAGGTGGACCACGCCGGCGTGGTGGGCGTGGTCGAGGGCGTCGGCGACCGGGCCCAGGAGCTCGGCGGTGGTCTCGGGGCTGAGGCGCCGCTGGCTGTCGAGCAGGTCGCGCAGGGTCCGTCCGTCGACGTGCTCCATCACGATCCAGGGCAGGCCCTTCTCCTCGCCCGAGTCGTAGACGGCGACCACGTTGGGGTGCGACAGGCGGGCGGCCGTCCGGGCCTCGCGCCGGAACTGCTCGGAGAACTCGCGGTCACGGGCGAACTCGGGGCGGGGGACCTTGATCGCCACCACCCGGTCGAGGTGCCGGTCGTGGCCGCGGTAGACGATGGCCATGCCGCCCTGGGCGATGCGGGCGACGACCTCGTAGCGGCGGCGGCCCAGCGTCCGGCCGACAAGGGCGTCCAGGTCGGCGGTGTGTCTGGCCAAGGTCAGTCCCGGTGTCGGTCGCCGTCCGGCGGACACCGGCCGGCAGAGAATTGTAAGCAGGCCCCGCCCACAACTGCACGGAGGCCCAGCCGGCAGGGCCACGATTCGGTGCCGGAGGTGGGGCGAGACGGAGACAGGGTGCGGCGGAGGCCCAGCCGGCAGGGCCACGATTCGGTGCCGGAGGCCCAGCGCTGGCGGTTCGTGGCCCGGGCCGCCAGAATGCCGGGACATGGCCTTCGACGATGAGCTGGGACTGCTCGGTTTCCACCCGGCCCAGGAGAGACGGGACGGCACCCGGACCTTCTCCCTGGCCCGCAACCGCTACCTCACCTACTGGCTGCACGTGCCCGCCGACGACGGGGCGGCCCTGTTCACCTGGGAGTTCGCCCTCGGCGAGTACATGGACGAGTACGGGCTCCAGGTGGGGGCCAACGAGCCGCTCAACCAGTTCCTGTTCCCCCAGGTCGACACCGAGGTGGCCCAGGACATGGCCGAGGTCGCCAAGGCGATGGAGCGCACCGAGGCGATGTTCGCCGGCATGGACTTCGGCCACCACGGGTGAGGGCCGCGCCGCCGATGCTTGACCGGCGCCCGGGTGGGTAGGCGGAGCAGGCGGGCTGTTGGAGTAGTCTCCGTCCCCCTGGCCCGCCCGTTGGAGGAGGCAGCATGCGCCGCGGTGGTTCGCTGCTCATCACGATCCTGCTGCTCCTGGCCGCGTTCTGGGCCGGCATCCAGTACGAGCGGAACAACTGCAAGATCGACCTGCCCAACACCGCCCAGCAGGTCGACCAGTCGGTCAAGTGCCGCGACTACAAGGGTGTCGACCTGCCCGGCTAGGACGTTCGACCGGTCGCCGGCGGGCCGCCCTGGGCCACCTCGGGCCTCGGGCGGCCCCCCGGCGCTCCCGGGACGAGGGCCGCGGATGGAGGAGGGGCGGTGTTCGGGCGCGCCACCTACCTGGTCCTGATGGCCGCCTGCCTGTTGGTCACCCTGCCCCTGGAGCTGGTGCTGAAGGCCGGGGTCTACCGGCGGCCCCGCCGCTGGCTCGCCGCCCTGGTCCCGGTGTTCGTCGCCTTCAGCCTCTGGGACTGGCTGGCCATCCGCCGCGGCCACTGGACCTACAGCCCCCGCTACACCACCGGCATCGTGCTCCTCGGCCTCCCCCTCGAGGAGCTGGTCTTCTTCGTCGTCGTCCCGACCTGCGCCCTCCTCACCTACCAGGCGGTGGTCCGCCTCCTCCCGTCCCCCGACCCCCGGGACGCGCCCCGGTGATCCGTGAGTACACCGTCGCCTCGGCCGCCGGGGTCGTCCTCGCCGTCCTGCTCGAGCTGCTGGTCCTGCGCACCGGCCTGTTCCGCGACCCCCGCTACTGGATCACCCTGGCCATCGTCGCCGCCTTCCAGCTCCTGGTGAACGGCGTCCTCACCTGCCCCCCGATCGTCAGCTACGACCCCGCCGAGATCCTCGGCCCCCGGATCGTCTGCGCCCCCATCGAAGACCTCGGCTTCGGCTTCGCCATGGTCACCACCACCATCGCCCTCTGGCGCCGGGCCGCCGCGTAGGCGCCCGCACGGACGTCGGGACCCTGGTGCTGCCGCACAGCCCGCCGGTCGGGTCCGGGCGGTCAGGGCTCCAGGCGGTGCAGGGCCTTGCCGACCCGCTCGGCGATGCCGACTGCGTCCAGGCCCAGCTCGGCCAGCAGGACCTCGCGCTTGCCGTGGGGGAGGAACTGGTCGGGGATGCCGAGGCGCAGCAGCGGCGTCGCCACCTCCTCGTCGGCCAGGACCTCGGCCACGGCCGAGCCGAACCCGCCGGCGAGCACGTTGTCCTCGACGGTCGCGACCAGCCGGTGGGCGGCGGCAACGGCGCCCAGGCGCGGGTCGAGCGGCTTGACCCAGCGGGGGTCGACCAGGGTCACGCTGATCCCGTCCTGCTTGAGCAGCCGGGTCGCCTCCTCGCAGGTCACCGCCAGCTTGCCGAGGCCCAGCAGGAGCACGTCCCGGCCCCGGGTGCGCACGTCCCAGGCGCCCAGCTTCATCTTGCGGACCGGGCCCGAGACGGTGAGCCGGGGCGTGGTCGACTTGGGGAACCGGATCGCGAACGGCCCGGCCGTGTGCGCGATCGCCGTCGCCAGGGCCCGGCGCAGCTCGTTGCCGTCACGCGGCGAGGCGATGGTGAGGTTGGGGACCTCCCGCAGCCAGGTGACGTCGTAGACGCCGTGGTGCGAGGAGCCGTCCTCGCCGGTGATGCCCGAGCGGTCGAGCACGAAGATCACCGGCAGCCGGTGCAGGGCGACGTCCATCATCACCTGGTCGAAGGCGCGCTGGAGGAAGGTCGAGTAGATGGCGCAGACCGGCCGCAGCCCCCGCAGGGCCATGCCGGCGGCCATGGTCACCCCGACCTGCTCGGCGATGCCGGCGTCGAAGACCCGGTCGGGGAGCTCCCGCTGCATGACCGTCAGCTTGGTCGGGCCGAGCATGGCGGCCGAGATGGCGACCAGCTCGGGATGGCGGCGGGCCTCGTCCAGCAGGGCCTGGCCGAACACGTCGGTGAACTGCACCTCGTCGCCCGACTTGGGCAGGACCCGGCCGGTCTCGGGGTCGAAGGCGCCGAGGGAGTGGAGGTTGTCCTCCTCGTGCTCCTCGGCCGGCGGGTAGCCGCGGCCCTTCTGGGTGATCACGTGGAGCATGACCGGGCCGGGCACCCGCATGGCGTGGTCGATGGCTCTCTCGAGGGCGCCCAGGTCGTGGCCGTCGACCGGCCCGGCGTACTGCCAGCCGAGATCCTCGAACACGACCCGGGGCGCGACCAGCGCCTTGGCCCCCTCCTTGACCCGCTTGGCCGCCTCGACCATGCCCTCGCCGACCAGCGGCACCCGACCGAAGGTCTCCTCGACCCCCTTCTTGAGGGCCTCGTAGCCGGGGTGGAGGCGGAGCGGGGCCAGGTGGCCGGCCAGGCCGCCGACCGTCGGGGCGTACGAGCGGCCGTTGTCGTTGAGGATCACCAGCAGGTCGGGCTTGCGGTGGCCGATCAGGTTGAGCGCCTCCAGCGCGACCCCACCGGTGAGCGAGCCGTCGCCGACCACCGCCACCACCCGGCCCTCGCCCCTGCCGGCGCGGCCGGCCTCGGCCAGGCCGAGGGCGTAGCCGAGGGCGGTCGAGGCGTGGGAGTTCTCGATCACGTCGTGGGGGCTCTCGGCGCGCGACGGGTAGCCGGAGAGGCCCCCGAGGGTGCGCAGGTTGGCGAAGTCGTCCTGGCGGCCGGTGAGCAGCTTGTGCACATAGGCCTGGTGGCCGGTGTCCCAGACGATGCGGTCGACGGGCGAGTCGAGGGCCCGGTGGAGGGCGATGGTGAGCTCGACGACGCCGAGGTTGGGGCCGAGGTGGCCGCCGCGGACGGCAACCGCCCGGACCAGGAAGTCCCGGATCTCGGCGGCCAGCTCGATGAGCTGGTCGTCGCTGAGCTGCCGCAGGTCGCTTGGTTGCTTGATCGATTCCAGCATGGCGATTCGAGGATATGGCGTTTTGGGTGTTCGTGCCTCTCGGGAGGCGGAGCCTACCGCAGCCGGCTTCCGGCGTGGCGGACGGCCACCAGGAGCTGGACGCAGCCGGCCGCCTCGAGCACGGCCAGCGTCGCCAGGGCCAGGGGATAGCCGAGGTCGATGGCGGCCGCGGCCGGGCCGTCGCCGGCCAGCTGGGCGCCCCCGACGGCCAGGCCGGCCAGGCCGAGCACGATCACCCGGGTCGGCCGCTCACCCGCCGTGGCCAGCGACCAGGCCGCGGCCACCTGGCCGGCCTGGGCCCGCGCCCGCACGTACTCGAGCAGCAGCAGCAGCCCGGCCGCCGCCGCCCCGGCGGCCAGGGCCGCGGCGCCCCACCCGGGGTCGGCCTCGGTCGCGACCAGCACCACCGGCCCGGCGATCAGGGCCAGGTCGGCCAGCCGGTCGGCCGTCGAGTCCCACACGAACCCGAAGGCGCTGGCCCGGCCCTGCATGACCGCGACCGCCCCGTCGACCGAGTCGGCCACCCCGGCCACCAGTGTCAGCGCGCCCGCGGCCGCCGCCCACCCCGGCCCCAGCGTGGCCGTCCACCCGGCCACCAGCGCCACCCACAGCGCGGCCAGCGTGACCAGGTCGGGATCCACCCCGGCCCTGGCCAGCGGCACCCCGACGGCATGGGGCAGCCGCAGGTACCCCGCGGCCAGCCGTCCCCCCGGCTGCACCCCCTCCCCGAGCGAGTGCACCTCCCGCCACCCGGCCCGGTACGCCTCGAAGGTCCACGGAGCGCCGCCCTCGCCTGCCTCGAAGCTCCGGGGGGAGCCGCGCTCGCCGGCCGGCGAGGCCTCCGGCCCGGACGCCGAGGCCGACCGGGCCGGGTCGGGACGGGCCTGCGACGCCGGCGTGCGCGTCAAGGCGGTCCAGGCGAGGATGACCACACCAGCGACCCCCAGCCCGATCCCGACCCAACCCGTCCCGTCCACCGCCGACCCGCCCGTCCTCCACCCAGCCCGTCCTGGCGGGTTCCCCGCCCGAACCGTCCCGCCCTCCGCCCCGACCCATGGTCGCCCCGACCTACGCCGAACTGCCCCGATCCGGCGTCGGGTCCCCCGGTGGGGGAGCGTAGCCGACCGGGCAGCGAAGGGTCTCCGGCTGTCCACAGCCCCCCGGGGCAGTGGAGGGTCCCGGACCTCATAAGGTCCCAAGGAGGGTCCCGCTGTCACAGGTCCAGAGGAGGAGGTCTCCGCTGTCCACCACCGTCCGGCCGTCGACCGCCCGGAACCTCGCCGCCGTCGCCGCCGGGGCGGCGGGGGTGGCCGGTGGGCTGTCCAGCCTGGCGCGGCTCGGCCGGGCCGGGCGGGGGCGGCACCGGCTGGGGCCCCGCGACCCGGCCGAGGTCGGCGAGACGGTGAGCGTGGTGGTGCCGGCGCGGGACGAGGCCGGGCGGGTGGGGGAGTGCGTGGCGGCGCTGCGCGGCCAGGACGCCGCCGTGGTCGAGGTGGTGGTGGTGGACGACGGGTCGACCGACGGGACCGCCGACGAGGCGGCCCGGGCCGGGGCCCGGGTCGAGGCGGCGCCGGCGCCCGAAGCCGGGGTCGCCGGGAAGGCGGCGGCCTGTGCCCATGGGGCGGCGGCGGCCAGGGCCGGGCGGTGGCTGGCCTTTGTCGACGCCGACGTGGTGCTCGCCCCCGGGGCTCTGTCGCGGCTGCTGGGCGCCTGCCTGGCCTCCGGGGCGGCCGCGGCCAGCCCGCTGGCCAGGCAGGTCACCGGGACCTGGTGGGAGGAGCTGCTCCTGCCCGAGCTGGGCCTGGCCGTGGCCGAGCGGCTGGACCTGGACGCCGTGGCCGACCCGGCCCGCCCGGCGGCGTTCCTGTCCGGGCAGTGCCTGCTGGTCCGGCGGGACGCCTACGAGGCCGTGGGCGGGTTCGCGGCCGTGGCCGGGTCGCTGGTGGAGGACGTGGCCCTGGCGGTCCGGCTCAAGGCGGCCGGGCACCGGCTGGAGGTGCGCCTGGCCCCCGACCTCGCCGCCGTGCGCATGTACGGCCGCTTCGGCGACCTGTGGGAGGGGCTGGCCAAGAACCTGGCCGAGGTGTGGGGGCCGAGCCCGGGGTCGCTGGCCCGCCAGGCCGCCCGGGCCCTGGCCGGGCTGGCCCCATGGCTGGCCCTGGCCGCCCGACCCGGTGCCCCGGCCCGGCGGGTGGCCGTGGCCGGCGGGCTGCTCCAGCTGACCGTCCGGGCCGGGGGCCGGCTGGTCGCCGGGGCCGACCCGCGGTTCGCCGTCGCCTACCCGGCGGCCGACCTGGTGCTGCTGGCCGTCTACGCCGACTCGGTCCGCCGCCGCCGCACCGGCGCCCCCCTCACCTGGAAGGGCCGCACCTACCGGCCACCCCCGGCAGGCCGCCGATCGTAACGAGAAGTTCTCCTGAGTCGAGGTATCCCCTTGTGGGACGCCGTGCTGGCGTGAAAATGGGTCGGGCTGCCCGCCGACGCCGATGTGTCCTTGGCCGCTGGAGGCCGTGCCTGAGTCTGGCGCCGGGGCCCGATAGCAGGGTCGCGCACTGTTGCCACGAGCACGCCGGTCAGAGTTTCGGTATCCCAACCGAGCCCCCGGGCAGCCCGCCTGCGACCCGTGATGGAGGAGGACGGTCGGTGCCAGCAGGCCAGCAGGTCGAGGTCGAGGTCGACGAGCACGAGGAGATCGTGGGCCGGGTCGCCGCGATCGACGTCGCCAAGGCGTCGGGGATGGTCTGTACCCGGGTGCCGCATGCCACCAAGGCGGGCAGGCGCGTCACCAGAGTCTGGCAGGTCCCCTCGACCACCAATCAGATCCTGGAGTTGGCCGAGCAGCTGGCCGGCGAGGGGATCGAGCGGGTGGTGGTGGAGTCCACCTCCGACTATTGGCGGCCGTTCGTCTATGTGCTGGAGGCGCGGGGGCTGGTGGTGTGGCTGGTCAACGCCCGTGACGTCAAGCACCTGCCGGGGCGGCCCAAGACCGACAAGCTGGATGCGGTGTGGTTGTGCAAGCTGAACGAGCGGGGCATGCTGCGGCCCTCGTTCGTCCCGCCCGCCCAGATCCGCCGGCTGCGGGACTACACCCGGCTGCGTGCCGACCTGACCGCCGACCGCACCCGCCACAAGCAGCGGCTGGAGAAGCTGCTGGAGGACGCCCTGATCAAGCTTGGGACGGTGGCCACCGACATCTTCGGCGTCTCGGGCCGGGCCATGCTGGAGGCGCTGATCGCCGGGCAGCGCGACCCCAAGGTGCTGGCCGAGCTGGCCAGAGGACGGCTCCGCGTCAAGCACGCCGCGCTGGTGCAGGCCCTCACCGGCCGCTTCGACGACCATCATGCAGAGCTGGCGAGGATGCTGCTGGACCAGATCGACACCCTGGGCGGCCAGATCGACCAGCTCACCGCCAGGATCGAGCAGATGATCACCGCAATCCCGGCCGCGCAGCCCCCAGCACCAGCAACCGGCCCCGGCGGCGATGCCGCAGCAACCCTCCACGCTGGGATGGAGTCGGCGGAGTCAGTGCCTGATCACCCCAACAGCGACGGCGTCGACCCCGAAACCGGCGAGCTGCTGGCCGCGCCCCTGCCGGTGGTGGACCGCTTGGATGAGGTCGCTGGGATCGGCCACCACGCCGCCCAGGTCATCATTGCCGAGGTGGGGCTGGACATGGGCCAGTTCCCCACCCCGGCGCACCTGGTGTCGTGGGCCAGGCTGTCACCCAGGACCATCCAGTCCGGCACCAGGCACCGCGCCGGCGCCACCGGCAAAGCCAACCCCTACCTCAAGAGCGTGCTGGGGGAGGCCGCCACCGCCGCTGCCAAGACCGACACCTTCCTCGGCGAGCGCTACCGCCGCCTGGTCAGGCGCATCGGCAAACGCAAGGCCCTGGTCGCCGTCGCCCGCTCCATCCTGGTGATCGTCTGGCACCTGCTCGCCGACCCCACCGCCCGCTTCCACGACCTCGGCGCCGACTACCACGCCAGCCGCATCGACCGCGACCGCAAGACCCGCAACCTCGTCCACCAGCTCCAGGCGCTCGGCCACAAGGTCACCCTCCAGCCCGCCGCCTGACCAACAACACCCGCTGCTCCCCTCACCAATCACCGGCCAGGGGTTGGCTGCCACCTACCTTGCCGGGGTCATTTTCCGGTCAGGTTGAAGATGATCCGCAGCACTCGTCGCAGCAGGAGCTCCCGA
>Ga0307302_10000655_pt1 | contig 15252 bp, 16 predicted proteins | sample ER_DNA_183_FD_194490 | JGI IMG/M metagenome (GOLD analysis project Ga0307302, IMG submission 194490) | Bulk soil microbial communities from the East River watershed near Crested Butte, Colorado, United States - ER_DNA_183 | ecosystem: Environmental > Terrestrial > Soil > Floodplain | place...
GCCTCCTGAGTTTCATTCCATCGGTGGGAGGACATCACGCGCTGCCCGCTACTACGCCGAACCGCCCCGGCTCGGATTCCAGCATTGGGCGCCGTGCCGGTGCCACGCCGCTGAACCTCGAGCCTGGAGGTCTGATCGGGTGTCGAGTGAAGCTGGAACTCAGGCGCCTCGGTACCGGGCGGCAGCGGCGTCGCCCGATGGTCGAGAATCGTGTTGGTCATATCGAAGAAACCTCCTCGCTTTGCTCGCTATGACCCTAGGTGCGCGTGCTATTGCCCAAGGCGCGGCTGGGGTGCGATTGTCGGCCCACCCCGAGGAGGACCACCTTGGTGGCTCACCTTCCCGACGTAGTCGACGCGCGTCGCTCGGACCTGTCCCGATTCGATCGCCGCCCGTTCGTCCTCCTCACTCGTCTGGACCAAATCGGGAAAGAAGTACGGCCCCTGCGTGAGATGCTCGCGATCGAAGCGCCGATCGAGCAGCCGAAGGAGCGTTTCGGCAGGGTGAAGCTGTTCCTTCTGGGCCCAGTCCCGCAGGGAGACACTCCACGGCTGTCCGGAAGCCATCCATTCGTCGCGGCGACGATGCAGCCAGCCCGTTTCCTCGTCCGGCCCGAGGCGCTCGAAACACCACTGGGCCGTCGGCTCGTCGAACGCCTCCCAGGCCCACTCGACCACGACCAGTGTGCCGCGGCGTGTGAGCGTGCTCGCAACGCGGTCGATCACCTCTTCGGGATCGACCACATGATGAAGTGACGTCGACGCCACGACAGCGTCGATCCCCTGAAGAGGTTCCAATTGCTCGAACGCGACGCGACGGTAGTCCTCTCCGTCGGGCGCCTCTGGGTCGACACCTACCGCCTCGTAGCCACTCGAGCGGAGCATCGGAACGAATCCACCGAGCGAGCCGCAGCCAATCTCCACGACCTGCGCTGGGGGAGGCGGTAGCCGGTCGCGCACGACCGGCCACACCGCTGCCAGCCATCGCTGCGCGGCCGCCACACGCGCATGCTACGCCGCCCGAATGGCAGCAAGGACCATTCGCGTGCTAGTCACCCTCGCGGGCAAGGCTGGCCAGCACGGCGAGCACTAGTGCGGCCACGGCGGCGCTGAAGGCGATTCCAGCCGTACGGAGACCAAGCGAGTGCGCAGCGATCCCGGTGCCGATCACCGGCACCGAGAGCCCTACGTACATGACGACGAAGAAGCTGGAGGCCGTCTCGCCGCGCTGCTCAACGGGAGCCCGCTGGTTGATCGCAGCGAGCCCCGCGCCGATCACGAGCCCCTGGCCAAGCCCGAGCACGACGGAGCTCGCGAGCAACGTCGCAAGCGATTCGATCGCGAGCGCGAGCGCGAGCAGGCCGGTTCCCGCGACCAAGAACACGCAGCCCGACATGAGCGCCCGGCGATCGGACAACCGTGGAACCGCGAGCTGTCCGACGATCGAACCGCCAAAAAGGACGAAGACGAGCAGGCCCGCGAGGGCATGGCTCGTGCGGCCCAGCACCTCGCCGAGAAACGCCGGCGCGACAGCGCTGAAGACCCCCGCGACGGCAAAGGCTCCAAAGCCGGCCGCCGCGCCGCGGACGAAGACCGCGTGCACTTCCTCCGGCACGCTCAGTCGCTGCAGGCGTAGGCGGAATCGCCGTCGCCGAACGCTCTCCGGCGCTAGGAGCACTCCGACGAGTGCCGGCGCGAGCAGGCCGAGATCGACGATGAACGGGAGTCGCAGCGGCGCCCTGCAGTAATCGGCGAGCAAGCCGGCGAGCAGCGTGCCGAGGCCGAGCCCGCCGAGGTTTACGACCACGGCGACGAAGCTCGCGAGCCTGCGGCGGTCACCAGGGACGAGATCGACAAGGGTCGCGGTCGCGGTACCCGTGAAGAGTCCGGCCGACAGCCCGGAGACGACACGCCCAACGAAGATCGGCGCCAGCGAGTCGGCAAAGACAAACAGGAAGGCGCTCACCGCCGACAGCACGAGTCCAGCCAGCAGGACGGGCTTACGGCCGATCACGTCCGAGAGCTCGCCGAAAGCGAGCAGCCCCGCGATCACGCCGAACGCATAGACGGCGAAGATCACCGTCACCATCAGCTCCCCGAACGAGTAGCGCTGCGCGAAGAGCGGATAGAGCGGCGTCGGAAGCGTCGCACCGAGCATCGTCACGAGGAAGGCGTAGGCGATCAGGACGAAGCCGATCGTCCGATTCACGGGGACGGCCATGGTGGCGAACCTAACGCAGTGCGGCGACGATGACAGCGCGTTTTCCGCGTCGGCGAGGGTTGGCAGTTGCGGCGCCCACCACGGACGCCCACGGCGCCATAGACTCCAGACACGAAATGGTCGTAGCCATCTGCTCCATCACAGAGGGCGCCGACCCGGCTCTCGCGCGGCTTCGCGTATGACGGCCTCAGTCGGGTTCGAGCTGGAGGCGCGGGAAGCCGACTGGGAGTACGCACCCGGTCGAAGCGTGCGTGGGTTCGGCTTCAACGGCGAGGTGCCGGGGCCGCTGATCGAGGCCGAGGTTGGCGACACGGTCGAGGTGCGATTGACGAACAACCTTCCTCAGTCGACCACGATCCACTGGCACGGGCTCCGTGTCCCTGCGGATATGGACGGAACGGAGGCGGTCCAGCCGCCCGTTGAACCCGGCGGAACGTTCAAGTACCGATTCGTCGTCCCGGATGCAGGGACGTTCTGGTACCACTCGCACGTCAACGAGACCGAGCAGCTCGAGCGTGGCCTCTACGGTGCGTTCATCGTGCGCGGGCCGGACGAGCCGACGGTCGATCGCGAGCAAGTTCTTCTGCTCGATGATCTGAAGCTCGACCCCAATGGCGATCTGGCCCCGTTCGGCGACGAGGACGAGCTGCACGCCGGGCGCGAAGGCGACGTGCGGCTCGTGAACGGACGACAAGAGCCCGAGCTCGAGATCGCCGCCGGACAGATCGAACGCTGGCGGATCGTCAATGCCGCCAACACGCGGTTTGTCCGCCTCTCGATCGGCGCACGGCCGTTCGCGATCCTCGGCACCGACGGCGGGCTTCTTCCTACGCCTCTCCGAACGACGGAGGTGTTGATCACACCGGGCGAGCGCGTCGATCTGGCGGTCGGCCCCTTCGCTGAGGGAGAGGCACTGCAGATCGAGGCGCTCCCATACGACCGCGGCAAGGGCGAAAGGCCGCGGGAGCGCTTCGCGACCCTGCGTGTTGGGGCGGCTGCTCCGTCACGAGCCGAGATCCCCGCCGCGTTGCGGCGCATCGAGCCGCTCGTCCCGGCGCTCGCCGAACCCACTCGCACCCTCAGCATGAAGGCGCTCATGCACGGTGGGCAGCATCAGCGCGACGAGCCGGTACGCGTGGGCGAGCTTCAGGTGTGGGACCTTGTCAACGAAACGAGCCAGGATCACCCCTTCCACCTTCACGGCTTCTTCGTCCAGATCGTCGAGCAGAACGGCGAGCGGCCGCCGGTGCTCTCGTGGAAGGACACCGTGAACGTGCCGCGGAAGGGTCAGGTCAGGATCGCCTGGCTACCGGACGATCGCCCGGGCGAGTGGATGTACCACTGCCACATCCTCGAGCACCATGCAATGGGGATGATGGCGCACTTCGAGCTTGTCCCTGCCGACCGCTGAAAGAGCGGCTGCACGGCCTTTCGTCCTACGGATCCGCCGCGGTGGTGCCTCGGCGATTAGTTTCGCAATCGAATCCGGTCTCCAGTAGAGACACCGAACAGAAAGGACGGACACGTGACCTCGGCAAAGCTCAAACTCGACATCTCGATGTCGCTCGACGGTTTCGTCGCCGGGCCGAACCAGACCCTCGAGAAGCCGCTGGGCGAAGGCGGCGAAGGGCTGCACGAATGGGCCTTTCGGCTCGCAAGCTGGCGCGAGCCCCACGGGCTCTCGGGCGGCGACGCCGAGGCGGTCGACAACGAGGTCGTTGCAGAAGGGCTCCGCGCGACCGGGGCCGTCGTCATGGGCCGGCGAATGTTCAGCGGCGGGGACGGACCGTGGGCAGACGACGCCAACGAAGACGGCTGGTGGGGAGACAACCCGCCATTCCACGTGCCGGTGTTCGTCATTACGCATCACGCCCGGGAGACGGTGGTCAAGGAGGGTGGGACCTCGTTCACCTTCGTCACCGACGACGTCGAAGCCGCGCTCGAGCAGGCTCGCGCAGCCGCAGGCGACAAGGACGTGTCCCTGGCCGGCGGCGCGAACGTCGCTCAGGAGTACCTGCAGGCAGGATTGCTCGATGAGCTGCAGATTCACCTCGTGCCCGTGTTCCTCGGGGGCGGCGTGCGCCTCTTCGACGGCCTCGGGCCCGGGCCGATCGAGCTCGAGGCGATGAGGGTGATCGAGTCGGACGCGGTCACGCACCTCAAGTTCCGCGTCGTGAAATGACACCGCTTCCTCCGGCTCGGCACCTACTTCGCGCGAAGGACCTGATCGACGCGCGCTATCGCGAGCCGCTCGACGTGCCGACGCTGGCCCGCGCCGCGCACCTCTCTCCCGCACACTTCAGCCGCGAGTTCCGCCGCGCCTTCGGCGAGACGCCTCACCAGTACTTGCTCACTCGCAGGTTGGAGCGTGCGGCGGCGCTGCTGCGCAACACCGACCGCACGGTCGCGGACATCTGCCTCGTCGTCGGGCTGCGTAGCGTCGGGTCGTTCACCACAAGCTTCAGCCGGACGTTCGGCCTGTCCCCGACGGCATATCGGGCGATCTACCCGCCGGCGCTCGCGCGCGTGCGAATACCCACCTGCGTGCAGCTCTCGTGGGCGCGTCCGCAGTCCAGCAGTTTTCGAGAAGACAACCGAGCTTGGCCCGGCTAACGTCGCCGCCGACCCTGCGACAACGGAGGATGAACAAGATGCTGAAGCAACTGACCAACGTCCAGGTTTGGGTCCACGACCAGGACGAGGCACTCGCCTTCTACACCGAGAAGCTCGGGCTCGAGCTTCGCGAGGACGTCACGGTGCCCGAGATGGGCAACTTCCGTTGGCTCTCGGTCGGCGTGCCCGGGCAGCCCGACGTTGCCATCACCTTGATGGCGGTGCCCGGCCCGCCTGTGTTCGACGCTGAGACGCGCGAGAAGATCATGGATTTGATGGCCAAGGGCGCTGCCAGCGGCCTCTTCTTCTCCAGCGACGACATCCAGGGTACGTATGAGAACCTGAAGAGCCGCGGGGTCGAGTTCCAGCAGGAGCCGACCGAGCAGCCCTACGGGATCGACGCGGGCTTTCGCGACCCCTCCGGCAACCAGATGCGCGTCGCGCAGAGGACGTAACTCAGGCGCGGCGGCGAGGCGGGCGGCACCGAGGAGCGGCGAGAGACGAGGCTGTCGAGAGGCTAATCCACGAACGGTCCGTTGAAGACGGGCGCCTCGCCGTAGGGCTTCCCGGCCATGAGTACGAACCGCGTCCCGGGATGCGCGTCCTCTACGGCGAGCGCACCACCCGGTCCGAGAACCGCAATCTGCGAGCGGCTTGCGCGGCGTCGGTTGGCGCCGAAGGTGGCCTCGCCCTCGAGCAAGTACACGAAGCTGTTGAAATCGGACCGGATCGGGCTCGTGAAGCCTCCGCCCTTTGGCAGCTCGACGTCCAGGATGAGGCCGGGAGTCCCGAGCTCAACCGGCGAGCCCTCCCCGACCAGGACGCGGACGATCGCGTCGCCTTCCTGCCGGACGGGCACGTCATGCGGCTGGAGGAGCTGCGCGCTCGGTTCGACATCCTTGTCTTTGCGCGCGAGGTTCACCCAGAAGAGCAGGCCGCGCATCTCTGTGCCCACCTTGCCTTCCTGGAGCTCGTCCTGTCCGATTCCCTCCGCATGCCAGACGCCACGACCCGTTCGAAGCTTCAGGAGCGATCCGGGCTCCAGTCGCGCGCGTTCCATCGCGCCACCGGGACCGGTGCTGTGACCCGTGCTCGAAGAGCCCGAGATCGCGTACCAGAGGTTGTCGAACCCACGGTGCTGATGCTTCGTATCCAGGCTCGCGCGCTCCGCGGTGATCGGAACCACTCCCTCGTGGACGAGGATGTAGGGGTCCACCATCGGATACGGGATCCGCGCGGACGGCAGGGGTTCGAGGATGTCGAGGCCCATCATCGGGCGGATGTGCGCGTCCTGGACCAGAACGGCCTCGCGCTGCTCTGTGTCGATTTGGATGGCCATGTGCGTTGCTCCTTTCGATTTAGAACCCGAGGACCTCGTCGACGAAGACGAGGTCGTACGCCCGGCGTCCATTTGCGGGTATTTGATCTATACTTGCAACTGCAAATATCATAGCTGAATTGGTGCACATGCAAGTACATTCGGAAAAGGACGTCGCTGGTCTCCTCGATCGGCTCGTGGCGGACGAGCTGCCAGACCGGACCGGACTCGAGGCTTGGAGCTCGCTACTCCGGGCACACGCCACGCTCATGCGCCAGCTCGAGGTTGATCTCGCGCAGGCGACGGGGCTAGCGTTGGCCGACTTCGATGTGCTTGCTCAGCTGGCCAATGCGGGGGGCGAGTTACGCATGACGGAGCTCGCCGACCGGGCGCTCATCTCACGTTCAGGCATGACCCGGCGTGTCACTCGGCTGGCCGATGAAGGCCTCGTCCGGCGAGCCAACGCCGATGCGGACGGGCGCGGCGTCGTCGTCGCGCTGACCGACGCCGGAGTGGCCCGCCTTACCGAGACCGCTCCGGTCCATCTGCGCGGCGTCTCGGAACTGTTCATCGCGCAACTCGATGATCAGGAGCTCGCCGTTCTCAAGATCGCTCTGGACAAGGTCATCGTCGATTGCAAGTTCGGCTGAGAGCCAGGGCGCTTGTGCGGCGCGGCTCGCCAATGTCCTTCGCGGCCTGAGCGCTTCGTTCGCGACGGGACATCAAAGGAGCTCGGCATAGAGCGCAGCGATGCGCGCGGCGATCACCGGCCAGCCGTAGTGCGCATGGCTGTGGCGGTAGGCGCAGGCGCCCCGTCGTCGCCGCTCCTCCCCGTCTGACGCAGCGCTGACGAGTGCGTCCGCGAGCGCGTCCTCGTCGTCGGGGGGGACGAGCCAGCCGGTGCCAGCGGCGACGATCTCCGCCGGTCCGGGCGCCTCGGCCGCGATCACCGGCAGCCCACAGGCCATCGCCTCGACGAGCACGAGCCCAAAGGCCTCGGCGACCGAGGGCAGAACGAGCACGTCGGCGGCATTCAGTGCCTCGGAGAGCACGGCATGCGGCCGCCAGCCGGCGAGGAAGACCTGGTCGTTTCCAAGCGCGCGGGCAGTGACGAGCGGATGCTGTCCCTCCCATTCGCCGGGGTGGCCGCCGACGAGGATGAGCGGCAACGGCCTGCCGAGCCGCTCGAGCGCCCGCGCGTGCGCCCGAACGAGAAGCGGCAGCCGCTTGACAGCGGTATAGCGGCCCACATAGAGAAGAATCGCCTCAGCTTCGCGCAACGGCCAGAGATCGGCCTCCCGGTAGGCGACCGTGCCGGGAACGCCGCTCTCGTCCCAGCCCAGCGGCTCCTCGACGAGCCAGCGCCGCCAGTGGGCGAGCCGCGCCCTGCGGCCAAGCGGCTGCCGCTCGAACAGGTCGAGCTCGACCCCGCTCGGGAGCGTCTGGAGGCGCTCGAGGGGGACGCCGACCAGGCCCGCGACCTCCACCGCCGCGCCCGGCGGAACCAGCAGGCGGTCGCAGCCTTGCGCCCAGCGCCGCAGGCGGGCCGCCCAGCGGCCGGCGAAGCGCCAGCCGGCAGGCGCGCCGGCCTCGATCGCGCGCAGCAGCGCAAGCTCGGTGCCATGGAGCTGCCCGACCACGGGCACGGCTGGAAAGGCCCGCAGCGCAGCCTCGTTCGCCGGGGTCAAGTGGTGGAGGTGAAGGACGTCCGCGCTCGCCGCCCCTGCCTGAGCGAGGGCCTCGCTCCAGGCAGCGACGAGCCGCTCGTACGCCTCGTCGTCGACGGCCGCGAAGACGCGATCCGGAGCGCCCGGCCGGTCCTCGTAGGACGGCTGGAAGGGAACGATCGCCGCAGTCGGGTCGGCCAACCGCTGGGCAGGTGAGTAGTCGACCGAGACGACGTCGGCCCCCGAGAAGAAGGTCGGCGCATGACTCTGCTCGCCGGCGCTCCCGAGCGAGCCGGCGGCGAGCGACACCTCCCAGCCGACGGTGGGCAACACGCGGCAGAGGGCGCGGGCTACCTGCGCCGAGCCGCCGCGCGGGAAAAAGAAGAGCGCCGAGACGACGCGACCAGCCGAACGCCGCGCCGGCACGCGGCCGCCTCGCTGCTCGTGCCAATCTGCACCCGAGTTCGCCATCGAGACCAATTCTCTCCGGGATGCGCGCCGATAACCGTGCCTCCGTTGGCGCGCCCATGGTTAGGTGCAGCTTGCATGCGCGTCGACCGGGGAGAAGTGCAGATCCAAGAGCTCGCGGAAGCGCCGCGGCCGTTCAGGGCGCTCTACGAGCACTGGGAGCGGCACCAGTGGTCGCCCTTCGCGATCGACTTCTCCACCGATGCCGCCAGCTTCGCGGCCCTTGACAAGCCGACGCGCGAGGGCCTCGTCTTGGTCTTCGCGCACCGTTTCCACGCCGAGTTCAACGTCGCCGCGCTGCTCGCGCCCTTCCTGCTCGCCGCTCCGGACTACGAGATGCAGCTCCTGCTCGCGACGCAGGTGGCCGACGAGCACCGCCACATCGAGTCGGTCCTGCGCGTGTACTCGGACGTCTTTGCGGTCGAGGGCGGGATTGCCGCCGTCAAGGCGCTCGCGGATGCGCAACTCGATCCAGTCGCCGCCGCGCTCTACGGAGCACTCGACGGCGTCGTCCGCGCGCTCGAGGCGAGCCGCGACGAGGACAGTTTCCTGAAGGCGATCGTCGCCTACCATTTGATCGCCGAAGGATCGATTGGGCGTGCGAACCAGAACTTCGTCGCGGCGCAGTTCGATCGGATCGGCTTGTTCCCCGGCCTACGCGAGGCGCAGCGGCTCGCGGTGCGGGACGAGGTGCGCCACATCGGGATCGGTATCTCTTACGCGCGCCGAAGGCTGACTCGGGACGGCGCACGCGCCCGGGCGCTGATCGAAGAGATCGTCGAGGGCTTCCAGGCGTTCGGGGACAACCTGCTCGAGGACGCGGCCCCCGACGTGCTCGACGACTTCGCCCGTGCCTACGGCGCGGAGCCTGCGACGCTGTGGGCAGAGGTGCTCCACCAGCTATGCCTCCGTCTACGCTCGATCGGCTTCAGCCATGCGGGACGGGAGAGCAGGATCAGCCTGCGACCGTAGAGGGGCGGCGTAGGGTCTGATCGTTCGTTCGCGCCAGCGTCGACCTCGCACCCTCGAACGGGATCCCTTATCTGGGGCGGGGGGGCACTCGGGGAGGCGCTGCTACGCTCGTCCCGCTTGGAGAGGTGTCCGAGCGGCCGAAGGAACGCGACTGGAAATCGCGTACCTGCCGAAAGGTGGGTCGAGGGTTCGAATCCCTCCCTCTCCGCTCAGCATGGGGGAGCCCACGGTTCCCCCGTGAGGCCGGTTACTTCGTGGTCAAAAAAGCGACGAGGTCGTCGATTTCCTTCTCGGAAAGCGTCTGGCCGAACGTCTGCGGCATGACGTTCGGCTGGTAGCCCTTCGCGATCTCCTTGTTTGGATCGACGATCGACTCGCGGACGAACTCGGCGTCCTTCCCCTTTAGCACTTCGTCGAGGTTGGGGCCGACCGTCGCGGACGTGCCGGCAGCGGAGAAGGCGTGACAGCCGCCACAGCCCTGGGCTTCAAAGAGCCTTTTGCCCGCAGCCGGATCGCCCTTCGCAGCAGGCGGTTGGGACTGGGTCGTCGTGCCCGTCCCCGTCCCGGCTTTTTCCTTGACCGCCTCGGCAGCCTGGGGCTCTTCGCTCTCCTTGGCGAAGACTTCGACCGCGGCGAGCGTGCCCACGAAGAGGGCAAGCGTCGCCGCGATGAACCAGCCTAGGCGTCGTCCGGGAAACTGAGGCCACCGACGCGGGACGACGAGCGCAGAGACGAGGGCGAACGCGACGAAGGCCCCCGCGACGAGCGCGAGCCCCACCGAGTGGCCGGTCGAGAGCCCGAGCACCACGGCGCGGAACCTACCACGGCCCCTGGCGGCTCCTTCGACGTTGGCGCGGAGCGCAGAGGCCCCACCCGGAGCCTCTGCGCGCTTCTGTGCCGGTTGCCTGGAGCTCTTTCAGCCGGCGATCGCCTGGCCGAAAACGCGGCAGGCGGTAGTCGTGCCGAGCGAGTCCTCGCGCCAGCCGTAGATAGCGGTGACGCCGGTGCTGTTCGCACGGACGTACTGGGCCGTGCCCGAACCGCGATTCTCGCTGCTGTTGAGGTCCTCGTTCGACGTCGGCAGGAAGTTCGCGGAGCCGCCTCCGAAGTTGGCCGACGCGCCGCGACCCTCGAAGCGGAGCTGGGCCGCCTCGCCGGAATTGTTGTCCGCGCGGAGCGCGACAGCCCCGCCGGGGCAGGTCAGCGTGATGACGAGGCCGTTGAGATTCAGCACGGTCGCCGCGGGCGCGCCGGGTGCGAGGGTCGTGACGAAGCGTCGGACGGTGTACCCCGCGACGGTCGTCGCGTTGGCGGCCGAAGGAACCTCCCCGAGCGTCGCCTCGTTGATCTTCGCCCCGGTCAGCGCGTTGGGCTTCACGTTGGGGTCGCCGACCGCATTGTTCTGCAGCTTCCTCGGGCCAACAGACTTCGTCGCCAGCTTCGTAGCGGTGACCGAGTCCTTCCGAAGTTGCGCCGTGCCGACGCTGTTCTTGGGCAGCGTGATCGCGGCGTAGCTGGTGCCGCCGAGAGCGACGGCGAGTGCGACGCACGCCATGACCATGGACGGCGAGGGCAGGCGGCGAAGGATTCGTCTCATTTTTCCCCCTCGGATCGGTTGGCGTTTCCCGACCGAGAGTACGGACCCCATGCGTGGAAAAGCGGAAGTTTTACGGCTCGATTACGACGCGCTCACTTCGCCTTGACAACTGCGCGCGGCCCGCATTCGGGTCCCCGCGCCGCTTCGCGTCGCGAGACTCTGGCCTCCGATGCCTCGCCAGTCGGGTCGCACCGCGGACGCCGCGCCAAATGGGCGCGCGCCTGGGATCGAACAGCCCTGCTAATCGGCCTTTTCTCGCGCCGAGGTAGGCACCGGGGTAGGCACCGTGCGAGCGCGTACGGGCTTACCTGAGCAGGTAAAGGCTTGATGCAAAATTCCGGGACTTGAAGCCATGCCGCCTCGTTCCCACAGCCTTACGGCCCTAGGCAGGTCAGCTCGAGCCTCTCAACCCTCACCGTTCCGGTCGAGATGTCGACGACGAACACATCTCGCGCCCTGAAGCGGTCGCCGGAGGCGTTCGTCAGGATGTCGGTTTGACTGAACCTGAAGACTTGGCCGTTATCGACAAAAGAGTCCGTCCCGTGGCCAACGAACCCATCACTCGTCGTAATCGTCCTTTGGCTGCGACCGAGGATGCGGGAATCGTGGAAGTGGACGAACGCTGTTCCAACGAACGTGACCGTCATCGGGTTGCCGGTACACGGATTCACGTCAGTGAACACGTCAAAGATCGGAAATTCGGTCGGCGGATCCGCGGCCGCCGGAACGGCGAACGCGAGAGCAACGACACTTAGCAGGGCCACAACGAGTCTCATCACTGGTCTCCCCTCGGTGCCGGACTGTGACCCCGACCTGATGGTGTCAGATCGCGTCAGGCGTTACAAGCGGCGGGCAGCCGGAAGCGCGTTCCCACACCAAACGTCTAACACCGAGTTACGTACCTATGTAGTTGTTCAGTGAACGCTTCGACGCAGAGCGGACAGGAAAGAACTTCTCGGGCTACGCGCTCCATATCCTCCGGCAACGAGTCATCGACTGGGACAGGAAACGGCTCGGCAGAACGAAATGGCAGTTCAAGGACAAAACCTACGAACGGCCGCGTCCCCAACTCGTCAGCCTCGACGCCGACGATTCCCTCCGCGATCGCTTGGAATCGTCTGTCGCCCGAAGCGGCCTGGACGATGACGCACATCGCCTGGCCGATGAGTTGCGGACTCTCGATAAGCGAAGCCGCCGCCCGGGTCGGCGAGAGGACTGGCTGGGCGACGAGGCGGCTTGAGGAACTGCGCGACGAGCTCGAGCGGCGGCTGGACTAGGTCCTGCGCGGGGAAAAAGCGCGAAAGCCTGAGGCGGGGTCTCCAAGCCCAGGCTCCTTCGAGCGACCCCTACCCTCCCTACCTACCTCCTAGAGAAGCGTCCCCGGTATCGGTAGGCGAGGAGGGCTAACACAACACTGATGATGACGATCCAAAGCCAGGTCGGCACAGTGATCCTTTCCTTAGAAGCGTCGCCGACTCTACGGCGAGCCGACCCGTATTTGCAACTGCCAGAGCCACAGCGGAACGGGTGGCCGGCGGCGGGGTCGAACCCTCGAGCGCCGCGAGCGCTTCCCCGCCTCTCGCCGGCCCGACGTCAGAGACTAGAACCGAATCGTCCTGCCGGCTAGCGGCTGTTCGGGACGTGGCCGTTGCCAGATCAGGCGAGATCCCGAGGTAGGCACCGGGGTAGGCACCGCACGAGCATTTCCGGCATCCCCGTCACACCTGACCCACGCAACCATGCGCTTTCCGCGTAGCCGTGCAGGTCTCGATGGGCGCGCCTGGGATCGAACCAGGGACCTCCCGCGTGTGAAGCGGGCGCTCTCCCGCTGAGCTACGCGCCCGGGGACGCGCAGATTAGCCATTTGCGAGCTACAGCGAGCGCTCCAGAGGCCGCGTGGTCAGCGAGGTGGTCACCGCAGCAAAAGGGAATGCGCTCGGAACGCCTCATCCCTGCGGTTCCTTCTCGTTGCAGCCGGTCCCGCCACGCGCCCTTTTCCCGGTCTCGTCCCTTGCACGAATGGCTTTCGACGAATACGCTCAACCTTCATCTGCGGAAAAGGAGGCGTATGCGGCGCCCGTGGGGCGGCCCTCCACGGTCGGGAGGGCTCACATGCCCGATGATCGGCGGCTAGAGGTCTTTTCTAGCAGCGGTGCTGATTGCCGCGGTTCGTCGCGGGCTGAGTTTGTCGCGCGAGCCGTGCTTGCCGGAGGGACGCTTGCGGCCGGCGGCGCGCTCGTTGCGTCTCTCCCGCGCCTCGCGGTCTCCGCTCCGTCTCCCGCGCAGGATCAGAAGATCCTCAACTTCGCACTCCAACTCGAGTACATCGAGGCGGCCTTCTATGGAGAGGCGTTTGCGAAGGGCAAGCTGAGCGGCGATCTTCTCGAGTTCGTGTCGACCGTGCGGGGTCATGAGCGGGCGCACGTCGCCCTGCTGAAAAAAGTGCTCGGACGCAATGCGCGCAAACAGCCAAAGTTCGACTTCGGTGAGACGACCTCCGTTCCGAAGAAGTTCACAGCGGCGGCGATCGCCCTCGAGGAAACGGTGATCGCGGCCTACAACGGACAGGCCGCCAACCTGACCAAGGAGACGCTCGCCGAGGCTGCGAAGATCGTCTCCGTCGAGGCTCGCCATGCCGGCTGGATCCGAGCGATCGCCGGCCGGAATCCCGCTCCCGACGCGACCGATCAGCCGAAAACCGCTGCCGAAATCCAGGCCGACGTCAACCGCACGGGCTTCGTGCGCTCCAGCTAGGTGGTGCCGATCGACTCGTGAGCACAAACGAGCAACAGATGCAATCCATGTCAGACCTGACGCTTGGCGACCTTGATCGCGAGGGGGCAATTCGGGAAGCGGTCGAGCTCGTATCGGGCGACACCCGTGCGGCGTTTCTCAGTAAGGCCGTTGTGGGCGGTGGGGCGCTGCTGGCAGCTTTCGCTGCACCGGTTGCCGCCGAGGCAGCCGCGACCTCCGACGTTGCCATCCTCAACTACGCCCTGACGCTCGAGTATTTGCAGGCCGCCTTCTACACCGAGACAGAGCGCCTCGACGCTGTCCGCGGCAAGCTCGCTCGCGTGCCAAGACAGCTCGGCGCGGTCGAGCGCGCGCACGTGGACGCGATCAAGGCGGCGCTTGGGGGAGCGGCGGTGAAGCGTCCCGCCTTCAACTTCCGGGGTGTAACCGAGAGCCAGTCGAAGTTCTTGAAGACAGCCGTCGCATTCGAGGATCTCGCGGCGGCGGCCTACAAGGCGCAGGCGGCGCGGATCAAGTCGCCCGCGCTCCTCGCCGCCGCGATTTCGATCCACTCCGTCGAGGCTCGGCATGCCGCCTGGATGCGGTTTCTCGCCGGGGTGACCCCTGCCGCGGCCGCGTTCGACGAGGGGAAGCCCGTCTCTGAAGTACGGGCGATTGTCGCCTCCACGCACTTCATCGTGGCCCGTCCCAAGAAGAGTGCGAAGAAGAGGCCCAAGTACACAGGGTGACGGCGAATCGTGAACGGGGGCGGAGAACGCTCGCTCGAGCACTCGGTCTCGGTTCGGCGGCGATCGCTGCAGCAGTGATCGCATTCCTCATCTCCTCGCCTGCGAAGTCCTCCCACGCCGTTCAGCAGGCGCCGGCTCTTCCCGCCTCTCCGGAACCCGCGTTGAGGGTTCCGTCTCCGGTTCGCCTGCGGCGGTCTGCCGAGGTTGCCCAGTGGGCCTCCGTGCGCCAAGCGGTCTCCGTCCGGGCGTCGCCGAGCTCGCGGGCTCGGGTGGTTTCACACCTTGCGCGCGCGACGCCAGAGGGGACGACGAATATCGTCTTGGTGCTTCGGCGCGCGACGGATGGAGCGGGCCGGTTGTGGGTTCGAGCGCGCCTCCCGGTCCTCCCGAACGGGAGAACCGGTTGGGTGCCCCGGCGGGCTCTCGGCGTCTATGGGATCGTAGACACGCACTTGGTCGTCGATGTCGAACGGCTCACCGCGACCTTGCTGCGCGACGAGCGGCCGATCCTTCGTGCGCCGATCGGCGTTGGCAGGCCCGAGTGGCCAACGCCGAAGGGCGAGTTCTACATCCGCAACAGGCTGACGAGATACAAAAGCCCGTTCTATGGGCCCCTCGCCTTCGGCACGAGCGCTCGCTCGAACGTGCTCACCGACTGGCCCGGCGGGGGATTCATCGGGATCCATGGGACGGACGCGCCTGAGCTTCTGCCGGGCCGAGTCTCGCATGGCTGCATCAGACTTCGTAACCAGGACATCCTCGAACTTGCCCGGCTGATGCCAGTCGGTACCCCCGTGACGATCCGATGAAAAGAGGTTTCGTTCGATCCGTCTTGCTCGCTTTCGCTCTTGCGTGCTGCCTGCAGGCGATCGCGGCGGATCCCCTGCTCGCGGACCGGGGACGGAACGCCTCCCA
>Ga0307302_10000656_pt1 | contig 15251 bp, 13 predicted proteins | sample ER_DNA_183_FD_194490 | JGI IMG/M metagenome (GOLD analysis project Ga0307302, IMG submission 194490) | Bulk soil microbial communities from the East River watershed near Crested Butte, Colorado, United States - ER_DNA_183 | ecosystem: Environmental > Terrestrial > Soil > Floodplain | place...
TGGCGACCGGCTGGAGGCGACCAGCCTGCGCCACGCCTGGGCCCAGATCGACCCCACGCTGCGGGCCGGCCTCGTCTACGCCGCCTGGTGCCAGCAAGTAACGTTAACTGGCTAGCCGACTTCAGTCGAAGGCAATCTGTTCTCCGAGGCCACGTCGACCGATAGGCAGTGGCCGCTGCTCCTTGTGGCGGTTCTGGCGGAATCACCCTGCCGGTACGCCGACCGCAGCCATCCTGCCGGTATCCTCGGCCGGTGCTTGTCAAGGCGCGCCTCAAGGGCCATGAGTTCGATCTGCTGACCTCGCAGAGCTGTTCGGTGAGGGTGATCCCGCCGTTGCGCCGATGGGCATACTCCACCGCCAGCTATTGGGTGTCGGAGTTCGATCGGGTGTCTGGCCTGGCCCAGCGGACCTACCTGATCTTGTTTTGGGTGGGCTTCTTGGCGTTGTTCCGGGGCTTCTCCCAGGTCATGCTGGCGTTCAGCATGCGTCCTGACCACGCAAGGTCTCGACCTCGCAACGTCGGGACCACGCGGCGTCGCAACATCCCGGCGCCAGCGGCTTGACCGGGCCCGCCGCCCCGTCGAGCCGCGATCACCGATCCGCCTGGTCGGTGGGGGAGGGAGCTCGTGACGGTCATCCTCGCCATCGCCAACCATAACGGCGGAGTCGGCAAGACGGTCACCGCGGTCAACCTGGCGGCGGGTTCGCCCGGGCCGGCCGCCGCACCCTGGCGGTCGACTGCGACGCCCAGGCGCCCCTGACCCGCTGGCTCCTCGGCCACCTCCGACAGCAGGCTGAGCGCCGCCAGCCCAACCAGAAAGCGATCCGGAGCCTTCCCGCCGCTCAGGCCGAACGCCACCCGCAGCGCAGCCTGCTGGGGACCGGGCAGGCGGCCCAGCCGATCAAGCACCGGCGCACACAGTTGATGCAAGGCGGCGAACGGGAGCCCCATCTCCGACTCGACGCCGACCGCCCGCAGGACGCGAAGGTCAGGGGCCGAGCCGATCGCGTCGTAGCGGCGCCGTCTTGCTCACGCCCGGCTCGCCGCGGAGCACCAGGACGCGGCTGTCAGCCCTGCGCACCGCGTTGAGCAGACGGCCGAGTGTCGCGCGCTCGACGGCGCGCCCTATCAGGGTCTTCTGGCTGGCCATCGGCCCGACGCGACGTTACACCGGCGGCCCCGCGCTGCATCTCCCGCTCACGCTCTTGCGGGCGCGTCGAGGCCGAGCTGCTGGACCGCGACCTGGATCATCTGGCTGGTGAAGCCCCATTCGTTGTCGTACCAGCTCATCACCTTGACCAGGTTGCCGCCGACCACCCGGGTCAGGTCCAGCTGGACGATGGAGGCGCGGGGGTCCTTGACGATGTCGGCCGAGACCAGCGGCTCCTCGGCTACGCCGAGCACGCCCTGGTAGCGGTCGGTCGACGCCTCCTGGCGCAGCACGTCGTTGACCTCATCGACCGTGGTATCCCGCCCGACCACGAAGACGACGTCCGAGATCGACCCGACAACCACCGGGCCGCGGACCGAGACACCGTCGAAGCGGCCCTGCATAGCCGGCAGGGCCTTAGCGGTGGCCGTGGCCGCCCCGGTGCTGGAGGGGACGAAGTTCTGGGCGGCGGCCCGGCCGCGGCGCAGGTCCTTGGCCCCGCCGGGACTGTCGACCAGCGCCTGGGTCGCGGTGTAGGCGTGCACCGTGGTCAGCACGGCCTTCTCGACGCCGAAGTGCCGATCAAGGATCTCCACCAGCGGGGTGATGTTGTTGGTGGTGCAGCTGGCGCAGGAGATGATCTGGGTCTCACCGTCGGGGCGGTTGACCCCATGGACGATCGTGGGCACGTCCGGGCTCTTGGTGGGACCGGACAGCACCACCCACCTGGCCCCGGCGCGCACGTGCTTGTCGGCGTCCTCGCGGTTGGTGAACCGGCCGGTGCACTCCAGCACCAGGTCGACCTCGAGGTCGGCCCAGGGCAGCTGGGCCGGATCGCGCTCGCTGAGGTACACCAGCGGCCGGCCGTCGATGACCAGCTTGCCGTCGACCGCCTCGACCTGGCGCTCGTAGCGCCCGTACACGGTATCGTATTTGAGCAGGTAGACCATGTTCTCGAGCGAGCCGATCTCGTTCACCGCCACCACGTCGAGCTGCGGCTGCTCGAGGGCCAGCTTGAGGGCTGCCCGACCGATCCGGCCGAGCCCGTTGATCGCGACCTTGCTGGGCATCTGTGCCTCCTTCGAGGGTCAGGCCGAGGTCCGCTCCCCGCTGCCGACCAGGTCGCGCTCGGCGGCGAACTCGGCGGCGAACGAGGTGTCGCTGGTGAGGCGCAGGATCTTGAACTGGCCGTCGGCGCGTTGGCCGGTCTCGACCATGCGTCGACGGTAGCGGTCGAACTCGCCGGCGCGTACGACCCGGATGACGGGGGCGCCGTAGCGCAGTGACACTCGCTTGCGCTGATACTCGAGGTTGTGGTCCCTCAACGCCGCGTCGACCCGGTCGACGAGATCCGAGCCGTCGTGGTCGCTGATCGGGTCGTGCAACTCGACAAGGAAGACGAGCCGCGGGGTAGTTGCGTCCACCATCTCGGCGACGGCCGCGATGAACTGATAGCGGCCAGGCAAGCTGGCGAGCGCCTCGTCGACCGCGGCGATGACCTGGACCTCGGACAGTTTCTCACCCGCGATTGACACCACTCCCTTCCCCTTTTGGATGAACCGGATAAGCGGGGTCTGCTGGTACATGCCGGCGACCTCAACGATGTCGTTCATGTCGTAGCGGTACAGCCCCGACGCGTTGGTGACGTAGACGAAGTAGCGCTGGCCGACCTCCAGCCGCTCGATCGGCAGCAGGTCCCGGCCCTGCGGCTGACCGTCGTCGGCGGGAGAGAACTCGAGCACATTGGTCCCCACGGCGACTACACCAGCGTCACCCTCGTCGCTGAGGGGGACCGACCCGCGCAGCTCGGTCGCGTAGTAGCCCAGGTCCCTGACCGGCGGTCGCTGGGGGAAGTAGGTCCCGAAGTGGGCCAGGTAACTCCCGACCGTCCCGCCCTTCCAGCACCCGATCGCGGCCAGCCCCGGCCAGGCCAGCCCCGGCCGCAGGACACCGTCGCCGGCCGCGACCGCCCGCTCCAGGCGCCGGGCCCGCTCGGGATCCGGCCGCAGCCGCAGCGACGCCCGCAGCTGGGCCGGCACCGCGAAGTCAGACGACAGTGTGCCGTCCCTTACGTCGCGGATGATCGCCTCGGCATGGGCGGCCAGCCGCTCGGCCAACAGCACGATCGTGGCCGGGGTCACCGTCGCAATGGCGCTGATGTCCTGGCCGGCGGCCAACCGCAGCAGCGTGTAGTACCTGGCCTCGTAGTCCTTGACGGAGAACACCGCGTACGGCGCGGTGTACATCGACTGGATAGGCTTAGGCATCGTGCGGTAGGCGTGGCCCGACTCGGCCCCACAGGGGACGCCGCTGGGGGCGTACGACTCAACCTCGGGACTCACCACGCTGAGGATCCTGCCAGCGACAATGCCGGGGTGATCTCGGTACAGGGCGGCCAGCCACAACCAGGTGACACGCGCCTTGCTCCGGCGGCTCTCGCGGGTCATCGGGATGTACTTGCGCGCTCCGGTCGTCCCGCTGGTGGTCGTAAACAGCACCGGCGCATGCTTGGTGAGCTGGTTGGGCTGCCCGGCCATGGCCGCCTTGATGTACGGCTCGAGGTCCTCGTAGCTGGCGATCGGCACCCGCTCCTGGAACTGACGGAACGTGCTGAGAGCTCCGAAGCGGTGGCGCCGGCCGTATGCACTGTCGGCGTTGGTCCCCAGGATCTCGCGCAGCAGCCGATGCTGTGACCCGATGGGGTCGCGGCTGACACGGTCGAACCGTTTCACCGCACCCGGGCCCGTCGCCCGCAGCAGCACACTCCCCATCAGCGACATCTCTCGACCCTCTCACCCAACAACCGCCAGCCTAATCGCCTACATCCATTACCGCGTCAACCATCTACTCTGCGACGGCGGCCGGCGCGGTGGGGTGCAGGGGCTTGCGCCAGCTCTTCTTGCGCTGCCAGATCAGGTAGGTGACGGCCCCGAGGGGAATCTCCAGCCCGTAGGTGAGCAGGCGGAACAGCAAGGTGGCGGCCACCGCCTGGGGCCGGATCGCGTCCCCACCGGCCAGTGCCAGGCCGGTGATGTAAGTCAGTTCAACAACCCCGATCCCACCTGGGGTCAGGCCTGACAGCAGCCGGCCGAGCGAGAAGACGGCCAGGATCTCGGCCCAGCTGACCTGCGCCGGGGTGACGCCGACGATTCGGATGGTGGCCAGGAAGATCAGGTAGAGCCCGAGATGGCTCACGATGGTGGCGGTAGTGAGCGCTGGCCAGCGGCGGGCGACCAGGTCGTTGGACCGGCGCCGGAACCGGACCGCCGCCTCCCCCCAGCCGGCGACGGCCGGCCGATGGGCGAGCTGGCGAAGCCACGACACCGCCGTGCCGAGTGTCTCGCCGAGCCAGCGAGCGTAGGCCTTGCGCCACATCAGCAGCCCGAACCCGGCCACCGCAGCGGCCAGCACGGCCAGCCCGATGAGTGCGGGGACCAGGAGGGACAGCTTGTGGCTGCCGGTCGCGGCGAGCAGGGCAACGGCGGCGAGCGGCATGGCGAGCTTGGCGAACACATCCCAGATGCCGTCGAGCAGCTCGGCCAGGGTGATCTCGGCGAGGGAGAATCCCCAGGAGCGCAGCATCGCATAGGAGATTCCCACAGCGGCCACGCCGCCGGCGGGCATGGTGTAGGTGACCGAGATGGTGGTCTGGTAGCGAACCGCTGCCTGCCAGAACCCGAGGCCGGGTAGGGCGGCCATGGCCCGGGGCCAGTAGGTGACCAGGTTGAAGGCGGCCACGATCAACAGCAGGCCGACCTCGGTCCAGGTGAGCTGCTGCACGACTGCCCAGGCCGAGCCGTAGCTGGCGATCTTGGGTACCGCGAAGGCGAAGACGCCAACTACCACCGCAGCCGAGATGACGGCCTGGAGGGTGTGGATGGTCTGCTTGCGGTGCTGTCGGCGAGCCGAGTTGGTGGCGTTGCGTGAGCTTGCCCGGCTCGCGCCGTGCCCGCCTGGATTGCGACGGAGTGGCTTGCCAAGCGACGGTCCAATGCCTGCTGGTGGCTGGCTGACATCGGGACGCGGATCGTCGGAATGTTGGTCGTCGCGCCGCAGCGCCCTCGCGATGACCCCTCGGGTTAGGCGCCGCCCGGGAAGCCGACGCTCTGGTAGCTGTGCCACCTGCTCCGTCATCTCGGTCACCTCCAGCGGCTGTAGCTGCGTGATGGCACAGTCCTCCAAGGGATTGCACAGCGGTTGCGCGGCTGTGCAATGGCACCCCCGGTGGCGGCTGCGGTGCTGTGCGGCCACACCATCTAGACTCTCGGCGGGCAGGCCCAACGCTACAATCCGGGCAGAGCGAGCTGCCGCGTGGGTATGGGGGCATGAATGGCTGATGCCATGCAGCCGGCATCCCCGTCGTTGCGGGTTACCCTGGCCGACGGCCTCGCTATCTTCGTCGCTGATGATCCCCGCCCCGCAACGCTTCCCGCCGGCAAGGCGGTGACGCTCCTGGCGTTGCTGCTGGCACGACGCGGTCGCCTGGTGCCCACCGACACGATCGTGGAGGCGCTGTGGGCTGAGTCACCACCGGCCAAGGCCGAGCAGAACGTCGCGTCGCTGGTGAGCCGGCTGCGTCGGATCGTGGGCCGCAACCGCATCGTCGGCACTGGGCGTGGATACCTATGGCCCGGCGATCCCGACTGCCGGGTGGACCTGGACGAAGCTGCCCGGCTCCTGGAAGAAGCGGAAGCTGACCTTGCCGCCGGTGATGCGTCGCTTGCTTCGGTGGCTGCCGGTCGCGCGCTGGAGCTGGTCGGCAGAGGGGAGGTCCTCGCCGACCAGCCCCAGGCTGCTTGGGTCGATGACGCCCGTCGGGATGGTGCCCGGTTGTTGCGCCGGGTCCGGGAGTGCGCCTGGACCGCGGCGCTGGCGCTTGGCCAGCCTCAGCGAGGCCTGGATCTGGCGCAGGCTGCGGTGGTCGACGACCCCCTTGATGAGGCGGCCCAGCGGGCGCTGATGCTGGCGCAGCAGGTGGCTGGCGCGCCGGGGGCGGCGCTAGCCACCTTCGAGCGCCTCCGCGAGCGGTTGGCCGAGGAACTCGGCGCCGACCCAGCTCCCGAGACGGCCCAGTTGCACCTGGCGATCCTGCGCGGCGAGCCAGTCTCAGTCTCTCGGGAACGACCAGTCACCTCCCGCCGGTTAGGCGGTGGCCTGGTTGGCCGACAGAAAGAATTCGAAAACCTGCGGTCGGCCTGGGCAGCGGCCGCCAGCGGCCGCGCCGGACTGGTGCTCGTGGCTGGGGCCGCTGGGGCCGGCAAGAGCCGGCTGGTCACGGAGCTGGCCGCTCTGGTGGAATCGACCGGCGGGATGGTCGCCCCTGCCCGCTGCTACGAGGCCGAACGCTCGCTCTTCGCGCGGCCGCTCCTGGAGGCGGTCAGATCCGGCATTGCCGGACTGCCCCCCGAGTTGGTGCGCCAGCTCGCCGACGGCTGGAACGGCACCCTGCTGGAGCTCATGCCCTGGCTCGGCCGGCTGCTGGAGCCGGTCGAGTACCAACGTGCTGCCCCCGAGCTTGAGCACCATCGCTCGCTGGAGGCGATCGCCGTGCTGCTTGAGCGTCTAGCGGCACGCCAGCCGTTGCTCCTGTGGCTGGAGGATCTGCAACATGCCAGCGCGTCGACGGTCGAGGCTGTCCATTTCCTCCCGCGACGGTTGCCAACGACCCGTCTCCTGCTGGTGGCAACGGTCACCAGCGACAGCGGCGCCGAGGCACGATCGGCGTTGGGCGAGGTCGGCCGCACGATTGAGCTCGGCCCCCTGTCGGCCTCGGAGGTGGCCGAGCTGGCCGCGAGGATGGGCGTGGCCGGTCGGGCCGCCGAGGTGTTCGAGTCAACCGGTGGGCACGCCGCCTTCGTTCTGGAGACGCTGCGGCTGCTCAGCGACCCCAGCAGTGATCTGGAGGCGGCAGTCCCCGAGTCGCTGCAGGCGGCCGTCCAGACACGAATCCGGCAGGTCGGTCCAGAGGTCGAGGAGCTGTTGCGGGTTGCGGCCGTCGCCGGACACACCTTCGACCTGGACCTGGTGGCCAGCCTAGGTCAGATCGACGCCGAGCTGGCCGGCAGGCTGGCCGAGCGTGCCCTGCTCGCCCGGCTGCTCGCCATCAGCGGTACAAGCTTCACGTTCACCAGTGGCCTGCTCCGGGAGGTGCTGTACGAGACCACCCCGGCACCGGTGCGAAAGAGCCGCCACCGGCGGGCCGCGGTACTCCTTGCCGGAGCACCCGAAGCCGTCGCCGGCCACCATGCCGCAGCGGGCGATTGGGCCGCGGCCGCCTCGGCCTGGTCGCAGGCCGCCGAGCAAGCCATGCTGGCGTTCGCCCTACAGGATGCCGAGCGCCTCTTCGGCGAGGCGCTCGATGCCGCGACGGCAGACGGCCTCCAAGAGCAGGTCGCAGAGCTGCGGCTGCGGCGAGGTGAGGTTCGCGAGGAGCTGGCTGACTACGACGGCGCCCGCGACGACCATGTCGCCGCCCTGGAGTTGGCCCGGGCGCTTGGCGACGCTCGCCTGGAGGCCAGGGCGCTGGAGCGGCTGGGATGGACCGCCTACTATGCGCGCGACACCGACACCGCATCAGAACTTGCGGCCCGCGCGAGTGAGCTGGCCGAGGAGGCGGCCGCCGCCCCGGCCGCCTCGCCGAGCTCTCTGGTCTTGGCGGGCCGGCTGCGCCACTGGGACGGCGACTTCGAGGGTGCCTCGACCGCCTACCAGGAGGCGCTGGCTGCCGACCCCGATCCGGCAACCGCTGCGACAGCGCTGGGCTTTCTCGGCGCGCTGCTGGAGCACAACGACCGCTTCGACGACGCCCGCCGCGTGCTCGGCCAGGCGATCACAGCGTGCCAGCGGACCGGTGCCCTTCGCCCGCTGCTGCTGAGCATGTTCTTCTCCGCCCTGGCCAGGGCAAACCTAGGTGACCTGGGTGGTGCGCTCCGCACCTTGGAACGGATGCAGCGGCTGCTGGACGACTATGGCCTGACCTACTACCGGGCCGGGGTCGACACCACCCTGGCGTGGGTCTGGCGCGAGCTTGGTGAGCTTGATCGCGCTCGTGACCTGGCTGAGCGAGCCCTGGAAGGAGCCCGGTCGGGTAGCGGCATGCTGGAGCTGGAGCAGTCGTTGCACGCCCAGCTTGCTCTGGCGGATTCCTGCCTGCTGGACGGGGACCAGTCGCAGGCGGCGGCACTAGTCGAGGCGGCCGTCCCGCTGCTGGACCAGCGGCTGCCCTTTCACGCCCGGGCTGAGCTGCGTCAGGCTGAGATCGCTGCTCGATTGGAGCCGGCCCGCGCCGAGCTCCTCCTTGATTTGGCGCGCCGCCGGCAGTCACCCAAGTACCAGGCCCTGGCGCTGGCCCGTCTGGGCCAGCGTGAGGAGGCCGTTCGCGTCGCCCTGCTGACCGGATCCGATCTGCTGCTGGCCGAGGTGGCACCACCCGCGCAGGCGCAGGCGGCGCTCGACCGCATCATCGTCACAATCCCGGTGGAGCTGCGGTCCGGTTTCGCCAACAGCGGCCGCCTTGCCAGGCAACTTGTGGCACGGGCGTAACGCAGCTCGGACACGGCCGGCCATGGCGCTCTGCAACCACCATGCAACCAGCCGCGGCAGGATTCACCTGACCGAGACGTGCAGGCACGGCAACGGCCGTGGTCGAGCCAGGGAGGCACTGATGTACCTGATCCGTGAGCGGTTCTTCCGGTCGGGTGAGGATTCCAACATCACCGACGACCAGGGCCGGCCTCTGCTCCATGTGGACGCCACGGCGTTGAGCCTGCGCAACCGGCTGGTTCTCCGGGACCCCGACGGCAAGGAGGTCGCCCAAGTCCTCCGCACGCTGGCTGCACACCGGCCTACCTACGAAGTCTCGGTCGACGGCCAGCAGGCCACCGAGATCCGCAAGCACCTGGTTACGCCGTTCGGTGACCGCTTCACGATCGACCTTCCCGGCCCGGACGAGCTGGAGGTGCGCGGCAACCTGGTTGACCACGAGTTCACCATCCGCCGCGGCGACCAGACGGTGGCGACCATCTTCAAGCGTTGGCTCACCATGCCTGACACCTATGAGCTGGATGTCGCTCCCGGCCAGGACGACCTAGTGCTCCTGGCCGGCGTCCTCGCCCTAGACCTGGCCGAGGACCAAGAGCGCAAGCAGCGATGATCACGCTTGGCGACATGGGGCCCCGCTGCTCCGGATGTGGCGGTGGCCTGGCTGCTCAGCTGCTACCGAAGCCACCGCTGGCGGGCCACCTGCCAGCAGCCCGCCATCACTCCCAAGCGGACCCGACCCTATCGGCCCCCAAACCAAGGGCCAGACAGAGATGTCTCTACGCGCAGGCCATCTCGTAATCCTAAAGGGGAGCAGAATAAGCCCCAAGCGACCCCCTTACGTTCGCCGGCGGGCGACTCGGCAACCCTCCAGGAGGCCGTGATGACTCAACCACAGCCTCCCTACACGCCGACCTCACATGTGCTGGTCCAGACCGACGCGGACCGGGCCGCGACTCCACCGCAGCAGCTGTCCTGCGTCATCTCCGCCGACCTGCGGCCCGGGGATCGCCAGGCGCTGCTGGAGCTGTTCGACCGCAGCAGCCCCGACACCCGCCGCGAGCGCTTCCATGGCTCCCTGTCGGTCTTCCCCCAGCGCTATCTGGACGACATCCTCACCGGGGCCCACGGCCAGCTGGCCCTGGTCGCCCGCGACACCTGCCATCGGCAGAATTACGGCAAGGTGTTCGGGCTGGCCTCCGCCGCGCCAGTCGGGCCTGGCACCGCCGAGTTCGCCGTCTGGGTCGACGACGCCTGGCAGGGCCACGGGGTTGGCACGCTGCTGGTCCGGGCGATCCTCAATCTGCTCGCCCAGCAGGGCATGAGCACCGCGGTCGGGATCATGGAGTCGGGCAACGGCGCGATCCGCCGGCTGATCGGCCGGGTCGCGCCACAGGCAACCACTCGGTTTGAGGACGGCATGGTCGTGGTCAGCGTGCCGTTGGCTGAGTGGGCCGCCACCTCCGGCGCCGCGTCCTGACCGATGCCGCCATGCCGGCGGCGCGGGCACGGCGGCCGGCGCGGTGGCAGACAGGGCTGTCTCCAGCCTTGTCGCGCTGCCAGATCAGCGTGATAACTCCACTCAAGGGAACTCCAGCCCGCAGGTGGGCAGGCCGATCAGCATCGCGGCCACCGCCTGGGCGCGGACGCGCCGCCGCCACCCGGCACCCGGGGCGATGGCTGGTCGATCATGAACCTCGGCAGGCCGACGGTCACCTCCAGGGGTCAGTTCCCGTGCCGGTGCTGCGGGGTTGGCCCTGCCTCTTCCGGTCGGCGGCACCGTGGGGGAACATCGTGCCGGAGCGTCGCCGGTCCCGGCGGCTGCGGCCGGCTCCGCCGCAGCAGGCGCTCCCTCGGGCGCGTCGTCCACTGGGGAGGTCAGCCTATGTACCTGATCCGCGAGCGGTTCTTCCGCCTGGGCGAGGACTCCGACATCACCGACGAGCAGGGCCGGCCCGTCTTCCACGTGGACGGCAAGGTGCTGAGCCTGCGCAACCGGCTGGTCATCCGCGACCCCGAGGGCCGGGAGGTCGCCCAGGTGCATCGCAAGCTGGCCTCGCTGCGGCCGACCTACAAGGTCACCATCGGCGGCGAGGAAGCCGCCGAGATCCGCAAGCGAATGTTCACCCCGTTCGGCGACCGGTTCACCATCGACGTGCCCGGCCCCGACGACCTGGAGATGGCCGGGGACCTGTTCGACCACGAGTTCACCATCCGCCGCGGCGAGCAGGTGGTGGCGACCGTCTCCAAGCGCTGGTTCAGCATGCGCGACACCTACGCCGTGGACGTCGCTGCTGGCCAGGACGACCTGCTGCTCCTGGCCAGCGTGCTCGCCCTGGACCTGGCCGAGGACCAAGAACGCCCCCAGCAGTGAGCGCGGGAGGCGAGCCGGGCACCATCGCCGCCCCGGACGTGACGGCGGACTGGTTGCTCAGCTCGGCCGAGCGGGGCAACCCGGCCACGACCATCGACGCCGCACGCGCTGGCGGCCGAGCCTGGACGATCGGCAACCACGTCACCGTGCACGTGGACGGGGCGGCCTACTTCGCCCGGCTGCACGAGCTGCTGTCGGGCCTGGACGCCGGCGACTGGGTCTATCTCACCGACTGGCGCATCGACGCCACCCGCCAGCTGGTCGGCCCGGGCAGCGAGCTGGGCCCGCTGCTGGCCGGGCTGGCCCGCCGGGGGGTGGCCATCCGGGGACTGCTCTGGCGCTCCCACCCGGCCCTCGTCCACTTCAACCAGGACGCCAACCGGGTGCTGAGCACGATGGTCAACCGGGCCGGTGGGCAGCTGGTGGCCGACCAGCGGGTGCGGCGCTTCGGCAGCCACCACCAGAAGCTGCTGGTCGTCCATACCCCAAACCGGACCGGGCGCTGCCTGGCGTTCGTTGGTGGGATCGACCTGTCCCGCGGCCGTCACGACACCCCCGAGCACCTGGGCGATCGCGATCCGGTCGGGATCGATCCCCGCTACGGCCCACGACCGCCCTGGCACGACCTGCAGCTGGAGCTGCAAGGCCCGGCCGTGTTGGACGTCGACCTCACCTTCCGGGAACGCTGGGAGGACCGCACCCCACCCGACCACCGCAACCCGCTGCGGGCCATGTGGCGGCGCCTCAGCCGCGAACCTCGCCGGCTGGAGCTGCTGCAGCGGCGGCTGCCACCACCGACGGTCGGCTCCCATGTGGTCCAGGTGCTGCGCACCTACCCGGCCCGGCGCCGGGCCAGCCCGTTCGCCCCCGACGGCGAGCGCAGCATCGCCCGGGCCTACCTCAAGGCGCTGGCACGGGCGCGAGCCCTTGTCTACATCGAGGACCAGTATCTCTGGGGCAGGCTGGTGGCCCAGGCGCTGGCCACGGCGCTGCGGGCCGCGCCCGAGCTGCGCATGATCGTCGTGGTGCCGCGCCATCCCGACCGGGACGGGCGCATCTCCGGGCGGGCCGCCCGCGCCGCCCAGTGGCGGGCCATCGAGCACCTGCGGCAGGCTGGGGGCTCGCGGGTGGCCGTCTACGACCTCGAGAACGAGCACGGCACCCCCATCTACGTGCACGCCAAGGCGGTGGTGATCGACGACGTGTGGGCGCTGGTCGGCTCGGCCAACCTTAACCGCCGCTCCTGGACCCATGACTCCGAGGTCGCCTGCGCCGTCGTGGACCAGCGCCCGGATCTCCGCGAGCCGGTCGACCCGGCGGGGCTCGGGGATCGGGCGCGGGTGTTCGCCCGCCAGCTGCGGCTGCGGCTGTGGTGCGAGCACCTCGGCCGCGGCCAGGACGACGACGCCGACCTGCTCGACCCGGTTGCCGGCTTCCAGGCCTGGCAGTCGACCGCAGCCAGGCTGCAGGCCTGGGACCGGCAAGGCCGGGTCGGCCAGCGGCCACCGGGTCGCATCTTGCCCCATCAGGTGCCGCTCGCCCCGGCCCTCAAAGCCCGCTGGGTGCCACCCCTGTACCGGGTTGCGATCGACCCCGACGGGCGCCCTCGGAGGCTTCGCCGCGGCGGCGCGTTCTAGTTCCCTTGTCTGTTCCATCCACGAGTGAAGGAGGCCAGGGCGATGCGCGCTGACATCACGGTCGGGTCGGCGTTCCCGGACTACGAGTTGCCCGATCACACGGGCACGCCGCGGCGGCTGTCGGAGTTGCAGGGCGAGGATCCGATGATCATCGTGCTGGCCCGCGAGGCCTACTCCGCCAAGGACCAGCGCCAGCAGCAGGGCCTGGCCGAGCTGTGGCGGGAGATGAAGCCGGGGGTCGGCTACTGCCAGCTGGTGACCATCACCACCAGCGACCCGCAGGAGACCTTCAACTACCGCTCCGGCGTGGGCGCCGAATGGCCGTTCCTGGCCGATCCGGGCCGCATCGTCCAACGGGATCTCGACATCGCCGAGTACACCGACCCGATCCACAACCAGATGGTGCCGCACACCATCGTGTGCGAGCCCGGCCTAATCGTCTACAAGATCTACAACGGCTACTGGTTCTTCGGTCGCCCGACCCTTGAGGAGCTGCGCCAGGACCTGCGCGCGGTGCTGATGAAGCACCATTGGGACTGGGACCTGTCCGACCCCAAGGTGAAGGCGGCGTGGCAGCACGGCGAGGTTAACCGCTTCTACCCGCCGGAGCTCGGCTGGCCCCGGGACATCCGACCTCGAGGATGAAGACGATGCATCGCGCGGCTGTGTCTTGGTTTGGGGCAGTCAGCTGGCTGGGGCGAAATCGGTCCGTTCTAGGCGCTCCGTTGTTCAGACCCGGGCGGGGGTGTGGAGCCCGAGCTGCTGGACTGCGACCTAGATCATCTCGCTGGTGAACCCCATTGATTGCGGGAATGTTGCGGTTCCGGCTGTTTGTGGGCTCGTTCAACGGCCCGGTGTTCATCGACTTCCTGGGTCGGCTGCTGCGCGATTGCGGCGGGCAGAAGGTGCACCTGATCGTGGACGGCCATCCAGTCCACCGGGCCAAGCTGGTCAGCGCCTGGGTTGGCCGCCATGCCGACCGGATCGAGTTGCACTTTCTGCCCGGCTACAGCCCAGAGCTGAACCCGGTGGAGTTGCTGAACCATGACGTCAAGGCCAACGCCGCGGGCCGGCGACCTCCCCGCTCGGCGAGCGAGCTTCGCAAGGAGCTGCATGGCTATCTGCGTCGTCGGCAGCGCCAGCCACAGGTCGTGGTCCGCTTCTTCGATCACCCAATGACGCGGTATGCGGCTGCCTCATGGATCACACCATTTGCCTGCCGCAGTGATAACTGGCTTGCCGAGTTGTTCTGACTCGCCTTGGCGTGTCTTGGACTGCTCAGCTGGACATCCTCAATTCGCCAAGTAGTCGATCACGACTGGCTCGCGCGTCCGGCGACCTCGTCGATCATCAGGGCGAGCCCGATCCCAACCATCCAGGCGTCCTTGGCAAGAGGGATGCCCTGCTGGGTGGGGCGCAGCGAACCCTCCTGTCGCATGCCGGGGGTCCGCAGGTACAAGCCGAGCGTGCCCAGGGCAAAGGCGGTCAACCCAGCCCCGGCCAGCCAAGCCGGCACCACCGGCACGACCAGGGCCGCGCCGATGGCAATCTCGGCCGCGGACAGCAGGCCGGTGAACCGCTTGGCATCCAACTTGCCGAGGACCGGGTAGGTCCCCGACGCAAAGCCATGAAGCTGACCGGCGGTGGCGTCGTCCGCGTCCCGCTTGGACAGCCCGGCGTTGAGGAAGTAGGCGCCGGTGATCAACCGTGGCGGCAGCTGCCATGCCTTCACGCCTCGGTTCATCAGCGCCCTCCTACGGTGACTGCTTGCGTCTCAAGCTACTTTAGCCCCACTTGTCCCCTACCGCGCCCCGAGTGCTGTCGCGGCTGCGCTTTCGGGAGGGCCTGCGGCCGGCATCCCCTGTGGCGGCACCACCTTGATCGTCCATGGCGACGACCAGATCGTGCCCATCGACGCTTCGGCCCGGCGATCCGTCGAGCTGGTCAGGGACGCGACCCTGAAGGTCTATCCGGCGCCCGCACGGTCTGTTCGCCACCCACAGGAGCAGCTCAACGTCGACCTGCTCGCCTTCCTCGAAGAGGGCTGAGCAAACGTCGTCGCAGCATGGCCTGGTGGCGCCCGACCGGGGCAGCCACTGGCACGGCATCGCACCTGGTGGGGCGTTTGACTTGGTCGTTGGCGCTGTGCTGGAACCTCTGTTGCCGGGCTACCGGGTCCTGTCGTCGCGCTCGATGTGGATGCCCAGGCTCGGCTCGGGGGCAGGCTCCTCGTCGTCGTCCTCCTCGCTGGCCTGCTCCTCCTCCGGGGTGATATCGGGGTCGGCGAGCACCTCGAAGGGATGACTGGCCGACACCAACCCGACCTCGTCATGGCCCTCCTCGAGCGTGCCGCGTTCGGCTGCGGCCGCCTCCTCGACGGTCAGCTCGGCCAGCGGGTCGGCCTCCAGCCGCTCGTCGGGGATTGGCCGGCCGCTGCGCACCGACCGACCGTAGCTGCCGGCGGCAAGCCGCGCCTCGGCCCGCTCGAGCGCCGCCCACCGTGCTTGCAGGAGCTGGTCGACGGCTGTGCCGGTCTCCTCGGCATTGCG
>Ga0307302_10000658_pt1 | contig 15238 bp, 17 predicted proteins | sample ER_DNA_183_FD_194490 | JGI IMG/M metagenome (GOLD analysis project Ga0307302, IMG submission 194490) | Bulk soil microbial communities from the East River watershed near Crested Butte, Colorado, United States - ER_DNA_183 | ecosystem: Environmental > Terrestrial > Soil > Floodplain | place...
TACTGAACGTTGCCCAGTCAGCCCTGCCACGCGGTACGCTCGCTTTGGGGTATGCGCTTGTGTTGCTGCACACTTTACCGTTGGCGGCACGGCGGCGGTTCCCCGGGGTCGTGCTTGCCAGCTGCGTGGCCAGCGGGCTGGCCTTCGCAGCTCTTGGTCTACCACCGGTGATTCTCGGGGTGGCCATCCTGGTGGCGGTCTATTCGGTGGCGGCCTACGGCGAGCGGTGGGTCTCGCTGGCCGGCCTGGCAGCCGCGGCGGTCGGCTCGGCGGCCCTCCAGCTCACCCCGGGCAAGTTCCAAAGCCCGACGCCTGTAACCAATACGCTCATTTTTGGCGCCGCGTGGCTGCTGGGCCACTTCGTCGGTGTCCGCCGCGCTTACACCGACCAGCTGGAGCGGACCGCCAAGCTGGAGCGGACCCGGGCGGAGGCAGCCCGCCGGGCGGTGGCCGAGGAGCGGCTGCGCCTGGCCCGCGAGCTGCATGACGTGGTCGCGCACAGCATCAGCGTGATCGCGGTCCAGTCGGGTGTCGGCGCCCACGTCGCCAACAGCCAGCCCGAGGAGGCCGCCAAAGCCTTGGCCGCCATCGAGGCCACCAGCCGGGCCGCCCTCACCGAGCTGCGGCGGCTGCTGGGGGTGCTGCGCCAGGACGGCGAGTCCCAGGGCGACCTGGCACCGGTGCCCGGCCTGGCCGACCTGGACACCCTCCTGGCCGAGGTAGCCAAGGCGGGTCTTGGGGTGCGGCTGCGGGTGGAGGGAACCCCGACCCAGCTGCCAGCCGGGGTTGACCTGTCGGCCTACCGAATCGTCCAGGAGGCGCTGACCAACGTGGTCAAGCACGCCGGTGAGGCACGGGCCCAGGTCACGATCGGCTACGGCGACCAGGAGATCACGGTCGAGGTCACCGACGACGGCCTGGGTGTCACGGCGCCGGCCGGTGACGGCCGAGCGTGGGTCGGCCACGGTCTAATTGGCATGCGGGAGCGGGTCCAGGTGTTCGGGGGCGACCTGGAGGCCGGCCCCCGGCCCGGTGGGGGCTTCCGGGTGGGAGCTCGGCTGCCGTTGGCGGGGGAGCGGCGATGAGCATCCGGGTGGTGGTGGCCGACGATCAGACCTTGGTGAGGGCGGGGTTCCGGTTGCTGGTCGACTCGGCGCCCGATCTGGAGGTGGTGGGCGAGGCGCTCGATGGCGCCCAGGCGGTGGAGCTGGCCCGCCGGGAGCGGCCCGATGTGGTGTTGATGGACATCCGCATGCCCAGGATGGACGGGCTGGAGGCGACCAGGCGCATCGCCGCCGACGAGGTCGTGGCTGGGGTGCGCGTCCTGATCCTGACCACCTTTGACCTGGACGAGTACGTCTACCAGGCGTTGCGGGTTGGGGCGAGCGGGTTCCTGCTCAAGGACACCCCACCGGCCGATCTGCTGGCCGCCATCCGGGTGGTGGCTGCCGGGGATGCTCTGTTGGCCCCGGGCATCACTCGACGGCTGATCGCCGAGTTCGCCCGCCGACCCGACCCGGCCAGGGTCGCTCCGGCCGCGCTGGACGCCCTGACGGACCGGGAGCGGGAGGTATTGGGCCTGGTCGCCCACGGCCTGTCCAACAATGAAATCGCCCAGCGGCTGGTGGTCAGCCCGGCCACCTCCAAGACCTATGTGAGCCGGATGCTGGCCAAGCTGGGTGCCCGCGACCGGGCCCAGCTGGTAGCCATCGCCTACGAGACGGGCCTGGTCACACCCGGCGCTGGCTGAGCCCTCCACGCCGGCGGCGACGGCCGGCCGTGGTGCTCGTCGCCGCCGGGACGAAAGAGCTGGTCCGGCTGGAGGGCGACGGCATTCGCGATTGCTGTGTCCGGCCACCCCAGGGTCATGCGAATCGCCAGGAGTTGACATGGGTGTGCGGCGTACACCCGGCGGCCGACACGGAACTGTCCCCTGGGGGCCGACGACGCCAGTGGCCCCGCTTCGTACCGTCAAGGTGCCCAGCGCCCACGACGTGATCGGCCTCGATGAGCAGGCCGGCGGGGGCGGAGGAGGAGGCTATGGCTGTCATCACCATCGACGGACTCACCAAGCGCTTCGGGAACATCGTGGCCGTCGATGACCTGAGCTTCGCGGTCGACCAGGGCACCGTGGTCGGGTTCCTGGGCCCCAACGGGGCCGGCAAGACCACCACCCTGCGCACCCTGCTCGGGCTGGTCACCCCGACCGCCGGCAGCGCCAGGATCGACGGCAAGCCGTATCGGGCGCTGGCCGACCCCATCCGCCATGTCGGCGCGGTGCTGGAGGCGTCCAGCTTCCATCCCGGCCGCAGCGCCCGCCACCACCTCCGAGTGGTCGCCACCGCCGCCGGTCTGCCCCTTGCCCGCGTCGACCAGGTCCTTGACCAGGTCGCCCTCACCCAGGCGGCCCACCGGCGGGTGGGTGGCTTCTCGCTCGGCATGCGCCAACGCCTGGGCTTAGCGACCGCCCTGCTCGGCGACCCCCAGGTGCTGATCCTGGACGAGCCCGCCAACGGGCTGGACCCCGAGGGCGTCCACTGGCTGCGCGGGCTCCTGCGCCAGCTGGCCGACCAGGGCCACACCGTGCTCGTCTCCAGCCACGTCCTGGCCGAGGTCGCCCAGACCGTCGACCAGGTGGTGATCATCGCCTCAGGGCGGCTGGTCACCCAGTCCACCCTGGCCGCGTTGACCGCCCGGACCGACCAGCTGGTCCGGGTCCGCACCCCCCAGGCCGAGACCCTGCGGTCGCTGCTGGCCGCCCAAGGGATCCAGGCCAACCCGGATGGGGCCGACCAGCTGCTCGTGATCGGCGCCACGACCGAGACAGTCGGCCAGACCGCGGCGGCGGCCGGGATCGTCATCTACGAGATGGGCGCCGAGCGCTCCAACCTCGAGGACGTCTTCCTCCAGCTCACCAGCCAGCAAGGAGCCGGATCATGATCCGTCTTGTCCGCGCCGAGTTCACCAAGCTGCGCACCACCCGCCTCATCTACGGCATGGCCGCCGTCATGGCCGCCTTCGCGGTCCTCACCGTGGCCGCCAACATCCTCGACCGCCAAGGCGCCCCCCCGCTGGCGGCCGACAGCCTGCCCATGCTGGTCGGCGGCCCGGTGACCTTGTTGTCGGGCGCGGCGCTGCTGCTTGGGATCTTGGGCATGGCCGGGGAGTTCCGCCATCAGACCGTCACCCAGACCTTCCTGGTCACCCCCGACCGCGGCCGGGTGGTGGCGGCCAAGCTGGTCGCCTACCCCCTGGCCGGGATCGCCCTGGCACTCAGCATCCTGGCCTTCACCGCCGCCGTGGCAACCGGTTGGCTGGCCGCCAAGGGGATCACGCCCTCGTTGCTGGACGCCCGGCTCGGCCGCGTGCTGCTGGGAGCCGTACTCGCAGCCGGGCTGTGCGGGCTGGTCGGCGTGGGCGTCGCCGCCCTGGTCCGCAACCAGGTGGCGGCGCTGGTCGGCGTGCTGGTCTGGGTCCTGCTGGTCGAGGGCCTGCTCATGAGCCTGCTCAACCCCCCCAGCCTCGGCAAGTGGCTACCCAGCGCCGCCGCGGCCGCCCTCACCAACCCCGGCGGCGGCCAACTCTCCCGGTTGGCCGGGACGCTGCTGCTGGCCGGCTACGCGCTCGCGTTGGCGCTGGCCGGCACCCGCCTGGTCGTCCGCCGCGACATCACCTAACCGCAGTTCCGGGCGCCGCTCACATGGACATCGGCGCCCGGACGCCATCCCCCAGGGAAGGACGAGCGTCATGGCATCGCTCAGGACCTGGAGAACGGTCGCCGCCGTGCTGTTGCTGGTGATGGTGGCCACGACCGGCACCGCTGTGGCCGCTGGGGGGCCAACGACTGCTGGCCATCAGCAGGCCCACTACTGCAAGAAGGTCGACGCCTACCGGCTCAAGACCTGTGCCAAAGCCATCCTGCCCGCCACCCCTATGGGCCGGGAGCTGCGCTGGGTGCTGGCCCAGCTGGCCGGGGAGGCCGCCACCCTCACCGAGGCCGAGGTCCGCGCCCACTTCTCGGCCGAGTACTTCGCTGTCTGGGGGGAACAGCGGTCCCCGGCGGTGCTGGTTGAGGCATTCCGGCAGACCATCACCGAGCTTGGGACCGTGAGGTTCGTCGGCTTTGCCTACCCGCCACGGGCCCGCCAGGCGGTGGCGCTGGTCCAGAGCACGACCGGGGTACGGGGAGCGGTGCAGATCGGGGTCACGAACGGCCACCCGGCGCTGATCGAGTTCCTCGATGTGCAAGGGGCCGGACCCACGATCGTGCCCAAGGGCACCTATTCGGGCTGGTTCGACATAGGCGGGCGGCGGCTGTTCCTACGCTGCACCGGACACCGCAGCCCCACCGTCGTGTTCGAAGGCGGGCTGACCACCGACTGGTATGAGCTGCAGAACCAGCTGTCAGAGTTCACCCGGGTGTGCAGCTACGACCGCCCAGGCGGGCCCGCGAGTCGAAGCGACCCCGCGCCCATCCCCCGGACCGCCCGCGACTTCGTGGCCGACCTGCACGCCCTCCTCCGGACCGCCCACGTGCCCGGCCCCTATGTGCTGGCCGGCCACTCCAACAGCGGACTGTTCACCCAGCTCTATGCCAGCACCCACCCCCGCCAGGTGGCCGGTCTGGTCCTCATCGACGCCGTCCATCCCGCCTACCACAAGCGGCAGCTGGCGCTGCTCAAGCCCCTGCTGCCTCCCGACGTGTGGGAGGCCCCACGCCGGGAGGCGATGACCCCACCGCACCGGCTGGTGGACCCCCAAGGGGTCGACATCTGGACCAGCGAACGCCAGACCCGGGTGGCGCTGCAACGCTCCCCACTGCGGCCGATGCCGCTGGTTGTGCTCGCTCACGGCCGGGTCGACCCGTCGCCGCCGGGCTGGCCGGGTGAGGAGGTCGAGCGGCTGTGGCAGGAGCTGCAACGCGAGCTGGCCCAGCTCGTCCCCGGAGGCAGGCTGGTGATCGCCACCCAAAGCGGCCACGACATCCAGGACGAGCAGCCGGAGTTGGTCCTGGACGCCATCCGCGACGTCGTCCGAGCCGTGCGGGCCGGTGACCTGGTGCCTCACTGACAGCAGTCCGCCTACAGAGATGATCGGGCAGGATATCCAGGGCACCGACGTCCGCCATCTGGATGCAGCTGGGTGTCCTGTCCGTCACTCCTCATCCGGTCCGCCACCGAACACGTGGCCCACGCTACCGGACCCTGTCTTGGGTCCTTTCCACCGGGTCCAATCGCGTGTTGGATCGGTCGTTCGAGGAGATGAGCTGGATGGTCGAGCAAGCCCCACGCGCAGCCAGCCGCCGGTCCCGAACCCGCCTGCTCCTCCAGGGGCTGCTGTCCCTGGTGCTGGTCGTGGCCATCACCTACTACCTACGCCGCAAGATCGACCCGGCCCAGACCTGGGCGGCGATCACCGCCATGACCTGGCCGGAGCTGACCACCCTGGGCCTGCTTGCGATCTGGAACCTGGGCACCTACGCCTTTGTGTGGATGTCGGTCACCCCAGGGTTGGGCTTCTGGCGGGCCATGGTCATGACCCAGGCCACCACCGCCGTCGCAAATACGGTACCGGGCGGGTCGGCGATCGGGATCGGCATGACCTACACCATGCTGGGGTCCTGGGGCTACTCGCGGTCCCGGACGACCACCGCGGTGCTGGTCTCGGGGGTCTGGAACAGCTTCATCAAGCTGGGCATGCCGGTCCTGGCCCTTGCCCTGGTCGCGCTCCAGGGCCGCGCCACCGGGGGGCGGGTCATCGCCGCCCTGCTCGGCATCGCCGGCCTGGCCGCCGCGGTCGTGGTGTTCGCGCTGCTGCTGCGCAGCGAGGAGCAGGCACGCCGGTTCGGGCTGCTGGCCGGCCGGGTCGCCACGCGGCTGCTGGGCTGGGTGCGGCGACCGCCGGTGGCGGGCTGGGAACTGGCCACGGTCAAGTTCCGGGCCCGCACCATCGGCCTGGTCGAGCACCGTTGGGTCCCGATCACGGTGACCTCGCTGGTCAGTCACCTGTCGCTGTATGTGGTGCTGCTGGTGGCCCTGCGGGATGTCGGGGTCAGCGATGCCGAGGTCGGCTGGGCCGAAGTGCTGGCGATCTTCGCCTTCGCCCGGCTGGCCACCGCCATCCCGTTGACCCCCGGTGGGGTCGGGTTCGTGGAGGGGGTGCTGGTCACCGGGCTGGTGGGGGCGGGCGGCGACCCCGACGAGGTGGCCGCCGCGGTGGTCGTCTACCGGGCCCTGACCTGGGCGCTGCCGATCCTGGTCGGGATCGGCTGCTATCTGTGGTGGCGGCGGCGCTCCTGGACGACGCGACTACCGGGCGCGCCGCGCGGCCGCCACGGCGAGGCGACCGTGACCGCCAGCCCACACCGCCGGATCCGAGGGTGAACACGGAGGGCGAACCGATGGACTCTAGCTCGCGTCAGGTGCTCCCGAGTGTGGCCGGCCCGGTGCGCCCCGATGCGCATGGGGTCCGGCAGTCGGGTTTTCGTCGGCGACCCTCCGGCGAGGCACCGCCGTTGCCCCATCATCTGCAGACCAGCGGAGTGGGCTGGCTGGTCGCCTCGGTCGTGCTGGTCACGCTGTCGATCGTGGTCTTCGCCGGCGGGCTGCGGCGGCCCCGCCGTGGCGGTCACGGTCCTTGACGATGCGGTGGTCAGGTGGCTGGCCGGGCTGGACGCGCCCGGGCTGGCAGGGACCTGGCGGGCGTTGGCCTTCCTCAGCTCGTGGTGGGTCCTCAACATCCTAGGGTTCGGGCTGGTGCTGGCGCTGCTGGCGCTACGGCGGTTCCGGCACCTGATCATCGCCGTCATCGTCGCGCAGCTGCTGACCATGGTCATCTATGACGTGGTGGGGCCGATCGCCCAGCGGCCACGGCCGTTCGGGGTGGACATCCGGACCGGCTGGGGGGGCTGGGCCCTGCCGTCGGTGCAGGTGGCCTCCCTGGCGGGCAGCCTGGTGGTCGTTCTGTACACGCTGGTCCCGGAGGGCCGCTGGCGGCAGCTGGGCAAGCTACTGACGACCGGGGTGGTGGCGCTAGCCGGGCTGGGACGCATCGCACTGGGCGCCGAGGCCCCGACCGACGTGCTGGTCGGCGCGGCCATCGGGGTCACGGTCCCGCTCGTCTTGTTCCGTCTGTTCACCCCCACCGAGGTCTTCCCGATCCGCTACCGCCGTGGCCGGGCCGCCCATCTGGACGTCACCGGCCAGCGGGGAACGGCAATCCGCCAAGGGCTGGAGGACCAACTCGGCCTGGCCGTCACCGAGGTCAAGCCGTTCGGGCTGGCCGGCTCGGCCGGCTCCACCCCGCTGCGGATCACCGTCAAGGGCGAACCGCCGACCATCCTGTTCGGCAAGCTGTACGCCCGCAGTCACCTGCGGGCCGACCGCTGGTACAAGCTGGGCCGGGAGTTGCTGTACGGGCGGCTGGAGGACGAGAAGCCGTTCAACACCGTGCGGCGGCTGGTCCAGCAGGAGGACTACGCCCTGCGGCTGTGCCGCGACGCTGGCCTGCCCAGCCCCGAGCCCCACGGGGTCGTGGAGCTCACCCCGGAACGGGAGTATTTGCTGGTCACCGAGTTCTTCGACGGCGCGGTCGAGCTCGGCGAGGCCGAGGTCGACCAGGGCGTTATCGACGGCGGCCTTGGCATCATCCGCCGGCTGTGGGCCGCCGGCCTGGCCCACCGTGACATCAAGCCGGCCAACCTGCTGGTCCGCGACCAGCAGATGCTGCTGATTGACGTCGCCTTCATCGAACTCAGGCCCACTCCCTGGCGCCAGGCAGTCGACCTGGCCAACATGATGCTGTGCCTGGCCCTGCGCTCCAGCCCCGAACAGGTCTACCAGCGCGCCCTTGGCCTGTTCAGCGTTAAGGAGATTAGCGAGGGCTTCGCCGCCGCCCGGGGGTTGGCCCTGCCGTCCCAGCTCCGGCGAATGCTGCGGGCGCAGGGCCGCGACCTGCACGCCGAGTTCGTCCGGCTGCTGCCGGCCGCACCCCGGCCGATCCCGATCCAGCGCTGGAGTCTGCGCCGGGTCGGGCTCCTGGCCGGCATGGTGCTGCTGCTGGTGCTGGTGGCCAAGCAGGGGCTGTCGCTCAACTACCAGGAGGCCGTGGAGACGCCCACCAGCGTCGGCAACCTGGCCTGCACCGATCTGGAGCCGCAGTGGCTGCTGGCCCAGTCGCTGCCGTCGGCGTCGTTGGTGCCCTGCCTTCGTTCCCTGCCGGCCGGCTGGATGGTGGGCAACGTGACGGTCAACGACGGCCGATCCGTGATCTCCCTGAACCACGACCGGGCCGGCACCGGCGTGCTGGTTGTCCGGCTGACCGCCGCCTGTGACACCCGGGGGGCGGTCCAGGTGACCTCCAACCAGCCGCAGGTGCGGCGCTACCAGCGGATCGACCGCCAGGCCCCCCGCTTCGAGGCCACCCGCTTCGACCGGTTTCCGGGCGGCTGCGTCACCGCACAGGCGGCCGTGCCGGCAGCTAACCGCGCCGAGGTCACCAGCCAGCTGGCCACGATCCTTCACTACACCAGCCGCCAGGCCCTCCAGCAGGCGCTGGACCAGCGCTCGGGCGGGCGACTGCGGCTCGACCCACCAGCTGCTCGATCACTCGGACAACCCGCATAGCTCCTTTCGACCCGGCCCCGCCCACATCCCCGCACCGGCGGTCAACGCCGGCTGATCGCCGTGTAGCGGCTCCAGGTAGCACCGGCAAGGGTGTGTTGCCGGGTGGTGGTCTGCGCAAGAGAACGCATCCGTGTCAGCAAAACACAGGGAACCGCTGTGCTGGGAGCCGTTCCCCCAGGTCAACTCCGACCGTAGGTGCCGTAGGGAAACGCTCTCTTGGCATACAGGGAAACGCTCTCTTCACCCCTCGTATCGACGCCCATGAACTATTACATCGCATCGTCCAGCTGCGCCTAGGGGTGTCCTGTCCCCGAGTCATGGCGACGGATGCATACGGACTCGCTCTGGGGGTCGGTCCGTCGTTCACCGGTCGCTCAGCCGCTCAGCAGGGACTCCAGCTTGGGGAGCATCATCTCCCACGCCTGGCGGCCCAGGTCGGCAGTTCCGGGCGGGTGAGGGCCCTCGCGCACCACCAGCCGGGTCCTCCCGTCGTCGTGGAACTCCACCCGCAGGTTCGAGGGCCAGGCGTCGGCCTGACCGGGAATCCCGTCCCACGCCCCGCGACTCGAGAGCAGCTCGTTCGGGACGACCTCATCGAAGCGGCCGTCGAACCCTGTCCGCATCGATGGGTCGGCCTCGCTCACCATCTCGAACCGCTGCCGCCCTCCGACCCGGAGGTTGACCTCGACGGTGTCGCGGTGGACCGGGAACCCGACCGGGCCGTACCACCGGGCGAACTGGTCCGGATCGGTGAAGGCCTGGTAGACGAGCTCGGGCGGTGCGTCGAAGACTCGGGTGATCTCGATGTCGGACGGATGCTCCGCCATCGGTCTCTCCTTGCTCTCGGGTCTCCCGTACCAATGCCTCGGGGCTATCCTCCCTCCCGGTGGCGACATGCCCGGCGTCGCGACATCTCGGGGATAGGACAGCCTCGGCAGCGACAGGTCGGCGGGACGGGAGTATCCCGAGCTCACCGACGAGGAGATGGCCCGCATCGCCGGACTCGACCCCGGCGGCACACTGTTCTTCGACCACCACGACCCCGAGTGGGTCACCCGGCTCGCCACCCGCCGCGTCGACTGACCAGGAGGACTCCATGAGCATGGACACGACCCATGGCCCCGTCGCGGTCATCACCGGCGCCTCGTCGGGCATCGGCGCCGCCACCGCCCGTGCCCTGGCCGCCGACGGCTACCGCGTGGCGCTGCTGGCGCGGCGCGTCGACCGCCTCCAGGCGCTCGCTGCCGAGCTTGGCGACGGCGCCATCGCCATCGGAGCCGACGTCACCGACCGCGACGCGCTCGTGGCCGCCGCGCAGCGCGTGCACGGCGAACTCGGCGGCGCCGACGTGCTGGTCAACAACGCCGGCGTGATGCTGCTCGGCCCCTTCGGTCCCGAGCAGCGCGCCGACTACCGCCAGATGATCGAGGTCAACCTCCTCGGCGCGATCACCACCACCGAGGTCTTCCTCGACCAGCTCCGGGCGAACGGCCGCGGCGACCTGATCAACATCTCGTCGAACGCCGGGCGCACCGCGCGGCCGACCAACGGCGTCTACGCCGCGACCAAGTGGGGGATCAACGGCTGGTCGGAGTCGCTGCGTCAGGAGCTGCCGCCCGACGTCCGCGTCACCGTCATCGAGCCCGGTGCCGTCAGTACCGAGCTGACCGACCACATCACGCACGCGGCGACCAAGGAGGCCACCGAGCAGTTCGTCAAGGACCTGGCGATCCGCCCGGAGGACATCGCCGAGGTGATCGCCTTCGCCGTCAGCCGGCCCCGCCGGATGACGCTCAACGAGATCCTCGTCCGGCCGACGACGCAGCCGGGCTGACCGTGGCCCGCGCCGACAACCACCAGCCGGCCGGCGCTCTGCGCACCGGGCCGGCGCTGGCGGTCAGCCTCGCCAGCTCACACGATGATCGTGCTGGACATCTCGATCGTCATCACGGCGCTGCCGAAGATCCCCACCACGCTTGGGTTCTCCAACACCGCCCTGTCGTGGGTCCAGAACGCCTACCTGCTGCCTTTCGGCGGCCTGCTGCTGCTCGGTGCCCGCGCCGGTGACCTCGTCGGCCGCACGCCGAGGAACCGGACAGTACGAGGGACGGTGCGGTTAGCCATGGCGACGGCTGGGACGCTATCGACCGTAGGAGCCAAGCCGAACGCTTGAATCTGCTTCGGTCCCAATGACGATCCCGCGTCGGTTCATAAGCGGGGGCCGGGCGGTGCTGCCGCCGCTTTGGACGATAAGCGAGAGCCGCCTTGGCCCGTGTTGGCCGCTATCGCATCGAGGCAAGAGGAGCAGCGCCGCGCCCGGGGCGACTCTGCGCTGGTTTCGGGCCGCACGATGGCGTGATGGGCGTCCGCGAGGACGGCGCTTGCGGCCGCCCGCAGGGCGGCCTTCAGTTCGTAGAGAGACTCCACACGCAGCTCACCAGCACGGACACGACGGAGCGGGACGCCGGCATGCTGCTGGTCCTTCACCGGTGCCCCGCTCGTTGCCTCGTCGTGTCGGCTGGCTACTGGCTCTGGCGCTGCGTCGCCCTGGTCGACGGGTAGCTGAGAAGTGCTGCTGGCTGGTCCTCCAGGTGCTCCCGCTCCCGCTCGGATGGTCGCTGATTACCGCCTCGGTGGACCGTGCGACTGAACACCAGCAGCCGTAGCGTCCTTGAGTGTCGCCGAGGACGCTCGAACGTGGACGAAACGACCTGCGCTACCCGGCGGCGACGTTGAAGAGCCCGACGAAGCCCAACTTGTAATGCGGCGTGCCATCCGGCGTCGTGATGGGGCAGAAGTACCCGTACTGCCCGGGACTCGTCAGATCAAAGAGCTTCTGATGGTCCTGACCCGGCTTCGAGAAGACGGCCCCGGCCTCAAAGGCCCCCTCCGGCGGCGGCGCCCCCGCTTCCACCTCGTCGAGGAGCGTGATGAACTGCTCGACGGTGATTCCCTCCGGGAGCCCGCCAACGGCGACCGCCACGTGCGGTCCGATCGAGTTGTTCGCCAACCCGACCTTGTAGGTGTTGGCATCCACGACCGATGGGACCGTCGCCACCACGAACCTGATGCTGCCGCTCGAGAAGTCGTCGGTCACCGTGACCTGGAACTTCGGCGGCGCCGCGGCGCCGGCAACGGGTGCCATGGCCACGAGGACCGCTAATGCTAGGGCTGTCGCAGCCAGTAGTCGACGCGCCCGCATGCTGGTCCGCATCGCTGCCTCCCCCGGCGGAGGTTCCCCCTCCGCGCTCGCTCGACCTGGAGACTCTAATCCAGGAGCGGTCTGCCGCAAATACCCAACCCTCCCGATGCCGCCCAGAACTCGGCATCGCCGTCCTCGCGGTCCAACTCTGCTGCTGAAGCTGACCCACGACCACCACCCGGCTGCCCTTCGATAGGGACTGCGCGGCAGGCTCGGCCTGGTCCCGCCACACCATCACGGTGAATAACGACGCCTCCTGCCCCCTGCGGCCCCACACCGCCACCTGGAACATCGCCCGGGCGATCCCCACCCTGGGTGTAGCGGACCTCGGGATCGTCGGTGAGGTTGCCCGACAACCTGGGAAGCTTGTATTCAACCTAGGGTCTAGGTAGACTACAAGCATGGAACAGCCACGGACCCCACGCATGACCATCCCCACCCAGCTCGTCCTGCGGGCCTTGCTCGCTGACCCCGAACAGGAGCGGTACGGGGTGGAGATCGGCGCCGCGGCCGGCCTGCCCAGTGGGACCGTCCATCCCATTCTGGCCCGGCTGGAAGGCGTCGGCTGGCTCACCTCACGGTGGGAGGAGATCGACCCCCGCGTCGAGGGGCGCCCGGCCCGCCGCTACTACGAGCTCACCCCTGACGGCCTGGCGCTGGCCCGGGCCGCCCTGGCCCGCGCCTACAGCGCCACCGCCCGGCCGGCCTGGCTGCGACCCCTAGGCGAAGAGTCATGACCGCCCTCATGGGGTCCCGGGGGACCGGCCAGGCGGGCCAGCCCACCTGGTGGGCGAGCCTAGCCGTCCGCTCAGCCTCGCTGCCCCTGCCCTCTGAGCATCGCTGGCGGTACCGCCAGGAGTTCCTGGCCGAGCTGTACGGCATGACCCCGGCCGAGCAACTGCACCACGTCACCGGAATCCTGTCCCGCGTGTGGACCCTGTGGGTCGCCCTGGAGGAACCGGAACGGCTCCTGACCCAAGACGCCCCCCTGGCCAAGCCCCTGCATTGCCGACTCCGAATCCACCGCTGGCAGCGACGGCACAACCCCGAAGACGGCTGGTACCGCCAATGCCTGTCCTGCGGAGAGCAACGGGGCGGTACCGGCGGGGGAGGTCTCGACTCCATCGGATATTGATGTGCCCTGTAGGTCGCCCTCATCGAATCAGAACGGCTCCTGACCAAGGAGGTCGCCATGGCCAAGTCCTGGCTCTGTCGGATTGGCAAGCACCGCTGGCAGCGGCTGCGCAACCCCCAAGGGGGCTGGTACCGCGAATGCCGCAGATGCCAAAAGCAACGCGTCTCCAGCGGCGCAGGTCTCCCCATGCCGGGGGGATAGCTCGGCCTGGTCGGTGAGGCTGCGGGCGAGGCTGACGCTTGCCTCGGTCACGGTCCTGCCCTCCGGTTGCCTGGCCGGACGGTTTGCCCTGCCCTTGGACCCGGGGGACGGTGGACACCGTGGCATGCCACCAGGCCACCAGGAACAAGCGGCGGAGCCAGCCTGGTGTTCGGCTCCTGACGCTCGTGTGAGCAAACGGTGAGCATCCGGCCCACTAGCGCCTATCACCACTGAGCCGGCACCCGCCCTGACCAGCACCGACAGCACAGAGGAGGGCGGAGAAGGTGGGATTCGAACCCGTCGCCTCCGTACTTCATCAGCCGTGCTCCTGGTCACAAAGGCGCTCCGAGCTGCGGTTTGTCCATAACGGTCGTGACCGCTCGTGTCCAGCCAGAACCGGCGGGTCCCGATGCCGTGCGGACCCAGCACGGACCAGCCGCGCGAGTAGGCGTCCCTGGGGGTGGTGGACTTTGAGGGGCTCTTTGCTCTGCTGAGTAGCAGGGCGAGGGGCACAGCAGAGCCTCCAGAAATCCCGGGGCGATTCAGAGCTGGCTCATATCTCGTGATGGACACGACCGGTGTTCAGACAGCGTCGGCGAGGGTTGCCTGGCGGTGACACAGCCGCGAGGTACGGTGCTGACGGACGGTCGCGCAGCTCCAACCCTTGAGGAAGGCTCGCCATGGCCAAGCTGCTCTACGTGTCGATCGCGTCACTGGACGGCTACATCGCCGATGAGGATGGCAAGTTCGACTGGGCGGCCCCGGACGAGGAGGTGTTCTCCTTCGTCAACGACCTGGAGCGGTCGGTCGGCACCTACCTGTACGGACGCCGGATGTACGAGATGATGACCGGCTGGGAGACCGACCCCGCCGCAGCGGCCCAGTAGCCCGCCGCGCGGGAGTTCGCGGAGATCTGGCAGGCGGCCGACAAGGTCGTGTACTCCAAGACGCTGGAGACGGCCTCCACCACCAGGACGCGGATCGAACCAGACTTCGACCCTGAAGCGGTCCGGCACCTGAAAGCAGCAACCGGAGGTGACCTCACCGTGGGCGGTCCCGCCCTCGGCGCCCATGCGATCACCGCCGGGCTGGTGGACGAGTACCAGCTGTTCGTCGTGCCTGTCGTGGTGGGCGGGGGCAAGCACTTCCTCCCCAACCGGGTCCGGCTCCAGCTCGAACTGCTGGATGAGCGCCGATTCGGCAACGGCGTGGTGTACCTGCGCTACCGCACCCAGACATGAGCAGACGGCGGCGGCGCCCGGACGTGGTCGCCGCCGCCGTCTGCTCATGCGCGGGTGGATCGGGACCGTAGGCCCTCAGCGGCTGGCGGTGAGCAGGACTCGCTTGCGCAGCAGGGTGATGGGTCGGTTCGGTGCGGAGGGCTACAGCCCTTCTCGGACCGAGTGTCATGAGTCAAGGTTTTGGCAGGTTTTAGTGGTGGTCGGGGTTGGGGAGGTGGAGGCTGCGACGGAGGAGGCGGTCGGAGGTGCGTTGGGGGATGAGGGTCTTCAGGTGGGGATCCATCGACCGTCGTGGCCGGCGCTGTAGCGGAGCTTCGGGGCGGGGGCTTGAAGGATCCGCAGGATTAGGCCGGCGACCTTGGCTGGGTCGTCGCCGCGTTGGAGACTGCGGTGGAAATGGCGCGGGCGTTCTCGCGTGGGCCGTCGTAGTCGGGGATCTGGTGTGCGGCCGTGCTGATCAAGCCGTCCCGCGGGCTGATCGTGGACTGGAATCGGGAGGGCCGGCGCTGGGAGGCTTGGCCTGCCACCCTGCCGGCTGCTCCGCGCGGCGTATTCCATCGGGGCCGGGCGCCGCTTTGCGCGGGGTTTCGACCGGGATCCGCGTGCCCTACCCCAGCTGGTCGCGGCGGCGTGTCAGGTGGGCGGTCTCGGCGGTGTTGCCCGCCAGCTCGATGGCTTTGTCGTACGCCGCACGCGCCTTCTGACTGCGGCCCAGCCGGCGCAGCAGGTCGGCGCGGGTGGCGTGGTAGGCGTGATAGCCGGCCAACGTGTCCTCAAGACGGTCGACGGCCGCCAGTGCCACCTCGGGGCCGTCAAGCTCGGCGACCGCGACGGC
>Ga0307302_10000664_pt1 | contig 15131 bp, 12 predicted proteins | sample ER_DNA_183_FD_194490 | JGI IMG/M metagenome (GOLD analysis project Ga0307302, IMG submission 194490) | Bulk soil microbial communities from the East River watershed near Crested Butte, Colorado, United States - ER_DNA_183 | ecosystem: Environmental > Terrestrial > Soil > Floodplain | place...
GGCGCCGGGTCGACCAGCGCGCGGCTGCCCTGGACCCGCCGGGCTGGCTGCTGGCCGAACTCGGCCCCGTCCCCAGGGACCCACAGGAGCGCACAGCATGGCGCGCGGCCGCCGCGGAACTGGACGGCTACCGGCGCGCTTACGGCCTGGATCACCCTGGGCCGGCGGAGCATGTGGGGGGAAGGGTGGCCCGGGACCGGCGGGCGGCGGTCCCGGCCGCGGCGCCTGCCGGTCCGCGGGCCGGCGGGGTGCGCGGGTCGGCGGAGCGCCACAGCCGCGGCCACGAGCGTGCCCGCCGGGCACAAGGCGGGCAGCGTAACCCGGTGGCCGCCGAGGGACGCCACCGGGTTGGCCCGGGCCGGCTGCTCGGAAGCGAACCACGTCACGATGCCCCCGGCCGCCGTCGCGACTGGCAGGGCGTCCGGGCGGCGCTGGAGCGCCTGGCCGACCACCACCGCCACCGCGACGACCGCCACCGTCCGCAGGAGCGCGCCGGCCGGCTGCATGGCCGGGACACCGGCCGCGAGGAACGCGACGGCCGCTAGCTGGTAGAAGGGAGCAGGACATGCGCCAGCACTCCGATCCCGAGGACTTCCCCGGCCAGGATCTGGATGATGAGGTTTGCCGGCCGGTCTACCAGGGCGACGGGCTGACCGTCCGGGAATTGAATGCCGAGGAGCTCCAGCGGTTCGTGGAGATCCACGCCGACCAGCCCGCCCAGCTCCTGGGCAGCGGCTGGGCCGCCCTGGACCCACCAGGGCACCCCGTCGGGGCTCCCCGGACGCCTCCGGCCCCGACCGCGGCGGTGCCGGCGGGGCGGGTCATCGGCAGCTACGGCAGCCCCGGCCGCTCCGCCCTGGTCGAGTACCGGCGGGGGCGCGCGCTCGAGTTGGCCGGCTGGACCCGCAGCCTTGCCTGGCGGGTGCCATTGATCGTCGCCGCCGGCGTTGCCGGCCAGGTGCTCGCCAGTCAGGCCGGCCTGCCGTGGGCCGGGCTGGCTGGCCTGGCCGTGGCCGTGTTGGTCGGCTGGCGGCTACGCTTCCGCCCCTCCGAGCAGGCCCGTACTTGGCAGCGCGGCGCCCAAGGAGAGCGACGCACCGCCCGCCTGCTTCGCCGGCTTGCCCGGGTCGGCTTCGTGGTCTTCCACGACCTGGCCGTGCCCGGCTTCCAGGCCAACGTGGATCATTTGGTGATCGGCCCCACCGGCGTGTTCGTGATCGACTCGAAGCAGTGGACCGGCAACGTCCACCAAGGCGCCGACGGGCTGGTCTGGCATAACCACTACCGCCTCGACCGCACTCTGGAGACGGTCCGCTGGGAAGCTGAGACGATTGGCCGCATGCTCGGTACCCGTGCGGCGGCGCTGCTGTGCGTCCATGGCGCCCACGTCCAAGGTGGCGGTGTGGACGCTCAGGGTGTGGCGATCGTCCCCGCCCAGCTGCTCCGCAGCGCGCTGGGCCAAGACCGGGTGCTGTCGGACGTCGACATGACGGTGCTCGCCACCACCGCGTGGACCAGCCTGCGCCCAGCGGCCTGAGCGTGCGGGAGCCGGACAGCACGGGCACTTACAGGACCCACACCCCCTGGCTTAACGGTAGTTTGTTGAGGTTGGGTTAGGCTTCGGCGGTCCTGGTTCGCGTCTCATCCGCCGTAGGAGCCTCCATCGATGACCACCCGCCGCCCCTGCCCGCCCGCGCCCGGCCCGCTGGAGGCCTACGCCACCCAGTTCGACCCGCTGCTGGCAAGCGTGGCCCAGCGCCGCGGGTTCCGTGACTACGTGCAAGGCCTGCTGCTACCAAGGGACCGCAACAAGACCCTGACCGGGCTGGCCGATGCCGAGCCGATCACCGGTGCCCAGCACCGTGAGGTCCAGCGGCTGCAATGGTTCCTCTCGGAATCGGCCTGGGACCACGAGGTGGTCAACAACCGACGGGTGCAGTTGTTGTGCGAGGACCCGGCCACCGCCCCGCACGAGGCCGGTGTCCTGGTGATCGACGACACCGGCGACCGCAAGGACGGCACCGCCACCGCCCATGTGGCCCGCCAGTACCTGGGCTCGGTGGGCAAGATCGACAACGGCATCGTCGCCGTGACCAGCCTGTGGGCGGATGAGCGGGTCTATTGGCCGGTGCACGCCGTCCCCTACACACCGGCGTCGCGGCTCCCCGGTGGCGACCGGGATCCCGGGTTCAAGACCAAGCCGCAGCTGGCGGTCGAGCTGGTCCAGGCGGCTCGCGAGGCCGGCATCGAGTTCCAGGCGGTGGTGGCCGACTGCTTCTATGGCGACAACCCCGGCTTCACCGACGCCCTGGTGGCCGCTGGGGTGCCGTTCGTGCTGGCCCTCAAGCCCCGCAAGGGCACCTGGGCGCCGGCGGATGCGGCCCACACCCCGACCGAGGCAGCCGCCGAACTCGGCTGGCGCGGCCCCAGTCGGCCTGGCCAATGGCGGCGCATCCAGCGGCGCTTCCGCAACGGCCACAGCGAGACTTGGTGGGCGGCCGACGCCCAGCTTGGCGGCTGGGGCCCGGAGCGGCGGCTGCGGTTGGTGGTCGCGACCACCGACCCGGCACGGCTGCCGGGCCACAGCAGCTGGTATCTGCTGACCAACCTGCCCCGCCCCGCCAGCCGGCGTGCCCAGCAGGCGAACCTGGCTGAGGTGGTGCGCCTGTACGGGCTGCGCAACTGGGTCGAGCAGGGCTACAAGCAGGTCAAAGGCGAGCTCGGCTGGGCCGACTTCCAGGTCCGCTCCGACCGGGCCATCCGCCGCCACTGGACGCTGGTGTGCTGTGCGTTCAGCTTCTGCTGGCAGACCTTCCTGGCCCACCACCCCGCCCAACCGGAGCCGCTCGACCCACAGGCCGCATCCACGGCCACACAGGGGGCGCAGCCGACCGGTCATCGCCGCGGAACCGGCCGCGCGCCCGTCGTGGCCGCTGGCCCTACGAGCGGTGCGGGCCTGGCTGACCCCATGGACCGTGCTACAGCGCTGCTGGCGGTCGTGGTCGCCAGCGCCCCCACCGCGGCAGCTCCAAGTGCTGCTTGACGCTGTGGCCACTGGCCAGCCACTGCACCTCTACCTGCCGCCATAATCAACAAACTACCGTTAAGCCACGTAACCGGTCAACCCAGACGACGGGGCCTGCACGAGCACCAGCGTGCTGGCGTCCAGCCCCGGTCGAGTGAACAGCTCGGGCCGCTGATCGTCGGGGATGCCCTCGACCGCGAGCTGGGCAAGCCCCTGCTTGAACGCCAGTTCCACCGACAGTCCGAAGCCGACCGCACCATAGAAGGCGGCGGCGAAGAACCGGGCCGCGTCGTCCCCGATCGAAGTGCCGACCCCGATGGCTGCCTCCACATGCTGGACCACCGCCTCGGCCTGGTTCCTCGAGAAGCAGGTGTTGAACACGATCAGCCGGATGTGCCCACCAGTCGCGGCAATCAGCTCGGTCAGCGCCGCCTTGGACACGAACTTGGAGTTGCCCAGCTCGTCCTGGAACACGATCTCGTCGCTGGCCGACCCGTGGCCGGAGAAATGGACGACGTGCGGCTCGTGTTCGTTGAGGGCCTGGAACAGGTCGGTGGTCCGCACGGCCCAGGCGGAGATCAGCTCGACCCGGTCCCGGTACTTGGACATGCGGATCTTCTCGGTGATGGCACGGACCTCTTCGTCCAGCCGGAGCTGGTCTTGATCCAGTGGGTTGGCGGCAAGCACCAGAACCTTGAGCTTCTGCGGTAGTGGGTACTGGAGCGTGACCGCCGGCTGCCATACGTGCGCGCGGGCCTGGCGCTCGGCTTCCCGGGTGAGCTGCCTGGCGTGGGCCACCTCGGTGGTCCGGCGGTCCTTGTCGGTCCTCTCCTGCTTCTTGCGGGCCTGCTCGGCCGCCTTGTTCGCGTTCTCATCGGCCTTGGTGAGCTGCCGGTGCTTGGTGGCGAGGTCGCTGGCGTAACCGGCGATCTTCTTTTCCAGGTCGGCGGCCTGCCGCTCCTTGCCCGCGATCTGCCCCTCCTTGGGGCGGAGGGTGCTCGCGCTCGTCGACTTGGTAATGCTGTTCTTGATCCGACCGATCTCTTGGCGCAGCCTCGCCAGCCGCCCGGCCTCATCCGCCCTGCGCTTCTCCAGCTTGGCGATCTCGTCGCGTAGCCGGTTTGCCTGGTCGCGGTACATCCGTTCGGACACCCCAATCACTCCTCAACAGCGATTCATGCTGATCGCCGACTTTGGGGGAAAGAGCAATCAGCCGAAGCAAGACGAGCGACAGTGTAGCCGGCCTGCACCAACCACCGTCCGTGTCGGCGGCCCGGACCAGGCATCTCGTGGTGGGCGCGGTAGCCTGGATGTATCTCCACTCATCGAGGGAGCGCTTGTCAGGAAGGATCTGCTGTCGTTGGCGACGACCGAGAGTCCAAACCCGTGGGCCGGCGTGCTGCTGTCGGACCAAGAAGCATTGCAGATCATCGCCATGCTCGCCGATGTCCATGATGGCCACGATGTTCGTGACGCGGTCGGTGCCGCTTGGTCGCTGCTCAGTAACCGACTGGGCGCCCAGGCAGGTGTCGCCGACCCTCGTCCCGAGTATCTAGTGCCCCTTCAGGCAACGTTTGCCCTGTTGACGATTTCGCGGAGTCGCTCGTCATGGGCGTGACGGTTCCGCCAGGCGAGGTAGCGGCGGATCATGCGGCCTTGTTCTTCGTGGCTGGCGTGGTCGGTGCCGTCGAGGGTGAAATAGCGCAACGCGGCGAAGTGCCCCTCGATCCGGTTGAGGTGGCTCGCGTTGGTCGGGGTATAGGCCAGCTCGACGTTGTTGGCCGCTGCCCAGTCACCGACCCGAGCGTCTTTCTTGGTGGTGAGGTGCGCGCTGGCGTTGTCGAGCACAATCCCCAGCCGCACCCCGTGCGGGTACAGCGAACGCACGTAGCGGAGGAACACCAGGAACTCGCCACGGCGCTTGGGTGGCTTGACGTGCCCGTAGAGCCGATCGCGGTTGAGGTCGTAGGCGGCCAGCAGGTGCCGCACGCCGTGGGGACGCTTGTAGGTCGCCCGTCGTCGTCGGCGCGGCTGTAGTTGGCCGCCGCCGCGAGCGGCCCACTGCCGACCGGGGTGGGGTTGGAGATTCAAGGGGCCGAACTCGTCGATGCACAGCACGACGTCGGGGTCGCCGGGCTCGGCGTCCTCGGTGCCATCCATAAGGGCGTACAGGTGCAACACCCGGGCGGCTTTGGCGTGGTAGGCAGGATCGCGTGACTGCTTCCAGGTCTTCAGGCGTTGAAAGGACACGCCCTGCTCGCGCAACACCTCGCGCAGGCCCTCGTGGCTGATGTCCTCGACCACCCCCTCGGCGACCAGGAAGTCGGCCAGCTTGTGCAGACTCCAGGTCGAAAACGGCAGGTCGTGATCCTGCGGGCGGGACAACGCGAGCTGCTTGCTCTGGCGGCACTGCGCCAGGGTGAACCTGGGCGGGCGGCCGCCGCGGTAGCGCGGGTACAGCGAGTCGAACCCGTCAGCGTTGAAGTTGCGCAGCACGTCGCGGACCCGGTCCTCGGACGTGAAGGTCACCTTGGCGATCTGGGGCACCGGCATCCGCTGGGCGGCGAGCAGGACCATCTGCGCTCGCCGCCAGGTGACCACCGAACCGCTGGCGCGACGCACGATCCGCAACAGCCGGTTGCCCTCGTAGTCGCTGATCGGTCGAAGCTCGACCCGGCTGGCCATCGTCTCCCTCCTGGCCGACCCATCGTCGACAAGGAGAACCGGACCCGACAACCCAGCCTTCCAGTATCCACTCGAACAAGGCGAACCTTGCCTGCAGCGGCACTAGCCAGCCTCTGGGACCGCCTCGCGAATCGGCCCCGCCCGTGGGCTGACCCCGAACACAGACCCCCCCAACTCAGGTTCGTCCTAATCGGCCAGAATGAGCGTTGACCGCTTACAGCCTGTTGCACAGAGGTATTGAGGCGCACTACGTGGATAGCCGGAAGACGGATCGCGGCAGCGAGGTGGATGACCCGTCCGCTCGTATGCGGGTGGCGGGGGCAGTGCCCGGTGATTCTTGCCGGTCAGCTGGTGGCGGTCATGGTCGTGCGCCAGAGCTTGAGCAGGTTGTGGGTGCCGCACAGCAGCTTCCATTCGGCCTGACAAGCCCGCAGCCCCCGGCGCATGAATCGCCCACCGCCCTGGATGGTCTTGACCTGTCCGAAGACCGGCTCGATGGTCCGGCTGCGCTGGACGTAGCAGGCCTTGCCCTGCTCGCTTCCAAGCCTGGCCAGCATCGCGGCCCGCAGGCTGTCGCTCTTGGATGCCGAAGGCTTGCCGTCCTTGCGGGGGCTTGCCGTGGCGGCCGTGGCGGGCCGGTGGGATCAGCAGCTCGGGGGCGTCGGGGATCGCCGACACATTGGGGATCGACCAGTAGCCAGAATCGGCCACCAGCTGCTGGACCGGGTCGCCGATGCCAGCGGCGGCCAGGGTGATGGCAATCGCGGTCAGCATCAGGGCCAGCTGCTGGAGGTCGTTGGCCTGCTGGGTCAGCTCGGCGGCCACCACCACCTGCTCGGTCGTGGCGGCCGCTTGGGCGTTGTAGCCCTGCAAGGTCCTGCCGTTGCCGCGGACAAAGCGGCTGTCGGGGTCGGTGGTGTTGACCGTCGCCTTGGGGTTGGGGGCCTCATCACGCCGTCGCGGTCGGATATGGGCCCGTGGTTGCTGGCCGCGAGCCCGGGCCGCGGCCGTCAACTCCTCGACCCGTTGTTGGTAGCGCTGCTGGCGGGCGGCGGCCTCGGCCTCCAGTCGAGCCTTGGCGTGCTGCAGCCGGGCTACCGCTCGGCCCGGCCGGCCAGCGCCCGCGGCAGCTCGTCACCACGGCCCAGACCATGCTCACGGTCCTCGACCCGATCCGCCTCGGCGGCCTGGGCGAGCAGCTCGGCGACCTGGGCCTCCAGAGTGGCGTGGGTGCGGTTGGCCGCAGCGGCCGCGTTGGCCTCGATCTTGGTGCCGTCTAGGGCGACCAGCTCAAGGCGGACCATGCCGGCGGCCGCGCACAGCTTCAATGACTGGACCAGCAGCCCGGCCAGGGCTTGTTCGTGGCGGACCCGGAACCGGGCGATGGTCACATGATCGGGGGCGCTGTTGCCGCTCAAGACCCGGAAGGCGATGTCCTCGGTGCAGCGGCGCTCGATCTGGCGGGAGGAACGGATCCCGGTGCAGTAGGCGTACAGCAACACGGCCAGCAGCATCCGAGGCTCATAGGCGGCCCGGCCATGCCCGTCAGCCCGGTAGGCGGCCAGGAACGGACCGAGGTCGAGTTGGTCGACCACGTCGAGGATGAACCAGGCCAGGTGGTCGGCTGGCAGCCAGTCCGGCAGGTCCGGTGGGAGCAGGAAGGCCTGGTCGCGGTCGCAGGCAAGGAAGTTGTAGGCCATTGCCGATCTTACGCGATCGGCTTGCTCTGCTGCCTATTCCACCGGCCCCTCAACAGCCGTTCTCGACACAGCCTGCTAACCATCAACAAGCCTAGTCTGATGAACGGCGACGGTTGGATTGCCTGCCCCAGCCGAGGGGGTATCAGGCGATCCATTGTGCTCGTATATCGACCACCTGCCAGGTGCCACCCCGGCGTTCGAGGATGTAGAGGCCGCCGTGCGCGTCCAACCCTCCGCCGCCGTTGGAGCTGGCGGCCAACTCCAACCGGTCGCCCTTCAGTGGCACGCCCTCAAGCTGGACGACCCGACCATCGGCGACCACCGCCATCGGGCCCTGGCCTTGCTTCTTGGCCACCCTGGGGTCCTCAACGCCACTCACCATCCGGATCGTGGGCGGCAGGTTGGGGAACCGGCCCGACGTCAGACAACGCTTGACCGAGTCTGTAAACGGTGCCGTCGACGTCGACCGTGGAGCAGTCGGCCGCCGCCGCTCCGAGGGCACCGCGGCGCCGTTGTTATCGGTCCGCGAGGGTGCTTGGTCGTCCTTGACCCACTTCTCGGGAACCGCCCGGTCCACGACATACAGCACCCGCCCCAACCAATCGTGGGGGTCGCCCGTGAGCTGCTGCAGCACTGCGACATAGACACCGATGGTCCTGGCGGTCGCCGCATCGGTTCCGGGTCCGCAGGCATAGCGAGCGGGCCTGTCCCGAGACGTCACGGTCGGGGCAACGGGCCTGTCCCGAGACGACACGGTCGGGGCAACGGCGCCGTCCTGGGAAGGCACGGTCGGGGCAACGGCGCCGTCCTGGGAAGGCATGGTCGGGTCAGCCCCACAGCCTGCCCCCACCACGCTCAGCACCGTAACGGCGGCGATCAGGCCGGCTCGGCGCACCATCGTCGCGCCCACAACCCGCGCTCGGCTGCCCACCAATCCCTCCATTCGCACGGCGCTCCACCAAGCGCGCCGCCCCGACCGCTCGACCCAGTCATGACTTCAGATGAATAGGAGACCGCGCTAGTTCCCCCGACCGTTACCCGTTTCCGCAACAGGCTGGTACGCGTCAATGACGTACACAGCAGCCGCTCGCCTTCGGTGCCGAGCAGCGCCCAGACGAATGGCGCACCTGCATACATGGGCCTCGACGAAGTCTCCGTAGAGGTCTCTTCGGCCAAGGCGGGGCGGCCTGACGGTGGATCATTCGGCGTATGCGGTCTGTCCCGGTTGCCCGGCGGTGGGCGTGTCCACCCACCGGATGCGGTAGACGTCCACCATGTGCTGGCGACCCTTGAGGTGCTTCCGCCCGACCGGCTCCGCCCAGTCGGTGCCCGACTGGCGGACGGTCACGGCCGCGGCGAGGATCTCGCCGCCAACGGCCTCGCTCTGCAGCCGCTGCGCCACGTTCACCGCGTCGCCCAGCACCGTGTAGTCCAGCCGCCCAGCTCCGCCGAGGGTGCCCGCGATCACCGTGCCGGTGTTCACCCCGATCCCGATCTGGAACACCGGCAGCCCCGCGCTGGCCGCCTCGTCGTTGAGGGCCGCCTGGCGGCGCTGCATGGCGGCCGCGCACCAAAGCGCCCGCGCCGCGTGGTCCTCGGCGGGCCGGGGCGCGCCGAACACGGCCATCACGGCGTCGCCAGCGAACTTGTCCAGCACCCCGCCATGAGAGGTGACCACCTCGACCATGGCCGTCAGGTGGCGGCCGACGACCTCGGCGACCTGGCGCGGCGGCAGGCGTTCGGCAAGAGTAGAGAACCCGCGGATGTCGGAGAACACGATGGTGGCCTCGAGCTCCTCGCGCAGCGCCAGCGCCGCCGGTGAGGTCTCCACCAGCTCGGCGACCTCCGGGGGCAGGAACGACGCGAGCGCCCGGGCGAACAGGGCGCGCTCCTTGACGCGCTCGAACTGCAGGCCAAGGCCGGTCTGGGCGGCGAGGTCGCCGATCAGCTTCTCGCCGGCGGGAGTGAGTGGCTCGGCTGGGGAGACGGTCAGGGTGAGCGCGCCGAGCAGCTCGTCCTCGTGCCCGACGGCAAACGCGCGGCTCTTGGCCTGCCCCTTGGCCAGGGCCTCTTCCACGCCGCGGCCTTCCAGCGGGGTCGGCTGCGGCAGCGGCCCGGCCCGGGGCCAGCAGGCCTGTGGTTGCAGCACGTCGCCAAGCCGCAGCCACACGACGGCCTGGACGGCGCCGGTCGCCTCCACGACCAGGCGGACCATCCGTTGCAGGGAATCGTCGGTGGAGGCGCCGGCCATGCCGCGGGAGAACTGTGACAGGATCTCGTAGGGGGTGGCCCGCTTGCCGTAGACGAGCCGGTTGGCCAGCCGCCGGCTGCGCTCGCGAGCGGGCTGGAACGCCACCGCGATCACGGCGGTGGCGACGATCGACAGGAACAGGTTCGGCCTGCCGCGTGAGCCGACCAGCGTGCCCATCCCGACCACGACGGCCAGGTAGACCACGGTGACCAGCGCGGTGAGCAGTCCATAGACCACGGTCCGGGTGATCAGCAGGTCGATGTCGTACAGGCGGTAGCGCAGGATGGCGATGCCCACAGAGAGCGGCACCAGCGGCCCGATGACGGCGAACAGCGCGTTGGAGATGCGGGGGGAAACGCTGTAGGCGACGAAGGGGAGGGGGGTAAGCGCAACGGCGTAGAGGAACCACTTCAGCTGGGCGCGCTCCACGCCGCTGGCGCGGCGGAACCGCACCACGACCGCGGCCACGGCACCACCGACGCTGGGCAGCAGAAGGACTGTCGACAGGGTGTTGAGCAGGCCAAGAACGTGCGCGGCGGAGGGGACCGCGAACGGGTTGCGCACCACCCCAATCCTGGACACCTCGACGGTGTTGGGCAGCAACCCGTTGCCGACGATCGCCAAGATCATGGAGGCGGCGCCCGCCCAGGCGACCAGCCGCCACCTGGCGGACAGCAGCCGCCCGGTGGGGAAGTACAACGGGAGCAGGATGACCAGTACCCAGACGATCGGCGCGAAGGCCAGTGCTTGCAGCCAGGAGATGACCAGACCGCCCGGGAGCGACCCGGGCGCGGTCGCGAGCGCGTACAGGGCGTAGGCGTCAGCGACGACTTGAAAACTGAAGAGGACGCCAACAGCAAGGAGCTGCCAGCCGACCGGGTTGCGCGGCTGGCGGGCGGCGACCAGAGCGCCGACGGCCGGAAAGGCGACCAGTACCCCGGCAAACGACGCGAACTCGCCGACGAACTGCCAGTCCAAATCGCCGCTCAACCCCGTGAGGACCAGCCCGGCCACGATACCGACCAGACACAGTCCGGCGACTCCCCAGGCGAGCCGCGCAGGAGCCCGGGGGCTCACCGGACCCTCAACACGCTGGCCTGGCGCGCGTGCCGCGCGCGACCCGGTGCCGCCGTGCCAGCGCCCATGTCGATGCTCCCCGGGTGCCCCGCCGAACACCCGCATTGTCCGCCCCAGCCATCCCGACAGCTACACCCCAAGCCCGAATACCTTTCGCCCGGTCAGCAGGATCAGCGCGGTTTCTGAAACAGGCTGGTACCCGTCAAAGGAGGAGCCCGGCGGCTCAGCGCTGCACTGACCGCAGGAAGCCGCGGACCTCGGCGTTGAAGCGGTCGGGCGCCTCCATGTCGCTCTGATGCCCGACCCCAGGGAGGACCACCAGCCGCGAGCCGGGGATCCTGGTGTGCAGGTCGCGGGCAACCACCTCCAGGGGCGAGCGCCGGTCGGCGTCACCGTACAGCAGCAGCGTCGGCACCCGGATGCGCGCCAGCACCTCGCGCAGGTCGGCCTCGGCCAAGCTCTGCAGCATCGGCCGCATCCCGGCCGGGCGGGCCTCCAGCATCATCGCCAGCGCCTCCTCGACCACCGTCGCCGGCGCCGAGTCGGCGAATAGCCCCGGGAGGTAGCCGCGCACCCACTGCTCGAGTGGCAGCTCAGCCTCGGCCAGGGCCCGCTCCAGGCGCTCTGCGACGACCTCGGGCGGCAGCGAGCCCGCCCACCCCGCATAGGCCGACGCCAGCACCAGCGACCTGGGGACCTGGGGGTGGCGGCGGTACAGCTCCAGCGCCAGCCCCCCGCCCCACGACAGCCCACCCACATGGGGTCGCCCCAGATCCAGGGCCTGGATGAACCCGGCCAGGCAGTCGGCATAGTCGGGCAGCCGGAAGGTCGCCGGCGGATCGGATGACTCCCCGCAGCCCGGTGCGTCCCAGGCCAGGACCGTGAACTCGTCGGCCAGCCCCTCCAGCTGTCGGCGCCATTCCCGGCTGTCCCCAAGCCCGCCGTGCAGCAGCACCAGCGGCGGGCCCTGCCCGGCCCGCCGGTAGGCGACCCGGAGCCCTTCAACCTCCACCCAGGCCAGGTTCCCGCTCATGGCTCAAGGCTAAGCCATGGAGGGCACCCGAAGGCCAACCCCCGACGGGACTGAAGCCACCCAACAGCACCAGGCCCCCCACCGTTTCCGCAACAGGCTGGTACGCCTCAAGAGAACTCTGCGCGGCTCGTCCGGGCGGCAGAGTTGCGTGATGGCGATCGGCAGCTGTCGGCGCCGGCGATAGCGGGTCAGGCCACCGGTTTGTGCCACAGTTGATACCCAGGCCAGGCAAGGCCGGCACCGAGGGCCACGCTTCCAAGGATGGCAAAGATCCACAGAGCCGGTGAGACGGTCTGGCCCAGCGCGAATCCGAACACCTGGATCGGGGCCCCCACGGCGACGAGAAGACCCGAGAAGCGCGGCAGGGTCGCCGTCTTGATCATGGCTATGCCGAACAGGACGAAGCCGACCACGAACCCGCTGAAGGCCACCGCGTCGAGGGCCACCTCTGGCGGGTAGCGGTTGATGGCATCGATCGTGGCGGGCGAGTCCGCGGCCAGGACCGGGGCGAGGAACCCGAAGTTCCCCGAGACCGCGACCAGGGTCGTACCCATGAACGCAAGCAAGAATCCGACCAATCCAAGCCGGCCCATCCTGGCCGACTCGGTCCCATAGAGTCCCGGGAGGCCGAGCAGGACCAGCAGCGACGACAGGGTGAACAGGACGTGCGCCGCCACTAGCCGCACCTCGGCCTGGAGAATGGTGGCGGGAGTCTCTCGGCTCGGGTGCAGCACCGTCGCCACGGCCAGCAACAGGCCACCCGCGACCAGGGCCAGCCCGCTCCAGCGCCGCAGAGCTGCCAACGATGGGCCGCTCGGTTTGAGGACAACGCTCTCGTTCATGGTTCGCACCTTCCGTTCGCCAGGTCCTTGGTGGTCCGTCGCTGAGGTGGTCGACGCTCGACCAGCCTGGGCCAGCGGCTCGAGGTGGTGTTCAGTAGGCCCAGTGCGTAGGCCGTGGCTCACTGCGAGTTGTGCCCGAGGAACCGGGTGGGGAGGGTCGAAGCCAGAGCGAGGCCTGGGTCGGCTGCATGGTCTGGTCGACGACCGCCAGCAGCTCGCTGGTGAGGGTGTCGAGGTCGATCTGGTCGCGCAGGCGGGTGGAGAACGCCTGGATGGTCTGGGCGGTGTTGTACTTGCGGCGGTTGAAGCGCCGGTCAACTGCTCGCTGGATGCGCCGGCGGGCCGGCTGGAACAAGGCGGCCACGGCCAGAGTGGCGCCGGCCACCGCCCAACTCGGGGTGCGCTCCTCGACGCCGCCGAACAGCTGGCCGAGCAGCAGGACCGCCCCGGCGTAGCCGAGCCCGAGCACGGCGGTCAACAGGCCATAGACCAGGCTGCGGTTGATGAGCCGGTCGATGTCGTACAGCCGATAGCGCAGGACAGCCACGGCCGCCGCGGCCGAGAGGCCGACCGGCGCCAGGGTCCACTTGAGGAAGTCAGGGATCGGGGTCGGCAGCACCAGCATTGCAAAGCCGAGCCCGGCGGCGTACACGAACCACTTGAGCTGCTGGCGCTCCAGGCCGCGGGCCCGGGTGAACCGGACAACCAGCGAGGCCAGGGCGCCGAAGAATCCGGCGATGGCGAGGACGCCTCCAGCGCCAGCGACCCAGTTGAGCACCGTCGCAAGTCCGGTGATCCCAAAGGGGTTCTCGAGGCCCGGGAAGTCCTGGTAGCGGGCTGGCGCAAGCCCATCGCCGACCCAGGCGAGCACCACCCCGGCGGCGACGGCCCACACCAGTACCCACCAGCGCCGGGACGGCGGCTGGCCGGTAGGAAACAGCAGCAGCATGGCGACCAGCAGGCCAACGACCGCCACCTGCAACTGGGAGGACGCCCAGGCGGCCACGGCCACGCTCACCGAGGGGCCGGAGGCGGCCAAGAACGCGGCGGCGAACTCCCCGGTCACCAGCTGGGCCGCGCCGACCAGCCCAGCGCCAAGGAACAGCCAGCCGACCGGGTGCTCAGGGCGGCGGGTAGTGATCAGCGCACCGACGGTCGCGAACGCCAGCGTGGTGACCATTCCCTCGCGCCAATACCCATAGCCCACCGCGCCGGCCACCGGCCGGTGGACCACCAGCCACAGCCCGACCGCCAGCGCGACCAAGACCAGCGCTACGACATACAGCAGCCAGGCCAGCCGGCTGGCAGACCGCCCCCGCCCACGGCCCCAAGTCATAGCTGGCCTACCGACAACGGTCGCCGACCGATCCGGACCGGCCTTTCAGCCATCGCCGTTACCCGCAGGATCCCGGTCTCAATGCCAGCCATCATCCATTCCACGCCTCTCAGTTACGACCGCTGCTGCGCCCATGGTCGCAGCTAACCGTCCCGGGATCGTTACGGACTTCGTCGCGACCACATGCTCTGCCCGGCTTTGAGAAACAGCCTCCGTATGGTCAATGTCCTCGTTCGGCCGGGTAGCCTGGTGCCCCACCCATCCACCAGCAGCGGGGAGCGGGGCCTGTGGCGCAGCTCGGCGCAAACGCCCACGGCGAGGTCCTTGTGCCCGGCCGGGTGCCGGACTGCTACCTCGGCCTGCTGCTCGACCCAACCGACCACGACACCCAGGCCGCCGGCGTGTTGGTGGTCGCCCCCGCCACGCTGCTGCACCCCCATGTCCTCCAGCCGGACGGCACGGTCCTGTATGAGTTGGTGACCGGCCACCCCGACCGGGCAGCTCACGAGCTGGTGTTTCCTACAGACCTCGCGGTGGAGCTACGCGCCTGGCCCGCGCTCGGCCTCGACCCGCAAGCAGCCGCCGGTGCGATCATCGCCGCCTGGCGGGGCGACCACGTCAAGGGCCTCCAGCTCGGCGGGCTGACCGCCGAGGAGGCCCTGGCGCTGGAGCGGCCGGCCATGACCTATGTGCGCGAGCAGCTCCGCGAGCGGCTCGCCCGCCAGGTTGGCGAGGCATACCGGCGATGGCTGCACCCCACCAGCGGACGGCAGTCAGGCGACCGCTTCCTGTAGCGGCGGACACCCGCCGGCTGCGGCAGTATCCGCTGGCGGATGGGGTTGCCCCGTTTTGACGGACAGGGCTGATGGCTCGGTCAGGCTACCTGGGTGAGGGCCTCCTTGCGGGTGGCGGTCTCGAACTCGTGGGGGGTCATGTAGCCAAGGGTGCTGTGCAGGCGGGTGCCGTTGTACCAGGCGATGTGGTCCACGGTCGCCTGGCGGGCAGCGGCGCGGGTCGGCCAGGGTTGGTGGTCGAGGCACTCGCCTTTCAGGGAGGCGAAGAAGGACTCGGCGAGCGCGTTGTCCCAGCACTGCCCGGTGCGGCCGGTCGACAAGGTGACCGCGAGATCGTCGGCGAGGGTGGCGTAGGCGCCGCTGGTGTACTGCCCAGGGTTCAAGGGGT
>Ga0307302_10000665_pt1 | contig 15120 bp, 11 predicted proteins | sample ER_DNA_183_FD_194490 | JGI IMG/M metagenome (GOLD analysis project Ga0307302, IMG submission 194490) | Bulk soil microbial communities from the East River watershed near Crested Butte, Colorado, United States - ER_DNA_183 | ecosystem: Environmental > Terrestrial > Soil > Floodplain | place...
GTGGCGGGCACGTCGGCGGAGACCATCGCTTGCGTTGCGGAATGCTCCTGCGGGACGGTGAGCAGCAGCCCGCCGAGGAAGAGGATCATCATCGCTGCGAAGATCGCCCATCCCTCACGGATCCGGCCGACCATCTTCCCGAACGTGTAGGTGAGGGCCGCCGGGATCCCCAGGATCAGGAGCAGCTCGAGGAAGTTGGCCAGTGCCGTTCCGCCCTCGAAGGGATGCGCGGAGTTGACGTTGAAGAAGCCGCCACCGTTCGTGCCCAGCTGCTTGATCGCGATCTGCGAAGCGACGGGTCCGCGGGCGATCGTCTGGGCGAAGCCTTGGATGCCCGTCACCGTCGCCGAGTTCGCGAACGTCTGCACGACGCCTTGCGTCATCAGGATGACGGCGACGACGATCGAGATCGGGAGCAGGATGTAGACGACGCCGCGCACCGTGTCGCGCCAGAAGTTCCCGAGCCCATCGGTCTTGTTCCGCGTGAAGCCGCGGATCATCGCGATCAACACGGCCATCCCGACCGCCGCCGACAGGAAGTTCTGGAACGTCAGCGCGATCATCTGGGTCAGGTAGCTCATGGTGCTCTCGCCGCCGTACGCCTGCCAGTTCGTGTTCGTGACGAAGCTCGTCGCGGTGTTGAACGAGACGTACTGCGTGGGCGCGGCGAGGCCGACCGGGTTGAGCGGCAGGTGCCCCTGGAGACGCATCACGAGATACGTGAAGATCATCGAGACGGCGCTGAACCAGAGCACGCTCGAGGCGTACCGACGCCAGGTCTGCTCGGCGCGGGGATCGACACCGATCAGGCGATAGATCACGCCCTCGACGCGCCCGATCCGTTCGGAGGTGTAGACCCGGTACATGAACGCGCCGAGCGGCGGCGTGATCAGCGTCAGCAGGATCAGGTAGACGACGATCGTCGGCATGTCAGAACTTCTCCGGGCGGATCAGCGCGATCATGAGGTACACCAGCAGACCCACCGCCACGGTCAGCTCGAGGATGTCCGCGAGACTCATACGCGGTCGAGCCATGCGACGAACACGCCGGCCAAGACGAAGAAGCCGACCATCAGGGCCACCATCAACGCGTCGGTCATGCTGATCTCACCTCCGCGTTCGAGGCTAGTTCCGGGGTATGAGGAAGCCGTAAGGCCGCGGCGACGCGTCATTCGGGATCCGTATGGATGTCTTCTTCGGATCCCGTGAGCGCCACGAGCAGTGACCCGGCGTGCCTATCCTCGTGTCGTGAGCGTTTCCGAGGTCGTCGGGTGGATCCGTGAGCCCGCCCGCCCAAAGCGGCGGCTGGCCGGGTACGTCGTCGCGATCGCCGGTCCGCTTGCCCTCGCACTGACGCTCGCGCCATTCCGGAACACCTTGCGGACCACGACGGTCGGATTCGGACTGATCGTCGTGGTGGTGGTCGCGGCCTCGCTCGGGCGCGTCGGTCCCGGCGTCGTCGCGTCGATCGTTGGGTTCCTCACGTTCAATTTCGCCTTCCTGCCGCCGTACGGGAGCCTCGTGATCGAACGGCCCGAAGACGTGACGGCGCTATTCGTGCTGCTCGGGCTGTCGATCCTGATCTCGGTCCTCTTCGCGAGAGCGGCGGAGCGTGCTGATGCCGCCGAGGCGCGCGAGGGCGAGCTCCGCAGCCTCCAGGAACTCAGCCGTGACCTCGTGGTGCAGGGGCCCGGTGAAGAGACGTATCGGGCCTTGCTGGAACACGTCGTCGGGCGCTTCGGCTTCACTGCCGGCGCGCTCTTCGTCCAGATGCCGGGGTCGGGGCTCGTCGAACGGATGACCGTCGGCGCCGAGCCCGGGGCGGTGACGCCCAGCTGGGACCCGAGCTCACCCGGACGCGCTCCCGAACGACTGCCCCTCAGCGTCGGCAATCGGAACCTCGGTCTGATCGTGCTCGTCGGGGACCGGGGGCCGTTGGAAGCTTCCGAGGGTCGGGTGATCCGCGCCGTCTGCGATCAGCTCGCCCTCGTGCTGGAACGAGATCGCCTCTTGCGCACCGCGACGGAAGCCGAGATCTTCAAGCAGACCGATCAGGTCCGCCGGAGCATGCTCGCGGCCGTCTCGCACGACCTCCGCAGCCCGTTGGCGGCGATCAAGGCGTCCGTCACGGACCTGATGGATCCGGACGTTCCCCGAACGGGCGAGGAACGTGCCGACGTGCTCCAGACGATCGACGCGGAGACGGATCGTCTGGACACGCTCGTCGCCAACCTGCTCGACCTGTCGCGGATCGAGGCCGGTGTGCTCAAGGCACGAACCGAGCGGGTCGACGTCGCGGAGGTCGCGATCGCAGAGGTCGATGCCATCTGTACGCGATGGCCGGACGTCCGCATCGGAACGGTGATCGACGAAGGTCATACCCTTGCTGAGGCGGATCCCGTGTTCCTCGTGCGCGTCCTCGCCAACGTGCTCGAGAATGCAGCCGCAGCGGCATCGAAGGCGGGCAGGCCCGACGTTCAGCTACGGGTTAGCCGACACCAAGGGACTGTCGCCGTGCGCGTCGTCGACCACGGCGCGGGTTTCGATCCCACCACGCGCGAGCAGCTCTTCTACCCGTTCTATCGGCTCGAGGAGCGAACCCCGAACCTGGGGCCCGGACTGGGTCTCGCGATCGCGAAAGGGTTCGTCGACCTGATGGGAGGCGAGCTCTGGGTGGAGGATACGCCCGGCGGCGGCGCGACCTTCGCGTTCTCGCTGCCCCGAGCGGTCCAGCGATGACGCTGATCCTCGTCGTGGATGACGAAGCGCAGATCCGCCACGCGCTCGAGCGCGCCTTGGTTGCCCGCGGCTATGAGGTGGACGCCGCTGCCGACGGTGTCGAGGCACTCGACCACGCGGCCGTGCGCGCACCCGATCTCATCGTCCTCGATCTCAACATGCCTGTCCTGGGCGGGCTCGACGTGACCCGGCAGATCCGTAGCTGGAGCCCGGTTCCGATCCTGGTGCTGTCGGTGCGCGAGGACGAATCCGACAAGATCGCGGCGCTCGACGCCGGGGCAGACGACTACCTCACGAAGCCCTTCGGCGTGGGCGAGTTGCTGGCGCGCGTTCGTGCTCTGCTTCGGCGGTCGGATACGACCGGCGATCGCCCGCCTCCGGTCTTCGACAACGGTTCGGTTCTGATCGACATGGGGACTCGCCGTGTGGTGCGCGACGGCCAGGATGTCCACCTGACGAAGACGGAGTGGAGCCTCCTGGATAGGTTCACGGCCGCCTCAGGCAAGCTGCTCACGCACCGATGGCTGTTGGAGCAGGTCTGGGGTGGGGGGTACGAAGACGACGTGGAGGTGCTTCGCGTGTTCGTGAGCCAACTTCGAAAGAAGATCGAGCCCGATCCTCACCGCCCGGGGGCGATCGTCACGGAGCCGGGCGTCGGGTACCGCTGGAGCATCCGCCCGGTCGCGGAGCGTTGATCAGCGACGCGCCGTGGTGAGCTCCGCATCGTCGTGCGCCCGCTGGTGCTCCTCACCGAGGCGGTACGGCACGATCACCACGTCGACGTGAGGCTCGTCCGCGAACGCTGTCGCGATGCGCCGGCTCGACCGATCATGGAGCAACAGGTGCTGGCGCCCGGGGAAGTGTCGCCTCGGCAGGATCAGCGTGACCTCGGTCGCTCCGTCCTGGAACCGGGCAACGTACCGTCGCAGGCTCCGCTCGATGTTCCGGTCGTTGCATTCCTCGACGTCCAGCGGGATCCCCGCCAAGTAGCCGAAAGCGATCCAACGGTCGATCAGCCCGTTCGCGCGCATCGGATCGCTCGCTGCGTGCACGGCCCGCACGTCGAGCGCCTGGATCCCGCGTGCGTAGCGCGCGGCTTTGAGGACCGCGCGGTCGAGGTCCTCCACGAGGATCAGCGCTACGTGCCGGCGTCGGGGGGCCAGTTGCATCGGGTGGTCGCCTCGCATGCCCTCGGCGCCGTGGGCGTGCACGACGACCACGCCGACGTTCTCCAGTTCGCGGAGCGATTCCGCCAATCCCGCCCACATGCGCGCGCGACGCAAACGACGGAGGAACGGCTCGTGCGCGGGTGTCGGCATGATCACGGTCACCTGCTCCTCGGTCAACCCGCGCTCACGGAGGTAGTGCGCGACGGCCCGACCCGGTCGTTCGCTCCCGGGGAACGACTCGAGTGGGATACGGAGGCCAGCATCGGACCACGCGGCACGCAACTCCGGGTCGTCCGGCCCGAGATGCAGGGCGATGATGTGGGTCGGGCGGATCGTGAAGGCGTACTGCGCCGCGTGCAGCGTGTCGGGATCCAGCTCCTCGACCAAGACGACGGCGGTGTGGGAGGCGCGTGATGCTGTGCCGTTCGCTCGATCTTCCGGGCCGATCACGAGCTGCTCGTCCTCGGCGCGGTACGTCCTGTGCACCCGGACCAGGATCGCCACGAGGATCGGAACCGCCAGCATCACGATCCACGCCCCGCCAGCGAACTTGACGACCGCGATCACGATCGCCACGACGAACGTCGCGACCGCACCGAGGCCGTTCACGAGGAGTCCGAACCTCCAGCCCTTCTCCCGCAGGCGGAGGTGGCGCTTGGCCATCCCCGTCTGCGAGAGCGTGAACGAGGTGAACACGCCGAGGGCGTAGAGCGGGATCATCTTCGTGACGCTCGCGCTGAAGACGACGAGCACGACGCTGGCTGCGGCCGCGAGCGCCACGATCCCGTTCGAGAACACCAACCGATGACCGCGCTTCGTCAGCTGGCGCGGCAGGAAGGCATCGCTCGCCTGGAAGCTGGCGAGCCGAGGGAAGTCCGCGAAGGAGGTGTTGGCTGCAAGGATCAAGATCAGCGTCGTCCCGATCTGGAGCACCAGGAACAGGAGGTGGCCGAACGCCCCCGAGCCGTAGACGGCTTGCGCGATCGTCGCGAGGACCGACTTGCTCTCGTCCGCCACCGGGACCACCCGAAGACGGGAGGCGAGGAAGGACACCGAGAGGAACGAGGTTCCGAGGATGACTCCCATCCACACCAGCGTGATCTGGGCGTTCCGCCACTCGGGCTTCTTGAATGCGGGCACGCCGTTGGAGATCGCTTCGACCCCCGTGACGGCCGCGCCGCCCGAGGCGAACGCTTTGAGCACGACGAAGGCCGTCACGGCGGCGGCTCCGATCGGGACACCGCCGCTCGCCTCCTGGGCGGCGACGGAGAACGGCTGGAGGTGGCCGGTGACCACCTGGTAGATGCCCGCGGCGCACGTGACCCCGAGGCTGACGATGAACACGTAGGTCGGCACCGAGAAGATCCGGCCCGACTCACGGACGCCGAGCAGGTTCGCGTAGGCGATCATCCAGACGAACACGAGCGACAGCACGATCCGGGTCGGCACGGCGAGCGGGATCACGGAACTGATCGCCTGCACGCCGGCAGCGGTCGAGACGCTGACCGTGAGCACGTAGTCGACCAGAAGCGCCACGCCGGCCACCTGTGCGGGCAGGATCCCGAGGTTGTCCTTCGTGACGATGTAGGCGCCGCCCGCGCTGGGGTAGGCCTTGATCGTCTGGCGGTAGGAGAAGATCAGGATCGCCTCGATCAGCACGATCACCGCCGAGATCGGGAGCACGTAGGAGAAGGCGAGCACCCCGATCACCGGGATCAGAACGCGGAGGATCTCCTCGCTGGCGTACGCGACCGAGGACATGTTGTCCGACGAGAAGACGGCGAGCGCCGTCGGCCGCCCGAGACGTTCATGCTCCAGCCGCGAGGTGGCAAGCGGGCGTCCCAACAGCAAGCGCTTGATCGCATAGCCCGTTCCGAGATCGACGTCGTCGTTCACGTTTTCCACGCTAGCGACCGAAGCAGCGGTTCCCGGATCTGCGGCGTCAAGGTTCCGCAAGGGGTCGCCGCGCGACGTCAAGGTCGCATCAAGAGGGCTAGCCTGCGGTACGTGCAACGTGGGCGGCTGAGGATCTATGTCGGGTACGCAGCGGGGGTCGGAAAGACGTACTCGATGCTGGACGAGGCACAGCGCAGGCACGCCCGCGGGACCGATGTGGTGCTCGCGTTCGTCGAAACGCACGGCCGCCCGGAGGTCGCAGCGCGGGCTCGCGGGTTGGAGGTCATCCCTCCCCGGGACGGTCCCCGACACGACCCGGACGGGAAGCCGGAGGGAGAACCAACGGGAGAGATGGACGTCGGCGCCGTGCTCGCCCGGCATCCGCAGGTTGCCGTCGTCGACGAGCTCGCGCACGCGAACGCCCGCGGCTCGCGGAACTCCCGCCGTTGGCAGGACGTGGAAGAGCTGCTGGCCGCCGGCATCGACGTGCTCTCGACGGTGAACATCGAGCACCTGGAGTCACTGCACGACGTGATCGAGGGCATCGTGGGCGAGGCGCCCGAGGAGACGGTTCCCGACGCCCTCGTGCGCGGTGCGGATCAGCTCGAGCTCGTGGATATGACGCCGCAGGCGCTCCAGCGGCGCGTCGCGCACGGAAACGTGTTCCCTCCCGAGCGGATGGACGCCGCATTGGCGCGCACCTTCCGCGAAGACACCCTCGCGCGCCTCCGGGAGCTCTCGCTCGTGTGGATGGCTGATCGGGTCGACGAGGAGCTTCGGGCGGCGCCGTCGGCGGCCGGAGACCCCCAGCCGGTTGAGGCGCGCGAACGGATCCTGGTGGGGGTGCGGGGCCGTCCGGAGGACGACCCCGTGGTCCGCCGCGCTGCGCGGATGGCCGCGCGGCGCGGCGGCGAACTGATCGCCGTTCACGTGATCCCGGACGCAGGCGACGATGACGCCCCGCGCCTCGAAGCGATCCGCGAGCTGATCGAGCAGGTGGGCGGTCGGTTCGAGGAGATCGTCGGGCGCAGCGTCAGTGATGCGATCGTCGATCTGGCGCGGGCGGAGGGGGTGACGCAGGTCGTGCTCGGGGCGAGCGAACGCTCGCGGTGGCAGGAGTTCCTCGGGGGATCCGTCGTGCTCGACGTGATCCGTGGATCCGGGCCGATCGACGTGCACGTGATCTCCCACGCGCCGACGTCACGGCGGGTGTCGGTGACCGGCCGCGTGGCGACCGGTCTGTCGAACGATCGGCAGCTGGTCGCCGGGGTTGCGGGAGCGGTGGCACTCATCGTTCTGACCGTGATGGTGAGCTGGCTCGACGCCCGGATGGCGCTGTCAACGATCATGTTGCTCTACCTCACGGTGGTGATCGGGGTCGCCTTCGGCGGCGGTCTGCGTCCCGCGATCCCAGCCGCGGTCGCGTCGGGTCTGCTGGTCAACTGGTTCTTCACCCCGCCGGTCCACACCTGGAAGGTGGCCAACCCCGAGGACGTGGTCGCCCTCGTCGTGTTCCTCGTCGTTGCGGCGAGCGTGAGCATCCTCGTCGACCGTGAGGCGAGGCATCGAGCGGAAGCGCAGCGGCGGCGTGCCGAGGCCGAGGCCCTCGCGCGATTGACGGCTCGTGTGGCCGCGGAGGGTGATCCCCTGCCGGGACTGGTGGAGTACGCCCGCACCACGTTCGGTCTGGAGGCCGTGTCCGTCTTGGTCCAGCATGAGGGCGAGTGGCGCCGCGAAGCCGGTGCGGGTGTCGATCCCCCCGATGCGCCGGAGGATGCGGATCAGGTGATCGAGCTCGAACGTGACACGGTCCTCGCTCTCCGCGGCGACCGGCTCCCGAGCGACCGGTTCCAGCTCCTGGCAGCGTTCGCGGCGCAGCTCGGCCTCGCCGTCCGCGGACGCGCGCTCGCGCGTGAGGCGGCGCAGTCGACCGCGCGCGCCGAGGCCGACGCGCTCCGCACCGCGATCCTCGCGGCGGTCTCCCACGATCTGCGGACCCCGCTCGCGTCGATCAAGGCGTCGGTCTCCAGTCTGCGGGAGGGCGAGGTCGCCTGGTCGCCGGAGGACGTCGCGCAGTTCCTCGCGACGATCGAAGACGGAACCGATCGCCTGACGAACCTCGTCGAGAACCTGCTCGACATGAGTCGCTTGCAGGTGGGGGCGCTGAAGCTCGTGCGTGGTGTGGTGGGGTTCGACGAGGTGGTGCCCAAGGCTCTTGCGAGCCTGGCCGACGGCGGTCGTGGCTTGGTCGTCGACGTGCCGGAGACGCTCCCCCGGATCGACGTCGACCCCGGTCTCCTCGAACGGGCGATCGCGAACATCGTGTCCAACGCGTCCGGGATGAGCTCGCCGGATCGCCCCGTCCAGATCCACGGCTCGGCGGCGGGCTCCCGCGTGGAACTGCGCGTGATCGATCGTGGACCGGGGGTGGCACAGGAGGACCGCGAGCGGATGTTCCGGCCGTTCCAGCGGCTCGGCGACGGAACGAGCAGCGACGGGATCGGGCTCGGGCTCGCCGTCGCGAAAGGGTTCGTCGAGGCCATGGACGGCGAGCTCATCGTCGAGGACACGCCGGGCGGTGGGCTCACGATGGTGCTCGCCTTCCGGGCGGCATCCACATGACGAGGGTGCTCGTCGTGGACGACGAGCCCCAGATCCTCCGTGGGCTGCGGACCAATCTGGTCGCGCGTGGCTACGAGGTGGATACGGCGCCGGACGGAGAGGCCGCGCTCGACCTCGCCGCGCAGCGCCGGCCCGATCTCGTGATCCTGGACCTCGGTTTGCCGGGGATCGATGGTGTCGAGGTCATCCGCGGCCTCCGTACGTGGACCACCGTCCCGATCATCGTGCTGTCGGCGCGTGAGCAAGAGTCCGAGAAGGTGGACGCGCTCGATGCCGGGGCGGACGACTTCGTCACCAAACCGTTCGGGATGGGTGAGCTGCTCGCCCGCGTGCGCGCGTCGGAGCGTCGCGCGGTCCCGCCCGACGACGAGGAAGCCGTGGTTCGCACATCGGCGTTCACGGTGGATCTGGCCGCGAAGAAGGTGATCGCCGCCGACGAGACGGCCATCCGTCTCACGCCGACCGAGTGGCATCTCGTCGAGATCCTCGTCCGTCATCCGGGGAAGCTGGTCAGTCAGCGCCAACTCTTGCAGGAGGTCTGGGGGCCTCGATACGAGGAGGAGACGAACTACCTCCGGGTCTACATGGCGCAGATCCGGCGGAAGCTCGAGCGGGAGCCGGCTCGGCCGCGATATTTCATCACCGAGCCGGGGATGGGATACCGCTTCGAACCGGGCGACTGACGAGCCCGGATCAGTCGCCGACGATCGCCTCGCGGAGCGTGAGTTCCGATTCGGGCGCGGCGAGGGCTACCAGCTCGTCGCCCGCCGCGAGCACCGTCTCCGGCTGCGGGATCACGACGTGCCCCTCGCGGAGGATCGCCACGATCGTCGAATCCGGAGGCAGGCGGAGCTCGTACAGGGCTCTCCCGGTCGCGGGCGATGCCGTCGTGAGCTTCGTCTCGACGATCGAGGCGCGGCCGCCCTCGAGGCGGAGCAACCGGACGAGGTCGCCCGTCGTCACGGCTTCTTCCACCATCGCCGTGAGCATGTGCGGTGGCGAGACCGCCTGATCCACGCCCCACTGCTCGTTGAACAACCACTCGTTGCCCGGGTGGTTCACTCGGGCGAGGACACGCGGCACGGCGAACTCCTGCTTCGCCAGCAGGGACGTGACCAGGTTGTCCTCGTCGTCGCCGGTCGCCGCGACGACCACGTCGGCATCGGGCAGCTGCGCTTCTTCGAGGATCCGCGGCTCACACGCGTCGCCGAGCATGACCTTCACCTCGGGGATCTCCCCACGCAGCCGGTCGACGATGGAACGGTCTTGCTCGATCAGGGTCACGTCGTGTCCGCGCTCGGCCAGATCGGCCGAGAGGTGCCGGCCGATCGCGCCGCCGCCCGTGACCACGACCCGCATCAGTGAAGCTCCGACGTGGGTTCGAGCTGCTGGTCGAGCATCTCCAGACCGTCCTTGACCATCATGACGACGAGGTAGTCGCCTTCCTGGAGGGTGCTGTCGGGGGTCGGCAGGAACCCGGTGCCACCTCGCGAGACACCGGCGACCAAGATCTTGCCGTCGACGTTGAGGGTGTTGGCGGGCTTGCCGATCAGGTGCGCGGGGACGGGGACCCGCACGCGGAGGATGTCGCCGCCGCCGAGGCTCTCGCGGATCTCCTCGCGGTCGTGCAGCAGCATCAGCTGGATCTGCTTGATCCCCCACGTCGTGGTCGCGACGGTCGGGATGTTGAGCCGTCCGTAGATCTCGGCGCGGCGCGGGTCGTAGATCCGGGCGATCACCTTGGGAACGTGGAAGTGCTCGAGTGCCACCCGGGCGGAGACGATGTTCGAATTGTCTCCGGAGGAAACCGCGATGAAGGCGTCGGCGTCCTTGATCCCCGCTTCCTCCAGCAATTCGCGGTCGAAACCGAGCCCCACCATCTGACGAGCGCCCTCACCGGGGGGATAGCGCCAGAACGCCTCGGGATTCTTGTCGATGATGGTCACGTCGTGGCCGCCCTCGAGCAAGGCGATCGAAAGCTCGGAGCCGACCCGCCCGTTACCCATGATCAGGACGCGCATCGAGGCAGAAGGGTACCGCCGGCCACCATCGATGACATGACCTGCCGCTTCGGGCGGAGCCGGTCGTCGCGAACGACCCCAGAAATGTCTTGAGGCCGGCAGCTGGAGGGAGCTGCCGGCCCCGAAGACGGGCTCGGAGGAAAGTGGTGGATGTTCCACATCCTGCCTGGCGAAGCGCCTAGGGGTGACGGCCACGCGACCCGCCCGGCAGAAACCTCTTTCCGGTGAGTAGGCTCCGGCATCCGCCGTGAGCGGGGCGTGAAGGAAGCGGCGCGCGGCGTGAAGATGTCGTGAACGGACCGCACACGTGAACCGGCATCGTGCGGGCGGTAGCGTTCGCCCGTGGTCGTCGAGAGCCCTCCCGGTCGTCTGGCTCGATTGACGCTGCGTTCGATCGGGATCGGCCTCGTCGCCACGTTGGCTGGGACGGTGCTCGCGCTGCTCACGTACCAGCTCCAGGGCGCGGGCGTCGCGATCTTCATCCTCGCCGTCACGATCGCCGCGGTCAGCGGCGGGCTCTGGGCAGGCGTGGTCGCCGCGGTGCTGGCTTCGATCGCCCTGCCGATCGTGGAATACCCGGACCGGGTGCTCCGCTTCGATCAGCTCCGCGACCTGATCGCCGCGGTCGTGTTCCTCGCGATCGCCGTCGTCGTCGGACTGATCGTCGGAAACGCGGCGGATGAGCGCGACCGCGCGAGCCGCCGCGAGCGCGAGGCGAGGCTGCTCGCTTTCCTGTCGGCGAAGCTCCTCTCCGGCGATGTGCCCGACCGGGTGCTCGACGAGTTCGTCCAGGTGCTCCTGGAGCCGCTCGGGCTCGCGTCTTGTCAGGTGTCCGTCACGCTCGACGGCCAGGACATCGAGGCGAAGGCGGTCCGTCCGGGCGTTCCTCGCGGAGGGCCGACCGAGGTGATCCCCGTCGTTGCGTCCAACATCCCGCTGGGCACGTTGATCGCGGAGCGACCGGAGGGCCGACGCCCGTTCACACGGGACGAGCGATTGCTCCTGGAGGCGGCGACCCGGCAGGCAGCCGTCGCGTTGGACCGCGCGCGTCTCGACGCGCGGGCGCGGCTCGCGCAGCTGGACGCCGAGACGAACCAGCTTCGCGCCGCGATGTTCTCGTCCGTCACGCACGACTTGCGGACGCCGCTCGCGTCGATCAAGGCGGGAGTGACGAGCTTGCTCGACGCGAGCGCGATCCACGACGAGCGGCAGCAACGAGAGCTGCTCACGACGATCCTCGAGGAGACCGACCGGCTGAACCGGTTGGTCGGGAACATCCTCGATCTCGCGAAGATCCGAGCGGGGGCTTTGATCCCGAAGCGCGTGCCGACGGCCGTCGACGAGGTCGCGGAAGCGGTCGTGGCCCGGATGCGCCCCCTTCTCGCCGACTACGCGGTCGAGCTCCAACTCGCCGTCGATCTTCCCGATGTCGCGGCGGACCCCATGCAGCTCGACCAGGTGCTCACCAACCTGCTGGAGAACGCCGCTCGGCATTCGCCGAGCGGCGGGACGATCCGGATCCACGTCGGCGAAACGCGCGACGCGGTACGCGTGCGCGTCGCTGACGAGGGTCCGGGCATCAAGCCTGAGGAGCGTGAGAAGGTGTTCGAAGCCTTCTACCGGGGGCGCGAGAGCCCGGAGTCTTCCGGGAGCGGCCTCGGCCTCGCGATCGCGCGTGCCATCGTCACGGCCCACGGCGGGCGCATCCGGATCGAGGAGACGGCGGGAGGCGGGACCGCGGTGGTGGTCGACGTCCCGCTCGAGGAGACGGTGCTGTGAAGGTGCTGGTGGTCGATGACGAGCCGCAGATCCGGCGAGCCCTCCGGACGAGCCTCGAGGCGCACGGCTACGAGGTTGCGACCGTCGGGACGGGAGAGGAAGGGGTGGTCGCCTCGGCCGACCAGCAGCCCGACCTCGTGCTGTTGGACCTCGGCCTGCCCGACATGGACGGCACCGAGGTGATCCGGAGGGTGCGCGGGTTCTCCGACGTTCCGGTGATCATCCTGTCTGTCCGCGAGGCACAGTCGGACAAGGTCGCGGCGCTCGACGCCGGAGCCGACGACTACGTGACCAAGCCCTTCGCGATGGAAGAGCTGCTCGCCAGGGCCCGCGCGGCGCTCCGTCGCGCGGGCCCGGACGAGCCGCCCCAGCCGACCCTTCGCTACGGCGCGCTGGAGATCGATCTCGCCCGGCGCCTGGTCACCCTGGACGGCCAGCAGCTGCACGTAACCCCCACCGAGTACTCCTTATTAGAGGCCCTCGTCTCCAACCCCGGGAAGCTCCTGACCCATCAGTGGCTCCTCCGTCGCGTGTGGGGGCAGGGGTACGGGACCGAGACGACCTACCTCCGGACGTATATCCGGGCCCTCCGGAAGAAGCTGGGCGACGACGCGTCCTCGCCGGCCCTGATCGTCACCGAGCCTGGGGTCGGCTACCGCTGGGTGGGCGAATCCGCCTGAGCGGCACGTAGCATCAGCGACCATGGCGACGACCTCGAACGCCCCCCCGACGTCCATCATCAAACGCCTCTTCGTGGGGCGAGCGTTCACGAGTCAGCACCTGGAGCACACCCTGCTTCCGAAGGTGCTTGCGCTGCCGGTGTTCGCGTCCGACGCGCTCTCCTCGGTCGCCTACGCGACCGGAGAGATCCTGGTTGCCCTCACGCTCGTCACGGCGAACCCGGACCCCTACGTCATGCCGATCGCGATCGCGATCGCGATCCTGATGGCGGTGGTGGTGAGCTCGTACCGCCAGACGGTCCGGGCCTATCCGCGGGGCGGCGGCGCGTACCTGGTCACGAAGGAGAACCTCGGCGTGGTTCCCGGGCTCGTCGCGGCGGCCGCGCTGTTGTTCGACTACATGATGACGGTGACGGTCTCGATGGTGGCAGGTGTGTTCGCGATCGGCTCCGCCTTCCCGCTCGCGAACGAACATCGGGTCTTCCTCTCGATCTTCTTCGTCCTGTTGATCACGTTCGCGAACCTCCGTGGCACGCGTGAGTCGGGGATCGCGTTCGCCGTCCCGACATACGGGTTCGTGATCTCGATCCTGGCGCTCATCGCGCTCGGCTTCCTGCGCTGTCTCGGTGGGTGCCCTTCGGTCGGTGTGCCGACGGAGCCACTGCCCGAAGCGGCGACGGTCGTCGCCTCGGTCGGGCTCTTCGCGATCCTGAAGGCGTTCTCGCAAGGGGCGACCGCTCTGACGGGCGTCGAGGCGATCACCGACGGGGTCGCGGCGTTCCGGCGACCGCAAGCGCGGAACGCCGCCGCCACGCTCGCCATCATGGGGGCGCTCGGGATCACGATGTTCGTCGGTATCTCGTGGTTGACGACGCACGTGGATGGAGTGGTCGCGAGCGACCAGCGGTCGGTCGTCGCGCAGCTCGCGATCGCCGTGTTCGGGAACGCCACGCTGGGATTCTTCGTCGTGCAGTTCTTCACTGCGGGCATCCTGATCCTCGCGGCCAACACGGCGTATCAAGACTTCCCCCGGCTGTCCTCGATCCTCGCGCGCGACAAGTACATGCCGAGCCAGTTCATCAACCGCGGCGACCGGCTCGTGTTCTCCAACGGGGTCCTGGCGCTCAGCCTCCTCGCATGCCTGATGATCTACGCGTTCGACGCCGACCTGAACACGCTGATCCACTTCTACGTCGTCGGGGTGTTCACCTCGTTCACCCTGTCGCAGACCGGCATGGTCCTGCACTGGCTGGCCGAGCGACGCAAGGGCACCGAGGCGAGCAAGGGCTGGCGTCGCTCGATCGCGATCAACATCGTCGGAGCGACGACGACGGGGATCGTCCTCGTGGTGGTGATCCTCTCGAAGTTCACCGAGGGCGCCTGGCTCTCGATGCTGATCATCGGGCTGTTGGTCCCGCTCTTCTACTCGATCCACCGGCACTACGCCTGGGTGCGGGCTCAGACGCGCCGCGGCGCCGAACGGCCAGGTGAGCTGGAGGCGAACCACGTGGTGCTGCTGGTTCGCGACGTCGACGCATCCACCGCGGAGGCGCTCGGCTACGTGTACTCGTTCCGGCCCGCGTCGGTGCACGCGGTGACGCCGGGTGCGTCGGTGCCGCCGGACCTGGCGGAGCGGTGGCGCTCCTTCGCGGGGGCGGGCGTCGCCCCGCTCGAGGCGCTCGGGACCGACAACCTCATCTCGGCGGTGCGGGAGTACGTGCGACCGCTGCAGCCCGGTCCCCGCGACGTCGTGACGATCATGATCCCCGAGATCGTGGACCAGGGTCTGGTCCGGTACCTCGTCGGCAAGAACGAGCTCGTCCGGCTGAAGGCGGGACTCCTGCGAGAGGATCGCGTCGTGGTGACCGACGTCCCCGTGGTGGAGGATCCGGCACGGCACGCCGACGTCTCCAAGCCGCTGGTTCCGCAGAAGACGGTGACCCTCGTGTTCGTCTCAACGGTGAACGACGTGACCGTGCGCGCGATCAACTATGCGCGCACGCTCGATGCGACCACGACCCGCGCGATCTACTTCGACGTGGATCCCGAGCATGCGCACCGCCTCGAGGAGTCCTGGTTCAACCTCGAGCTCGATGTGCCGCTCGATATCGTGGAGGCCCCGTTCCGCGACCTCACCCGTCCGATGCTGAACGAGGTGCGCCGGTTCTCGATGCACCCGAACGTCGTGGTCAACGTCCTCGTGCCGGAGGTGAT
>Ga0307302_10000666_pt1 | contig 15099 bp, 11 predicted proteins | sample ER_DNA_183_FD_194490 | JGI IMG/M metagenome (GOLD analysis project Ga0307302, IMG submission 194490) | Bulk soil microbial communities from the East River watershed near Crested Butte, Colorado, United States - ER_DNA_183 | ecosystem: Environmental > Terrestrial > Soil > Floodplain | place...
CGCGGAGCGGGCATTGCACGCTGCGCTCGCGATGCAGCGCCGGCTTGCGGAGTTGTTCGACGGGCAGCTCGAGCTGCGTATCGGCGTCAACACGGGCGATGTAGTCGTCGGGCAAGCTCGTGCAGGAAGTTCCTTCGTCAGCGGCGACGCGGTCAACGTTGCTGCTCGACTAGAGCAGGCTGCTGACCCGGGTGCGATCGTCGTCGGTGAACGCACCGTTGCGGCGGCGCGTGGCGCTTTCGAGTTCGAGCAGCCGGCGACCGTCGATGCGAAGGGCAAACCGGAAGGCGTTATCGCGCGAAGGCTCGTGCGCGCGGTCTCGCTGATGCGGCCGCGAGGGGTCAGCGGCCTTGCACATGCGTTCGTCGGTCGCGAGCAGCAGCTTGAACGCCTCGCTCGGGTCTACCTTGCCACCGTCGAGCAGCGGCGGCCACGGCTCGTGACCATTCTCGGCGATGCAGGCGTTGGCAAGACGCGGCTTGCACGCGAATTGTGGCAGCGGCTGCCCGAGCAGGACCCGGAACCGCTGCGCCGCACCGGCCGCTGCCTCTCGTACGGAACAGGAACGGCGTATTGGGCGCTCGGCGAGGTTCTGAGAGAGCACCTGGGTCTCTTGGAGAGCGACCCGCCGGAGGTGGCGCTCGAGCGACTTGGCGCCCGGGAGATTCTCGGGCTCACGCTCGGGCTGGACGTCGCGCGGGATTTGCACCCGCTCGCTGTCCGCGATCGCTTCCAGGACGCCTGGGCCGAGTTCTTGACCGATGTCGTCGCGGACCGGCCCGCGGTCGTGCTCGTGGAGGACATCCACTGGGCAGAAACCCCGCTCCTGGACCTGCTCGAGTACGTGCTCGGCAGCGCCCAGGGGCCGTTGCTCGTGATCGCGACCGCGCGACCTGAGCTTCTTCAACGCCGGCCGGGCTGGGGCGCGCGCGCCGGCGGTGAGCTGCTCGAGCTGGACCCGCTTTCCGCGCAGGACTCCGACCAGATGCTCGACGAGATGCTTGCCGGCGGCCTGCCCGCCGAGCTGAGCGAGCTTGTTGTCGAGCGGGCCGAGGGCAATCCGTTCTTCGTCGAGGAGTTGCTCGGCATGCTGATCGATCGCGACATCCTCGTTCGCGAGAACGGCAACTGGGTGCTGCACGAGCTTCCCGGCGAGTTCAGCGTTCCGGACTCGGTTCACGCCGTGCTCGCGGCGCGGATCGACCTTCTCGGCGCTGCGGAGAAGGCGGCGCTCCAGGCGGCCGCGGTGATCGGGCGCGTCTTTTGGACGGGACCGATCTACGAGCTCGTCGAGGCGAAACCCGATCTGCGCGTGCTCGAGGATCGCGATTTCGTTCGTCGTCGCGCGGGTTCGAGCATGGCCGGTGAGCGGGAGTACGTGATCAAGCACGCACTCACGCGCGAGGTTGCGTATGCGAGCCTTCCCCGAGCACGGCGCGCGCGGATCCACGCCGCGTTCGCCGCGTGGCTCGAGCGCCGAGAGCCAGGTCGCGACGACCTTGCCTCGCTGCTCGCCCACCACTACGCGGAGGCGGTTCGACCTGAGGATGCGGATCTCGCCTGGGCAGCAGAGCAGCGCGAACTCGAGCGCCTTCGCGGCACAGCCCTTCTTTGGCTCGAGCGGGCCGCCGAGCTCGCGTTGCGGCGCTACGAACTCGAGGACGCAATCGCGCTGTTGCAGCGGGCGCTCTCCCTGCAGCCCGACGAGGAAGCGCAGGCGCGGGTTTGGCGCACTATCGGAAAGGCCAATGCCCTCAAGTTCGACGGGGAGGCCTTCTGGACCGCGATGCAGAACTCGCTCAAGGTCTGCTCGAACAAAGTCACCTGCGCCGACACCTACAGCGAGCTGGCATTCCAGACCGCGCTCCGCTCATCGATGTGGGCGAAGCGACCCGATCGGGAACTCGTCGCCGGCTGGATCGAGCAAGCGCTCGAGCTGACGGACCCCGCTGGCGAATCGCGCGCGAAGGCACTCATCGCGCACAGCTACTGGGAGCGGAACACTCCTGTGGCCGCACGCGAGGCGAGCGAGCTGGCAGAGCGCTCGGGTGATGTCGATCTGCGCTCCTACGCATGGGGAGCGCGGGGCGCGGTCGCCTTCGGAGAAAGGGACTTCGAGTCGGCGCTGACCTGGTCGCGACGGCGGCTGAACGTCATAGACGAAATCAGCGATCCCGACCACGTTGCCGACATCTACGAGAGCGCAATCCCGTCCTTCTGCGCCAACGCCCAATTCTCCGAGGCGAGGCGCCTAGCCGCCGAGCATGACGCGATCGTCGAGCCCCTCTCCGATCACCATCGTCTCCACGGCGTCGCCGTGCTGCTCGAGGTCGAGGAGGTCTGCGGCGGCTGGAACCGAATCCTCGAACTCGCCGAACGGACCGAGGCGGCCGTCGAAGCCAACCTCATGACTCCCTGTGTACGCAACGCGCGTGCCCTGCTCGTGACTGCGCTTGCCGCCGCGTGCACGGGAGACGATGAGACGGCACGTCACTACGAGCGACGCGCCGAGGAGGTAGAGAACGAAGGCTACGGCCTCGTGCTAGCCGCACCGAGAACCTGGATCGCACTGCTGCGGGGCGAGATGGACGAAGTCGACCGGCTCGAACCAATCAACCTCGGGCGCATCCAGCACGAGTACGACCTGCCAGCAACGGCGGCGCGCCTCGACGCACTCGCGGCTTTGAAGAAACGATCGCTCGTCGAGCGGGAAGTGCCACCACTTTTGAAGCCGGGTCTCTACCTCGAGCCATTCGCGCTGCGGGCCCTCGGCGCAGTCCGCGACGACGACCTGCTCATCGAGCAGGCCGTCGACCGTTTCGCCGCAATGGGACTCGAGTGGCATGCCGAGCAGAGCCGGAAGCTTCTCGCACGGACGTAAGGCGGCCAGCTTGGACTGGGACGCTCACACCGCCACCGTGACGCGCAGGAAGGTTGCAGGAATGGAGGTGGCATCCTCGCTCGGGCTTGCGTTCTGGGCGTTGAAGAGGGCCTCCAACTCGGCCTGCAGATCGGCTTCGCGGCCGTTGGCTGCCGCGGCTTCGAACGCGTTCATGGTCGGTCCGTAGTACGTCCTGAACAGATCAACGAGTTCCGATGGCGTGCCTGGGAAGTTGAAGGTGTAGGTAGCCCTCTCGAAGGAGATCTTGTCTTCGGGCACTCCAGCGGCCGCGAATCGCTCGATCACGTTGTCTTCGACGCCCCAGGTCATGGGACTGACGAATCCTTCCGGGGGTGGCGGCGAGTACGCGGAGCTGATCTTGAGGATTTGGGCGACGAGCGTCGGGTCGTTGGGGATCCAGTTGCCCATTACGATCCGGCCGCCGGGCCGTGTCACACGAACGGCCTCCTTTGCCACGTCGAACGGCTTCGGAGCGAACATCGCGCCGAAGATGCTGATGACGAGGTCGAAGCTGTCGTCCTCGAGTTCGCTCAGATCGGACGCATCGCCTTCTTGGAATCGGCAGTTGGTGAGGCCGAGGCTTTGTGCTCGTGCGTTCCCCGCCTCGACGAGGTTGCTGGCGATGTCTACGCCCAGCACGTTCGCGCCGAGCCTCGCCGCCGGCAAGGCGGTGGTTCCGTCGCCGCAGCCGAGGTCGAGGACCTCGAGCCCGTCGGTGATTCCCAGCGTCGTGACGAGCGCCTCGCCGCTCTCGCGCATGCTCTCTGCGATGCGAGTGAAGTCGCCCTTCTCCCAGAGTGCCTTGTTCGGGTTGACGGTCGTGGACATGGTCCGCCTCCGTTCTGTGCGAGTAAGGTCGCTGCAGAGCGTAACGCTTGATCTTCAACTATTCAAGTGATAACTTGAGCGTGTGGCGAGTGGCGCAGCGAAAATGGCCTTGTTCGACGCGTTCGCGTCTGTAGCGCAGGCGCTCGGCAGCGGCCGCCGGACGGAGATCGTCGATCTGCTCGCGCAGGGCGAGCGATCGGTCGAGGAGATCGCGAACGAGATCTCGCAGAGCGTTGCGAACACATCCCAGCACCTACATGTTCTGGCCCGGGCGGGTCTCGTTCGGTCGCGCCGGGAGGGGACGCGGATCTTCTATCGACTGGCGAGCGAGCGGGTGGGCGACCTCTGGGCGGCAGTCCGCGATGTCGCGGTGCGCCACGTCGCAGAGGTGAATCAATTGGCGGACGAGTACCTGGGTGAGCGGGGCGGGGTCGAGCAGGTTTCCGCCACGGAGCTTCAGGAGCGGCTGGCGCGGGGAGAGGTGGTCGTGCTCGACGTGCGGCCGGAACCCGAGTACCGCGCCGGGCACATCCCGGGCGCGCAGTCGGTGCCGGTGGACGCGCTCGCGTCGCTGGCGCCCAAGCTGCCGCGCCGCCGACAGATCGTCGCCTACTGCCGGGGTCCCTATTGCGTCTATGCCGACGACGCCGTTCGGCTGCTGCAAGCGCGCGGGCTGAAGGCGCGCCGCCTGGACGTCGGCTTTCCCGAGTGGCGGCGGGCGGGCCTGCCGGTCGAAACGAGCTGAAGAGGAAGCCCGATGCTGCTACGCCCGTTTCTGAACGACGCAACTTCTTGTGCGAGCTACCTGTTCGGCTGCGGCACGCACGCGAAGCTCGCGGTCGTCGACCCGCACGCCGACCTCGTCGACGACTACGTGGCCACGGCGGCGGCGCTGGGCGCGCCGATCGTGGCGGTCTTCGAGACACACGTGCAAGCAGACCACGTCTCCGGCCTGCCCCAACTCGTCGCGCGCGCGGGCGCGATCGCTTACCTGCCAGCCGACACCGGCGTCGAGTTCGAGCACGTCGCATTGGCCGACGGCGAGGTGGTCGAGCTCGGGAACACACTCGTGACCGCGATCGCGACACCGGGGCACGCTCCCGCCCATCACGCCTACACGGTCGCCGACCGGCGGCGCGGAACCGAAGAGCCGTGGCTCGTCTTCAGCGGCGACTCGCTGCTGATTTCCGACGTCGGCCGGCCCGATCTGCATGTCGCCGGCGACGCGCGCGAACAGGCGCGGCTACTGCACGCCAGCCTCGCAAGACTGCTCGAGCTGCCAGACGATGTTGTGCTCTATCCGAGCCACTACGCGGGCTCCGTCTGCGGCCGCGGCCTCTCAGGTAACCCGGTCTCCTCGATCGGGTTCGAACGCGCCCACAACCCGATGCTCGCAATGACCGATGCTGGCGCCTTCGCGGAGGCGCTCGTCGCCGAAATGCCGCCGCCACCGGCAGAGCAGGAGCGGATCGTCGCTGCCAACCGTGCCGGCTGGGTGGGCGCGACCGCGTGACCGGCGACGTCAGGTTGGGTCTGCGCGCAAACGCACGGCAGTTCGCGCTGCTCGTCGCTTTGAACGCGCTCGTCGGCGGCATGGTCGGTCTCGAGCGCAGCGTGCTGCCGCTGGTTGGCAAGCAAGACTTCGGTCTCAGCTCGACCTCGGCGATCCTCGCCTTCGTCGTCGCCTTCGGCGCCGCCAAGGCGTTCACGAACCTGGCCGCGGGCGGGCTGGCCCAGCGAGTCGGCCGCAAGCGGCTGCTCGTGATCGGCTGGTTGGTGGCGCTGCCGGTCCCGCTGCTGATCGGGCTCGCGCCATCGTGGTGGTTCATCGTCGCGGCGAACCTGTTGCTCGGCGTCAACCAGGGGCTGGCCTGGTCGATGACGGTGGTGATGAAGATCGACCTGGCCGGGCCGCAGCGGCGCGGGCTCGCGCTCGGACTCAACGAATCGGCCGGCTACCTGGGCGTCGCCGTCACCGCTTTCCTCAGCGGCGCGCTTGCCGCAAGCTATGCACCGCTGACGGTCGTGTGGGTCGGCGCGGCGTTGATCGCTGCAGTGGGGTTGGTGCTTAGCCTGTTCGCAGTGCGCGACACGGATGCGCAGGTCGCGCTCGAGCAACAGGCACACGGCGCTCGTGCGTCCGTGCATGGGAGTCTCGGTGCCGCGTTCGCGCAGGCGAGCCTGCGCGACCCGATCCTGCGCGCTTGCAGTCAGGCCGGGCTGGTCAACAACCTCAACGACGCGCTCGCGTGGGGCCTCGCGCCGCTCTACCTGGCAGCGCACGGCGCCAGCGTGCGCGAGATCGCCGCCGTCGCCGCGGCCTACCCGGTCGTTTGGGGCGCGGGCCAGCTCGTCACGGGTTGGCTTTCCGACCACGCGGGCCGGAAGCCGCTGATCACCGCGGGGATGCTGGTGCAGGCGGGCGCGCTCGGGCTGCTCGTGGCCGGCGACGGTGCCTTCGCGCCCTCGCTCGCCGCGGCGCTGCTGCTCGGCGCCGGCACGGCGATGGTCTATCCCACGCTGATCGCCGCTGTTGCGGATGCGAGCCTGCCGCGCGACCGGACGCGCGTGATCGGCGTGTATCGCTTCTGGCGCGACTTCGGCTTTGTCCTCGGCGCCCTGATCGCCGGGTTCGGCGCCGACGCGACCTCATCACGAACCGCGATCGTGATCGTCGCCGTGCTCACCGGCGCCAGCGGCCTGCTCGTTGCCGCGACCTCGTGGCAACCACGGCACGCGCTTCGTCCCGCCTCCGTCCCCTAAGGAAAAGGAGAACATGCTGTGAAAGATTCGACCGTTGTGCGAGAGGAGGCGTGATGGCCGTTAAGGTCGAGATCGACGTTCAAGTCCTGAAGAGCGAGATCAAGAAGACGTACGCGTCCGTCTCGCAGGAGCCGGAGAAGGACTTCATCTTCCCGACCGGCCGGCCTTGGGCTGAGGACCTCGGGTATCCGGAGGAGCTCGCGAACGTGCCCGAGACCGCGGTCCGCTCGTTCGCCGGCGTCGCAAACCCGTGGCAGCTGGGCCGGCTCAAGGCGGGCGAACGGGTGCTCGACCTCGGCTCCGGTGCCGGCACCGACTCGCTCGTCGCGGCGCAGATGGTCGGCGAGGACGGCCATGTCACCGGGATCGACATGACACCCGAGATGCTGACGAAGGCGCGTGCCGCCAGTGGCGAGATGAACATGGCGAACGTCGAGTTCGTCGAGAGCGAGGCCGAGCAGTTGCCGTTCCCCGACGCGAGCTTCGACGTCGTGATCTCGAACGGCGTCATCGACCTGATCCCCGACAAGGACGCCGTCTTCGCTGAGATCTTTCGCGTGCTCGCTCCCGGCGGTCGGATCCAGATCGCCGACGTCACAATCCAAAACCCGGTCAGCGCCGAGGGCCGCAGGAACATCGACCTCTGGACCGGCTGAATTGCCGGGGCGCTGCTGGAAGCAGCGTACGCCAACCTTCTACAGCGTCACGGGTTCGAGCGGATCGAGACGGGCCAACTCGTCGACACCTACGCCCGCTCCAAGTTCGAAGACACGCGCCGCAAGGCACAGAAGTTCGGCGCCCGCGGCACCACCGTCAAGGCTTACAAGCCGGGGCCGTAGCAGATTAGCGGCGCGACGACGACGGAGTCGAGGCGGCGGCGATCGCCGCAGTCGTTGCGCTCGAGGGCAAGCGGGTGCTCGAGGTCGGCTGCGGCAAGAGACGGCTGACGCCCGATCGAGTCCGACATACTTCATCCGGGCCGGCGTTTGATTTTCCAGCCGAACGCGCGATCCTCAACGCATGCGCCAGCTGCCAACCGGCGACGGTTTGCGCCATGCCGCCCGTTTTGGTGAAGAGAAACGGGTCACGGGCTGGCCGGCGCGCCTGGTCGGCGCCTGCCAGCTGGATGAGGAGAGCTTCAGCGGAGTTCATGGCGATCCGTTGGCTGGAGGCTAGACGGCGGGGCAACACGGGGGCAACTAGAAAGGCCGAGACAGCCCGAGAGAGGGCTTCCGACTCGGCGGCGATAAGCGCCTAGCCCGGCCGGGTTCCTCAGACTGACCGAGGCGAGCCGAGGCCCGGTGGGCGGACTTAAAATCAGGTGTCCCCTCCGGGGGCGTGCGGGTTCGAGTCCCGCCCCCGGCATCGGCTCCCCGGAAGAGCTACGGGGAGACTGCGACTTGGATGCCGACGCTGCGGCACGGGCCGGAGGCGGTCGCGGTTCGAGTCCCGGTCGCGCCGGGATTCGCGAAGCCCGCCGCCGCCGTCTCCGTCGCGACCGCGGCCGATCCCGTCGTCGCCCGGTCCCACTGCTCGCTCATGCCCGCCGGCGCTGTGAAGCTCGACGTGTTGTTGCAGGCGCCGCCGAAGACGAGAAGCGCGTTTGGCGCCGTCGTCGTGATCGACGGGGCGCTGACCGAGAGCGACTGCCCCCCGTTGCTCTGACTCCCCGAGGCGTTGATCGGCGACGCGCCGGCGCCTGAGACGGCGAGCAGGCCGCCCGAGATATCGGTGCCGGCGCCTCCGGTCAGCGTGAAGGTGTACGAGGAGGGCTCGCTCGACCCGGCGACCTTGAACCAGGCGTGGATGCGGACGTCCTTCGAGTTCGCCCGATCGGTGCTCGGGACCGCCGTCCAGTTACCCGGTGGAGTCATATTCCGGCGATTGCCGGCCTGGTGCGCGACCACCGCTAGCAGGAGGTCGCCTGCCGCCGTGCCAGTCGGCAAGTCAAGGATCAGCGATGTTGCGGCTGCGGCCGTTCCCGAAGAGACCGCGCGGATCGCGGGCAACGGGGGTGGAGGTGGCGGAGGCGGTGGAGGCGGCGGAGGCGGAGGAGGCGGAGGAGGTGGCGGCGGGGGTGGAGGCGGAGGCGGCGGTGGCCCCGGTGGCGGCGGCGGAGGCGGAGGAGGAGGCGGCCCAGGAGCACCGTGGCAGTTACCGCTTCCCGAATCGGTGAACGTCCCGCCCTGCACCGGCACGAATTCCCAGTCGTAGCTTCCCGGGTGCAGGGTCAGCTTGATGATCCCGAACGTGCCCGTGTTCCGCACCTCGCTGTTGGCAGCGATCGTCCCGAAGCCGTAGATGTCGGCGCCACCGGTTCCGACGACGAACTCCCGGATTCCGTGCGCCGGGTCGGCGACCCCGGTGGGAGTCTGCGGCGCGAAGCGCTCGTACTGGTGGTTGTGGCCGTTGACGATGACGTCGGCGCCGACGTCATAGAGGGCGCTCCAGTACCGCTGCATACGCGTGTAGCCCTCATGGACGGATCCAGAGGTGAAGAGCGGGTCGTGCCAGTAGACGAGTGTGCAGTTCGCGGGGCGGGAAGCCAGATCCGCGCGCAGCCATTGCTCCTGGCCGACTTCGCTGCAGCCGGGCGCGTAGAAGTAACAGGACGCGTTGAGGACGACCACGTGCCAGGCGCCGAGGTCGTAGCTGTAGTAGGCCCGGCTCGGGTCGCTCGCACTCGCCCCGAACAGCGCGAGCTGGTTGGCGAAGTATCCGGCGTAGCCCGCGAGAGAGCCGCCCTCCACGTCCCCGTAGTCGTGTGAACCGACCGACGGTCGCGTTCGGCTCTTCGCTGGGCCCCAGGTTGGCTCATAACACGAGGCGAACTGCTGTGCTGTTCCCTGGGGATAGGTGTTGTCGCCGAACGTCGCAACGACTGCATTCGGGAAGCCTGGGAGCAGCGCGCCGGTTGCCGTGTCACCTGTTTCCGAGCACGAGGCAATATCGCCGGCGCCGATCAGCACGCGGTCGGGCGAGGGGGCGGGGGTATCGACGGAGAAGGTGTTCGCCGAGCTTCGCCCTCGGTTGCCGGCGGCGTCCTGCTGCTCGGCCTGGGCCGTATAGATGCCAGGGCTAAGGGCCGAGGAGGCGTCGACGGAATAGGCGCCGCCCGCCTGCTGCGTCGCACTCAATGTCTGAACCGGTGTCCCGAGTGCGTCGTTGCCGGCGTATACCCGTACCGTGACTGTCGCCGAGTCGCCGGCCGCGGTGCCCGCGACGCCGCTAAAGGTGGGCGTCGCGCTCGAGGCCGCGCTGCCGTGCGCGGGAGCATCGAGCGACACGACCGGCGGCTCGGTGTCGATCGCACGGCCGGTCTCGTAATGGGCGCGGATGCGGTCGGCCGAGAGGGCGGTGCCGTAGATCGCCACCTCGTCGAGCAGGCCGCCGTAGAAGTTCGAGCCGCCGTTCGAGCGTCCCATGTTCAGCGGCAACGTGTTCGGCGTCAAATGGATCGTCGAGGTCGTCTGGGCGTAAAGCCCACCGTCGAGATAGAACTTCGCCGTCACGTTGTCGTACGTTGCGGCGGCGTAGTGCCAGTTCGTGTCCAGCGGCGCGCGGACGGTGAAATAGTTCGTTCCGTCGCCGAAATACGCGACCAGCTCATTCGATGTGTTGACCCAAAGCGCGTAGTTCTCGAACCTCGATTGGCCGGTCCCAGGCTTGCCGACCACGACCTGAAAGGCTCCGGACTTGCTGCGCTTGACCCAGGCCTCGACGGTGACCGCGCTGGTCGCGCTCAGCGCGGTCGAATGGGGGACGACGACGTAGTCGTTGACTCCGTCGAACGAAACGGCCGGATCCGCGTCGCCCACGAGCGGCCCGGGCTGCCCGAGCGTGACGCCGTTATAGGTCCCGGGATTCGCGCTCAGCTCGTCGGCTGCAGTGGTTCCCGATGTCTCGCCCAGGCGCCAGTAGGCGACGGGGCCGTCGGCGAGGACCTGATCCCGGTAAGCGCTGCTGACGCTTACACTTGATGCGCCGGCGCCGTCCGCGATGGAAGCGCCTGCGCCGGGAATCGCTGCGGCAACCATCAGCACGACGGCAGCCGCCAGGAGCCAGGTCTTACCCCGTGGGCCGAGGGGATCGCGACGACCGCTAGGTTTCGTCATCGAGAAAGGCCGCCCACGTCCGTACCATCCCTTCGTTCGCCTGGGGGATGGGCCGAAGTTGGCCGCCGTGCCCCTCCCCGATCACGGAAGACGCTCCTCAGCTTAGTAGGCGGCGGGCAGGATTCAAATAGGACCTGCGACCTATGCGTTCAGCGAAGACGGATGAGGCGCAGCACCCCCCAGAGCATGCCGAGCCCGTAGGCGACGTGGAACGTCGGGTAGACGGCGACGACGCGCACTAGGAGCCGCAGCGGCTCACGGCGCGCATGCACAGTGCGGAGGCCGAAGAAGAGCGCGCCGCAGGTGTACGCAGCAAGCTCGAGCAGGAGCACCGCGGCCGCGAGGGGAATGAAGACGGCGGCAGAGGCGAGGACGGCCAGTGACATCACGAAGGCCGGCGGCGCGAGGCTGCGGCCGCTCAGCACCTGCCTGTGCTTTTGCATCACCCGCACCTTCCAGAACCCGTACTGGAAGTACTGCCGGAAGACGCCCCTGTACGAGCCGCGCGGCGTGTAACCCACCTTGATCCGCGAATCCAGGAGCAACCGGCCGCCCGCGCGACGGATCCTGAGCGTGAACTCGTCGTCCTGGTTGCGAAGGAGCGACTCGTCGAAGAGACCGACGCGCTGGAAGGCCTCGGGGAGGAATGCGCCGTAGGTGAGGACGTCCGATTCTCGCCGCACCGTCTCGGCCGTGTTCTGCATCCAGCCGATCCCTCCGAACGGGCTGTCCATCGCGCAGGCGACTGCGCGCTCGGTCGGCGTGTGACCCCGCGGGACGACGATTCCACCGACCGCCAGCGCGTCGGACTCCTCCGTGGCTCGAGCGCAAAGGCGCACGTAGTCGGGCGGATAGCGCGAGTGGCAGTCCAGCCGGACTAGGAGGTCGCCACTCGCCCGGCGGATGCAGGCATTCAGTCCCTGCGAAACCCAGCGCGCTGGGTTTGGAAGGACTGTGAGGTCAAGCCCGGTGCGCGCTGCGGCGCTCTGCAGGAGCTCGACTGAGCCGTCCGTCGAGCCGCCGTCTGCGACGAGCACCTCGACCTGGCCCGTGAAGTCCTGTGCCGCGACGTCCGCGACGAACTGCTCGACGTGCGCCGCCTCGTTCAGCATCGGGGCGATGATCGAGATCCGCTCGATTCTCCTCTCTTTGTCCGAGCGGTCCGGGACTCGCTGGTGAGCCGAGCCCGCCGGCCCAGTCAGCGTCTCGTCAGCAGCCAACTCCGGAGCCTCAGGTACTTCTCGCCGCCGACAGCCCTTGCGGCTCGCTTCGCTTTCCAGAAGGCGAACTGGCGCGCGCGCGGAAGACGCGTTGCGCAGGCGATTTGGGCCGCTGTCTGCGCAGAAAGGTTCCGCCGCATGACGAACCTCCCGAGCACGAGGCACCCGTCGACGACATGGGGGGAAATCACCGGCTCCGAGTTGAAGAGCGTCCGGATGCCGGCGGCGGCGGCCATTCGGGCGACGATGGGGCGGTAGTAGCCGCCCGGAACGGAGGCGACGTCGACGGGTCGGCCGATGATCTCGGACAACGCTTCGACACTGCGCCCCCACTCGTCGAGGAGCTGCTCGCGCGTGCAGAGGGCCATCCGATCGGGGTGTGAGCAGGAGTGAGAGCCGACGACATGCCCCATCCCGTCGAGAGCGCGAATGGCGTCCTCGTCGACGAAGCCGCGCCGTCCGATCCAGTCCACAGTGACGAAGAAGTGGCCAAGCCAGCCTCGATGCGCGAGGCGCTCGCCGATCCAGACGGCACTCTCTCCTCCGTCGTCGAACGTCAGGAGCCACGGCACCCCAGAAGGCTGGTTTCGCAGCTCGTCCACGGTCACCGGTGCGCGCGCGGTGCGCCGACCTAGCTCCTCGAGGTGTTGGTCGAAGTCGTCGGCGTCGAGCTTGTAGCTAGCGGCCTCGGGGCCCGGGAAGCCGCTGTCGTCGACGCGACCGTTCGGGACGACATCGTGGTAGAGCAGCGTGACGAGCCTCGCCAGCCTCTCCTCGCGGCCCGCAGCTCTCTTGTCCGCCTGGGCTACCCCCATCGAATCAGTCGGTTCGAGCGGCGGAGAACGCGCCTTCGATTGACTCCGCGGTCAGGCGAAGCCCCTCTTCGAGGCCGACCGACGGTTCCCACCCGAGGAGCTCCTTCGCGGTGTCGAGTGCCGCCCACGACGCCTGAACCTCAGCGGGCCGCGTCGGCGCGAGCTCGCGCTTCACAGGGAGTTCGAGGATGCCCCCGATCATCTCCGCGAGCTCGTTGACGGTCGTGCTCTGTCCGGTTGCGACGTTGATGACGGACCCGGCGATCCCCTCTGCGCGCGCTGCAATGAGATTCAGGTCGACGACGTTCGCCACGTACGTGAAGTCGCGGGATTGCTCGCCGTCGCCGTAGATCAGGACCGGCTTTCCCGCAGCGATCGCGGTGATGAAGCGAGGGACGACGGCCGCGTACTGCGAACGGGGATCCTGACGCGGCCCGAACACGTTGAAATAGCGCAGGCTCACCGTTTCGAGGCCGTAGATCTTGCTGAAGCTGATGCAATACCGTTCCGCCGCGAGCTTCGAGACGGCGTACGGCGAGGCGGGGTTCGTCGGGCTCTGCTCTCGCCGGGGAAGCTCGCCACCGTCTCCGTAGACCGAGGACGACGAGGCGAAGACGATTCGGCTGACGCCTTCGTCGCGTGCCGCCAGGAGAACATTGAGCGTGCCGTCGACGTTCACCGCGCTCGTGGTCAGCGGGTCTTGTACCGAGCGTGGCACCGACGGCAGGGCCGCCTGGTGAAACACGATCTCCATTCCGCGCATCCCGGCGTGAACTCGCTCGTAGCTTCGCAGCTCACCTTCGACGATCTCGATGTCATCCCAGATGTCTTCGAGGTTGGCGCGGTTGCCCGTCGAGAAGTTGTCGAGGACTCGGACCTTCGCTCCACGCTCTAGCAGCGCCCGCACGATCGACGACCCGATGAAGCCGCCGCCCCCGGTGACAACGGTCTTTATCCCTTGGAAATCAGGAAGCCGCAGGCTCATGAGACCTATGGTCGATCGCGGGCGGACGGGGACATTCGTGTCTTCGCGCGCCGCGTTCGCGCCCGGCAAGGATCGTCGAAGCCGACAGCCGACGGCTCTCGCTGGGCCGGGACCGGTTCCAGTTCGAGGAAAATCACCTCCCTAGTTACAGTATGCGGGGAAAGTGTGATGTGGCAAGGACTCGACGGCGAAACGCGCTGCGGCAGGCACGTCAGCAGGGGTCCCGAGCGAGCGTGAAGCTCGCGCGGACGACGGCGCTGGCAGCTCTCGCCCTGGTCCTCCTCGCCGGCACGTTGGCCGTGGCCAGCGGCGGCTCCACGATGCTGCCGGCCCAGAAGGGGCCGTTCTTCGTTTCCCCGACGGGCTCCGACACGAACCCAGGCACTGCGGAGCGTCCGTGGCGGACGATCACGAGAGCACTCAACATGCTGAAGCCGGGGCAGAGGGCATTGGTGCGGCCGGGCGCCTACGGACGGATTCGCTGCGAGCACGGCAGAGGCGGATCAGCCGCGGGCGGCTACGTCACGGTCAAGGCATACCCCGCCCGACGAGCGGTCGTCACGGCCGAGGCCGACGGCGTCGTCTGGATCAACTGCGACTACGTCCGCGTGCAGGGCTTCGTGATCTCGGGGCCGTCGGTCGTCGGGGGCACGAACGTCTACGGGGCCAAAGGCGCCGACCACGTGCAGATCGTCGGGAACGAGATCCGGAATTCGATCTGTCAGGGCATCGCCCTCGAGGAGGAGACGGATGCCTGGAGGATGACCCGCAACTGGATCCACGACAACGGACACGGCTGCGACGAGCAGGCGCACGGCATCTACCTCCAGGGCGACGACCACCTCGTCGCCAACAATGTGATCGACAGGCAGCCCGAGGGCTACGGCGTTCAGGTCTACGACTACGACCGCAATCCCAGGATCGTCAACAATACGATCGCGCACTCGGGCCGGGGCGGCATCGTCGTCGGCGGCTCCGCCTGTCGCTCCGAGGACCGCTGTGGGGTCGCCGGCGCGCTGGTTGCCAACAACGTCTTCGCCTACAACTCCACCTACGGCATCGCGCGGTCGTCACCGCCGAAGTCCTGCGACATCCACGCCAACCTCGCCTTCGCGAACGGCTCAGGCTCGTACGAGAGCGGCTGGCCCGACGGGTGCTTGGGCAGGAACACCAGCCGCAATCCCCTGTTCGTCGATCCGGCGAAGCCCGACTACCACCTGCGCGCTCGCTCACCCGCGATCGGCGCGGGCGATCCGCGAGTGGCTGTCTCACCGGACTACAACGGAGTCGCGCGGCCGCAAGGACGACGCCCGGACTTGGGCGCGTACGAGTTCCGCAGGAGCGCCAGAAGGCGCTGAATCGCTCGGCTGCCGACGGAGGGGCTGATGGAGTGCTCGGCCGCGCTACCTGCCGGCCGGGGTCTGCGACCCTGCGGGGGCACGCTTAGTGACAATCGCCGGCAGCAGCTTTG
>Ga0307302_10000669_pt1 | contig 15090 bp, 16 predicted proteins | sample ER_DNA_183_FD_194490 | JGI IMG/M metagenome (GOLD analysis project Ga0307302, IMG submission 194490) | Bulk soil microbial communities from the East River watershed near Crested Butte, Colorado, United States - ER_DNA_183 | ecosystem: Environmental > Terrestrial > Soil > Floodplain | place...
TGGCTCTTCGACTACCTTGCGCTCGTCGCCTCCCTCTTCGCCGTGGGCGTGGAGCCGCGCCCCTCGGCCGTTCTCCTCGCCTACGTGACCGCATCTCTGCTCGGCATGCTGCCGTTCACGCCCGGCGGCCTCGGATTCGTCGAGGCCGGATTGACCGCGACGCTCGCGCTGGCCGGCGTCGGTGCCGGGGCCGCGGTCGTAGCGACCCTCACGTACCGGCTCGTCTCGTTCTGGCTGCCAATCCCGGCAGGGCTCGTCGCGTACGGGCTCTTCCGTCGCCGTTACGGCGGGCCCCCGGCTACCGCAACCACGTGAACCCCGCGCGAGTGCCGGATGTTCACGCTCCGGCCTTGGGCATCCGTGACCCGGCGTACATGGCGAGCCCGTAGATGATCAGGATGTCCATCGAGAAGAGCGCGAGCGACCAGAACGGATATGCCTGGACGAACAGGAGCTGACCGATCGCGTTCACGCCGGCCGCTGCGATCCCGAACCAGCGGGCAAACTCGCTTCCGCTGAGGAGTGCCATAGCGGCCAGGATCTGGACCACGGCGAGAACGAGGACGATCCATCCCCAGGTGTTGAGGTCACTGAAAATAAAAGCAGCGTCGTCGACGTAGACCCTCGAGTTCGCGACCGCGGCGATGCCGGCGATGAAGTTGAAGAGCCCGGCCAGCCCGAGCATGAGCGCCGCGAAGGTGACCCAGCCGGAGCCGGGGGGCCTGCCGGCTCAAAGTCCTGGCGTAGCGCCGCGGCGCGTGCCCGCGGGCGTGTCTACGAAGTGTGCTCCGGGTGACGCAGCTCCCACACAACGGCGTTCAGTTCGGCTGCCCAGACAAAGCCACGACCGATGAGAAAGAGGTAGAACAGCATGGTCGCCGCCAGCCCGAGCGCCCCGTAGAACGGCGCCGGGCAGGAACCCCGTCCAGGGAGCGTCCGCGGAGGGCAGCCTCATGGAGATGAGGAGCCAGAGGGCGCCAAAACCAAGGCTGACCGCGAGCGTCACGGCCAGGCCCGTGATCCCGCCCACGCTCGCGCGAGCCCAGCCCGCTGCGGCGTACAGGGCGGCCAACACGACCGGGGCAGCGACGATCGCGCCCACTGACCGCGGAGCGCTGCTCAGAGGCTCCAGCCTGACCTGCCATGCAGCGGCGTGGACGAGCCGGAGCGCACGGAGGAGGCCCCAGCTGAACCACAGGAACAACACTGCGCCGGTGGCAAGCAACCACCAGCGCCCCGCCTCCGATTGCTCCGCGGCGGTGGCAATGCTGGACGCGAGGGGCGTGCTCAGGCCGACGTCGCCGGCTGCGCCTTCCACGTTCGCTCCCGAGGACGAGGCGAAGCCGAGTCCGCCGGCGGAGAGGACGGCCAGGGCGAGCACCCAGAAGAAGAACCGGTAGGCGAGCCCGCCGCCGAGAACTCCGCCGGCGATTGCCTTGTCGCGCGCGATCCAGCGAAAGCCGGCCTCGATCGACAGGTGCTCAGGTCGGCCGCCTTCGAGCTGGCCCAACAAAGCGTCACCGCGTGCCCGTACGGCCCCGCCTCGGCGGCCTTGGAGTGGAGGTTTCGGGGTCAGCGGGTCGCTATCGGTCACGGGACGCGCCAGGCAGGATCTCGACCACGGGAGCGGAACCCTAGCCTTCTATGGCATCCCCCGGTCCTGACCTCGCCGTCCCGGCCGGGCGACCTAACCGTCGGTTCTTCGTTACTACCGCGCTGGTCGTCGTCGCAGTCGTACTCGTCGTCTGCGCGCTTCTGATTGGCCTCTGGCTGGTGCGCGAGACGATCACATGGCTCGTCGCCGCAGGTTTCCTCGCCTTTTCGATCGAGCCGCTGATCCAGATGTTCACCCGCCGTGGCATGAGCCGGGGCTTGGCGACCGGGCTCGCTTTCCTCGTGATCGCAGGCGTGGTTCTCTTATTCGCGATCGCGATTCTGCCGGCGATCGTCGACGGTGCCCAGGCACTGAAGGAAAAAATCCCCACCTACGTCGACCAGCTTCAGGGGACGGAAGCGTCGGACTCCCTGAACGCCGACGAAGCTATCCAGACTGCAGGCTACACTGCCGAAGGCGCCTCGGGCTTCTTCGAGTCGAGTGGCAAGTTCCTTTCATTGATCGGTGGCCTCGCTAGCGCCGGCTTCGCGGTCTTCATGATCTTCACGTTCACCCTGTACTTCCTGGTCTACGGCCGGGAGCTGGTGCAACGGGCGAGCGGGCTCATGCCACCCTCGTACCGCGCGCCGTTCACGACTGCGGTACGACGCATCTACGTCGTGAACAAGGGCTACTGGTACGGGAAGTTCCTCATCGCCATCTTCGCCGGCCTCTTCACCTTCTTCACGATGAAGCTCCTCGGGTTGCCGTTCGCCGCCCCGCTGTCGCTCTTCGTCGCCATCACAGACCTGATCCCGAACATCGGCGCCACGCTCGGGACGATCCCGGTCGTCCTGGTCGCCCTGCTCGAAGAGCCGTGGAAAGCACTCGTTGTGGGCGCCGCTCTGATCCTCTACCAGCAAGTTGAGAACAACGTCATCACGCCTCGAGTGTTCAAGCAGACCGTGGAGATCCATCCGTTTCTCTCGGTCGTGGCCGTAATCGTCTTCACGTCGCTTTTCGGCATCGTCGGCGCGTTGATCGCGGTGCCGGTGACGAAGGGCATCGAGATCCTGGTGGCAGCTGTCCGAGAGGGACAGCGAGGCGACCGCCCGGTGCCCGCGGCGCCCTAGTAGACCGCAAAGCGGACCGAGCGGCTCGGGTAGGGCATCGCGGCCGCGCGCAGAACTGAATCCCGATGCAGCAGCGGCTCGAACGGCGGGCGACCGAGACACTGGTCGGCCTGACTCTACGCAAGGCGCTCGGCCTGATCCTGACGGTCGCGACAGTGCTCGCGATCGCCGCGGCCGTGCTCGAGCGACTGATCGATCCGGCCTTCGATACCTTTCCGCAGGCCCTCTGGTTCGCGGTCACGACCGTCAGCACGGTCGGTTACGGCGACTACGTTCCGGAGAGCGGCGCGGGCCGCGTCGTCGCCAGCGCGCTGATGCTCACCGGCCTCGGGCTGATTCCGCTGATCACGAGCGCGGTGGTGTCGATCCTGGTGGCGCAGCGGAGTCGCGAGGCGCGCGACGAGGAGCTGCTACACCTGAATCAGATCCTCAAGCAGCTCGACAGCCTCGAACGCCGCCTTGCTGGGCTCGAGTCTCGCTAGACGGCCGCGGTGACGAGCGCCGGCGCGAGCTTCTTGCTTCCAGGATGATGGCGCGGAATGGGGCGGGTGCGCAGGTTTCGGGCTGAATGGCTGAAGGCGGATATCCCCGCCGGCGTGACGACAGCGGCGGTCGTGATCCCCCAAGCGATGGCGTACGCGACGATCGCTGGGCTGCCCGTCCAGGTCGGTCTCTACACAGCAATCGTTCCACTGTTCGTCTACGCGCTGGTCGGGAGATCGCGCCCGTTGTCCGTCAGCACGACGTCCACGATCGCGGCCCTGACGGCGGTTGCTGTCGCCTCTGCCGCGCCGGAAACCACCGACGACGCAATCCGAGCGGTCGCGACCTTGGCTGTGTTGACGGGGGCCATCCTGCTCGCCGCCGCCGTGTTTAAGCTCGGTTTCCTCGCGGACTTCATCTCGCTGCCGGTACTCGCCGGGTTCAAGGCGGGCACCGGGCTACTGATCATCTCGGGGCAGCTGGGCAAGGTGCTTGGAACCGAGCAGAGCGGCGACAACTTCTTCCAGAAGACGTGGTCGGCGATCACGCAAGTGCCGGACGCGGACGGGCGCACGGTGCTACTCGCCGGGCTGACTCTCGCCCTCCTTATCGCGATCAAGCGCTGGGCGCCAACCGCTTTCCCGGGCGCTCTCGTCGCCGTTGCGTTCGGGATCGTGGTGAGCAGTGCGCTCGACCTGGAAGACAAGGGTGTAGCGGTGGTCGGGCACGTGCCGGCCGGGCTGCCGGGTTTGGAGCTCCCGGATCTGGGGCTCCTCGAGGCGCTCCTGCCGGCGGCAGCCGGGATCGCGCTGATGTCGTTCGTCGAGTCGATCGCGGCGGCACGCGCCTTCGTTCGGCCTGACGACCAGGCGCTCGACGCCAATCGTGAGCTGGTCGCGCTCGGGGCGGCGAACATCGGCTCGGGTTTCACCCAGGGACTCCCGGCCGGAGGAGGACTGTCCCAGACTGCGGTGAACGACGCCTCCGGCGCGCGGACGCCGCTGGCGGGCGCGGTCACGGCCTGTGTCGCCCTACTAACGGTGCTTTTCCTCACCGGCCTGTTCGAGGCGCTCCCGCAGGCGAGCCTCGGTGCGGTCGTGATCGTCGCGGCCGCTGGACTCGTCGACCTTGAAGCGATCCGCGCGCTCGGGCGCATCCGCGGGTCGGCGATCGCGATCGCGTCGGCGACCGTGTTCGGCGTGCTGCTCCTCGGCGTCCTCGACGGCGTGCTGATCGGCGTGCTGCTGTCGATGCTCGGTCTGGTAGGGAGGCTCAATCACCCCGACCTCGTCGTCGTAACCGAGGGAGGTGACCGCCTGGTCGTGCGGGTCCTCGGCCCGCTCTATTTCGCCAACGTCGGCAATGCCCACAGTCGCTTGCTCGAGCTCGTGGACTCGAGCGCCGATCAGCCCCGGACGCTCGTGCTCGACCTTGTGGGCGTTCCCGACATGGACGTCACGACGCTGCTGAAAATGGTGGAGCTCGAGCGGAAGCTCAACGAGCGGAACGTTGCACTTCGGTTCGACAACGTGTCACCGCGGGTGGTCGAGCTCGCGCGTCGCACCCCGGGGCTTGCCGACCGATTCGCCTAGCTAGTCGCCGCCTCCACGGCGGCACGGACGGTCGGGTGGAGCGGGATCCCGGAAAGTTCGGCCTCAGCGAGCCGGTTCGCCAGCGGAGTCTTGGCGCGGGCGAGCGAGAGCTCGGTGCCCTCCTTGCGCAGCTGGTCGACCAGCTCCTCGAGCGCCGCGAGGCCGGTGGCGTCCACGTGCGTCACGGCCTCGGCGTCGAACACGAGCGAGCGAGTCGGCGTGGGCGCGCCTCGGACCGCTTCGAGCACTCGGCCCTTGACGTAGCCGGCGTTTGCGAAGAAGAGCCGGTCGTCGAGGCGATAGACCACCACGCCCGGTGTCATTCGAGCGGAGCGGTGAACAGCGACGTCGGCGTAGCGCCCGAGCTCCTCCACCCACCCGAGTACAGCATCGTGCGGCCTGGCGCTCCGTCGGACGACGTCTACGATCGACAGGCCGACGGCAAACAGGAGCGCCTCGAGCACCCCGACGGCGACGACGCCTGCGGTTGTTACAGCGGCAATCGCCAGCTCCACGTGATCGGTCGTCCAGAGCACACGCCAGACCTTCGGGTCGACGAGCCCGATCGCGGCGGCGATGATCACGGCGCCGAGCACGGCCTTCGGCAAATACGAGATCGGAGCGGTCAGGAAGAGCAGGACCAGGAGGATCGTGCCGGCCGCGACGAGGCCTCCGATCTGTGTCCGCACGCCCATCGAGTCATTCACGGCAGTGCGCGAGCCGCTTGCGCCGATCGGAAATCCCTGTGACAGACCGGCAGCGACGTTGGCCGCTCCCATTGCGAGCACCTCCTGCTCGGCCCGCACGTGCTGGCCGTGCTTACCGGCGAAGGAGCGGGCCGTGAGGATCTCGTCGGCGAAGCTCACGAGAAAGATGCCGACAGCCGCAGGCAGGAGGAGCAATGTGTCCCCGCCACCGGGAATCGGGATGTCCAGGGCCGGGATTCCGCTCGGGACGCTCCCGGTCACCGCGACCCCGCGCTCCTCGAGGTCGAGCCACCAGGAGGCGCCAATCCCGCCGACAACGACGAGCAGCGCCGCGGGAAAGCGGCCGGCGAGGTAGCGCAGGGGAATCAGGACGGCGAGCGCAGCCACGCCGACGGCCAACGTGGCGCCGCTCGTCTCGCCGAGCTCCTGTACGACCTCGCCGAGTTGCCGGAGAGGGTCGCGCGCATCGATTTCCAGACCCAGTACTTTGCCCAACTGAGAGATGACGAGCACGATGGCGACGCCGTGCAGGTAGCCGATCAGGACCGGCCGCGAGAAGTAGTCGGCGAGCCAGCCGAGGCGTAGAGCTCGGGCGGCGAGGAAGAACGCGCCGACCAGAACGGCGAGCGCTGCCGCCAGCTCGACTGCGTCGTCGCTACCGGCTGCGGCGAGCGGCAGGATCGCAGCGGCGACGAGCGCCGAGATCGATCCCTCCGGTCCGATGACGAGCTGACGCGAAGAGCCGAGCGCGACGTAGACGACCGTAGGGAGGAGCAGCGTATAGAGGCCGTTGACGGGCGAGAGCCCGGCCAGCTCTGCGTACGCCATCGCTGAGGGAAGGGCCAGCGCGGCGACGGTTACCCCGGCGAGCAGGTCCCGCTGGGCGTGGCCGCCCCGGTAGGCCGGGAGCTCCTGCGAGACCGGAACCGCGCGTTCCAGCAGCGGGGCCTTCTGCTTCGGCTGGAAAGGCGATGCGTCCGCGTACGCCTCCTCGCCGAGTTTCCCGCCCTCCCTCAACTCCGAACGACGCAGCGAAACCCGATGTGGCTCGTGGACGTGTCGATCGTCTCGCCCTGACGGGCCGCCGGGCGGTAGCGCAGGCAGTAGTTCGGGGCGCAGAGGTGCGACCCACCCTTGATCACCTTGCGCGGGAACCGCTCGCCCGAGATCGTGGGTGGGGCGCAGCAGGGGCTCGCCGCTTCGGAGCTGTCGGCCCTGAACCAGTCGCTGGTCCACTCCCACGTGTTGCCGGTCATGTCATAGAGCCCGTAACCGTTCGGGGGGAAGCTTCCGACCGGCGAAGTGCCCTCGAAGCCGTCGAGCTTAAGGTTCTGCCAGGGGAACTCTCCCTGCCAGCTGTTGGCCATCGCCTTGCCCTCCGGGAAGTGCTCGTCGCCCCAGGCGAACGCCGTCGCCTCAAGGCCTCCCCTGGAGGCGTACTCCCACTCGGCCTCGGTCGGCAGCTCCTTCCCAGCCCAGGCTGCGTAAGCCTCGGCGTCCTCGTAGGCGACCTGTACGACAGGGTGATTGTCCCGGCCGTTGATCGTGGTTCCAGGCCCGCCTGGCTTCTTCCAGAGGGCGCCCGGAACGTACTCCCACCAGCGGTGGACGTCGTTCAGCGGCACGGGGCCGGCCGTCCGGCGGAAGACGAGCGAGCCGGGCACGAGCAGGTCGGGCTCGGCGTCGGGGTAGTCGGACGGATCCAGCGGCCGCTCGGCCACGGTGACGTAGCCGGTCTCTCGCACGAAGCGACGGAACTCACCGGCGGTAACGGCGTGCTCGTCGATCCAGAAGCCGTCGACCTGGACCGTGCGGACGGGTCCTTCCTCGGGGTAGAAGTCCTCGGAGCCCATCAGAAACTCGCCGCTTTCGATCCGCACCATGTCCTGAACGGGTGTGCGACGCTCAGCGGTCGGCATGGTTCGAGTGTCGCACAGATTCGACGGCATCCTGCATGGTCGGGTACACGCGGCGGATGACGCTACTCACGCGCCAGGAGTGCGTGCGCCTCCTTCTCGAGGTCGAGGTACTGGTCGTCGCCGATGCTGACCTCGACCTGCAGGATCGTCCCCCCCTTGAACGTTGCCGGCGCGGTGTACTCCTTGCTGACGGCGTCACCCGAGTCACGGCCCACGCAGAGCCCGTCGCCGCAGAGCGTGAAGAAGGCAAGTTGCGTCCGCATCGGCCCTTCGACAACAACATCCTCGTCCACGTAGAGCTTCGTGGTGCCGAGCGCCTCCCCCCGCTTACCGGTCGACTCCTTCGTGAACTCCATGCCGAACACGTACTTGCCGGGCTCGAGGCGGTCCGACACGAACTGCTGCTCGGGTGGAAGGCCGAGGAAGTTGTAGACGTACCAGAGCTTCTGGTCCTTGAGGAAGAGGGCGTGGCCTCCGAAACGAGAGCCGTGCGCGAAGATGACGCCCTCGGCGTCCGGGCTCGTGAGCTCGACGTCGGCGAGGATCTTGTAGGAGCGGCCACGCGTTGACGCCGCGACCACCTCCGGGACCTCGGCGGTCCCTGGGTAGTAGACGTATGTGTTTCGCGGCTCCTCGGGTTGCGGCCGCGGGTCGTTGAGAATCTCGGGCGGAAAGCGGTCGTCGAGGGGGAGCACGTTGTACTTGCCTGCCTCCTCGAACCAGAGCTCGACCAGCTCCTTCAGCCTTTCCGGCTGCTCCTCGGCGAGGTTCCTCGCCTCCGCGCGATCCTGCTCGAGGTGAAACAGCTCCCACTCATCACGGTCGTAGTTGCCGATTCCCGAGAGCGGACCGTGGACTGCGACCGCCTTCCAGCCCTGGTCCCACATACCACGCGTGCCGAGCATCGCGTAGTACTGGCGCTTCTTCTCCGTGGGCGCCTCCGGCTGGTCGAAGGAGTAACGCATCGACACGCCTGCCAGTGGCACCTGCTCGTGCCCGTTCAGCGTGCTCGGGAACTCCAGGCCGCAACACTCGAGGATCGTCGGGACGATGTCTGTCGCATGGTGGTACTGGTGGCGCACCTCGCCCTTGGCGTTGATTCCCGCCGGCCAGTGGATCACGAGCGGGTCGCAAGTCCCACCGGCATACGAGTAGCGCTTGAACATCTTGAACGGCGTCGAAAACGCCACGGCCCAGCCGGTCGGATAGTGGTTGTACGTGTTCGGGCTGCCGAGGTCGTCCATGTGCTTGAGGTTTTCCTCGATCTCATCGGGCCAGCCGTTGAAGAACAGGTTCTCGTTGACCGAGCCATTTGGGGTTCCCTCGCCCGAGGCGCCGTTGTCCGCGCAGTAGAGGATGAGTGTGTTCTCGAGCTGCCCCGACTCCTCGAGATAGTCGATGATCCGTCCGACCTGGTGGTCGGTGTACTCGGAGAAGCCGGCATAGACCTCGGCCATCCGCGCGAAGAGCTTCTTCTCCTCGTCAGAGAGCGAGTCCCACGGGCGCACCTCGTCGTTGGGCGAATAGGTACCCTCGGGCATCGGGTTGAGCGGGGTCAGCTCGGTGCCTTCGGGCATGATGCCCTTCTCGATCATCCGGCCGAGCACCCACTCGCGGTAGGCCTCGTAGCCGTCGTCGAACTGGCCCTTGTACTTGTCCGCCCATTCCGTCGGGACGTGGTGCGGAGCGTGGTTCGCCCCCGGGCAGAACCAGGTGAACCAGGGCCGCGAGGGAGCCGAGACCTTGACGTCGCGGATCATCTGGATGGCGTTGTCCGCAAGATCTTTGGAGAGGTGGTAGCCCTCCTCCGGCTGATACGGCTGGTCGATCAGGCGGTTGTCCTCGATCAGCGTCGGATACCAGTTGTTCGTCTCGCCTCCGAGGAAACCGTAGAAGCGGTCCCAGCCCTGGTGCAGCGGCCAGTTCGACTTCGGTGCGCCAGCGTGGGTTTCCTCGACCGGCACGTTGTGGTTCTTACCGAGCCAGAACGTGCTCCAGCCTGCCTGGCGCATCACCTCGGCGAGAGTTCCGCACTCCGGCGGGATGTGGCCGTGCGAGCCGGGAAACCCGGTCGATGCCTCGGTGATGCAGGCCATCCCGTTCTGGTGGTGGTTGCGGCCGGTCAAGAAACAGGAGCGCGTGGGTGAGCAGAGGGCCGTCGTGTGCCATTGCGTGTACGTGAGGCCGTCGTCGGCGAGCCGTTGCAGGGTAGGCATCTGGATTCGCCCGCCGAACGGTGACCAGGCCGCGAGGCCGGTGTCGTCGTAGAGCACGATGAGGACGTTCGGCGCCCCTTCGGGAGCTTTCGGCGGGATGAACGGCTCCCAATCCGGAGTGGAGTCGCGGATGTCCGTGTTGATGACTCCCTTGAACGGCTTATCCATGAGCTGCGCCTCCTCGGTGTTCGCGTAGGCGTTGATAATCAGGGCCTAGACGTTGGGCCGCATCGTCCAGGGTGGATGAAAGACGCACAAAATCACCCGATCCGCATGATGACCCGGCGTGGCGGTCGCTAGAGGCTGGCGGAAGCCCCGCAGTACTCCCGTACTCGAACCTCAAGGAGGCCAACGATGGTGCTTGCAGCCGATTACCCGTTTCTGGACGTGCTCTGGACGATTCTCATCTTCTTCCTCTGGGTCGGTTGGTTCATGCTGCTGTTCCACGTGCTCGGCGATGTGTTCCGCCGGCGCGACATAAGCGGCTGGAGCAAGACACTGTGGCTGATCGTGCTGCTTTTCGTCCCGTTTCTCGGCGTCTTCATTTACCTGATCGCCAACGGCGATGAGATGGCGCAGCGGAACGCAGAGCAGGTGGCAGCAGCGCAGGGCGAAGTGGACAGCTACGTCCGGTCAGTCGCCGGCTCGTCCGGCGCGGCGGGCGAGATCGAGCGGGCCAAGGGGCTGCTCGACAGCGGCGCCATCAACCAGCAGGAGTTCGACGCGATCAAGGCCAAGGCCCTGGCGTAACGAGAGGAGAACCAGATGACCGAGATCGGACCAGTCGACTATCTGATCGTCGCGTTCCCAGGGAACGAGTTCCGCGGCGAGATCGCACCGGCGCTGGCAGACCTCGTAGAGGCAGGCACGATCAGGATCATTGATCTGGCCTTCGTGGGCAAGGACGCGGAGGGCAACGTGGTCGCGCTCGAGCTCACTGATATCGACCCGGAAGTCCGTGAGGGCTTCGAGAAGGCCGGCGTCGAGGTCAACGGCCTCTTCAACGAGGAGGACCTCGCAGCAGTTGGCGAGGAGCTCGAGCCGAACTCGTCGGCCGCGCTCCTGGTCTGGGAGAACGTCTGGGCCCAGAATGTCGCTCAGGCCATGCGCGACGCCGGCGGCGAGGTACTCGACTTCGACCGCATTCCGCACGAAGTCGTCCAGGCGGCCCGCGAGGCCGCCCTCGCCAACGTATAGAGAGGGAGGAGAGCGAAATGCCAATGATGCGCAGAGGCCCTGGCCTCGTTCGCGGTGTGGCGAGAACAGCAGTGGTCGCCGGGACGGCGACCGCGGTGTCCGGACGGGTGGCGCGACGCCAGCAGCAGAAGTACGCGGCGGAGGAGCAGCAGGCGGAGCCTCAGGCAGCCCCGGCGGCTGCGGTTCCCGCCGAGCCCGAGTACATGGCAGAGCTCGAGCAGCTGGCGCAACTCCGCGACCAGGGCATCCTCAGCCCGGAAGAGTTCGAGGCGAAGAAGAAGCAGATCCTCGGCCTCTGATCACAATCTATGTGCCGCTGGCTCGCATATTCCGGCTCGCCCGTGCTCCTCGAGGAGCTGCTCTACAAGCCGAAGCACTCGCTGATCGACCAGAGCCTGCACTCGCAGCTCGGAGCCGAGACGACGAACGGCGACGGGTTCGGCATCGGGTGGTACGGCGCCGGTGACTCGCCCGGCGTCTTCCACAGCGTCGAGCCGGCCTGGAACGACCGCAACCTGCACGAGCTCGCAGGGCACGTGAGTTCGCCGCTCGTGTTCGCGCACATCCGAGCCTCAAGCGGCACAGCCGTGCAGCAGACGAACTGTCACCCGTTCCGGCACGGCAAGTGGCTGTGGATGCACAACGGAATGATCAGCGACTTCCACCTCGTCAAGCGCGACCTGGTCTCTGCCGTCGACCCCTCGCTGTACCCGGAGATCGAGGGCTCGACGGACTCCGAGACGTTCTTCTACCTCGCGCTGACGCTCGGGCTCGAGGACGACCCGGCCCGGGCGGTCCAGGCTGCCGTCGGTCTGATCGAGGCGACCGGACGGCAGCGCGGGGTGGAGCATCCGATTCAGATGACCGTCGCGACGACGAACGGCGACAGCATCTGGGCGTTCCGCTACTCGAGCGAGGGCAAGTCGCGCTCGCTCTTCTACAGCACGAAGCTGGAGACGCTGCGCGCGCTCTACCCGGAGAACTCCCAATTGCGGGAGCTCGGCGACGAGTCCAGGCTGGTCGTCTCCGAACCGCTCGGCACCCTCCCAGGGGCCTGGAACGAGGTGCCTGAGTCGAGCTGGGGCGTCATCCAGCCGGGGCAGGACGAGATCCAGACGTTCACGCCGACGTCGGTGACCGCGCCGGTCGCATAAGCGGCGCCGTCCGCTTCGCGTTCAGGGCTCCACGTTCAGTGATGGAAGCTCGTCGCGTTGCCCTCGTGCATGGGAGCCGGTTGCTTCTGGAGCCGCGGGAGCTGTCGCTTGACATCGGCGACCAGCAGATCGGCGACGTCGTGACTGAAGCCGCGCTTGACCACCACGCGGAGCGCGGCCAGGTCGGTCCGGTTCTCGGGGAACGTGTATGCGGGGACGAGCCAGCCGCGTTCCCGGAGCGCGTTCGAGACGTCGAAGACGGTGTAGTTGTCGACGTCGTCGTTCAGCGTGAACGCGAAGACCGGAAGCTCGTCACCGCGCGTGATCAGCCGGAACGGTCCCAGCTCCTCGATCTGCGCAGAGAGGCCCGTGGCGACCTCGCGCGCGTACGCCTGCACCCGGGTGTACCCGTCGACCCCGAGCCGCAGGAAGTTGTAGTACTGCGCCACGACCTGCGCGCCCGGACGCGAGAAGTTGAGCGCGAAAGTCGGCATGTTGTCACCGAGGTAGTTGACCCAGAGGACGAGGTCGTCGGGGAGAGCCTCCTGGTCGCGCCAGAGCGCCCAGCCAACGCCGGGATAGACGAGCCCGTACTTGTGGCCCGAGGCGTTGATCGAGGTCACGCGCGGCAACCGGAAGTCCCACTCGAGATCGGTGTCGATGAACGGCGCGACGAAGCCGCCGGATGCGCCGTCGACGTGCACCGGCACGTCCAGCCCGGTCCGGGTCTGGAGGTCGTCGAGCGCATCGCAGATCTCCTTGATCGGCTCGTACGAGCCGTCGAAGGTCGAGCCCAGGATGGCAACGACGCCGATCGTGTTCTCGTCGCACAGCGCGACGGCCTCCGCGGCGGACAGGTGGAAGCGATCGCCCTCCATCGGAACGAGCCGCATCTCCACGTCCCAGTAGTTGGCGAACTTCTCCCAACAGACCTGCACGTTGATGCCCATGACGAGGTTCGGGCGGTCGGTCGGCTCGCCTGCAGCCGCGCGGCGTTTCTGCCAGCGGCGCTTGAGGGCGAGCCCGCCCAGCATGGCTGCCTCGCTCGAGCCGGTCGTCGAGCAGCCCACTCCCTTGTCAGGCCCGTGCCAGAGGCGGCTCAGCATGTTGACGCAGCGCACCTCCAGCTCCGCGGTCTGCGGATACTCGTCCTTGTCGATCATGTTCTTGTCGAGGCACTCGGCCATCAGGGTCTGGGCCTGCGGCTCCATCCACGTCGTCACGAAGGTCGCGACGTTCAGACGTGCGTTCCCGTCGAGCATCAGCTCGTCGTGGATGATTTGATAGGCGACGTCAGGCGGCAGCTCGTCCGTCGGCAGCTCGTCGCGCGGTACGCGGCTTCCCTCGAGCGTGAAGAGGGGTGCATCCTGCATGACCATCATGGAGGGCTCCTTCGAATTGTGGTCCGGCTCGACCCTCTCTCCAATCGAGAGCACGCGCATCGTCCATTCGGGGTGAGCGCGTAGGCGCTGTGCCGTGAGACGCGGTGCGCTTGCGACCTGGTGGATGGCGGTCCTGTTCGCAGGCGGCTCGGCCTGCTTCGTCGTCGCCTCGCTTCCCGGCTTCGTGCAGCTCGTGGGGTCGGCCGTTGTCGGGGTCGTGTACTTCGTCGGCTCGCTCCAGTTCACATCGGCCGCGGCCATCCAGTGGGGGCTGACGATCCGCCGGTTCGGGCTCGACTGGTGGGCCGGCGCGATCCAGTTCGCCGGAACGCTCCTCTTCAACCTCAACACCTACGACGCCATGCAGGAGGGTCTGGACGCGGCTTCATATGACCGGCTCGTTTGGACGCCGGACGTGCTCGGCTCGATCTGCTTCCTCGTTGCCAGCTACCTCGCGTACCGGGAGTCCTCTGGCGGTTTCTTCCGCCGTCCGCGGCGCGGTCGCGAGTCGGTGATCGCGACGGCGAACCTCGTCGGCTCGATCGCCTTCGGGGTCGCCGCGATCGCTGCGTACTGGACCCCAACGTCCGGATCCGTCCTCGACCTGGCGGCCGCGAACGCGTTCACCGCGCTCGGCGGCCTCTGCTTCCTCACCGGGGCGCTCCTGCTCCTGCCCAGACACCGCCCTTCGTCGGGACCGGTCGGAGCGTGCTGACGTCAGATGCCGATGCTGACCGGGACGTCCCGACCCAAGGGCCGTTCCGAGCCGCCGAGCCCGAGTACCTGGCTGAGCTCGAGCAGCTAGCCCGGCTGCGCGACCAGGGCATACGTACCCCGGAGGAGTTCGAGGCGAAGAAGAAGCAGATCCTCGGCCTTTAGCGGCGTGCTCAAGACCGAAGTGGTCGTGAGCTAGTGAGCTCGGCGAATGCTAGACCGGCTGCCTCGACGCGGTGCCGGTCGGCTGCATCATGGCGCCGATGAGCCAGAACAGCGGCAGGAAGATCCCTGCGATGAACATTACCCAGTGGCCCTTGCGAAGCGTCGTCATGCCGAGCCGTGACGATTAGGACGATGTAAAGAAAGGCGGCGAAACCGCCAATACCCCACCACATAGCTTCTCCTTGTTGATGTCTCCTCGACTCTACGACTGGCCGCGAGGGCATCACCCGTTCTGGACGAGCGCGGCTGCCGACGGCGATCAACACTCGGAGACCTTGTCGGAGGCTTAGACGGCGATGCTAACTGGGAACGTCGCAAGCCAGGCGGCGGTGCCGAGAAAGATGAGGCAACCGATTGCCACCATTGTCATGCGGAGACCCGGCGCAGTGAGTTTCGTACTCATCCCCGCGAAGAAGAGAGCGACCGCGAAGAGAACGACACCGAGGACGTAGTTGGAGGCGCGCTGGATGTTCCGCCGCACCTGGGCGTTGAGCTCCTCCGCCATGGTGTCCAGCCGACCGGCTTCGACCCTCGCGGCCAGCCGGTACTGCGGCATCGCGAACGGAGTCAGCGGCGCGCCTTCGGTTTTGAGCGGTTTTGTCGCGACCCACGCGTTGAACGCGGGCTTGAACTCGTCGCGGAAGCGCTCGCGGTAGAAGTTCACAAGCTTGGTGTCGCCGCGCGCATACGAGTCCACCCACTGCATGAACGTCGCAACGTCGACCTGTTGCTGGGCGTTCGCCAGGTCGGAGGCGCGAGCCGCCTCGATCCGGG
>Ga0307302_10000671_pt1 | contig 15037 bp, 11 predicted proteins | sample ER_DNA_183_FD_194490 | JGI IMG/M metagenome (GOLD analysis project Ga0307302, IMG submission 194490) | Bulk soil microbial communities from the East River watershed near Crested Butte, Colorado, United States - ER_DNA_183 | ecosystem: Environmental > Terrestrial > Soil > Floodplain | place...
TGGGAGGAGGCCCGCCCGGCTGGGTCGTGAGAGCCAACTCGACGAGCTGGCGAGTGAGCTCCTCCGAGTCCGTGCCCTCGAACTCCTCCGCGATGATCGCAAGGTGCGCTCTCCTCCGTAGGTCGTGTCGGAGCTCGGGCGGAGAGCCGAGGAGCACGGTCTCGATGATCCGCTCGGCCGCATCGAGGCGCCCCCAGAGCATGTCGTTTCGTCGCCAGCGGGGGTCGAGGAATCCGCCGAAATGATGGACGCCCGTACCGGCGAGCTTGCGGCGCCTCTGATTGAGCTCGTCGATGATGCTCGGCGCGTCCTCGGGGCTGATGCGGATGACCTCGACGCGGTTCGCCTCGTCGAGGTAGCCGTAGGCGGCCGGGAAGATGGTGGAGTCGTAGGCGTAATAGAGGTCGAAGTCCTGGCGAACCGCGTTCAACGCCACAGCGATCGGATCGACGCCCGCGAACAACGGTTCCGAAGGAGCCCGGTGCAGCGCGGTCTCGACCCGGGTTCGAGCATTGGTCAGCGCCCGGTCGAGCTCGACGTGAATCGCTTCCGCAACATTGTTGAACGCAGCGAACGTCGCGTCGTCCACGACCTCGACCGCACGGCGCACCGACTCCTCCTTGCTTCGTGCGCCGTCGAGGATCGCGAAGAGCTTCGCCCGGTCGAAGCCGACGGCGTCGACGGCGGGCAAGAGGGGGTTAGGCCTCGACGCGTCTCGCGACCAGAGAGCTCGGCCCGCGGCTCGCAGTGCTCCCAGCGTGCCGTCGAGAGTCGCCTTGACCTCGATGAGAGCCGTTGCCACGAGCCCGATCCAGTCGCTCTGCATGTCCATCGCCTCGGGCGTCGCGCCGAAGTCGAGGAACCGCGCCTCGGCGGCGCGGTCGAACCGAAGCAGGTCGTCGATGCGGTGCTGAACGAACTGGATGCGACGAATCCGATACTCGAGGTCGAAGCGGGCGAGGAGCTCGTTCTGGCTGTGAGCCCCGGTGTCTCCCTCGGGGTACTGGCGATTGGCCCACGCCTGCACGAAACAGCGAATCGCCGCCTCCTCGTCCGAGTTCTCGTCGAAGCCGGCTGCCCTCGTCACTGTGCGGGCGAGATCGTCGAGCACCGAAGCGACGTGAAGCCGGTAATAGGCGGCGTACTGCACCCCGCGCTCTTGCATCCACTCCCGCGCCGACATGGCACGCCAGACATCGGGCTCGGGAAACGGCGCCGGTCCGGTCCCGTCTCTCACCGCGATGTCGATCGACCACGCGACGTCGGAGACCCGGGCGAGATCCCGGTTGCGATCGAGCAGACGCTCGATGTCTTCGCGGATGGTCTCCACGCGCGGAAGCGTGAGTAGGGCTGCCGCGACATTGGCCAGTGCGTTGGGTCGCTCGGCGGAGTGACCCGTGATGTCGGCCAGGGGACCTTGATCTCGCCAGGCCTCGACGAGCTTCTCGATCGGAGGCCGGTCGTTCGGGTCGGGCTCCACGTAGATCAGCCGTCGATCGACCGGAACCTTTGCCCTGCGGCGCGTGAGCGCCTGTGTCGCGTAGGTGAAGGGCTTGTTGTCGAGATAGCCGCCGTCTCCGAACGACGACGTTCGGTAGGCCTCGATGCGCTCGGGGTCCTTCGACGCGTCCTGGATGGTGTCGGCATCGCCCGGTTTCAGGTACTCCTCGAAGAACGTACGCCAGTTCTTGGAGAAGCTGTCGAGCTTCTCGTAGGCGTTCCGGAACCGGTCGGCCTTGACGATGGCGTCGATGTCCGCGAGCTGCATGGGCTCGAAAGCGAACGGAAATGCTGCGGTGCAGCGCCCGGCAAAGGCGAGGAACGGGTTCACGTCGCGAGCGAAGTCGTTCCGCGCTGGAGGGCCGGTGTGGGGCCGGTAGACGAACTGGAATGCCTTCTTGTGCCGGCGCTCGAAGACGAACCGGTCATACAGGTCGATCGGCAACAGGAGCCCGCGGATGTCGGTCGTCGTGATCCAGCAGTCGAGCTCGTCGACGAGGTGGGAGGTGTTCACGGCTTCTTCCTCCGGCTGCCCCTCCATTCCGTCCAGGGCGCTCAGCAGCTCCCAGTACATCTTCTTGCTGTTCAGGAGCGAGGTCGGCGGCCGATCGGCGACGAGCGGCGTTCCCCGTGTCGAGCCATCGTCGTTCACGAGCAGCGAGAGATCGGCACGCTCGCGCCAGAGGGATTTCAGAGGCGTTAGGTCCTGCTCGTTCGCAAGCGCCTTGCTGAGGAAGATCGCGTTGAGGCCGCCGGCGGACGTGCCGGAGAGGATGTCGACGACGAAACGGGTTCGGATCGGATGGCCCGAGCCGTGACGGTCGGGACGGACTCCATCCCAGCCGACCATCTGGCCGAGCTCCCGATAGACGTGCTCCGCACCTCTCAGTTCCTTCGTGGGGATGTGCGCCACCTTCGAGCCGGACTCGGTCGTCTCCGGAGCCGTGGCCCGCACGAGCGCGAGTAGCTCTTGGGCGACGCCGTTGATGTAGATCGCGAGCGACGTGCCGCCGTACATGACGACGGCAAACCGCATCTCCTGAGTGAGTTGGACGTCGGGCCGGGTGTCGGCCACCGTGCGCGAGCGACGCGAATCGCTGAGCGCGACGTTCTCCACGGCGGGGACCCTCCCGGTACCGCTGTCACCTGTCAAGCAGGGGACGTTCGGCGGGATCCGTAGGGTTGGAAGCTGGGGAAGTAGCCACCGTGGACGAGCCGGGACAGCCGATCAGCGAGGGGAGAGGCCTGCCGGCGCGCGCCTTCGGACGCTTCGTCCGCCTGATCTGGGGCGACGACGTCGATTCCGCGCTACGGCCTGTGCTGCTCGTCTCCGTCTTCGGCGCGCTCGCCTTCTCCTCCGTCTGGAGCTTCGTCGGGATCTGGGCGATCAAGGCGCTTGGAGCGAGCTCGACCCAGCTCGGCGCAGCGTTCATGGCGGCGTCGCTCGCGTCCGTCGCTGCGGGCTATTTGGGCGGAGCCCTCTCCGACCGGATCGGGCGGAAGCCCGTCATCCTCTTCGGCTTCGGGACGGAGGCCCTCCTACTGCTCAGCCTCGCCGCGGTCGGCAATCGGGTTCTGCTGGGACTCTCGGTCGTGGCCCTCGGCTCGGCCTTCGGCTCGGTCGGCGGCGGCGCGAGCCAGGCCATGGTCGCGGACCTCGTCCCGCCCGAGCGGCACGAGCGGGCCTATGCGTCAGTGCGCGTTGCGCTCAACCTCGGGGTAACCATCGGGCCCCCGCTCGGCGGCGTGCTCCTGCTCGGTGGGCATTGGCCCCGCCTCTTCCTCGGCTCGGGCGTGCTGTTGCTGGCAGTGATCGTGCTGGCCGCGAAGTTCCTGCCTCGGCGCGGCGCCTTCTCGCCCGAGGAGCCGCCGCAGCGAAGCTCGTTCGCGGTCATCCGGCGCGACTTCCCGTTCTTGCTCTTCGTCGTCTCCGGCGGTCTCGCGTACCTCGTCTACGTCGCCTACGAGACGGTGCTGCCGATCTCGCTCGTCTCGACGCACGGGCTGTCGCCCTCGGCATGGGGGTTCCTCGTGATCGTGAACCCGATCGCCGTCACGCTCTTCCAGCTGCGTCTCACGCGCCGAGTCGAGCGCTACGACCCAGCCCCGCGGCTCGTGATCGCGATGCTGCTGATGGGGTTCCCGTTCCTCCTGCTCTCGTTCAGCTCGAGCATCCCGTTTGTAGCGGCGTTGATCTTCGTCTTCGTGATCGGCGAGATGCTGTGGGTGCCGACCTCGCAGGCGATCGTCGCGGGCCTGTCGCCGCCCGATCTCCGAGGCGCGTACATGGGCGCCTTCGGGAGCACCTCCTCGATCGGCTTCGCGCTCACGCCGTTGCTCGGGCTCTCCGTGCGTAGTGCGGCCGGAGACACTGCTATGTGGTCGGTGTTCGCGCTCATCTCGGTCGTCGCGGCCGTGACCGGGGCCGCGGCGTGCCGCTATGCGCTCGGCCGTCGCTCGGCCCCTGACCCAGCGAGCCGGGCGCGGCTATAGGCTCGCAGCATGTGCTTCGAGCTCGACTCGCTGCCCCCGATTCCGCCGATCGAAGGCGGCGCGATCGACCACCGCGATCTCGTGCTCGAGAGCGCTGACGGGAACCGGTTCGCCGCCTTCGCTGCGGTTCCGGAGGAGCCGAGCGGCAACGGTGTTGTCATCCTGCCGGACGTCCGGGGCCTCTATCGCTTCTACGAGGAACTCGCCCTCCGCTTCGCGGAGCGGGGGATCGCTGCGGTCGCGATCGACTACTTCGGCCGTACCGCCGGCACCGAGAAGCGCGGGGACGACTTCGAGCACATGGAGCATGTCGCGCAGACGATGCCCGAAGGGATCCAGGCCGACGTGCGTGCTGCGGTCGAGTGGCTGCGTGAGGCCGGAAGCAAGTCGATCTTCACCGTCGGCTTCTGCTTCGGCGGGCGCAACTCCTGGCTCTCGGCTGCCGGCGGGCACGGCCTGGCCGGGGCGGTCGGCTTCTACGGGCATCCGGGTGAACGCGACTCGCCCGGTCCAACGAAGCGCGCCGGCGAGATCGATGCTCCGATTCTGGCGCTCCAGGCCGGCGACGACCAGAACATCGCGGCCGAGCTGAACGCCGAGTTCGAGGAGGCGCTGACCGCTGCCGGGGTCGAGCACGAGGTCGTCACGTACCCGGATGCGCCGCACAGCTTCTTCGACCGCCGCTACGAGGAGTTCGCAGACGACTCAGCGGACGCCTGGCAGCGCGTCCTCGCTTTCATCGAACGCTACGGCGCCGAATAGCTCGCGGCGAACTAGCGGCCCGTCAGCTCGCGCGCGAAACGGCCGCCGCCGATCACGCGCGCCGCACTCTTACCGGCGCGCTCCCGCAGCTCCCGGTCGGACGTGACGAGCCAGAACGTCTCGCCTGCCTCCGCGAGTCGCGCCGCCTCGCGCGTCAGCCAGTCGTCGGCGCTCTCCTTGCCGGATCCGATCGCTCCCTCGGGGGCCGACCCGTCGAACACGATCACCGCCCGGTGTCCTCGTTCGTCGGCCCAGCGCTGTGCGAGCTCGACGAGCTTCTCGTCGGGGATGTTCGGCCAGAGCGAGCGTTGAACGTTCCGGGCATCGATCAGGACCGTTACGGGTACGTCCTGGCTCACCCCGTGAACGCCGAGGTGAAAGACAAGGCTGAAGGACTCGCTGCGAGCGCGTGGACAAAACGCCTCGGGCGGGCCGGTCTCGTGGCCAAGGGAATCACGTTCGGCATTGTGGCCGCCATCGCGCTGAAGGTTGCGATCGCAGGCGGTGGGAAGATCGAAGATCGGCCCGGGGCGCTGCACGCATTGGCGGACAGCTTGTTCGGGAAGATCCTGCTTGCTGCTCTCGCGGTCGGCCTCGCGGGCTATGCCCTCTGGCGTTTCGCGCAAGCGCTTCTAGGGCGTGAGCTCGAGACCGGCGAGCGGGAAGGCGTGCTGCAGCGGATCGGGCTCGTGGCGCGCGGTGCCCTCTACTCGTGGCTTGCATACCTCTGCGCCGAGCTCGTCGTCAATGCGAACGCGTCGGCCGGCGGCGGAAAAAAGGAGGACGATGCGACCGCCAGGGTCCTCGATCTTCCACTCGGGCAGTGGCTCGTCGCCGCAGCCGGGTTAGCCGTGATGGGCGCCGGGGCGTTCAACGTCTACCGCGGTCTCTCAGGGACGTTCCGCAAGGACCTGAAGGAGGAGCAGATGGGAGGCGAGGAGCGGCGCTGGTACACGGTGCTCGGAGTCATCGGTCACAACGCCCGCGGGGTGGTCTTCCTGCTTGCAGGCTTCTTCCTGGTACGGGCGGCGTGGGAGTACGACCCGAACGAAGCCATCGGCCTCGACGGCGCCCTCGCCAAGCTCGCTCACCAGTCGTACGGGCACGTTTTGCTGGGTCTGACCGCCGCGGGCCTGTTCGCGTATGCGCTCTTCTGCCTCGTCCAGGCGCGCTATCGCGAGCTGTAAGCGCCCCTTCGGGCCTTGTCCGGTGCCAGGCACCGGACAAGGCCTGGCGGCTTCTGCGGGGTTCGGCCCGACAGTTACGCTCTCGGCATGAGCCGCTCGGTCATCGTTTCCACCGCTCGCACCCCGTTCGGGAAGCTCGGCGGCGGCCTGGCTGACTACCAGGCAACCGAGCTCGGCGCGATCGCGATCGAGGCTGCGCTCGAGCGCGCGGGGCTAGAGCCGGGCGAGGTCGAGTACGTGATCATGGGCCAGGTGCTCCAGGCCGGTGCTGGGCAGGCGCCCGCGCGGCAGGCCGCAGTCGGCGCGGGGATTCCGAAGGAAGTCGGCGCCGACACGATCAACAAGGTCTGCGCCTCGTCGATCCGCGCCGTTGAGATCGCAGACGCGATGATCCGTGCAGGCGACCTCGACGTGATCGTCACCGGGGGCATGGAGTCGATGTCGAACGCGCCGTACCTGCTGAAGAAGGCGCGGTTCGGCTACAAGCTCGGCGACGGGACGCTAATCGACTCGATGGTCCACGATGGGCTCACGTCGACCTTCGACGATCGCCACATGGTCGAGCAGGCCTCGTTCGTCAGCCGCGAGCTCGGCATCCCGCGCGAGGAGCAGGATCGTTGGGCGCTCCGCTCGCACGAGCGCGCCGTGAGCGCGATCGACGAGGGGCGTTTTGCCGACGAGATCGTTCCCGTCGGCGACCTCGACACGGATGAGGGGCCGCGGCGCGACACCTCCCTCGAGAAGCTCGCGGCCCTGAAGCCGGTCTTCGACCCCGAAGGGACGACGACGGCCGGCAATGCGCCTGGCGTGAACGACGGGGCCGGCTCGGTCGTGGTAACCAGCGAGGAGTTCGCGAAGAAGCGCGGACTGCCGATCCTCGCGACGATCATCTCGCAGGGCTACGTCGCCGACGATTTCGCCTACCTCGCTCGCACGCCCGCGAAGGCCGGCGCGATCGCGCTCGAGAAGGCCGGGAAGACGATCGACGACGTCGAGCGCGTCGAGCTCAATGAGGCGTTTTCCTCGGTCGTCCTCAACTCCGCGAAGATGCTCGGCGCCGACGAGGAGAAGGTGAACGTGAACGGCGGCGCGGTGGCGCTCGGCCATCCGATCGGCGCCTCGGGGGCGCGCATCCTGGGGACGATGGTGCACGACCTGCGCCGCAACGGTGGCGGGCTCGGCTTGGCTGCAATCTGCTCCGGCGGCGGCCAGGGCGATGCCATCCTCATCGAGGTCTGACCGGACCTACCCCGAAGGGGTGAACTTGCGGCCCGACGCCAACACCTTGGCCGCGGATCGGTCCTACTCAGTACATGCACTGCGGCGTTGGGCGGCTGGCGAGCCTCGTTTGCCTTCTCCTGTTGGCCTTGGCTATCTCAGCCGGGCCGGCGGGGGCGTACCGCTGCGGCGTCGCCGGGTCGATGCGGACGCTCTCGGCGCACGTGACGAAGGCAGACGAGAAGGAGTGCACTGCGCCTCCGCCGAAGCGCGGCAACGCCGATCCCATCTCCTTTGCCTTCTTCATCGGAATCGTCTTCGCCGTGCTGTTCGTCCCCATCGCGCTGGGGCGATCTCGGCTCGAGCCGCAATGGGCTGATCCGTCGGTGGGAAAGCGGAAGGACCTGCCTCCCCAGTAGTTAGCCTCCGCTCGTGAGGTTCGGGCACGTACTCGTCGTCGGCGCGGGCCAGATGGGCGCCGGCATCGCGCAAGTCGTCGCGAGCTCGGGCCGGCGGGTTTCTCTCTACGACGCCGACCCTGGAGCTGTCGAGCGCGGCATCGAGACGATGCGCAAGAGCCTCGGCAAGCTCGCCGAGAAGGGAGGCTTCGATCCCGACGACGTGCTGGGCCGCGTCGAGCCGGCCGACGATCTCGTCCCCGCGGACCTGATGATCGAGGCGGTCGTCGAAGACGCCGGCGTGAAGGAGGACGTCTTCCGCCGGGCAGACGAGATGCTTCCACCGGGCGCGGTGCTCGCCTCAAACACGTCTTCGATCCCGATCTCCTCGCTCGCCGCGGTCACCGGCCGGCCCGATCGCGTGATCGGGATGCACTTCTTCAACCCCGTCCCCATGATGGCGCTGGTCGAGGTCGTGCGCGGGGAGGAGACCTCGGACGAAACGGCGGAATCGATCACCGAGCTCGCCAAGGAGCTCGGCAAGACTCCGGCGGTCGCGAACGACTTCCCCGGCTTCGTCTCGAACCGCATCCTGATGCCGTTCATCAACGAGGCGGTGTGGGCGCTCCACGACGGAGTGGCGGAGGCCGAGGCGATCGACACGATCGCAAAGCTCGGGTTCGCACACCCGATGGGGCCGCTCGCGCTTGCCGACCTGATCGGCCTCGATACCTGCGTGGCGATCCTGGAGGTCCTCCGCGACGGTCTCGGCGACGAGCGCTACGAGCCCTGCCCCCTGCTCCGCGAGCACGTCGCGGCCGGCCGGCTCGGACGGAAGTCGGGTCGCGGCTTCTACGATTACGCCTAGGAGAGTTTGGCGGAACGTCGCCCGGCGGCTCAGCGCTGCGTTTCGTCAAACTCTCCTAAGTTGGACTTCGAGCTCACCTCCGACCAGAAGGAGATCCAGGCCCTGACGCGCGAGTTCGCGCAGGCCGAGATCGAGCCGCACGCGGCCGAGTGGGACCGCGAGCACCGTTTTCCGCGTGAGCTCTTCGGCAAGCTCGCGGAGCTCGGCCTGATGGGGGCCTGCGTCCCAGAGGAGTACGGCGGCGCCGGAGCCGACTTCCCCGCGTACATCCTCGTGCTCGAAGAGCTTTCACGCGCCGACGCGGGGGTGGGCGTCACGGTCGCGGTACACACGAGCGCCGTGACCTTGCCGATCCTCACGTTCGGATCCGACGAGCAGCGCTCGCGGTTCGTTCCGCCGCTCGCGCGCGGCGAGGTGCTCGGCGCCTTCGCGCTTACCGAGCCTGAAGCCGGCTCCGACGCGGGCTCGCTGCGCACCTCGGCACGCGCGGACGGCGAGGAATGGGTGATCTCCGGCGCCAAGCAGTGGATCACGAACGGTCACTACGCAGGGACCTTCTTGCTCTTTGCGCGGACGGACCCCAACACACCGGGTGCGAAGGGCGTTTCCGCGTTCATCCTCGATGCCGAGCACGTGCGGCCGACCCGGGTCGAGGAGAAGCTCGGCCTCAACTCCTCCGTCACCTCGGACATCGTCGTCGAGGACGCCCATGTGGGGCGTGACCGGCTGCTTCACGAGGAGGGCAAGGGTTTCGCGGTGGCGATGGCGACGCTCGACGGGGGCCGGATCGGCATCGCTGCCCAGGCCCTCGGGATCGCCCAGGCGGCCTACGACTTCGCCCGTAACTACGCGCTCGAGCGCAAACAGTTCGGCAAGCGCATCGCCGAGTTTCAGGCGATCCAGTGGAAGCTGGCGGACATGGCCACCGAACTGGACGCGGCTCGCCTGCTGGTCTACCGGGCGGCCTGGCGCAAGCAGCACGGGCTCTCGCATACCGAGGAGGGCGCGAAGGCGAAGCTCTTCGCCTCGGAGATGGCGCGGCGGCAGACGGGCGAGGCGATCCAGATCCTCGGCGGCTACGGCTACACGAAGGAGTTCCCGGTCGAGCGCTACTACCGCGACGCCAAGATCACCGAAATCTACGAGGGCACGAGCGAGATTCAGCGGCTCGTCATCGCCCGCTCGATCCTGGGGCTCCAGCAGCGCGCGCTGGCGCAGGGCTGATGCCGCGGGACGGCGTGTTCGAGACCGCGGTCACGCTCTTCCTCGCGGAACAAGCTCCGGAGCTGGCGAAGGCCCACGACGAGCTGTATCCGGAGCGTGTCGACGAGCAGATCCCGCTCTCGCTGACGCTGCTGTACCCCTTCGCGCCGCGCGACTCGCTGGACACGGACTATCTCGAGATGCTGCGCCATTTCTTCGTCTCGCGCAGGCCGCTCGCGTTCGACATCGCCGGCGTGGCCCAGTGGGAGCAGGGAGGCGCGATCTACGGCGTGCCCGAGCCCGACGGGCAGCTGCGGTCGACGATGCGGGCGCTGTGGGAGCTCTTCCCCGAGTTCCCGCCGTACGGTGGTGGTGTCGAGCCGCCGCCCCATGCGTCTCTGACCCTCGACGGTGGCGAGGATCCTGCCGCGACCCGCGCCCGGGTGGAAGAGCGCCTCGACGGGCTCTTGCCGGCGCACTTCGAGGTCGGCCAGGCCACGCTGATGGAGGAGTTCGAGCCCGACCGCTGGCACGTCGTCGAGACGTTCCCATTCGGCGGCCCCTAGGCGATCGGCAGAGCCGCCGGGCTCCTTCGTTGTGGTCAACGTAAGGTATGACCATGCCCCGCGAGCGCGACGAGCCGGTTCGCCTGACACGGATCTACACGGGCGGCGGCGACCGCGGTCAGACGAGTCTCGGCGACGGCACGCGCGTGGCGAAGGTGGACTGCCGCATTGCAGCGTTCGGAGCGGTTGACGAGTTGAACTCGCAGATCGGGCTCGTCCTCGCTGCGGATGTGCCGGACGAAATGCGCGAGGTCATGGTGCGCATCCAGAACGAGCTGTTCGACCTCGGCGCCGACCTGTCCGTGCCCTTTGGAGTCACGGACCGGCTGCGGATCACGCACGAGCAGATCGAGAGCATCGAGCGAGACTGCGACCGATTCAACGCCGACCTCCCCGAGCTGACGAGTTTCGTCCTCCCCGGAGGCACGGAAGCGGCCGCTCGCCTACACGTGGCTCGCTCCGTATGCCGCAGGGCCGAGCGTGAGGCGCTCGAGGCCGCCGAGGAGCTCGAGATCAACCAGCGTGCGCTCGTCTACCTGAACCGGCTCTCCGATCTGCTCTTCATCCTCGCCCGGGCCGCTAACGCCGGCGGCGAGGAACCGCTCTGGAAACCTGGCAGCTCCTCCTAGCCTTCTTCGCCTCGTTCGTTGCCGGGTACCTTGGCTCGGCGGTCGGCCTGGTGCTCGGGACGCTTCGCTTGCCGGCGATGCTGCTCGCCGCCGGCGACGCGAGCGCCGCTGCGGGCACGAACATCGCCGTCAGCGCGGCCGCCGCGGCCACCGGCGGGTTCCGCCACGCGCGGGAGGGTCGCGTCGAGTGGCGCGTCGTCGCGTGGATGGCGCCGACCTCGGTCGCCGGCGCGGTCATCGGAGCGCTGACGGGTCATCTCCTGCCGACCCGGGTGCTCTTTGCAGGGATCGCGGCCGTCCTCTTGTGGAACGGGGTCGACCTACTCGTCGCGCCGTTCCGGGCCAGGCCCGCGCGTCAGCCGCGGCTGCTTCCCGCCGCCGCGTTCGGCTTCGTGATCGGGCTTGTAGGCGGAGCGCTCGGGGTCATCCTCGGCACGCTGCGGATGCCGGCGCTCCTGCATGCTGTGGGGCTGGACGCAAAGCGCGCGGTCGGAACCAACTTGATCGTCGGCTTCCTGCTCGGTCTCGCGGGCTTCGCCGCCCATGCGCTCCGTCTCGAGGTCGAATGGGACCTGCTCGCGGCTGGGCTCGCGGGGGCGCTACCGGGAGCCTGGCTCGGGGCGCGGGTTACGGGGCGACTCTCGGAGGTCGACCTGCGGCGGGCGATCGGCGTGGCGCTGATCGTGATCGCGGCGATCTTTGCCGTCGAGGCGGCGCTTGACTAGGAGGGCCCGCGGAAACGGCGAGGCGAGGCGAGGATACGCCCGAGCTCGATCTTGATGAGGAAGGCAAAGAAGCCGGCAATGCTCAAGAGCAGGAGGCCGAGGCCGACGCTGCGTAGTGGCCTGGAGTTGACGTACGAGCTCGCCGTCCGGAGCGGCTTCGACCGAAGGAAATCGAGGTTCGGCTTGCGAGCCGCGCTCGCGGCCTTTGGCGCCGGCGCCGGCTTGCTGCGCATTGTCGCCGCCGCCGGCTTGCTGCGCGGAGGGGGAGGCGTTGTCGCTGACGCGACCGGGACGACGAGGGCCTTCGTTCGTCCCTTCTTCACCGCTGGCTTGTGAGCACGCTCCGGCTTGATTGTGATCTTCACGCGCTTCGTGACGCGCGAGCCGTCGGCCGCAGTTGCGACGAGGACGATCGTGTAGCGGCCAGGCGGTAGCGAGGCGGCCGGGAGCGAGAAGCGAAGCGGGTGCTGCCCGGCCGACATCTTCGTCCGTACCGTGCGCAACTTCCGCCCGGTCGGGCTCAGGAGCGTCGCTTGCACGTTCGCCGGCACCGAGAGGAAAACTTGGACAAGGAAGACGCGCTTACTCCGCTTGGCCTGCAGCTTGGGCTTCCCAACACGGAGGCTGAGCGTTGCGTGCGCCTCGACCCGGACCGTGAAGCGCACGGTGAACGCGCCGCTGTTGCCGGCTGCGTCCACGAGCGCCCCCGTGATGGCGTGCTCTCCGGGGCCGAGCGGGCTCGTCGAGAAGGTGACGCTCGTGCCGGAGATCGAGGGCGTCGCCGGAGATCCGTCGAAGGTCGCGCCGGCTACTGCGGCCACCGGCTCGCTCGCGACGAGGACGATGCTCGCCGCCGAGCCGACGACCGAGCCGTCGCCCGGGGTGGCCGACTGCAGCGCGGGCGCGGTGTTGTCCACCCGAATGCCCTCGCGGGAATGCGTCGCCAGCACCTGGCCCGAGTTGTCGAGGGCCTGTGCGCGTAGGTCGTAGAGGCCGTCGACGATGACCTTCGTGTCGAAGGCGGCGCCCCAGGGGCGAGTCGTGTCGCGCACGATCCTCGTCCAGGTGCCGCCGCCGGCCGGCCGGCGGTCGAAGGCGACCGAGGCGACCGCGAGGCTGGGCGCACTCGCCGAGAGAGTGACGATGTCGTGCACGAGCGTGCCGGGGTCGTTGAGCGTGACGCTGGGCGTCGATAGGTCGACGGTCACGCTGACTGCCAGGGACGCGTGGGGGTTCCCGGCGACGTCGGTCGCGACCACCCGCAGTTCATAGGTCCCGGTGAGGCCCGTGGTGTCCCAGCTCGCTTCATACGGGTCGGAAGTGTCTGTGCTGATCGCCGTGAAGGCACCGCCGCCGGCAGGCCGCTGCTCGAAGCGCACCGAGCCGACTCCCGAGCCGAGATCGGAGGCGATCGCGGCGAGCTGAACATTCGGGCCGCCCACAGTCGATCCGTTCAGCGGAGCGGTGACGGAGGCCGCCGGCGCCGTATTGTCGACCCGGGCGGTGCGCAGCGGGCTCGTTCCGCTGAAGCCGCCGAGGTCGGTGGCGATCACCCGGAAGTCGTACTGGCCGTCGCCGACCGCGGTCGTGTCGAAGTCGGCCGAGAACGGCGCGGTCGAGTCGGTCGCAATCTGAGCCCATGTGTTCGCGCCCGCCGGGCTGCGCTCGAAGACGACCTGGGCGGTGTCAGGCTGCGAAGAAGCGTTCAGCGTCACCGCGCCGGCAAGATTCGCGCCCGGGTCGTTGATCGTCGGGACGGGCGGGTTGTCCACGACGACCGTCCGGATCGGAGAAGTGAAGGACAGGCCCGCGTTGTCGGTGACGACGACCTCGAGCTCCGCGTTGCCCTCGGGTGCCCCGGTCGAGTCCCAGTTCGCATCGAAGGGAGCCGTTGTGTCCGTGGAGATCGTGGAGAACGAGGCGGCGCCGTTCGGCTTCACCCGGAACTCGACCGAAGCGACGCCTGAGGTGGCATCGTTCGCGGCCGCGCCGACCGAGACGTTGCCGTTCACATGTGCGCCGTCCGCCGGGGCGGAGAGTGCGCCGGCGGGCAGCTCGGTGTCGATGCGGACGGTCGCCGACTGGAGCGGCTCGACGTTGCCCGCATTGTCCGTCGACGCATACTCGATCAGGTGGGGGCCGTCGTTCGAGTGATCCGCAGGCGCCGGGATCGAGACCGAGGCGCCGCTCTGGAACGAACCGCCGTCGACGCGGTACTGCGTCGAGGCGATGCCCGAGAGCGCGTCGCCGGGGCTCAAGGTGACCGTTACGGGAGCGGTCTGCCAGGCGGCAGGCGCGTCGTCTGTGGTCGCTGGAAGCGTGGTGTCGATCCTGACGGTCGCCGACCGCAGCGTCTCGACGTTGCCGGCGTTGTCAGTCGTGCGGTACTCGATCGTGTGCGCCCCGTCATTCGAGTGATCCGCGGGAGCGGGAATCGAGATCGAGGCGCCGCTCTGGAAAGAGCCACCGTCCACGCGGTAGACCGTGGAGGCGACGCCCGAACCGGTCTCGTTCACCGAGAGCGTCACCGTCGCGGCCGCGTCGAGCCAGCCGGCAGGAGCATCATCGGACGTGACCGGCGTGGTCGCGTCGACCTTCGCGTCAAGGCTGGGGACTGATGCGCCGGCCTGGTTGCCGACGTTGTCGGAGACGACGTAGCGATAGCGGTAACAGCTGTTCGAGGAAGTCGACGTGTCCGCGCCGCCGGAGAGCGTGATCGGCGACCAGGTCCCGCCCCAGGCGACGCAGTTGCCGTTCGACAGCGTCCCGGACTGGCGCTCGACGATCCCGGATGCAGGATCCAGACCCGAGAGCGCGTCGGTCCCGTCCTGGAGCGTGACCGGCACGGACAGGCTCGTGTAGTACCCGCCCGCGACCGAGGCATCCTGGCCGATCGGCGCTGCGGTATCGCTCGTGAGCGTGAAGCTCGCCTGGCTCGTGAGGCCGGCGTTGTTGTGGACGGTCACTGTGCTCGAACCCGAGGCCGAGGTACTTGCGTCCCAGTCGAAGACGCCCTGATACGGGCTCGTCGTATCGTCCCCGCCGCCCGTCATGCCGGTGGGAGTCGGGAAGCTGAGCTTGTCGACGCCGGAGCCGCCGGAATCGCTCACGCTGGCGGTGACCGTGAAGGTGCCCGAGTTGCTGCCGGTGGGGTTGTAGAAGAGCGTCGAGCCCGAGACGTACTGGTTGGGGCTGCCTGGCGTCTCGGAGAGCGCAAGGTCGGGCGTGCTCGGCGCGCCGGCCGAGACCTTGACGACGTTCGTCGACGTGTAGATCGCCTCGTTGCCGACGTTGTCCGAGACGCGGTAGCGGTACAGGTAGCAGTGGCCCGAGGTGATCGTCGAGTCCGGCGAGCTGACCGCGCTCCATGCGCCTGTGAACGGGTCGCAGCTGCCGTCGTCGAGGTTCGTCTCGTCGCGCTCGAGGGCACCTGTCGATGCGTTCACGCCGGAGAGGGCGTCGCTGCCGTCGTCGGTCGTGATCGTCAC
>Ga0307302_10000672_pt1 | contig 15020 bp, 16 predicted proteins | sample ER_DNA_183_FD_194490 | JGI IMG/M metagenome (GOLD analysis project Ga0307302, IMG submission 194490) | Bulk soil microbial communities from the East River watershed near Crested Butte, Colorado, United States - ER_DNA_183 | ecosystem: Environmental > Terrestrial > Soil > Floodplain | place...
GGCGCGTCGAACGACTCTGGCCCTAACGGCTCACGGTCCCCCGTACGGGCGACGGTCGGCCGCTCGCGCAGACGGTATCGTGCGGCCTCATGCATGCCGACGAGCTCCGCGTCGCGATCGCTGAGGGGCACCCCCGTGACGTGGAGGAGCTGTCGAACCTCGTCCGGATCCCTTCGATCGCGTTCCCCGGCTACGACGAGAAGCCGGTGCGCGAGTCCGCCGAGGCGACCGCCGAGACACTCGAGGCGGCGGGGTACGGCGGCGTTCGCCTGATCGAGCTCCCCGACGTCGACCACCCGGCGGTGTTCGGGGAGGTCGCGGGTCCGGCCGGCGCGCCGACGATCCTGCTCTACGCGCACCACGACATCCAGCCCGTGGGACCGCTTGAGGAGTGGACAACACCGCCCTTCGAGCCCGAGGTGCGCGACGGCCGTCTCTACGGACGCGGCACGTCCGACGACAAGTGCGGCGTCGTCATGCACGCTGCCGCGATGCGGGCATGGGAAGGCAAGCCGCCGGTCTCGGTCAAGGTCCTCGTCGAGGGAGAGGAGGAGGCAAGCGCCGAGCACCTTCCGTTCCTGATCGGCGGGCACACGGAGCTCCTCGTGGCCGACGTGATCGGCGTGGCCGACGGCGGGAACTGGCGAGCCGGAATCCCCACGCTCGAGACGAGCATCCGCGGCGTCGTCGACTGCGTCGTCACGGTGCGGGCGCTCGACCTGGCGGTGCACAGCGGGGCGTACGGCGGACCCGCGATCGACGCGATCTCAGCGCTCGCGCGGATCCTGGCCACCCTGCACGACGAGGATGGACAGGTCGCGATCGAGGGTCTGACCCACGGGCCGTGGGAGGGCCTGGAGCTCACCGAGGAGGAGTTCCGGGAGGAGACGCCGCTGCGACCGAGCGTCAGCTTGGTGGGCTCGGGATCGATCTCCGAGCGCCTGTGGTCGAAGCCGGCCGTGGCCGTGCTCGGGCTCGATGCCCCGCGCGTGGTCGAGGCCTCGAACCAGCTCGTCCCGGTCGCGTCGGCCAAGGTGAGCCTTCGACTCGCCCCCGAGGAAGACGCCAAACGGGCGATGGATCTGCTCATCGAGCATCTGGCGCGGGTCGCGCCATGGGGCGTCGAGGTCGACGTCGCGCCCGGCACATCTGGCCAGGGCATGCGCGTGCGGACCGACGGACCTGGGTTCGCCGCCATGGAACGGGCGATGCAGACCGCGTTCGAGCGTCCGGTCGTGCAAAGCGGGAGCGGCGGCTCCGTGCCCTTGGTGCCGGAGCTCTCGGCGGCCTTGCCCGACGCGGAGATCCTCATGTACGGCGCCTCGGACGAGAAGAGCCAGTACCACTCGATCAACGAGAGTGTGGACCTCGGCGAGCTCCAACGCTCGTGCCTGGCCGAGGCCCTGCTGTTCGGGGAGCTCGCACGGGACTGATCACGCTCGGCGGCTTCCGCCCGGCGTTGTTACTCTCCAACGCGATGGATCCGGCCTCGACCCCCGACCCGCCCCAGGTGCCGGCCGCGACGGCCCCGGAAGGACCCCCGGTGGTCGCGACGGAGGCCGAGCACGAGGCGATCACGCAACCCGCGAAGCTCCTGAGGATCGCGACGATGGTCCGGGAGCTGCTGGAGGACACCCGCCAGGCGTCGCTCGACGAGCCCGGACGGATCCGGCTCCGCCAGATCTACGAGCGAGCGATCGGTGAGCTCGAGGATGTGCTGTCGCCCGACCTGCAGGAGGAGCTCTCCTCGCTGGCCCCGCCGATGCAGGGCGTGCCCACCGATGCCGAGATCCGCGTCGCCCAGGCCCAGCTGGTCGGGTGGCTCGAGGGTCTGTTCCACGGGATCCAGGCCGCGCTCTTCTCGCAGCAGATGGCCGCCCGCGCGCAGTTCGAGGAGCTGCGTCGCCGTGGGCTCCCCGGGAGCAGCGATCCGCAGGCCCCAAGCTCCGATCAGTCGCGGGGCCCGTACCTGTAGGGAGTCAGACCTCCGCGGCCTCCGCCTTCGCTGCGGTCGCGGTCACGTCCCCACCGCCGGCCATCCGCTGGGCGACGTAGACGGGGATGAACATCACGAGGATCACCCCGAGGGCGACGACGTTCACGATCGGGCGATTGTGCGGCAGCCGCAGGTTCCGGTAGATGAACCTCGGGATCGTGTCGGTGGGGCCGGCGGTGAAGTTCGTCACGACGATCTCGTCGAACGACAGGGCGAAGGCGAGGAGCGCCCCGGCGACGATGGCCGTTCGGATCGCCGGGAACGTGACGTAGCGGAACGTCTGCCAGCCGTCGGCCCCCAGGTCCATCGACGCCTCGATCAGCGACGTGGGGGTCCGCCGGAGCCGGGCGATCACGTTGTTGTAGACGACCACGATGCAGAAGGTCGCGTGGCCGATCACGATCGTGAGCACGCCGAACGGGATCCGGAAGTTGTTGATCGTGGTGTTGAGCGCGATCGCGGTCACGATCCCCGGCAGCGCGATCGGCAGGACCAGCAGGAACGACACGCCGTTGCGCCCGAAGAACCGGAACCGGTGGACGGCGAACGCGGCCGCGCTCCCGAGGGCTAGGGCGAACAGCGTCGCGATCGTCGCCACCTCCAGCGAGTTGGCGAGCGCCTCGCGGACCTGAGGGCTACGCCACGCGATCCCGAACCACTTCGTCGTGAACTCCTCGATCGGCCAGGCTTGCGCGACGCTGTCGTTGAACGCGTACAAGACGATGATCGCCAGCGGGACGTACAGGAACACCAGCAACAACCCCGCGAACACCCTGATCAGGATCCTGAACCCGCGCGTCTCCATCGCTACAGCGCCTCGAACGCGCCGGCGCGCTTGGCGCCGAGCAGGTAGACGGCCATGATCGCGATCGGCACGAGCGCGAACGCCGCCGCGAGCGGCGTGTTCCCGGCGACGCCGACGTTGTCGTAGATCACGTTGCCGATGAACTGCGTGGTCCCTACCAGCTCCGGCGTGATGTAGTCGCCGAGCGTGAGCGAGAACGCGAAGATCGAGCCTGCCGCGATCCCGGGAAGGATCAGCGGGAACATCACGCTCCGGAACGTCGTCCAGCCCTTCGCTCCCAGATCCGAGGAGGCCTCCAGGTACGAGTCCGGCACCCGTTCGAGCGCCGCGTAGATCGGCAGGAGCGTGAACGGGAGCCACAGGTAGACGAAGGTCAGCCAGACCGCCCAGTTCGAGTTCCCGAGCTGCAGGTGGCCGAGCCCCGTGAGCTCGGCGAGCCAGTTCACGAACCCGTTCGGCGTGAGCATGATCTTCCACGCGAACACTCGGACCAGGTAGTTCGCCCAGAGCGGGAGAATGACAGCCACAAGCAGGGCGTTGCGGACGCGCGGTGTGGCGAGGCGAGCGGCGTAGTACGCGAGCGGGAAGGAGAGCACGATGTCCGTGATCGTCACCGCGGCGGCGATCCCCACCGTCCGGATCGTGATCGTTCGGTAGACGTCGTTCGCCCACAGGGTCTGGAAGTTGTCGAACGAGAAGCCGCGAACGATCTGCGACGTGAGAACGTCCAGGCTCCAGAACGCGTTCGCGAGCAGGAACAGCAGCGAGCCGATGTAGACGACGAGGAGCCAGGTGAGGGGGGCGCCGAGCTCGAGCACGAGCTTCAGGCGCGGATGGCGGAACAGGAACGCGGACAGCCGTGTCCGAACGCCCTCGTCCGGCTGCCCCTTCGCGATCGCGACCACTCGACCTCCGTCGATGCGACGAGGGCTCCGAGCGCCGCCCGGAGCCCTCGTCGAGGGATCCCCCTACGCGCCCTGGATCTCGGTCCAGGCCTGCGTCCACTCCGAGTAGTCGATGCAGACGTCGCCCCGGTCGTCACCGCATTGGGGCAGCGGCGTCTTCCACAGGTGGATCGAGTCTAGGAACTCGACGTTGCCGCAGTTGCCGTAGCGCACGGTGTCCACGGCCTCGTCGGCGCCCTTCCCGTAGAAATCGACGAGCAGGTCCCGCGTGGCGTCGCACGACAGCGTGTTGCTGCCGGCCGCGCCGTACCACACCGCGACCTCCGCCTGGACGTCGGGCTGCATCGTCCAGTCCATCCACTTCAGCATGCAGTTCGGGTGGGGGGCGTTGGCCGAGATCATCCAGGTGTCCGCCCAACCCGTGACCCCCTCGGACGGGATCACCGCGTCGACCGGCGCGTCGAGCTCGGCGAGGCTGAGGTTGATCGGCCATGCCGTCCCCACGAGCATCGACCCGTCCACGAAGCCGTCGATCTCGTCCGTGTAGAGCGCCCAGGGGCGCACGACCATCGGGGCCTGCGCCTTCAGCAGGTCGACCGCCGCGTCGAACTGGTCCCGCGAGAGCTCGTACGGGTCGGTGATCCCCAGGTCGGGGTTGTGCGCCATCAGGTACATGGCCGCGTCGGCGATGAAGATCGGCGAGTCGTAGACCGTGATCGACCCCGAGTAGGGCGAGTCCGTCTCGAACGTCACGTCCCAGCTCGTCGGGGCGGGCGTCACCTCCTCGGTGTTGTACATCAGGAAGTTCGGCCCATACATGTACGGTGTCCCGTACACCTTGCCGTCGACGACGTAGTGCTGATTGTTGGTCCCGCCGTCCGGGTTGAGCGGCCCGATCACGTTCGCGAACTCCGGAAAGAGCGACGTGTCGATCGCGCCCACGTCCCCGCCCGAGATCAGCCGGTTGCTCGCGTCGCCCGATGCCGAGACGCCGTCGTACACGGTGCCCCCGCCCTGGCGCATCAGCGTCACCATCTCGTCCGAGGTGTCACCGTACGTCACGTTGACCTGGCATCCGGTCTCGTCCTCGAACGGCGTCACCCAGTCGAAGTCCTCGCCGCCCTCGCTCGTCCCGTCCTCGACGTAACCGGCCCACGCGATCAGCTCGAGCGAACCCTCCGTCTCGCCGATCGAGTCGTAGGTCTTCGCCGGCTCGATCGCTCCCCCGGTCTCGCCGCTCGGGGTTTCGTCGTCCCCGCACGCCGCCGCCACGATGGCGAGCGCCGCGAGCACGACGAACCACGTTCGCACCGTCTTGTTCATGCAGCATCCTCCCCCGGGTCTTCCGACCCATCCATCGAACCGCCGGCCGCGTCGACCGGGCGGTTGTTCCTGCGATCCCACACCAGGCGCACGACCTTGCCGCGCACCTGGAGGGCCTCCATCGATGACGTCGCGAGGTTCTGCTGGATCACGACGAGCTCGCCCCCGATGTCCAGCGTGACGATGTAGCGGGTCAACGCGCCCAGGTAGACGACCTCGCGGACGTGACCGGTCGCCGTGCAGGCGCCGTCCGGGACCTCGGCGTCCGGCTCCACCATCGCGATCTTCTCCGGGCGGATCGTGAACGCGTGGGGGTCGCCGGCGATCGCCGCCGCCGCTCCGCCCTCCAGGACGTTGGAGGTCCCGACGAACCCGGCGACGAACCCGGTGGCCGGCCGTTCGTAGACCTCGGCCGGCGTCCCGATCTGCTCGACCCTCCCGCGACTGAACACGGCCAGCCGGTCGCTCATCGTGAGCGCCTCCTCCTGGTCGTGGGTGACGTAGATGAACGTCAAGCCGACCTGCCCCTGGATCTCCTTCAGCTCGATCTGCATGGCCTGCCGGAGCTTGAGGTCGAGGGCCCCGAGCGGCTCGTCCAGCAGGAGGACCTTGGGACGGTTGATCAGCGCGCGGGCCAGGGCCACGCGCTGCCGCTGCCCGCCCGAGAGCTGGCTCGGCTTGCGCCCTCCGAAGGCCGACAGCTGCACCATCGCGAGCGCGTCCGCCGCGCGGTCGCGGCGCTCGGCCGCGGGCACCTTCTTGACCTTGAGCCCGTACTCGACGTTCTCCTCGACCGTCATGTGAGGGAAGAGGGCGTAGTCCTGGAAGACCGTGTTCACGTCGCGCTCGTACGGGGCGAGGTGGGAGACGTCCTCGCCGCCGAGGAGCACCCGGCCGGACGTCGGGGCCTCGAACCCCGCGATCATCCGCAGGCAGGTGGTCTTGCCCGACCCGGAGGGACCAAGCATCGAGAAGAACTCACCCTCGCGGACCTCGAGGTCGACGCCGTCCACGGCGACCACGTCGCCGAACCGCTTGACGACCGATTCGAGCGTGACCGCGGACGCGGTCGGCGCCCCTGCGGGAGCGCGATCGGCCCTGGTTGCACGCTGCGCCAAACCCACCTCCGGGTGTTCGGTTCCGTTCGGAATCGCGTCATCTTGAACGGGAACCGGGCCCCGGGCAACCCAGACCGGGCTCGCCTCAGGCGGTCCCCACCAGGGCGGCGAGATCGATCCGCCGGCTCCGGAGCGCGCCCGCGAGCCCCGCCGTGAGCTCCCCCACGACACCGGGGCCTCGGAAGACGAGCCCCGTGTACACCTGCACCGTCGTCGCCCCCGCCTCGATCGCCGCGAGCGCGTCGGCCGGTGTGGAGATCCCGCCGCTTGCGTTGACCGGCATCTCCGGGCCCATCGCCCCGCGAACCGCGCGGACGCACGCCAACGTCACGTCGAGCAGCGCGCTGCCGGAGAGCCCTCCCCGCTCGATCGACACCCGCGCGTCGCGGACCGGCAGCGTGTTCGAGATCGTGAGGGCGTCGGCGCCCTGCTCCCGCGCGATCGCGACGAGCGCGAGCACCACCTCGCGCTCGACCTCGGTGCGGAACGGCGGCAGCTTGACGAACAGGGGACGCGCCCGGCGGCCGGCGAGCTCGCGCAGCAGGTTCGCGAGGTGGGCCTCGTTGTCGCGGTCGCGACCCCAAGCGACGTTCGGGCAGCTCGCGTTCAGCTCGATCGCGTCGACGAACGGCTCCAGGACCGCGTGGGCCTCGAGCACATCGGAGAGGTCCTGGTCGGCGATGCTCGCCACCCGGGGACCTCGCGGAGCCGTTCGGCTCAGCGCGCGCGAGGCCGCCTCGGCACCGGGGTTCGGCAACCCCATCGCGTTGACCATGGAGGCACGCTCCGGGTACCGAACGATCCTCGGCTTGGCGTTGCCGCGCCGCGGTCGGCGCGTGAAGGTCCCGCACACGACGTAGCCGAACCCCAATCGACCGAGCGCATCGACGTGCCGCCCGGTCTTGTCGAAGCCGGCGGCCAGGCCGACCGGGTTCGCGAGCGGGATCCCGGCCAGGCTCAGCCGGAGCGCGGGGTCGCGGTCCACGCCCCCCAGCCGTTCCCACGGGAGCGGCAGGCCGAGGAGCCCCTGGGCGAGGCGATGCGCGGCCTCGGGCGGGATCGAGAACAGGAATGGCCGCGCCACCGATCGGTACCAGCCCGTTCCTCGGCCCGTTCCTCGGCCCGTTCCTCGGCCCGTTCCATGGCCGGTTCCTCGGCTCTCGTTCGCCCCTCGGGCACGGTCCATCGGGGGCCTATGCTACGCGCCATGCCCGGCGACCTCGCGGAGCGACTGATCGCGGCCTCGGAGCTCCACGGCGACTTCGTGCTCTCGTCCGGGCGCCGCTCGAACGTGTACTTCGACAAGTTCCGCTTCCTCACCGACCCGGAGCTGCTGAGGGACACGGCCGGGGCCGTCGCCTCGCTGCTCCCGAAGGGGATCACCCACCTCGCGGCGCCCGAGGGAGCGGCGACGTTGCTCGTGGCGGCGGTCGCGCTCGAGACCGGTCTGCCGATCGCGGTGGTCCGCAAGGAGCCGAAGGTGTACGGGACGATGTCGCAGCTCGAGGGGCACGCGCCCGCCGGCGCGGAGGTCGCGCTCGTCGAGGACGTCTCGACAACGGGCATGCAGGTCCGTTCCGCCGCCGCGGTCCTCGAGGCGGCCGGCTGCACGATCGGCATCATCGTGCTCGCGATCGACCGGGGGGGCGCGGAGCACCTGCGCGGGGCGGGCTACCGGGTCAAGTCCGTGGTGGAGGTCCACCCGGGCGAGTGAGGCCCCGGCCAACGGCGGGGCCTAGAACGCGGTGAGGCGGCCGCGGCCGTCCTCGGGCATCTCGCACCGCCAGACCTGGAGACGCCACAGCATGCGGCTCCCGCGCATGCGGAGGTCGACGATGCCCTCCTTCATCATCTGCGCGAGGGCCTTGGACCTGGCCACTACGTCGGGTAGCGGGAACTCCCGTGAGAGCAACGACTGCAGGTTCGCGGCGCCGAAGATCCTGCGCGCGACGTCGAGGATCTTCGACTCGGCCTGGAGCGTTCCCGTCGGCAGGTACAGGTGTCCGCCCGGTGCGAGGCACTCGTTCTCGCGGATGCTCTCGAGCATCGCCGCGGGGAGCTCGGCGCCAGTAGGTCCGCCGGCGCGGCCGTCCGGGAACCAGCCGGCGAGCCTGCCGATCTCGTCGGGGATCCCCGACACGTCCCCGATGATCACATCCGCCTGCTCACCGCGCACGGGGTCGAGCAGGTTCCCGCTGCGGAACTCGACCTCGCGCTGCAGACCGAGGAGGACGGCGTTCTGCTTCGCGACCTCGATCGCTTCCTCCGACAGATCGGTGCCGATCACCCGCTTGGCGCCCAGCCGCGCCGCGACGAAGGAGAGCACGCCGCTCCCGCAGCCGACGTCGATGACGGTGTCGCCCGGCTCGATCTCCAGCGCCTCGGCGATCGTCCGGCTGGTGTGCGTGGGATGGAACACGCCCCGCCCCAAGGAGACCGTGAACGGACCCGTCCGGCCCTTCCACTCGAGCATGGTTCCGGCGGCGTCGTCGCTCATCTACACATGGTGGCGTTTGGGCCCGGGGACCGTCAAGCGTCGAGGCTCGAACTCAGACACGCGGAGGCACGAACACGGCGTCCTCGCCGGGCCGGACCTCGCCCGACTCGATGTCCGCCGCGAGCGCATCGGCCGCATCGGCGACCCGGATCGTCTCCACCCCGTCATGACCCGAGGGGTACGCGCGGATCCGTCCCGATGCTCGTCGGAGCAACCGCTTGGCTCCATGCGCGTTCCCCCTGAGCAGGTGCACATAGCCCGCGCCCAGCTGGGACAGGCCTTTGAAGAACTCCGCGTCGGTCGTGTCGCGCGCTTGCTTCCACGCCGTCTCCCACGCCTCATGGGCGGGGAAGAAGCGACCGGCGTTGAGGTGCTCCCGACCCAGACGATGGTTCTCCTCCATCGTGAGCGCGTCGAAGTCCTCGAGCTCCAGCGCGTTCTCCGCATCCCAGGGCTGGGGGCGACCGAGCTGGTCCCGCGGCCGGCGGGGCTTGTTGCGGGTCTCGGTCGGCCGCCCGGTCTTGCCCACGGCCTCTTCACGCATACACCCATCGTACGGCGGCCCGGAACCGACCGCCGACGTACGCCGTGCGCCGATGCTGGCGCCCGCGCACGACGGCCGATACGATTCCCGCATGGACCCGGCCGCCGCGCAGGAGCCGCCGGCCGAACCTGGGGCCGCCGGAACGCCCGAACCCCTCCTTACCGACGCCCAGACACGTGGCGCCGAGGAGATCGGTCGTCCGTCCGCCGAGCCAACCACGTTGCCACCATGGATCCCGCGGTTGCTCCTCGCCGTGGTCATCGCGGCGTTCGCCGCCTACCTCGCGTTCAGCCTCCTCAGGAGGCTCTCGCACCTGCTCCTGTGGCTCGTCGCCGCGCTCTTCCTCTCCTTCGCCCTCGAACCGGCGGCCAACTGGCTGGTGGCCCACGGCTGGAAGCGCGGCGTCGCGGCCGCGGTGGTGCTCTTCGGTCTCGGCCTGCTGGGGATCATCGGCGTCGCGCTCATGGTCCCGCTGGTGATCGATCAGGTCCAGGAGCTGATCGCTCGGATCCCCGGCTGGCTCGATCAGGCGAGCGTCTACACGGAGCGGTGGTTCGACACCAAGCTGACGAGCGACACGATCCTGCGACAGATCGCGAGCGCGCAGTCGGATGTGCGAGGCATCGCCGCCAACGTCGCGTCGGTCGGTGCGTTCCTGCTCGGGTTGGTCTTCCAGGTACTCACGATCGGCCTGTTCACGTTCTACCTCGTGGCCGATGGTCCAAGGTTCCGTCGCGGCGTCTGCTCCCTCCTCCCGCAGCGGATGCAGCGAGACCTCCTGGCGGCGTGGGATGTCGCGATCGACAAGACGGGCGGGTACCTGTACTCGAGGCTCCTACTCGCCGTGATCAACGCGACGTTCTCCTTCATCGTGCTGCAGGCGCTCGGCATCCCCTTCGCGGCACCGCTCGCGCTGTGGCAGGGGTTGATCTCCCAGTTCATCCCCGTGGTGGGCACGTACATCGCCGCGGCGGTCCCGCTGCTCGTGGCGTTGCTCGAGGACCCGTGGAAGGCGCTCTGGTTCCTGATCTTCGTGATCGTCTACCAGCAGATCGAGAACTACCTGCTCGCCCCACGCATCACGGCCAAGACGATGCAGCTGCACCCCGCGGTGGCGTTCGGGGCGGCGCTCGCCGGTGGCTCGATCGGCGGGCTGCTCGGAGCGTTCATGGCGCTGCCGGCCGCGGCCGTGATCCAGTCCACGATCTCGACGTACCTCAAGCGGCACGAGGTCGTCGAGACCCAGCTCACGCGCGAGGACGCCGTCGTCATCGAACAGCGGGATGGTGCTGTCGCCGACCAGCCCAAGGAGGAAGGGATGTTCGGCCGCATCTCCGCACGATGGCGGCGCCCGGAGACCTGAGCGAGCGTCAGCCCTCGGGCGACCGATCCCGCCTCGTCCGAACCCGCGAAACCGCCACCGCCACGACCGTGACCAGGTAGAGCTGGCCGGTCAGGCCCTCGATCGCGGCGAGCATCCGCGGCATCGGGTTGGCCGCGGTGAAGTCGCCGTAGCCGACGGTGGCGAGCGTGACGAGGCTGAAGTACGTGAAGTCCACCGGCTGGGCTTGGTGAGTCTGAACGAAAAACGGTTCGCCGCTCACGACCGCGATCGTGATGTACGTCGCGGCGAACGTCATCCCGATCAGCAGGTACACGCAGAGCAACCCGAGGATCGTCCGGCTGCTCACGAACGGCTCCACGACGATGCGACGGGCGAGCGCGACGATCGCGGCCGCGGGGAGGACGAGGTTGATGATGGCGGCCACGGTATCGGCCGGCCTCGAATCGCCGAACCGTCCGACGATGCCGATGATCACGGCGAGCGGCACCAGGACGATGGCGACGCGCCAGGCGCGCCGCCCGGCTCGGGCGGCGAGGAACGCGAACAGCACGACGCCGCCCTGCACGAGGACCGCCGCGATCTTCAGCCAGGTCGTGTTCGCGGCCGTGAGGACGAGCGCGAGCAGGATGAGCAGGAACAGCAGACCGTAGCGATCGGCCCAGCGCGCCTCCTCGGCGGTGAAGGCGTCGTCGGTACGTTCGTGTTCGCCCTCCACGCGCGAACGGTACTACGACCTCCTCGGCCGTCGAGGGAGGTCGGGTTCGACAATGCCATCTCCAACGGGTATTCCTGGCCGCGATGACTCCACCCGACGAGCTCTCGGAGCAAGACCGCACCACGAAGGATCGCCTGGACATCCTCACGCAGGCCGTCCGGCGGCTCCGCGGACGACAGTGGCGGGTCGTCCCCCATCCCGGCCCGATCGGCGGCGAGCAGCACGTGGCGGGCGGCACGTCGGGCGCGCTCCGGGCGGCGATCTTCGGCGTGAACGACGGACTGGTCTCGAACCTCTCGCTGATCTTCGGCGTCTCGGGCGCGGGCGTCGACAACTCCTTCGTGATCGTGGCGGGCGTCGCGGGCTTGCTGGCGGGCGCCTTCTCGATGGCGGCGGGCGAGTACATCTCGGTACGGGTGCAGCGCGAGGTCTACGAGCGGCTGATCCACCTCGAGGCGCACGAGATCGGCTCGGACCCGGAGGCCGAACGGCTGGAGCTGGCCGAGCTCTACGTGCGCAAGGGCCTGCCGAGGGACCTCTCCGACCGGCTTGCGACCGAGCTCATGAAGGACCCCGAGGTGGCGCTCGAGACCCACGCCCGCGAGGAGCTGGGTCTCGATCCGCGCGAGGGCCTCGGGTCGCCGTTCGCGGCGGCGGGCTCGTCCTTCGTGACGTTCTCGCTGGGCGCGTTCGTCCCGCTCCTGCCGTTCCTCGTGTCCTCGGGCACGCCGGCGGTCGTCGCCTCCGCGATCCTGTCCGGCATCTCGCTGTTCGGCGTCGGGGCGGCGATGTCGTACCTGACCGGACGTCCGTGGCTCCTGTCGGGATCCCGGATGCTCGCCGTGGGTTCCGCGGCCGCCGGCGTCACGTACCTCGTCGGCACGGCGCTCCACGTCGGAGTGCTCAGCTAGGCGCGACCTCGGCCGCCGCGGCGGCGTCGACGACGACGAGCTGCTCTGCGGTCGCGACCCGGCCCGCGGGGATCGAACGGTCGCCCCCGAGCAACCTCGGCACCATGGGCGCCTTGTCGCTCCCGGTGATCAACCAGAGGGCCAGGCCGGCTCGGTCGAGGACGGGATAGGTCACGGTCATCCGCCGGCGACCGCGGTACTCGCCGGTCACCGCGACGTCGCGGTCGGTCACGTCGAGGACCGGATCGCCCGGCACGAGCGACGCGGTGTGGCCGTCGTCGCCCATCCCGAGGTGGACGAGCTCGAACGCCTCCGGCAGCGACGCCGCGTAACGGCCGGCCGCCGCCTCCAGGTCGGGTTCCGTCACGGGCATCGGCCGCAGGTCCGCCCCGGACGGGATCACCGGCTCGAGGTCCGTGAGGTTCCGGTCGGGGTCGCCGTCTGGGGCCACGCGCTCGTCCACCTGCCAGATGCCGACCTCCTCCCACGGCACGTCCTCGCCTTCCAAGTCTCGGAACATCGTCCACGGGGACCGGCCACCGCTCAACGCGAAGGTGAACCGCCCGCGTGCGGCGATCGCCTCGCGCGCCGCCGCGGCGACGACGTCGGCCGCACGCCGCGCGACGGCCTCGGCGTCGGGCAAGACCTCGAGGACGCGGTTCGGGGCGGGGCTCATGCCTCCTCGAACCCTTCTCCCCCGCCCACGAGGAACTCGAGCGAGTCGCGGAGCGCCTCGTACCGGCGCTCGCCGAGCTCGCGCCGCGCGCGGGCCTCGACCGCGGCGACGGCCCTGCGCGCCTCCGCCACGAACCGCCGGCCCCGAGCCGTGAGCCGCACCATCTTCGCTCGCGAATCGTCCGTATCCGGAACGCGCCGTACGTACCCACGCGTCTCGAGATCGTCCACGAGCAGCATCATCCCCTGTTTGGTCATGCGCGCGCGGCGCGCGAGATCGGTCAGACGCGTCCCCCATCGACGGTCGATGTGCATGAACAGCGCCGCGTGACCCGGACGGGCGTCGGGGAACCCGCGCTCCTGCAGGCCGGAGACGATCTCGGCGCCGAGCACGCGCGAGGCCTCGAGCAGCAATCGGGACAGATCCGGCTCGCCCACGCGGGCATCGTCACCCGCCGTCGGGCGAACGTCAATCTCATTGACCGCCGCTCGGCGGTACGCTGCCTCGATGACGATCGAGGTCCGTCCCGCCCGTCCCGACGAGTACGAGGAGACGGGCCGGGTGACGGCGCTCGCGTATAGCGAGTTCGCCGACAGCGACTCGTGGGACCGGTACCTCGAGTTGATCGCGGACGTCGGCGCCCGCGCGGACATCGCCCTCGTCCTCGCGGCGTTCGAGGACGCCCGGGTCCTCGGGAGCGCCACCCTGGAGCTCGACCAACGGATCGAGGACGACGAGCCGGTCCTCGCGCAGGAGCAAGCGGAGATCCGGATGCTCGGCGTCGACCCCGATCGGCGAGGGCGTGGCGTGGCGAAGGCGCTCATGGACGCCTGCTTCGCATGGGCGGCGAAGGCCGGCAAGACACGGATGCTCCTGCACACCACGCAACGGATGAAGGTGGCGCAGGCGATGTACGAGGCGATGGGGTTCGAGAGGCTTCCCGACCGAACGTTCCCCGACGGCTTCGTGCTGCTGACATACGAGAAGGCCATCGAGCCCGAAACGCGCGAGCCCTAGTCGCTCCCGGTCCGGACGACCTCGCCCGTCGCCATGATCACGCCGTCCTCGGTGACCGCCTCGACCAGACCGCCGCGGAACTGCTGCTCGTACAGTCGGGCGTACACACCGCCGCGCCGGAGCAGCTCGGCGTGCGTCCCGCGTTCCACGATCCGGCCGCGATCGGCCACGAAGATCACGTCCGCCGACAGGATCGTCGAGAGCCGGTGGGCGATCGCGATCGTCGTCCGGCCGTGCATCAGCGGCACCAGTGCGGCCTGCACCAACCGCTCCGACGTCGTGTCCAGCGACGAGGTGGCCTCGTCCAGGATCAGGATCCTCGGGTCCTTCAGGATCACGCGGGCGATCGCGAGCCGTTGCTTCTCGCCGCCCGAGAGCTTGTACCCGCGCTCGCCGACGATGGTGTCGTAGCCCTCCGGGAGCTCCGCGATCCGCTCGTAGATGTTCGCGGCGCGCGCGGCCGCGTCGAGCTCTTCCTCCGTGGCGTCCGGCCGTCCGTACAGGAGGTTCCTACGGATCGTCGTGTGGAACAAGTAGGTCTCCTGCGTGACGACGCCGATCAGGTCGCCGAGCGACTCGAGCTTGAGGTTGCGCACGTCGACCCCGTCGATCTTCACCGCACCGCGCTGCACGTCGTACAGGCGAGGTACGAGGTAGGTCATCGTGGTCTTGCCCGCTCCCGACGGCCCGACCAACGCCGCGAGCTGGCCCGGTTCGATCGTGAGGGTGACGTCCTCCAGCGTCCATTCCCTCGGCGCCTCGTTGGCGAGCTCGAGGTCGCTCGGGGAGACCGGTCCGGCCCGCTCACCCGCCGGGGTCTCGTACCGGAACCACACGCCGTCCAGCTCGACCCGACCGAGCACCTGGTCGGGGGGGATCGCGACCGCATCGGGTGAATCCTCGATCTCGTGATCGAGATCCAGGTACTCGAAGATGCGGTCGAACAAGGCCATCGACGAGTGGACCTCGGTCGAGACCTGCAGCATGGACCCGATCGGGAAGAACAGGCGCGACTGCAGCGTCGTGAACGCCACGATCGTTCCCGCGGTGATCGTGCTCCCCGTCGGGTCCCGGCTCATCACCCAGGCCGCCACCAGGTAGACGAGCGCCGGCGTGATCGAGAAGAACGTGCCCACGATCGCGAAGAACGATCGCCCGATCATCGTCT
>Ga0307302_10000673_pt1 | contig 15020 bp, 16 predicted proteins | sample ER_DNA_183_FD_194490 | JGI IMG/M metagenome (GOLD analysis project Ga0307302, IMG submission 194490) | Bulk soil microbial communities from the East River watershed near Crested Butte, Colorado, United States - ER_DNA_183 | ecosystem: Environmental > Terrestrial > Soil > Floodplain | place...
GCCGAGGCGCGAGCGCCCACCGTGCCGCCCCACGAGCTCGGCCTCGATCCCGTGCTGCTCCAGGAGCTGCACGGTCTGGGCGTAGTCGCGGGCCGTCACCTCGACCTCGTCGCCGTGCTCGCGCATGAGCGCGATCAGGGGCCGGAACACCAGCACATGTGCCGGCGCGGTTATGTCCACCCAGATTTTCACGCGGCGACAGCGGCTGGTCGGGCCGCGACCTGCTCGTGCCAGAGCGTGAACGTGAGCAGCGCCCAGAGCTGGCGCGAGAGATCCTCCCGCCCCGCGACGTGGTCGTCGAGGATGCGGGCGGCGGCTTCCGGCCGGAAGAAGCCCTGGCGCCGCAAGGTCTCGCCCGAGAGTACCTCGCGTGCGAACGGGACAAGTGGGCCGCGGAGCCAGGCGGCGGCCGGGATCGAGAAGCCGCGCTTCCGGCCCGAGACGACCGAGTGCGGCAGGAGCGGCGCGACCGCTTTCCGCAGGAGCCGCTTCTTCGAGAAACCCCGCACCTTCAGGCGCGTTGGCAGTGCGAGGGCGAGCGTGGCGACGACCGGATCGAGGAACGGGACGCGGGCTTCGAGTGAGTGCGCCATGCTCGCGCGATCGGTCTTCACGAGCAGGTCGTCCACGAGGTAGATGCCGAGGTCGATGTCCTGCAGGCGCGCGAGCCCCTCGGCGCCCTCGGTCTCGGCGTAGCGGGCCCGGTAGACGGCGAGCGGGTCGATGCTCCCTCGCGCGCCGGGCGCGAGCAATGCTGCGCGTGCTTCCGAAGAGAAGATCTCCTTCCAGGCATGGTGCCGCTCGAGTGGCGGGAGGTGGGCGGCGCGGACGAACCGCTTGGCGCGGTAGTCGAGACTTGCCTTCGCCGACGAGCTCGGCAGGCGCTCGACGAGCGGCCGAGCCGCGCCCGCCCAGGACCCGATCCGCGGAGCGAGGAGGTCGGCCACGTAGGTGTAGTAGCCGCCGAAGAGCTCGTCGCCGCCCTCCCCGGAGAGCGCCACCTTCACATCGCGCGCGGCCAGCTCCGAGACGAGGTAGGTCGGCAGCGCGGACGAGTCCGCGAACGGCTCGTCGAAGGCGGCGGCGAGCTTGGGGAGGAGCTCCGCAGCGTCCGGCCGGACGACGAGCTCGTGGTGGTCGGTGTCGTAGCGCTCCGCCACCTTGCGCGCCCCGGCGAGCTCGTCGAAAGAGCCTTCGTCGAATCCGATCGAAAACGTCTGCACCCGCTCGCCGCTTTCGAGCGCGGCGAGCGCGGCGAGCGCGCCCGAATCCACGCCGCCGGAGAGGAGGACGCCCACGGGAACGTCGGCGATCAGGTGCGCCCGCACCGAGTCGCGAAGACGGGCCCGCAGCTCCTCGGCGAGCTCGTCTTCGTCTTCGCCCCTCACCTCTTCGGCCGGCGGGGGCGCCGGGCGCGCGAAGCGCTCGACCACGGGCTCGCCCCCTTCGTCCCAGACGAGCATGTGGCCGGCGGGGAGCTTGTGGGTTCCCTTCCAGATCGAAAGCGGGGCCGGAATCGAGTTGAACGTGAGGAAGGCTTCGAGCGCGTCGAAATCGACCTCCCCGCGCGGCAGCGCCTTTAGCTCCGAGGCGAAGGCGAGCGCCCCGCCTTGAGTGGAGTAGTAGAGCGGCTTGATCCCGAACGGGTCGCGTGCGAGCACGAGGCGCCGTCGTTTCGAATCCCAGAGCGCGACCGCGAACATCCCGCGGAGCTCCCGGACGAAGCCCGGGCCGTGTTCTTCGTACAGGTGGACGAGAACCTCCGTGTCGGACGCGGTGCGGAAGACGTGCCCCTGCCGCTCGAGGACCGCCCTTAGCTCGAGGTGGTTGTAGATCTCCCCGTTCTGCACGACCTGGATCGAGCCGTCCTCGTTGCCGATCGGCTGGTCTCCACCGGCGATGTCGATGATCGAGAGCCGGCGGACGGCGAGCGCGACCGGGCCGTCCACGACCGAACCCGCGCTGTCGGGGCCGCGGTGGTGGAGCGTCTCGCTCATCGCCTCGAGTGGCCCCGCGTCGACCGGGCTCCCGTCGAGCGAGGCGAGTCCGCAGATCCCGCACATGGCCTCGGAGTCTAGTGACGCCCTCCACGCATGAGCCCCCACACCGCGGCGGCCGACTGCTTGACGACGCGCCAGGCGGTCGCGACGACCACGCGGAGGTAGAGCCCGATCGAGCGGTCGGCGATGTACTCGAGGTCGTGGGCGAGCTTCTCGGCCCAGGCCTCCTCGCGGCCCATGCGGGTCTGGGCGAGGCCGGTGAGGCCGGGCCTGACGACGAGCCGCTGCCAGTACTGCGGAATCTCGCGGGCGAGTTCCTCGAAGAAGGTCGGCCGGATGGGCCGGGGCCCGACGATGGACATGTCGCCGCAGAGAACGTTCCAGAGCTGCGGCATCTCGTCGAGCTGGGAGGCGCGCAGCCAGCGGCCGAGCCGCGTCACCTCCGCCGCCGTGCGCACAGAGAGCTCCTGGCCGTAGTAGGGGCCGAGGCGCGCTTCGGCGTCTCGGCGGAGCGTCCTGAACTTGAACATCTGGAAGATTCGCCCGTGCCGGCCGACCCGGAGGCCACGGTAGAGAAGCGGCGTCCCGGAGGTCAAGAGGAAGACGACCGTCACGACGGCGAGCACGGGCAGTGCGACGAGGAGGACGAGCGCCGAGATGAGGATGTCGAGAGTGCGAAGCGCCGCGTCGACGCCCCGGGGCTCGGAGCTCTCCCGCGAAAGGCGGGCATAGCGCTCGGCGAGCGACTCGGTCTCGGACGAAGACGTCATCGGCTTAGGCTCTTCATAATGATTCCTTATGGATACCCGTCAGCTCGCCGCCTTCTGCGCGGTCGTCGAGAAGAGCAGCTTCTCACAGGCCGCGGAAAAGCTTGGCGTCACGCAGCCCGCGGTCAGCCTGCAGGTACGGGCGCTCGAGGAACGCCTCGGCCAGACACTCCTCGACCGCTCCGGACGCCGCGTCGAGCCGACCGAGGCGGGCCTGCGCCTCTATCGCAGCGCCCAGCGCATGCTGGCGCTCGAGGCACAGCTTTACGAGGAGGTCGCTTCCGACAGCGGCGACCTGCAGGGGACGCTCGCGATCGGCGCCTCGACGGGGCCCGGTGCGCATCTCGTGCCGCTCCTCCTCTGCGAGTTCCAGCGCGAGCACCCGGACCTGCACGTCGCGCTCTTCATCTGGGACACTCAGACCGTGAGCGACAAGGTCGCTCTGCGCGAGCTCGAGCTCGGTGTCGTCGGCGCGCTGCGCAGGAATAGGTCGCTCGAGTTCGAGCCGCTCGTTCGCGACGAGATCGTCCTCGCCGTTCCGCCGGGACACCCCGCCGCCGGGGGGAGCGTCTCGCTCGACGACCTCCGCGAGGAGACGATCATCGCCATGCAGGAAGGCGCCGGTGTCCGTCAGGTCGTGGACGAGGAGCTGCGCCGGGCCGGCGTTCGCCTGCGCGAGGTCGAGCCGAAGCTGGAGCTGGGGCTGCAGGAGTCCGTCAAGAGCGCCGTCGCTGCGGGCTTCGGCGTCACCTTCATCTCGCGCACGGCGATCGAGGGCGAGCTCGCCGCCGGGACGCTCGCCGCCGCACGGGTCGCGGGCATCGACCCGGCCCGGCAGATCTACGTCGTGCGGGCGAAGGGCCGCCCGCCGACCCGCGCCGCCGCGGCGTTTCTCGAGTTCGCGCGCGAGAAGAGTTCGTGATTGTCCGCTGGGGGCTCGACTCGCTCCCTTCGGTGCTTGAGGACGTCGGCTCCGAGCGTCCGCTCCTGGTCACAACCGAGCGCTGGCGCGATCTCGACTTTCCGGCCGCGAGCGCCTTCTTCGGGGTCAAGCCGCACGCGTCCGCGGAGTCGGTTCGCCAGGCGACCGAGGCAGCCGCGGGTGCGGACGGCCTCCTCGCGGTCGGCGGCGGAAGCGCGATCGACACTGCAAAGGCGGTTTCAGCCGCGGCGGGGCTCCCGGTCGTGTCCGTCCCCACGACCTACTCGGGAGCGGAATGGACGCGCGGATTCGGCGTCCGCGACGAGGAGCGCCGCGTGAAGGCAGGAGGCGGCGGTGCGCGCGTCGAGGGGATCGTTTACGAGCCCGAGCTCACCTACGACCTGCCGCCGGGCGAGACGGGCGGCACGGCACTGAACGCGCTCGCGCACTGCGCGGAAGCGCTCTACGTCGAGGGGAGAAACGACGAGGCTGACGCGGAGGCCCTCGCAGGCGCGCCACTGATCTCGGACTCGCTCCCGCTCGTCCTCGCGGACGGCCGCTACCCCGAGGGCCGGCGTCTCCTGCTCGAGGGCGCGATGCACGCAGGGGCGGCTCTCGCGGGCGCGGGTCTCGGGCTCGGGCACGCAATGGCGCAGGCAGTCGGCGGGCGCTACGGGATCGCGCACGGGGCGGCGAATGCGATCTGCCTTCCGCCCGCGCTGCGCTTCAACTCCGAAGTCGCCGCGGACGAGATCGCACGCTTCGGCGAGGCCATGGGGCGGGACGACCCTGTCGCCCGTGTCGAGGAGCTCGCGCGGCTCTCCGGGTTCTCGCTGCTCCGCCATCTCGGCGTCCCGCATGACGATCTTCCCGCGCTTGCCGAGGCGGCCGCCGAGAGGGCCGGCGCGAAGGCGAACCCGCGACCGGCCTCAGCCGCCGACGTGCTCGAGCTCTTCGAGAGCGTCTGGTGAGGGCCGCGCGTGGTGATGGTCAGTAGTCTTTCGAGCGCGATGGGCGACGACTGGCGAGTCACGATCGACTTCGACGACGAGGGCGACGGTACGCAGCTCGCGGAATGGCTCGGCGCGCTGAACCTCGAAGCCGAGGAACGCTCGACGCTCGGAAACCGCGTCATCGTCAGCCGCGACGGCCCCCGCGTCTTCCTCTACTCGGACTCGGAAGGCCCGGCGCGGGAGGTTTTGCGCACTGTCTCGGCCCGGATCGAGCAGGAAGGGCTCGCCGCCGTGACCGCGCTCGAGCGCTGGCACCCCGTCGAGCAGGCCTGGAAGGAGGGCTCGCTCCCGCTTCCCGAGACCGAGGAAGAGGTCGCCGACGAGCATGAGCGGCTGCAGGAGCGCGAGACGGCCGAATCCGAGGGGAGCGGCGCCGCGCAGTGGGAGGTCCGCGTCGGGCTCCCGAGTCACGAGGACACGGTTCGACTGGCCGATCAACTCGAGTCCCAGGGCGTTTTGGTCGTCCGCCGGCACACGTTCCTGCTCGTCGGCGCCGCGAACGAGGACGACGCGAAGTCGCTTGCGGAGCGGCTTCGCGGTGAGGTTCCGGCGGGCGCCGTGGTCGCTGTCGAGCCCGGCGGCGGGATGGTCTGGGAGGTCACGCCCCAGAATCCCTTCGTGCTCTTCGGCGGCCTCGGGGGCTGACAGCGCACCACCCTCTGCGGTAGGCTGGTCTTGTCGAGCTATGACCTGATCGGAGGCCCCGTGGAAGTTGAACCGCACGCACCCAACGGCGGCCTTCGCCTGCCCGGCTAGCTCCCGCACCTCTGCGCGTCTCTCCGGGCCGGCTTCGCCGCCGGTTCCGTGCCTGTCCCCGAGGAATGAGAGACGTGAACCCTGAAACGACAACCGGCCTGCGCCATGTGAAGATCCTGCGCCCCCTGGCGATCAGGGATTTCGCCCTGCTCTGGACCGGTGCGGCAGTCTCGCTCCTCGGCGACGGCGTCTACATCGTCGCCATCGCCTGGCAGGTGTACGAGCTTTCCGACACCCCGACCGCGCTTTCGCTGATCGGCGTTGCGTGGACGCTCCCCATGGCCGGCTTCCTCCTCGTCGGCGGAGTCGTGAGCGACCGCTTCGACCGGCGCCGGATCATGATCGCAACCGACGCGCTGCGGGCTCTCGCCGTTGCGGCGATCGCCGCGCTCTCGCTCACCGGGGCCCTCGAGCTCTGGCACCTCTTCGTGCTCGCGATCGTCTTCGGGACGGGCGACGCGTTCTTCGGGCCGTCCTTCAACGCGACGGTCCCGCAGATCGTCCCGCAGAGGATGCTCGTGCAGGCGAACTCGCTCGACCAGTTCATCCGCCCTTTCATGATGGCCCTCGCCGGCCCCGCGATCGGAGGCTGGACGGTGGCTGCGTTCGGCGCCGGCGCAGCCTTCGCCCTCGACGCGGGCTCGTTCCTCGTCTCCGCGCTCGCCATCTCCCTGATGTCGTCCGGCTACCGGGTCATCCGCGAGGACGAGGAACCGCGCTCTGCGCTCGCCGACCTGCGCGAGGGCTTCCGCTTCGTCCGGGCGCACGCGTGGCTCTGGGGCACGCTGCTCGGCGCCGCTATCTCCCTCCTCGCCTTCTGGGGCCCGGTCGAGGTCCTTGTCCCGTTCCGGATCAAAAACGATCTCGGCGGCGGCGCGGACGACTTCGGGCTCGTGCTGGCGGCCGGCGGCGTCGGCGCGATCCTCGCTGCGGTCGTGATGTCACAGCGGGGGCTCCCGCGCAGGCACATGACGTTCATGTATGTCGTCTGGGCGATCGGCTGCCTTGGCATCGCCGGGCTCGCCTTCGCCACGGTGATCTGGCAGGCGATGGCCTCGTCGTTCGTCCAGCAGGCGCTCTTTGCCTCGGGCCTGATCGTCTGGGGGACGCTGATCCAGACGCTCGTCCCCGGACGGCTGCTCGGCCGGGTCACCAGCCTCGACTGGCTCGTCTCCACCTCGCTCGTCCCGATCTCGTTTGCGTTGACCGGGCCGGTTGCGGCTGCAGTCGGCGCCGAGGCCACGCTGGCGGGCGCGGGCGTGATCGCTGCCGTCGCGACGCTCGCGTGCCTCTTCATCCCGGGGATGCGGGAAACCGAGCGCGCCGAGCGGCTCGCCGTCCTCGCGGAGGACCCGAGCTAGCAGGGCCCGGCGATCGGGGCGTTCTCGTTCGGGCCGTTCATGTGCTGGACGTTCGGCCCGGCGCCGGCCTGGATGCAAAAGGAGAACTTGTCCGCGCGGACGAGCGTGACGCCGAACGACGGCGGCAGCTGCGTCTGTGCGCCCACATACGTGCCCGTCTCGTTGAACCAGGCCTCCAAGACCGGAGTCGCCTGCTGCAAGTTGATCGAGGAGCTCACCTGGTGGGCGGCATCCTCGGCCTGCTGCGCGCTCGGCGACGTCGGGCCGGTGTCCTGGGCCGCCTTCAGCGTCAGATAGCCGCCGATTGCCAGCGCGCCGAGGACGAACAGGTAGCCGAAGACTCTGCCCACGGGCCCTTTATCGGCCTTCTCGGACCCCGGGTTGAATAAGAAGTCAAAATGCTTGCCATTAGCAATCGCGTGGTATATTCGTACGCGTGGCGGACGCGCTCCAATTCGACGTGCTTGTGATCGGAAGCGGGGCCTCGGGCCTTGCCTCCGCTGTTGCCGCTGAACGCGCGGGCGCACGGGTTGCGCTTGCGACCAAGGCTGCGCTCCAGTCGTGCAACTCCGCGAAGGCGCAAGGCGGGATTCAGGCGGCCGTTGCGGAGGACGACTCGCCCGAGACGCATGCCGCGGACGTGTGGAAGAGCTCCCACGAGACCGCCGACATGCGCCTGGTCGAGATCCTGACAGTTGAGGCGGCCGGGACGATCCACTGGCTCGAGGAGGTGGGCGTCGAGTTCACGCGCGAGAACGGCGGCTACCGCATCGCCCGCTGTGGCGGAGCGACCCGCAAGCGGCTCCTGCAGGTCGGCGACCGCACCGGCCATGCGATCACGAAGGCGTTGCGAAAGACGATCGAAGGCTCGACGGTGCAGACCTTTCCGAACTCGCCCCTCCTCGAGCTCGACGCGACGGCCGGAGCTGGCTGGCGTGCACGCTGCGGCGACCATGTGATCGAGGCGGGCGCGGTCATCCTCGCCGCCGGCGGACGCTGCTACCGGGAGGCCGAGGAGCGCGGAGAGCTCTCGACGAACCACCCGGGGGCGACCGGCGAGGTGACGCAGATGGCGCTCGAGCGTGGAGCCGAGGCCCGCGATCTCGACGCGCTCCAGTACCACCCGAACGGCGGCGCCTGGCCAGAGAACATGCAGGGCTACTCCATTCCGGAGACGACGCGTGCCTATGGCGCCGTTCTCCTGAACGCCGATCGCGAGGAGTTCACCGACTCGCTCGGGCCGCGCGACGAGGTTTCGCAGGCGATTTTCGAGGAGGTCGAGAAGGGGAAGGGGGTCGAGACTCAGGACGGGCGGCCCGCCGTGTGGCTCGACACGACCCGGATTGCCGAAGGGGACGCCGAGGTATCACTCCCCTACATGCTGCGCCGCTACCGCTCGGGCGGGATCGACCCGCTCGCCGAGCCGATCCTCACCTACCCGGTCCTGCACTACCAGAACGGCGGGCTCGTGATCGACGAGCACGGCGAGACGACGGTGGAAGGCCTCTTCGCCTGCGGCGAGATCGCGGGCGGCACGCACGGGCGCAACCGGATGATGGGCAACTCGCTCCTCGAGTGCTGCGTCTTCGGGCGCCGAGCCGGCCAGGCCGCTGCGGAGAAGGTTGCCGCATGAGCGCGGTCGCGACCGACATCCAGCAGGCTGTCGAGGACGCCGCCGCGCACCTCTACGTCTGGGCGCTGAAGGACATCCCGCAGGACCTCCGCGACGCGATCCGAGACGCGCGTGAGCGCGAGACCTCGATCCCGGGCCGGCGCGTCCTCGACACGATTATCCGCAACGTCTCGATCGCCGACGACCAGGAGACGCTCGTCTGCCAGGACACCGGCATCGCCGTCTACTACTGCCGCGTCGGCGAGCACTTCCCGCTGCATCCCGCTCGGATCTACGAGGCGCTCTACGACGGCACCGAGCGTGCGACGATCGAGCATCCGCTGCGCTCGAACACGGTGCACACGCTGACCCGGGAGAACACCGGCCAGAACGTCGGCTACCGGGTTCCCATCGTCCACTGGGAGTTCGTCCCGGACTGGGACGGGCTCGACGTCAAATGCGTGCCGAAGGGGTCGGGCTCAGAGAGCATGAGCTTTCTGAAGATGTGCACCCCGGCCGACGGCGTCGCGGGGATCAAACGCTTCGTCCTCGACTCGATCGTCAACGCGGGTGGGAAGCCATGTCCTCCGGGGATCGTCGGCGTCGGCATCGGCGGCTCGGCCGACTACGCGATGCATCTCGCCAAGGAGGCGATTGCCCGCCCGGTAGGCACCCGCAACCCTGATCCGCTCGTGGCCGCGCTGGAGGACGAGCTCTACGGCCTTCTGAACGAGACCGGCATCGGGCCGATGGGCCTCGGCGGCGACGTCACCGTCCTCCAGTGCCACATCGAGCACGCCGACACGCACATGACCCTCAACCCGGTGGCCGTCAACTACCAGTGCTGGGCCGCGCGGCGCGCAAGCGCCCACGTCGCGGCTGACGGAACCGTGGACTTCGACAGGGAAGCCTGATGGCGGACCGGCACATCGCCTTCCCCACCGACGAGGAGACGATCCGCTCGCTCCATGCGGGCGACTCAGTCCTCGTCGACGGGCACATCATCGGCATCCGCGACCGCACGCAGATCCGGATCTTCGACCAGGGCGTCGAGCCGCCCATGGACCTCCGGGGCGCGTTTCTCCTGCACACCGCGCCGGGCGTGCGGAAGCTCGGGCCTGGCAAGTACGAGCCTGTCTCGATCGGCACGACGACGAGCGCGCGCATGGTCAGGTTCACGGAGCCGCTCGGGCGCGACTACGGTGTGCGCGCGATCTGCGGCAAGGGCGGGCTTCCCGACGAGGCGATCGAGCCGATGCGCAGGCTCGGCATGGTCTACTTCGCGATCGTCGGCGGCGCCGCGGCGCTCGAGACGACCCAGATCGAGGAAATCGAAGAGGTCGCCTGGGAGGAGCTCATGCCCGAATGCCTCTGGAAGTTCCGCGTCAAGGACTTCGGCCCCCTCACCGTCGGCATCGACGCCCACGGGACGTCGCTCTTCCACGAGGTGCAAGAGGCGGCGAAGAAGCGATTGGAGGATCTGTATGCCCGCCTTTAACGGCTTTCTGGATCTCCCCGGGCGCGCCCCGAAGCCGCGCGCGAACGGCCTCACGCACGTGATCGACAAAGGCCTGAACCTCCGCGACATCGAAGGGCTCTTCGACACTGCCGGCGACTACGTCGACATCGTCAAGCTCGGCTGGGGCACGTCGTACGTGACGCGCAACCTGGAGAAGAAGATCGCGCTCTACCGCTCGTTCGACGTGCCGGTCGTGTGCGGCGGGACGCTCTTCGAGGTCGTCATCGCGCGCGGGAAGCTCGACGAATACCGGCGCTGGCTCGCCGACAACCGGCTCTCCCATGTCGAGGTCTCGGACGGGACGATCGACCTGCCGCGCGAGCGCAAGCTCGAGCTGATCGCCGATCTCGCTCAGGACTTCGTCGTCATGTCCGAAGTCGGCTCGAAGGACTCGGACGTCGTCTACGCCCCCTACCAGTGGGTGCAGTGGCTCAAGGAGGACCTCGAAGCGGGCGCTTGGAAGGTGATCACCGAGGGCCGCGAGGGCGGCACGGCCGGCATCTTCCGTTCCTCCGGGGACATGCGCACCGGCCTGATCGACGAGATCGTCCACGAGCTCGACCTGAGCGACATCGTCTTCGAGGCCCCGACGACGCATTCGCAGGCCTGGTTCGTCCAGAAGTACGGGCCCGACGTCAACCTTGGGAACATCCCGCCCGAAGAGGTCATTCCGCTCGAGACGCTCCGCCTCGGGCTCCGCTCCGACACCTTGAAGGAGGTCCTGCTCGGTGAGGAGCATGCAGCTCTCGCGGACTGACGCCGAGATCGAAGCTCTGCCCGCCGAGGACGTCCTCGTCTGGGCGTACGAGGAGTTCGGCGAGCATCTCTGCCTCAGCTGCTCGTGGCAGAAGCAGTCGTCCGTCCTCGTCCACATGGTGTCCGAGCTCGGGCTCGAGGTCGACGTGGTCGAGCTCGACACGCACCTCTTCTTCAAGGAGACGTACGAGACGCGCGAGCGCCTCGTCGAGCGCTACGGCCTCTCTCTCATCCGGCCGGAGGTGCTGACCGTCGCCGAGCAGCACAAGCGCGAAGGGCCGAACCTCTGGGAGTCCAACCCGGACCGTTGCTGCCACATCCGCAAGGTCGAGCCGCTGATCAACGTGCTGCGGCCGTACGATGCCTGGGTCTCAGGCATCCGGCGCGACCAGTCGCCCTCACGGGCGAACGCACGGAAGGTCGAGCGCTCGGAGCGGTACGGCGTCTGGAAGATCCAGCCGCTCGCCGACTGGAGCGAAGAGGACGTCTGGACATACATCATGGCGAACGACATCCCCTACAACGCTCTGCACGACGCGGGCTACCGCTCGATCGGGTGCATCCCCTGCACCCGGCCGACGAGCCCCGACGAAGAGGAGCGGGCCGGCCGTTGGGCCGGCTCCGACAAGCTGGAATGCGGAATTCACCTGGAGGAAAGGAAGGCATGACGGAACACATCTACGGCCACGAGCACCCCGAATCGGGGCAGACGCGTGGCGGCGGCTTTGCACTTTGGTTCACAGGCCTCTCCGGCTCGGGCAAGACGACGATCGCGCACCTGGTCGGCCCCGAGCTCGACCAGCGGGGCGCGATCGTGGAGTACCTCGACGGAGACACCGCGCGGACACACCTGTCGAAGGGCCTCGGCTTCTCGAAGGAAGACCGCGACACGAACATCGAGCGGATCGGCTGGGTCGCCTCGCGGCTCGTGCGCCACGGTGCCGCGGTCATCTGCGCCGCCATCTCCCCGTACGAGGAGACGAGGCGAAAGGCGCGCGAGATGGTCGAGGAATTCGGCCCGTTCGTGGAGGTGTTCGTGCGCGCCTCGGTCGAAGAGTGCGCGCGCCGCGACGTGAAGGGCCTCTACGAGAAGGCGTTCGCCGGCGAGATCAAGGGATTCACCGGGGTCGACGACCCGTACGAGGAGCCCTCCTCCGCCGAGCTCGTCATCGACACGGAGGAGAACTCCCCCGAGGAGAGCGCGCAGCTCGTGATCGCGAAGCTCGAAGAGCTCGGGCTCGTGCCGGCGGGGGTGAACGCGTGAGCACCGTTACCGCCGACCAGCTGATCAGGCCGCACGGCGGCGAGCTCGTCGAGCGCACGGGCGAGCGCCCGGACGACGTCGAGTCGCTCGAGACCGTCACGCTCTCGCCGCGCGAGCTGGCCGACCTCGACATGCTGGCCTCGGGGGCGCTTTCGCCCCTGACCGGCTTCATGTCGTCGTCCGACTATGAGCGGGTCGTCGAAGACATGCGCCTCGTGAGCGGCCTGCCCTGGGCTCTGCCCGTCTGCCTCGCCGTCGAGGCTGAGCCGAGCGGCGACCGGATCGCGCTCGCGGACGAGAGCGGCCGGCTTCTGGCCATCCTCGAGGTCGAGGAGGTCTACGGCTACAACAAGGAGCGCGAGGCGGAGCGCTGCTTCCGGACGACCGACGACGCTCATCCCGGCGTCGCGCGACTGTACGGGCAGGCAGATCGCTACGTCGCCGGCCCGGTCACCGTCTTCGAGCGCTCCGAGCCGTCGTTTCCGGAGCTGCACAAGGATCCCCGCGACACGCGGGCGCTCTTCGCCGAGCGTGGCTGGAAGCGCGTGGTCGGCTTCCAGACGCGGAACCCGATCCACCGGGCGCACGAGTACCTGACGAAGTGCGCGCTCGAGACCGTCGACGGGCTCCTCATCCATCCGCTCGTCGGCGAGACGAAGTCGGATGACGTGCCTGCCGCGACGAGGGTGCGCGCCTACGAGGTCCTGATCGACGGCTACTACCCGCGCGAGCGCGTGGTCGTCTCGGCTTTCCCGGCCGCGATGCGCTACGCCGGCCCGCGGGAAGCGATCTGGCACGCGATCTGCCGCAAGAACTACGGCTGCTCGCACTTCATCGTTGGCCGCGATCACGCTGGTGTCGGGGACTACTACGGCACGTACGACGCGCAGCTCATCTTCGACGAGTTCGAGCCGCACGAGCTCGACATCGAGCCGATGTTCTTCGAGCACTCCTTCTGGTGCAAGGTCTGCGGCCAGATGGCGACCCCGAAAACGTGCCCCCACTCGGGCGACGACCACGTTTTCCTTTCGGGTACTAAGGTGCGCGAGCTCCTGTCCCAGGGAGAGCTGCCGCCGGCCGAGTTCTCGCGACCCGAGGTCGCCGAGATCCTGATCGAGGCCTACCGAACCGCATAGACTCACTCACCCGTGCAGGTCGTCTGGGTGAGCTTCGACATCGTCGGGCGTCGCGCCCTGGAGGCAGCCGCGGCGAGCGGCGCGCGCATCTCCGGGATCGTCACCCTCCCGGGCGCTCCGAGCCCCGACCGCTCCGGCCAATGCCGTTTCGACGACCTCGCGGAGCGGCTCGGCGCGCGACTGATCGAGAGCGAGGACGTGAACGGCGCGGCGACGACTCGCGCCGTCTCGGAGCTCTCGCCCGATGCGATCTTCGTCGTCGGCTGGTCCCAGCTCGTCCGCGAGGAGCTCATCGCCCTCGCCCCGCAGGGCGTCTTCGGGATGCACCCGACGCTTCTGCCCCGGCACCGCGGCCGGGCGCCGATCCCGTGGGCGATCCTGGCCGGCCTCACCACCACTGGAGTCACGCTCTTCGAGATCGTCGATCCGACTGCCGATTCGGGGCCCATCGTCGGCCAGGTCGAGCTTCCGATCCACCCTGACGACACGGCCTCGACGCTCTACGAGCGCCTCTCGGACGCGCACGAGGATCTGATCCGGGAATGCGTCCCTGCACTGATCCGCGGCGATGCCCCCCGCTCGCCCCAGGACGAGCGCCGCGCGAGCGCGTGGCCGAAGCGGACGCCGAGCGACGGCATCATCGACTGGTACACACGCGCGCCATACCTCTACGACTGGGTGCGCGCCCAGACACGGCCCTACCCGGGGGCGTTCACCTTCCTCCAGGACACCCGGGTCGTCGTCTGGCGCGCGTCCGCGGTCGCCGAGACGCCGCCGGCCGCGGCGGGCGAGGTCGTGGAGGAGCGCGAGGCCGGCGTCGTCGTCGCCTGCGGCGAAGGTGGGTTGCTCCTGGAAGAGGTGCAGCCGGAGGGCGCCGACCCGGTCGTCGCAGCCGAGGTCGCGGATGCTCTTCCGGTCGGGGCGAGGCTGGGATGAGCGGGCGCGTGCTGGTCGTCGCCGCGCACCCCGACGACGAGGTGCTGGGGATGGGCGGGACGATCGCGCTGCACGCGCTCGTCCGCGGCGACTCGGTCCGCATCCTCTGCCTTACGGACGGGAGCTCGGCCCAATACCCGGGCGACGAGGAGAAGCGGGTGCAGAAGGATGCGGAGGCGGTCCGGGCCGCGAAGGTGCTCGGGGTCGAGGACTACGTGCACCTCGACCTGCCCGACATGCGGCTCGACACGATTCCGCACGCCGACCTGAACGCCGTCGTCGAAGAGCAGTTTCGAGACTTCGCGCCGACGACGGTCTACGTCGTCCACCCCGACGTGAACCGGGACCACCAGGCGGCGTTCGCCTCGGTCGCGGTCGCCACGAGGCCCATTCCCGGCCAGCCCGTCAAGCGTCTGCTCAGCTACGCGCCGACCTCGAGCGCCGAATGGACACCCGCACTGCTCGGGGCCTTCCAGCCGAACTGCTTCTTCGACATCACTGAGACGATCGATCGGAAGGTCGAGGCCTTCGCCTGCTACGAGACCGAGCAGCGTCCCCATCCGCACCCGCGGAACGAGCTCGCGATCAGGGCGAGCGCGCGCCACTGGGGCACCGCGGCGGGTTGCGAATGGGCCGAGCCCTTCGTCCTCGTTCGCGCGCTCGAGCCCTGAACGGCCGCGGCGCGGACGCCGCTAGGATCGGAGCTCTTGAGCCGCAAGGGCCTCATCGCCGTCGTCCTCGTCCTGCTTGGGGGCAGCGTCGCAGCCTTCGCGTGGACGGAGAAGCTGAAGCTCAAGCCCGCGCCGGTCTCGAAGGCGCACTTCGTCCGTCGCTTCTCGCCGACGTGCGGATGCCACCGTTCGGCGACGCGCCTGACCTTCCGCTCGCGCGGCCCGGAGCGTGTGGACGTGTCCATCGTGGACGCGGCCGGCGACTTCGTCGCGACCCTCGCGAAGGGCAAGGAGATCCCCGAGGGGC
>Ga0307302_10000674_pt1 | contig 15019 bp, 13 predicted proteins | sample ER_DNA_183_FD_194490 | JGI IMG/M metagenome (GOLD analysis project Ga0307302, IMG submission 194490) | Bulk soil microbial communities from the East River watershed near Crested Butte, Colorado, United States - ER_DNA_183 | ecosystem: Environmental > Terrestrial > Soil > Floodplain | place...
AAGCGGATCCGGTCCCGCACCCGCAGGGTGCCCGAGACCATGCGGACATAGGCGATCTTCTCGCCGGCCGGGCCCCGTTCGACCTTGAACACGGTCCCCGAGCAGGGCCCGTCCGGGTCGCCCTTGGCGGCCGGCAGCAGCTCGGCGATGGCGGCGGTCAGCGCCCCCACCCCGGCCCCGGTGATGGCCGAGCCGAAGAACACCGGGTGCACCAGGCCCCGCCCGACCTGGTCGGCCAGGGCGCGGCGGAGCCGGCGGTAGGGCAGCGTGGTCTGGTCGTCGACGGCCGCGGCCAGCAGCGCGTCGTCGTGGTCGGCGAGCAGCTCGGCCAGCCTGGCCGTGAACGCGGCGTCGGCGGGGCCGTAGGGCGTGAAGGCGGCGTCGCGGGTGCCGAGTCCGCTGGCCGACCCCATGGCCACGATCGCCGGGGTGAGCCTGCCGGCGATGGCCCGCAGGGTGCGGTCGTCCCGCGCGCCGGCGCGGTCGATCTTGTTGACGAACAGCAGGGTGGGGATGCCAAGGCGCTGCAGGGTCCGCTGCAGCACGCGGGTCTGGGCCTGCACGCCGTCGACGGCCGAGACCACCAGCACGGCGCCGTCGAGCACGCTCAGCACCCGCTCCACCTCGGCGATGAAGTCGGGGTGGCCGGGGGTGTCGATCAGGTTGACGGTGACGTCGTCGACGGCGAACGACACCACCGCCGACTTGATGGTGATGCCGCGCTGGCGTTCCAGGGCCAGGGTGTCGGTCTGGGTGCTGCCGTCGTCGACCCTGCCGATCTCGTCGATGATCCCGGCGCCGTACAGCAGCCGCTCGGTCAGGCTCGTCTTGCCGGCGTCCACATGGGCCAGGATCCCCAGGTTGAGCGTGTCCACGGGGAACCAGCACAGCAGACGGCCGCCCCCGGAGGCAACCGATTTGCGCCGCCGTCAGCCCAGGTGCTCGCCGAACCAGTCGAGCACCTTGGCGTAGGCCTGGGTGGCCGCGGCCTGGTCGTAGCGGGGGCCGGTGTCGTTGAAGAAGGCGTGGTTGGCGCCCGGGTAGGTGACGATCTCGTGCGTCAGCCCGGCCTGTTCGAGCGCGGCCGTGGCCGCCTCCCGGCTGGCGTTGACCCGCGCGTCCTGCTCGGCGTAGATGCCGAGCACGGCCGCGTCCGGCGAGCCGGAGAAGTCGGCGCCGTCGGGCAGCGGCCCGTAGAAGGGCGCGGCGGCGGCCAGCCGCGGCTCGCCCGAGGCGAGCAGCGTCCACACCATGCCGCCGCCGAAGCAGAACCCGATCGCGCCCAGCTTCTGCCCGGGCGCTCGCCGCTCCAGCTCGTCCAGGCCGGCCCGCATGTCGGCAACGAACCGCTCCTGGGGGGCGCCGCTGAGCGCCGCCATCGCCCTGGCCTCGTCGCCCAGGGCGGCGGTCCCGCCCTCCGCCGACAGCAGGTCGATGGCCAGGGCCGAGTAGCCGCTGGCGGCCAGCCGCCCGGCGACCGAGCGGATGTGGTCGTTCAGCCCCCGGTTCTCGTGGATGACCAGCACCGCGCCCCGCGCCGGGTCGGCCGCCGCCCACGCCCCCTGGACGGTCCGCCCCTCCGGCCCGGGGAAGGTCACCGCCTCGGTGGCCGCCGCCGGCTCCGAGGGCGCGGCCGTTCCCGAGGTCGCCGCCGGGGCCTGCCCGCCGTCGCCGTCGCCGCAGGCGGCCAGCAGCGCCGACGCCGCCGGCACCCCCAGCCCGAGCAGGGCCAGCCGGTGCAGCGCCTCCCGCCGCGACAGCACCCCGTCGGCATGGTCGATCGCCACCTCTTCCGCCAGGTACCGCTGGAACGCCATCATCGGCCTCCTTCGGGGATCTCCACGCTCGCGTGCCCTTGGCGCCGGTCAGGCGGGTGCCCGCCGGGCGGTGCGGAACATCGCCACGGCCTCCTCGACGGTGGTGGCGTCGGTGGGGGACTTGTCGTCGCGCCAGCGGCCGGTGAACCGCGGGAACCGCAACGCCAGGCCGGCGTCCTCCTTGAGCAGGCCCCAGGCGGCGGTGTGGTGCGGCGACAGGGTCAGCTCGGCGGCCAGCACCTCCACCACCAGCGCGGGTTCGAACCAGACGTCCGCCGCCCAGCGCGAGTCCACCCTGGGCGGCGGCTGCGCCCGGGCCAGCGGGGCCAGGCGGGCGGGGAGGGCGGCCAGCTCGGCGTCGCTGAAGCCGGTGCCGCACTTGCAGATCGTCTGGAACCGCTCGCCGGCGGGGTCGTAGACGGCCAGCAGCAGCGCCCCGTACATCCCGGCGCGGCGGCCCCGGCCGGCCAGCCCACCCACCACGACCAGGTCCAGGGTGTCGGTCAGCTCGGTGCGGTAGTCGCGCTTGAGCTTGATCCACTGCCAGCCCCGCGCCCCGGCCTGGTAGTGGGCCGTAGGGTCCACCGACTTGCAGATCAGCCCTTCGCAGCCCTCGGCCACGGCGGCCTGGAACACCCGCTCCAGGGCCTGGGTGTCGCGCACCTGCTCGGCGGTGGTCAGCCGCAGCCGCGGCGACGGCGTGATCGCCTCGGCCAGCCGCGCCCGCCGTTCCAGGTACGGCAGCCGGGTGAGGTCGGTGCCGTCGGCGTACAGCAGCTCGAAGCAGAACATGCTCACGGGGAAGTCCTGGACGGCCTCGGTGATGCCGTACTTGCGGCGGCGGAACATCACGTCCTGGAACGGTCGCAGCTCCCCCGAGACCGGGTCGAAGGCCACGACCTCGCCCTCCAGGATCACCTCGCGCGGCCCCACGCTCTCGCCGAGCAGCTTCACCACCTCGGGGAACTGGGTCGAGACCCGGTCGAGGCGGCGGGTGTACAGCTCCAGGAGGCCATCCGATGTGCGGTGGGCCTGCACCCGGATGCCGTCGTACTTGTACTCGGCCGCGCAGCTCCCGCCCAGCTTGGCCAGGATGTCGGCCGGCTCGCCGAGACGCTGGGCCAGCATCGGCCGCACCGGGTTGCCCGCCCGCACCTCCATCGCCTCCACCGCGGCCAGGCCGCCGGAGACCAGGGTGGCGGCGACCAGCGACAGGTCGGAGCAGATGTTGTAGGCCCGTTCCAGCACCGGGCGGGCCTTGCGGCCGCCGGCATGCACCTCGGCCAGGGCGTCCAGGATGGTGGCGGTGCCGATGCCCAGGCGCAGGTTGCCGGTACAGGTGCGCACCAGGTAGCGGGCCTCCAGCGGCGTCGCCCGGGCGAGCAGGTCGACCAGCCCGGTCAGCTTGCGGCCCTGCGAGCCGGTGCCCTGGGCCGCGGCGATCTCGTGCAGGCCCTCGGACACCTCCCCGACCTCCAGGCCGGCTGGACCCCTGCGGTCCTCCAGCTCCCCGAGCAGCCGCTCGGCGGTCAGGCCGAGGTCGCCCAGCTCCCGGGCGCCCGCCAGCACCTGCTCGGGGGTGGTCCCGGCGGCCTGGGCGACCGCCCTGGCCGCCATCCGCTCGGCCACCCCCAGCTCCACCCCGGCGAAGTCGGGCGCGATCTGGCCCTGGCACAGCAGCGCCACCGTCGGCAGCAGGTCGTCCGGGGTCTGCCTGAACAACTCGGCCAACCGGTCGATCAGCGCCAACCTGCCCGTGGCCAGCTCCAGGTCCCGATAGGTCTCAGCGACGATCTCGTACCGCACCCGCCCACCTCCCACCCGGCCGGTCCGCCACTAGGGCCCTTCCGCCGATCCCCGCCGGTCGCGCCAGCCGCGGACCACGCGCTCGACGTCGAAGGGCGTCAGGTTCAGCGGCGGACCGGAGGCCGCCTTCCTGTTGCCCTCGATGATCCTGGCGTTGATGCCGGCCACGATCCGCCGCACCTCATCCTCGGAGCCGGCCTGGGCGGCGGCCTCCAGCGCCTCCTCCGCCTGCCTGCGCAGCACGATCGTGGGCGGCAGGTAGGAGAAGTTCTCGCGGCGCAGCTTCTGCTTGACCCACCACAGCTCGTCGTGGGGCTTGTCCAGGTCGGGGATCGGCTTGCCGGCGCCGGGGAGGTCGTCGAACGCCCCCCGCTCCGCCGCCTCGCGGAGCTGCCGCTCGACCCAGGTCTCGAACCCGACCCCGGGTGGCTTGCGCTCGGTCATGGTCCTACGGTAGCCGGTCGCCGCCGCCGGTGGCGACCTCCGCGGCCGATCGGACCCGGAAGCAGTGCAACCCGTCTTGACACCCCTCTGGCGACCTGCATACATTTTTGGCGGTTGGAGCCTCCTGCCGGATCCGTCAGGCAACGTGGGCTCCCGTGCTGGTCGGAGGTCCAAGTTGGCAGACTTCGATGCCAGGTCGGACGAGCAGCCAGTGCCGGCTGCGGGCGAGGCCGTCAGCAACCTGGATACACCTTCGATCCTCTGCGACCTCGATCGGCTGGAGCGCAACATCGCCGACTGGCAGGCGCTCATGGACCGCAACGAGGTCAGGTTCCGGCCCCACATCAAGACCCACAAGATCCCCGCCATCGCCCGCATGCAGGTCGAAGCGGGCGCCCGGGGCATCATCTGCGCCAAGCCGAGCGAGGCGGAGCCGTTCGTCGCCGCCGGCATCGACGACGTCTGCATCGCCTATCCCGTGCTCGGCCCGCAGAAGTGGCGCCGCATCGCCGCCATGGCCGCCGGCGGCGTGAAGATGACCGTCAACTGCGACAACGAGACCGCCGCCAGGCAGGCGTCCGAGGCGGCCACCGCCGCGGACGCCACCGTCAACCTGCAGATCGACGTGGACTCCGGGATGCACCGCGGCGGCATCCCGATGACGGAGATCGCCGAGATCGAGCAGCTCGCCCGGACCATCGTCGGCCTGCCCGGCGTCGAGTTCGACGGCCTCACCACCCACAGAGGCATCTGGTACGAGGGCTCGCCCGGCCCGGAGGACGCCGGCCACGACGAGGGCCTCCTGCTCGTCGGCATCGCCGACAAGCTGCGCACCGCCGGCCTGGAGGTCCGCGAGCTCACCGCCGGCGGCTCATTCACCGCCAAGTGGGTGGCCGAGGTCCCAGGCGTCACCGAGGCCCGCGCCGGCACCTATGTCTTCTACGACCTGATGCACCTGGGCTCGGGCACCGCGACCGAGGACCAGCTGGCCCTCTCGGCGCTGTGCACCGTCGTCAGCCGGCGCACCCCTGACCGGCTGACCATCGACGGCGGCTCCAAGACGTTCAGCGGCGACCGCGGCGTCGTCGGCGGCACCAAGATGAACGCTCCCGACGTCGCCAGGGCGGTCGACCGCCGCGTCTATGTCGACACGCTCACCGAGGAGCACGGCATGGCCCGGGCCGACGAGCCGGTCGAGCTTGGCGAGAAGATCCGCTTCTACCCGTTCCACGCGTGCACGTGCGCGAACCTCACCAACGAGATCGTCGGTATCCGTGGCGGGCGCGTCGAGACGGTCTGGACCGTCGCCGCCCGCGGGCTGCGAACCTGACGAGCGCGACGTGGACCCTCCGGATCTCGCGGCGGCCTCGCACCGCTTCGTGCTGCATTCGCTGCAGCGCGACCGCTGTGTGATCTTCGTGCGTGGCGACAACGCGCGCCTCTGGGACGCCGACGGGCGTGAGTACCTTGACACCATGTCGGGCTCCGCCGGGCCGGCGATGGTCGGCCACGCGAACCCGCGCGTCGCGGCCGCGGTGGCCGAGCAGATGGCAAGGCTGCCGACGACGAACATCCTGCACCAGAGCGATGCCGTGATCGTCTACTGCGCGCGCCTGGCGGGGGTGACGCCACCGGGGCTGACCAAGACCGCCCTGCTCGCCGGCGGCGGCGACGCGGTCGAGGCGGCCGTGAAGCTGGCGATGCGCGTGACCGGCCGCACCGAGATCCTGTCGTTGCACGGCGCCTACCACGGGATGTCGCTGGCCACGATGAGCCTGGCCGGGATCGCGCCCGACCGCGCCTGGTTCCCCGGCGCGGTCCGCTGGCCGACGTTCCGGCAGGTCCCCAACGCCGACACCTACCGCAACCCCCTCGGCGACGGGCCGGATGCGTGGCAGGCGTCGGTCCGCGCGCTCGAGAACGCGCTGGACGGCGGCTACCGGCAGGTCGCCGCGCTCGTCATGGAGGTCGTCCAGGGCCCCGGCGGGCACGTCGTCTTCCCGGCCGGGTACTACCGCGAGGTCCAGCGCGCCTGCCGCGAGCGCGGTGTGCTGCTGATCGTCGACGAGATCCAGACGGGCATGGCCCGCTGCGGCGCGATGTGGGCATGCGAGCTGTTCGACGTCCGGCCGGACCTGCTCGTCGCCGGCAAGGGGATCGGCGGCGGTGTCCCGGTGGGTGCGCTCGTCGCCGGTGACGGGCTGGTCACCGAGGAGATCGAGGCCGAGCCCTGGAACATCCTCACGTTCATGAACCAGCCGCTCGCGGCCGCCGCGGGCATGGCCGTCCTGGACGTCGTCGAGGACGAGCGGCTCGTCGAGCGCGCCCGCGACCTCGGCGCCCGCGCGACCGCGCGCTTCCGGGAGCTCGCCGGGCGCTTCGAGGTCGTCGGCGACGTGCGCGGTCCCGGGCTGTTCGTCGGGATCGACTACGTGCTCGACCGCGACCGCAAGACCGCGGCGACCGCAGCCTGCGCCGAGGCGTGGGGCTGGGCGGTCGACCACGGCCTGCTCTGCCAGTTCGGCGGCATCGACGGCAACGTCCTGAAGTTCAAGCCGCCGCTCACCACCCCGGACGACGACTTCGAGCGGATGCTCGACCTGGTGGCCGACGTGACCGCGTTCATCCAGCAGACCGTGCACGGCCGCGCCACCGTCGGTGCGTAGCGGCCAGAGAGGACCCACATGGCCAAGCGCGTGATCCGCAGCGACCAGGCCGCCCCGCCGCTCGGCGCCTACTCCCAGGGGTGGCAGGCCGGCGGCTTCGTCTTCGTGACCGGCACCGGGCCGATCGGCCCGGACGGCAAGGTCAAGGGTGGCACGATCGAGGAGCAGACCAACGTCACGATCGACAACATCGAGGCGGTCCTGGCCGCCGCGGGCGCCACCCTCGCCGACGTCGTCAAGGTCAGCGTGCACCTCAGCGACACCGCGACGTTCCCCCGCTACAACGAGGTCTACCAGCGACGCTTCCAGGAGCCGTACCCGGCCAGGACCACCGTCGGCAGCGACCTGCGCCAGGTGCCGGGGATGCTGATCGAGATCGAGTGCATCGCCTACGTGGGCGAGTGATGGGCGCCTGACATGCCCGCCGCGCCCTCGATCGCCCTCACGGACACCCCTGGAGGCAGCGGATGAGCAGATTCGAGGGCAGGACCGCGCTGGTCACCGGCGCCGCGCAGGGGATCGGGCGCGGCGTGGCGGAGCGCCTGGCGTCCGAGGGCGCCAGCCTGGTCCTGCTCGACATCGAGCCGGAGGCGCTCGAGCGGACCGTCCGCGAGCTGCGCGCGAAGGACCGGCCGGTCGAGGCCGTCAGCGGCGACGTCGCCGAGCGAGCCGACGTCCGGCGCGCGGTCGAGCTGGCCGTCGAGCGCTTCGGCGGCCTGGACGTCCTGGCGGGCATCGCCGGCATCACCGAGTTCTCGTCGGTGCTCGAGCTGGGCGACGAGTCCTGGCGGCGCATCCTCGACGTCAACCTCACCGGGATGTTCATCGCCACCCAGGAGGCCGGCCGGGTCATGGCGGCGCGCGGCGGCGGCGCGATCGTGCTGATGGCGTCGACGAACGCGTTCTACCCGGAGGCGCACACCGCGCCGTACTCGACCTCCAAGGCGGGGCTGGTCGGGTTCGTGCGCGCGGCCAGCCTCGACCTCGGCCAGCACGGCATCCGCATCAACGCGGTCAACCCCGGGATCATCAACACGCGCCTGTCGAAGGTGCTGATCGACGACCCGATCGGCGGCCCGGAATACCTGCGGCGCATCCCCCTGCGCCGCTGGGGGGAGCCGGCCGACATCGCGGCGGTGGTGGCGTTCCTCGCCTCCGACGACGCCGGCTACATGACCGGCGAGGACGTCACGGCCGACGCGGGCGCGACCGTCGGGGTGGTGCTCGAGGTGGAGGACATCGGCCTCGGGGAGCACGGGTCGGGCCGGGCGGACCGCGATGGCTGAGGTGGCGGGCCGGCTCGCCGGCAAGGTCGCCATCGTCACGGGAGGCGGCTCAGGCATCGGACGTGCCGCATCGCTGCGCTTCGCGGCCGAGGGCGCCGCCGTGCTCGTCGCGGACGTGACCGGCGCGGACGCCGAGACCGTCGCCGCGGAGGTCGCGGCGTCCGGTGGCCGGGCGCTCGCCATGGCGGTCGACGTGACCGACCTCGGGCAGGTCACCGCGATGGTGGACCGGGCCGTCTCCGCGTTCGGCGGCGTCGACGTGCTCCTGTGCGCCGCCGGGGTGCTCGCGTTCGGCGACGTCGTCGAGACCGACCCGGACGTCTGGGACCGCGTGCTCGCGGTCAACCTGACCGGGGCGTACCTGTGCGCCAGGACGGTCATCCCGTTGATGGTGGCGCTCGGCGGCGGCTCGATCGTGACCATCTCGTCGTCGACCGGCGCGCACGACGCCGCGCCCGGCACCGCCGCCTACATCGCGTCCAAGGGCGGCGTGGCCATGCTCACCAAGGCGATGGCCGTCGACCATGCGGCGGCCGGCGTCCGGGTCAACGCGATCGCGCCCGGCCCGACCGCGACCCCGATGCTCCAGGCGGTCATGAGCCCGGACGAGCTGCGCGCCTTCGGGCAGGCACTGCCGATCGGCCGCCTGGCCGAGCCGGCGGAGCTGGCCGCCGCCGCCCTGTTCCTTGCCTCCGACGACGCCTCGTACGTCACCGGTGCGGTGTTCGCCGTCGACGGAGGCCAGACCGCGAAGGTCGGCATGACCCTTGCCGACCTCGGCACGATCGATCGGCGGGACCGCCGATCGGAAGGAGGAATCCCGTGACCGCACAAGCCCCCGACAGCCGGATCGGGACCGAGCTCCAGCGCGACGCCGTCGGCCTGCCCGGCGTCGTCATGCAGGGCGTGGCCACGATCGCGCCGGCGTTCGCGATCCTGGCGTCGTTCGTGTTCACGGTGAGCCTGGCCGGCGTCACCGCCCCGCTCGCCTACCTCATCGCCGGGATCGGCATGCTGCTGGTGGCCGTGTCCGTCAGCCAGCTCGCCAAGGCGTTCCCCTCCGCCGGTGGCTGGTACACCTGGATCGCGCGCTCGCTGCACCCGCGGGCGGGCTTCCTGGCCGGCTGGATCTTCTCGATCTGGCTCCCGCCCGTCGGGGTGCTCACGTTCTCGTTCTTCTCCAAGACCGTGCTCGAGCCGGCGCTCAAGTCCGAGTACGGCATCACCGTGCCCTGGTGGATCGTCACCATCGTCGGGCTGGCCCTGGTGGCGTGGGCGACGTACACGGGCATCGCGATCTCCGAGAAGCTGCTGATCATCACCGGCGGCATCGAGATCGTGATCATGGTCGCGCTGGCGATCACCGGCTTCATCGACCCCGGCCCCGGCGGCTTCAGCTTCGCGCCGCTCAACCTGGCCAACGCGCCGGCCGGGAGCGGCCTGTTCACCGCGATCGTGTTCTCGATCTTCGCCTTCAGCGGCTGGGAAGCGGTCGCGCCGCTCGCCGAGGAGAGCAAGAACCCGCGCCGCAACGTGCCCATCGGGCTGATCGCCTCGGTGGTCATCCTCACCGTGTACTTCGTGATCGCGGTGTGGGGCTACCTGGTCGGGATCGGCGTCGACAACGTCGCCGGCATCCCCGACGCCGAGGCCTTCCCGGTCTTCACCCTCGCCACCAACCTGTGGGGCGGCGCCTGGGTGCTGGTCCTGTTCGCGCTGCTCAACTCGGTCTTCGCGGTGTCCATCGCCTGCTTCAACGGTGGCACCAGGACCTGGTACGCGATGGGCCGCTCCGGCACCCTGCCGAAGTGGTTCTCCAGGGTCGACAGCAGGCGCAAGACGCCCGACAACGCCATCCACTTCGAGGTCGGCGTGCAGGTGCTGTTCTTCATCCTGATCCTGATCTGGGGTCCGGAGAACGTCTTCTTCACCTGGGCCCTGACCATCACCCTCGGCCTCATCCTCATGTACATCCTGGCCAACATCGGCGTGGTCCGGCACTACACGGGTGAGGCCAGGGCCGAGCTGAACCCGCTGCTGCACATCGTCCTGCCCGTGATCTCGGCCATCGCCGTCGCCTACGTCGCCTACCGCTCCCTGCAGGACCTCACCTCGCCGGTCTCCTACGCGCCCTGGTTGTTCCTCGCCTGGATCGCGATCGGCTGCGGGATCCTGTTGTACCTGCGTGTGTCGGGCAAGGAGGAGTTCCTGGAGAAGGCGCAGATGGCCATGGAGGAGTCCGACGAGATCGGCCCGCACGAGACCGGCACGCCCGGCCCGACCGACCTGGGCGACGCCGTGCGCCCACCCGAGTCGCTCTAGCCAGCCACCACCCCGGAGGAGCCCCGGGCCGCGCGGCGCGGCCGCCCCACGGCCCGGGCCTCCCCGCCCGATCGAGCCAGGAGGTTGCGCATGGCAACGGCCACGGGCGCCAAGCCGGTCTCGGCGCGCGAGTTCGCCGACATCTATGAAGCCTGCAAGAACTGGGGGCGCTGGGGACCGGACGACGAGCGTGGCGCCCTCAACTACATCAGTCCGGCGCACGTGCGGGCGGCGAGTGCGCTGGTCCGCGCCGGCCGCACCGTCACCTGCGGCTGGCCGCTGGACACCAAGGCCGGCCCGGACAACCCCAAGCCGGTCGTGCACCACATGACCATGCTCCAGGACGCCGACATCGGCGACGGCGGGGGCCGGCTCCGCTTCACCTGCGACTTCATCGGCATCGAGTTCCACGGCGACGCGCACTCGCACATGGACGCCCTCTGCCATGTCGTCTACGACGGCAAGCTGTACAACGGCCTGGCCGTCGAGGCGGCGGTGGGCTCGGTCGGGGCGACCCGCCAGACCATCGACATGGCCAAGGACGGGCTGGTGAGCCGGGGTGTGCTCATCGACATCCCGCGGCTGCGCGGGAGCGGCTGGGTCGAGCCGGGCGAGGCGGTCATGCGCGAGGAGATCGAGGCGGCCGAGCAGGCCCTGGGCGTCCGCATGGGGGCGGGCGACATCGTCCTGTTCCGCACCGGCCACGCCCGCAAGCGCCTCGACGAGGGCCCCTGGGACGCCGCCAACGCCAAGGCCGGCATCCATGCCACCGCGATGCCGCTGTTCCACGAGCGCGAGGTGGCCGCGATCGGCTTCGACGGCGACGGCGAGGCGGTCCCGTCCAACTGCGAGGGCGTCATGTACCCGATCCATGCGATCGGGGTGAACGCGATGGGGCTGTACTTCCTCGACAGCCTGTACCTGGAGGACCTGGCGGCGGCGTGCGAGGACGCGGGGCGTTGGGAGTTCCTGGCCGTGATCGCCCCGCTGCGGCTGGCCGGCGGCACCGGCTCACCGGTCAACCCGATCGCGGTGCTGTAGGAGGCGGGCATGGCGCTGCGCGTGGCGATCCTCGGCCGGTCTCCGGCGGCGGGCTGACATCGATGTCCGAGCCGGGCGCCGAGCTGTCCACCGAGGTCGTCCACGACCGGCTGCGCGCCGACATCCTGCGCGGCGAGCTCGACCCGCGTGAGCCCATCTCCCAGGTCCAGCTGGCCAAGCGGCTCGGGGTGAGCCGCACCCCGCTGCGCGAGGCGCTGCGCATGCTCCAGCGCGAGGGACTGATCGACTCCGAGCCGAACCGGCGGGTCCGTGTCGCGGCGCTGTCCGTGAGCGATCTGGAGCAGCTCTACGCGGCCAGGATCGTGATCGACTCGCTGCGGGTGCGGCTGGTCGTCCCGAGGCTGACGCCCGACGACGTCGCCGAGATGCGACAGCGCCTGCAGGCGATGGGCGCCGAGCGCGAGCTGGACGTCTGGGATGTCCACCACCGCATCTTCCACGACCTGCTCAAGCACCGTGTCGGCGAGCGGCTCGACCGGATCGCGCAGGATCTGTTCGACCACACCGAGCGCTACCGGCGCGTCTACCTCGCCGAGCCGCGGGCGTGGCTGGCGGCTGCGCGGGAGCACACCGCGATCTTCGAGGCCTGCCAGCGCGGCGACGCGGTCGCCGCCAGCCACCATGTCGCCCGCCACCTGGGCACGACCGCGCTCACGATCATCGCGATGGCCGAGCCGGAGCGCGACCCGGCCCCGGTCCGCGAGGCGCTGCGCATCGTCACCGGCGAGGGTTCCTAGACGGCGAGCAGGGTCGGCACCAGCCGCTCGTGGGTTTCCAGGCGCTCCGCGTAGCGCGCGCCGCGCGCCGGGTCCGGCTCGTGGCGCCGGGTCGTTGGGAGGCGCGCCCTCACCGCATCCTCCATGGACGCGAACACCCCGGCGCCCATCCCCGCGAGCATGGCGGCGCCCAGGGCGCCCGCCTCCGCGTCCGCGGTGACCTCCACGGGCACCCCGGTGAGGTCGGCCTTGAGCTGCATCCACCAGCGGGAGCGGGCGCCGCCGCCGCTGGTCCGCCAGGCGCGCACGGTCGCGCCGGCGCGCTCGAGCGCGCGGCGGGTGATCTCGAGGTCGCAGGCGATACCCTCGAGCACCGCCTTGACCACGTCGAGCTGCGTGGTCGCCAAGGTGAGGCCGACCAGCGCGCCCCGCGCCTGCGGCGCCGCCCACGGCGCGCTCGCCCCGGCGAGGTGGGGGATCGCCACGACCGGGGACGGGTCGGGCCCCGCGTCGGCGAGCCGCCGGTCGAGGGCGCGCAGCGGCACGCGCGTGAGGCGCCGCGCCCAGTCGACCGCGGCGGTTCCGTTCGGGCTGCGCGCGAACACGCCGGTGCCCGGCAGGCTCGGGTGCGGGCCGACGGCCATGCCCGCCTCGGCGATGACCGCCGGGCGCAACCGTGCGGCCGGGGCGACGAGCGACTCCCAGGTGCCGCACGCGAGCAGGGGCACGCCAGGGGCGACCGCGCCGGACCCCACGGCGGCGCACGAGGTGTCGAAGCTGCCGACGACGACGTGACAGCCCTCGGGCAGGCCGAGCTCGGCGGCGGCCGTGCGGCCGACCGGGCCGAGCGACGTCGCCCACGGCCGCACCTCGGGCATGAGCGCGCGGTCCAGGTCCAGCGCCGCCAGCCTCGCCTCCGACCAGTCGTGCGCGTCCAGGTCGTAGAGCATGAAGCCGGCGGCGAGGGCGCGGTCGGTCACGGCCTCGCCGACAAGCCGGAGGGTGACCCACTCATGCCAGTTGAGGAAGCGGCGCGCCTGGGCCCAGACGTCGGGCCGCTGCTGGCGCCACCACAGCAGCCGGTTGGTCGGGTCCATGAGGTCGGGGACGTGCCCGCAGGCGCGGATCCAGCGCTCCGGGGTGTCGTCGACGATCGTCGCCGCGTCCGGTTCGGCGGTGCGCGCGTCGCCGGTGCGCAGGCACGGGCCGAGCGGCCGCCCGTCGGCGGTCGCCGGGAACACCTCGCGGCCGGACGCGGACACGGCGACCGCCACCGGCGGGTCGTGGCGGACGGCGTCGTGGGTGGCCAGCCCCCGGAGCGAGGCGACCGTCGCGGCCCAGACCTCGTCCGGGTCGGCCTCCCACGCGCCCGGCGACGGATAGTGGTCCTCGACCGGCTCGCGGACCAGGGCGATCGGCGCGCCGGTCTCGTCGTAGGCTCCGGCCTTGACCGCGCTGGAGCCGATGTCGATCCCGACAAGGCTCACTGGGAGTGCCTCCCTGCAGTGACCGGCAGCTCGTCGACGACCTCCTCGCCGCGCGCGAGCCACACCTGGGGGTGGAGGTTGAACGTCAGGCGGACGTGCCCCGGGCGGAGGGCGAGGCGGGCGCCGACCGGCGGCGGCGTGCCGGTGGGCCAGGCGACGATCGTGTGCTCCTCGTTCACGTCGGAGACCTCGCCGCCGTCGTCGAGCAGCCGCGGGAACCCGTAGTCGCACGCGAGCGACTTGCGGCCGGCGTCCAGGACGACCTGCGCGGGTGAGCGGCTGATCACCGTCGCCAGGACGCTGACCGCGTGGAGGAAGGGGAGCTCGAGGTCCTGGAGTCCCGCCTCCATGAGCGCGTACGTCCCCGCCTGGATCTCGGTGATGGTGGGGTCGACCGCCGCCTCGCGGATGGTCGACGTGCCGGCGGAGGAGACCGTGCCGACCTCGAACCCGGCCCGCTCGACCGCCGCCCGGGTCTCGGCGAGGAGGTCGTAGTAGCGGCCCAGCTCCGCGGTCCGCTCGGCGCCGAGCGTGGTCACGCGCCCCTCGTAGCCCATGATCCCTGCCAGCCGCAGCCCGGGGGTGCCCGCGACGACCCCGGCGAGGGTGGCGGCGTCGGCGGGTGTGGGCACGCCGCAGCGGCCGAGGCCGATGTCGATGTCCACGAGGACGTCGACGACGCTGCCGGCCCGGCGTGCCGCGGCCCCGAGCGCCTCGGCGACGGCCGCGTCGTCGACGGCGACGGTCACGTTCGCCCGCGCGGCCAGGGCGGCGAGGCGGGCGAGCTTGTCGGGGGCGACGACCTCGTTGGCGATGAAGACCTCGGCGATGCCGGCGTCGGCCATGACCTCGGCCTCGCCGAGGGTCGCGCAGGTGACGCCGTCGGCGACGCCGCCGAGCTGTCGAAGGGCGAGCCCGGGGGTGCGGTGGGTCTTGACGTGCGGGCGCAGCCGCGTGCCGGTCCCGGCGAGCAGCTTCTCGGCGGTGGCGACGTTGGCCTCGAACGCGTCGAGGTCGACGATGAGGGCGGGGGAGGGAAGCTGCCCAACGTCGGCGCCCATCAGACTGCTCATCGCGTCCTCTCCTTATTCGAGCCGCGAGCTGTCGCCGGGCCGGAGCGACACCTCGGCCATGTGGAGGCCATCGTCGAAGGTGCGGGAGCGGTGCCGCTCCCACAGCAGCACCTCGTGGCCGGGCACGATCCGCCCGCTGTCGCCACCGACGGTCTGCATCATCTGGTGCATCGCGAAGATGCACTTGTGCTGGCTCCCGGTCGCGAACCCGATCGGGACGTAGCGACCGTCGCCGTCCACGCCCTCGACATTCGCGTACGTGTAGACGGCGTCACCCGGCAGCACCCAGGTGCCGTCGTGCTCGTTGCCGACCACGACGTGCTGGTGGCCGTAGGTGTGG
>Ga0307302_10000675_pt1 | contig 15018 bp, 11 predicted proteins | sample ER_DNA_183_FD_194490 | JGI IMG/M metagenome (GOLD analysis project Ga0307302, IMG submission 194490) | Bulk soil microbial communities from the East River watershed near Crested Butte, Colorado, United States - ER_DNA_183 | ecosystem: Environmental > Terrestrial > Soil > Floodplain | place...
GCCGGCGGCGCGGTCATCGGCCACCGCGTCGGCGACCGGCGCCGCGTGCAGCCGGAAGCGATCGTCCGACGGCACGATGCGAAGCGTCTCGGGCGGGAAGCCGAGCACGTCGAGCGCACGCGAGATCGAGAAGTGGGCCTGGTCGCTGGCGTACACCCGCGCGCCCTCGAGCGCGCCGGCGCGCGGCGGGTCGTCCAAACCGAGCAGCCGGGCGAGGTGGATGTCCCTCGCGACGGTGAGCGCCATGATGTTGGCCATCACGCCGCCCGACGTGAGCACCGCCCACGAGCCCTCGCCGAACCCGATCAGCGTCCGCAGCCACGCGGTGACCTCTTCCTCGACGAGCGCGCTCACGGGGCCGGCAACCCAGACGTCGACGCCCTGGTTCACCCATTGGGCGAGGACCTCGCCCGCGATCGACATCGCGAGCGGCGGCGGCGTGAAGTAGCTGTACGAGCCCGGGTGCTGCGTGTTGAACACGTACGGCGCGACGCGCTCGCGGAACTCGCCGAGCACCTCCTCGGCCTTCGCGGCGGTCTGGGGGGCGGGAGCCGGCTCTCCCGAGGGGCCGAAGAAGGCGTGGCGCATCTCGGGGTAGGGCATCGAGCGGAGCGGCCGCTCCATCGCGTCCTCGTAGAGGTACCGGAGTGCCTCGTCCCAGATCGCCGTGCCGAGGCGTTCGAGCGCGGGCCGGGAGATGGCCTCGTCGCGCAGGTCGACGAGCTCGGGTTCGGGATGGTCGGCGAAGGCGTCCGGCACGGCGGCGAGGCTAGCAGCCCCGGCGTTCGGACCCACGCGACCCGCTACGCCTGCAGGGCCGTCAGGACCGCGACCCCCGCGGCGATCACCACCACCCCCACGACCTGGACGCGGGCGAGCCGTTCACGGAACAGGACGAAGGCGGCGATGGTCGCGATCGCAGCGAACTGCGATCCGAGGACGGCCGCGACCGCGATCCCGTGTCGCGCGCCGATCGTGAAGGCGACGAGACCGGCGACCTCGAGCAGGCCCGAGGCGAGCACCAGCGGTGCGGCTTCTCGCGTCATGCGCAGTCGCCCCGTGACCGCGAGCGGGACCGTGACGAGGAGCACGGCGATGGTCCTGGACGGGAAGATGATCCAGGCGATCGGGATGTCCTCGGACAGCCGGCCCATCGCGAACAGACCCAGTCCGAAGAACAGGGCCGCACCGATCGCCAGCGCGATCGCCAGGCCCTCTCGCCGATCGGAGCCGACCTCGCTCGTTCGGGACATGCTCGACAGGACGACCCCCACGACGATCGCCCCGAGCGCGACGCCGGCGCCGGTGGCGACGTGCTCGCCGGCCGCCACCGCGATGACGGCCGCCGCGGCCCCCTGCGCCGACGTGATCGGCGCGACCACCCCGACCTTCCCGAACCGCAGCGAGCTGTAGGCCAGCAGGAGGCCGGTCGTGTTGCCGATCGCCGTCACGACGATGAGCACCACCTGCTCCCGGCCCAGGTCGTCGGGCACCCCCTGCGCGAGCGCGAACGGCGCCGAGATCACCGATCCGATCACCAGGACCCACCCGAGGACCGCGACGGGAGGAATCATCCGCGTCGACCGGCTGATGCACAGGGCCGAGGTCGCCCACATCGCGGCCGCGACCAGGCCGCCGAGGATCGCGATCACGTTGCAGAGGTGCCTTCGATCGGCGCGCCGTCATGCTCGCCGCGGGCCGGACACGTGATCACGGCGAGAGGTTACGCGGGCACCCGTCGCCGGGCGTGGTGCCGGGCCACCCGGGTGCGGTTCCCGCAGGCGTTCGAGCACCACACGCGGTCCGAACGCGTCGCCTCGAAGTAGCTCCCGCACGCGCCGCAACGCCGCGGACGGGACCGATCCGGGTCGCCCAGCAGCTCGATCGCCGACCACGCGATGCGGGCGAGGAGCAGGGGGGTCGCTCCGGCCGATACCGGGGTGTCGGCCGCTCCATCAGGTGCAAGACGCAGCGCACGTGGGACCCGGGCGCTTGCCTCGTTGACGCGCTCGAGGGCGCCGGCGGGGAAGGGACCGCCGCCGATCGAGGCGTCGAGCAACTCGCGGATCGAGGCCCGCAGGGTCACGAACTCCGCCAGCCGGAGCGCGACCCCGGCGCGCTCCTCGGGTTCGAGCGCGCCCTCCGCCTCGAGCCAGGCCCCGAGATCGCCGGCCGAGCCCAGCCGGGCGTTCGCGAGCGACAGCGCGGCAGCCGAACTCATGGTGTGAGTCTGACTTCTCCATTACTTGGATACAAGCGTGGAAATGCCTTTTATATCGGTAATTCATTAGGTGAACGAGGGTTCGGGAGCTCCGCTACCTGATCAGACGCGAGAGACGCCGGTCGGCCAGGACCTTGCCGCCGGTCTGGCACGTCGGGCAGTACGTGACCTCGTGCGACTCGTAGGAGACCCGTCGGAGGTCGTCCCCGCACACGGGACAGGGCTCGCCGTAGCGGCCGTGGACCGTGAAGTGATCGCCGATCTTGGTCTGCAGACCGCCCGAGCGGCCTCGCTCGGCCGTGAGCGCCTCGTCGAGCACGCTCGCGACCGCGGCGAGCAGCTCCTTCCGCTGCCCCGGCTCGAGCGACGCGAGGGACGCGTACGGCGAGAGCTTCGCGCGGTGCAAGATGTCGTCCGAGTACCCACGGCCGATCCCGGCCACCGTCCGCTGGTCGCGCAGGATCGTGTGCACGCGCCGGCCGTCCTCCCCTTCCAGGACCAGCCGCCCGAACTCGGGCGAGTCGGGCTCGGGCCCGAGCTTGGCGAGCGGGCCCTCGTCGCCCTGGGCCAGCACCCACCAGCCGGCCTTGCGCTCGCGCCCGAACTCCTTCACCAGCACCGACGGACGGTCCTCGAACCGGAACCGCACCACGGAGCCCCGTGGCTTCGTCGACTTCGGCGGGTCCTCGACGTCGACGCGCCCGCCCTGCGACAGGTGCACGAGGACGCGGGGCCCGCCGAACTCCCAGACCAGGAACTTCCCGCGGCGACCCACCCGTTCGAGGGTGCGGCCGGCCAGCTCGGACGCGCGGGGGGTCACGGTCTTGAGGGAGGAGAACTGCAGCAGGTCGGCTGCCGCGAACGCGGACCCGCCGACCGCCTCCGTCAGCCGCTCCGCAAGCGCCTGCACCTCGGGGAGCTCGGGCACCGCTCAGACCCCGTGTGCCGGGGACCGACGGACCGGGTTCATCGCCCCGTCACGTCGGCAACGGCGCGGCGGACGATCTGCGCACACTCCTCGACGCGATCTCGGTGCGTCCGATGCGACAGGATGCACGCCCGGATCGTGAACCGGTCCTCGACGACCGTGCTCGAGAGCACGACGCGCTTGGAGCCGTTGATCAGGTCGAGCAGTCGGCGGTCTGCCTCCTCCGAGCCGTCACGGAGCCGGAAGGGCACGACGGTGAGCTCGGGCTCCCACGGCAGCTCGAGCTCGGGGATCGTCGAGAGCTCCTCGTACAGATACCGGGCCAGGTCGAGCTTCTCGTCGAGCGCCTCGCGGAACGCGTCCACCCCGTGCAGCACGAGCGGGAACCACACGCGCAGGCCGCGGAAGTCGCGCGACAGCTCCGGCGAGTACTCGGTGAAGTTCGGCAGCTCGTCCTCGGGCGGGAAGTCCTGCAGGTACGCCGCGCCGACGAAGTGCGCCTCGCGCAGGCGTGCGCCGTCGCGCACGACGAGCGAGCCCGTCCCGTACGGCAGGAACATCCCCTTGTGCGGGTCCAGCGTGATCGAGTCCGCCCGTTCGATCCCGGCGAAGGCCGTCAGCCCGCGGTCGGTGAGCTGGAAGAAGCCGCCGTACGCCGCGTCGACGTGGAGCCACAGGTCGTGCTCGGCCGCGACGTCGGCGATCGCCCCGATCGGGTCGATCGCACCCGTGTTGGTCGTCCCGGCCGACGCGATCACGAAGAACGGCGTCCGGCCGGCCGCGCGATCGGCCGCGAGCATCTCGAGCAGCGCGTCGACGTCCATCCGGAGCTCGGGCGTGCACGCGACCGATCGGACGTTCGCGCTCGGGAACCCGGCGATCGCGGCCGCCTTCGCGTTCGAGGCGTGGACCTGTTCGGAGACGTAGATGGTGCCGGAGAGGAAGTCCTCGGGGAGCTTGGCCTTGCGGGCCGCGACCAGCGCCGACAGGTTCGCCATCGAGCCGCCGGAGGTGAGGATGCCCCGCGCGTCGTGGCCGTACCTGAACAGGTCGCAGAGCCAGCGCACGACGTTGTGCTCGATCTGCGCCCCCACCGGCGCCTGCCCCCACATGTTCACGAACCGGTTGATCCCGGTCGCGAGGAAGTCGCCGAGCGCCGAGGCGTACAGCCCGCCTCCCGGGATGAACGGGAGGAAGCCCGGTCCGGTGGTGTTGTAGGAGTTGGCCGCGATCAGATCCACGGTGTCCATGAGCTGGTCGAAGCTCCCGGGTCCGTCCGGCGGGGCGCCGCGCACCGAGCGGGCGGCCTCGATCGCGCCCTCGACGTCGGAGGCGGCGGCCTCGTCCTGGGACTGCACGAACTCGACCAGGTACCCAAGCGCGGCCTCGCCCATCGCGCGCATCTGCTCGGGGCCGGGTTCGAGGGGATACGGCATCACGCCCATGCTACGGAACGGGGGCGCGGACAGCCGTTCGGGCTACGCGGTGCGGGTGACCGCCTCGAGCAGCCGCCGGGAGGCTTCGGTCACCTCGTCGACGGCCCCGTTGAACGCGTCCTCGTTCCGTTTCGAGGGCGCCCGGTAGCCGCTGACCTTGCGGACGAACTGCAGGGCCGCCTCCCGGATCTCGGTCTCGGTGGCAGGGACGTCGCCCTCGCGGAGCCGCTTGATGCTTCTGCACATGCCGTCGATGGTACCGGCGATGGCGCGAACCACCCGGACGGCGTAGCCTTCCGCCCGGAATGAGCACGAGCCTCGAAACCGGCGGGGTCGTAGGCGGTTACCGGATCGAATCGCTCCTCGGGCGCGGCGGGATGGCTGCCGTCTACCTCGCCGAGGACAGCCGTCTCAAGCGCAAAGTCGCGCTCAAGATCCTGTCGCCGGAGCTCGCGGCGGACGATGCGTTCCGTCGGAGGTTCGTGGACGAGTCCGAGCAACTGGCGGCCGTCGACCACCCGAACATCATCCCGGTCTACGAGGCAGGGCAGGACGAGGGGCATCTGTTCATCGCGATGCGCTACGTCGACTCCACCGACCTCAAGGAGCTCATCGCGTCCGAGGGTCCCCTGTTGCCCGAACGAGCGATCTCGATCGTCGCACAGGTCGCCGGGGCCCTCGATGCAGCCCACGCGAAGGGTCTCGTGCACCGCGACGTGAAGCCGGCGAACGTGCTGGTCGCCGTCGGATCCGGTGGCGACGGCAGCGACCACGCGTACCTGTCGGACTTCGGTCTGACCAAGCGGACGCAGGAGACCAGCGGGCTGACGAAGACCGGTTTCCTCATGGGCACGATCGACTACGTGGCGCCGGAGCAGATCAGCGGCTCGGGCGTCGACGGGCGGACCGACCAATACGCGCTCGCATGCGTCCTGTTCCAGTGCCTCACGGGGCGCACGCCGTACCCGCGCGACGACGACGCGGCCGTCCTGTACTCGCACCTGTCCGAACCGCCGCCCTCGGTGACCGGGACCGATCCAGGGTTGCCGCCCACCATCGACGCCGTCCTCGCGAGGGGGATGGCGAAGGAGAGGGACGATCGGTACGCGAGCTGCCTCGAGTTCGCCCGCGCCGCGCGGAACGCTCTCCTGTCGCCGTCAGGCGAGGCGACGGTCGAACCCTCCGCGGCCGCGACGCCGGATGTGCCGTCCGCGCCCTCGCGCCCCGTGATCGCGGCGCCGGCCCTGGTCGAGGAGCCGCCCCCGAAGCGCCACGGCCGCAGGGTCGCGCTCGTCGTCGGAGCGATGGTCCTCGCGCTCGCGGCGGTGGCGAGCGTGCTGGCGCTGCTGAGCGGCGGCGGCGGGGGCCGGACGACGCTCGTCGCGCTCGACGCGAACGACGGGTCGACGGTCTCGACCTTGCACGACGAGGCGTTCAGCGAGCACCTGTGGGGCATCCTGTCGATCGAAGACGGCGACCTGTGGCAGGCGACCGAGGATTCGCTCGTCCGCCGTGACGAGAAGACCGGTGAGATCCTCGACACGTTCCCGATCGAGGGCACCTGGGAGTCGATGACGGGCGGGTTCGGGTACGTCTGGATCGCCCACCCGTTCGCACCCGGCGAGACGGAGATCGAGCGCATGAGCCCGCTGTCGGGCAACTCGAAGACGATCAAGGTCGACGGTGACCCGGCCGACCTGCGCGCGGGCAACGGCTCGATCTGGTTCCTCGCGGAGGACGGGACCCTGAGCAAGATCGATCCCGTGAGCATGAACGTCGTGGACACGTACGACACCGGCGCCGTGACGCCGGGCACGGCCGTGCCGCTCGCCGGGTTCATCTGGATCTGCGAATGCGAGGTCGGCCGCGTCGCGCAGTTCGACCCGCGCACGGGCGAGATCGTCAAGGAGCTCGATCTCCCGGAGCACGGATTCGTGATCGGCGTCGATACGACGGATCCGCAGAACGAGCGTGTGTGGCTCCTGGACCCGGAGGCGAACACGCTCACGCCGATCGACCCCGTGACGGGCGAGGTCGGTCGGGCGGTCGGCGTCGGTGGCGCGGCGATCACGGACGCCAAGGTCGTCGGCGACTCGCTATGGGTGGCCTCGCAGACCGAGGTCACCCGGATCGACCTGCCGTCGCTGGACCAGCACGTGTTTCCGGTGCCCGACGGGGTCTCCGCGGGCAGCGTCGCCCCCACGCCCGACGGGTCGATCGTGTGGGTGGCCAACTGCGGCTGTCCGATCGAGCAGTAGCCCGCCTCGAAGGTCCTTGCCTGGGTCCTCCGCCGACCCTATCCTGCTCGAACGCATGTTCGACGCGATGGAACGCCTCAACCCGGAGCAGCGAGCGGCCGTCGAGCACCTGGGCGGTCCGCTGCTGGTGGTCGCGGGGGCCGGCTCGGGCAAGACGTGGACGCTCGCCTGCCGGGTCGCGAACCTGGTCGATCGCGGCATCCCGCCCGAGCGAGTCCTGCTGCTGACGTTCACGCGCCGAGCCGCCCGAGCGATGCTCTCTCGCGCCGAGCAGCTGACCGGCGACCGTGCGCTCGGCCGGGTCTGGGGCGGCACGTTCCACGCGACCGCCAACCGGCTGCTGCGGTTGCACGGCGGGGCGCTCGGCCTGTCCCCCGGGTTCACGGTCCTGGATCGAACGGATACCGCAGACCTGATGGACCTGATCCGGGGCGAGCTGGGGTTCGGCCAGGGCGAGCGGCGGTTCCCGCGCAAGGACACGCTCGCCGACGTCTACTCGCGCACGGTGAACAGCCGCACCAAGCTCGCCGAGGTGCTCGAGCGCGAGTACCCGTGGTGCGCGGAGGAGGGCGAGCCCATCCGCACGATCTTCGAACGCTATACCGAGCGCAAGCGCGCGCAGAGCGCGCTCGACTACGACGACCTGCTCTTGTTCTGGGACGCGCTCTGCCGCCACCCGGCCGCCGGCCCCGCGATCTCGGAGCTGTTCGACCACATCCTGGTCGACGAGTACCAGGACACGAACCCGCTCCAGGCCGACATCCTGGCGTCGCTCCGCCCCGACGGTGACGGCCTGATGGTCGTGGGCGACGACGCCCAGGCGATCTACGCCTTCCGGAGCGCGACCGTCGCCAACATCCTCGAGTTCCCGTCGCGGTTCCCCGGGACGACGATCGTGAAGCTCGAACGCAACTACCGGTCGACGCGCCCGATCCTCGAGGCGACGAACGCGGTGATCGCGCTCAGCCCGCAGCGTCACGAGAAGACCCTGTGGACCGATCGCTCGGGTGGCCCCCTCCCCTCGCTGCTCACCTGCATCGACGAACGCGACCAGGCGGACGCCGTCTGCCGGTCGATCCTGGACCACCGCGAACGCGGCACCCCGCTGCACGAACAGGCGGTGCTGTTCCGCGCCGGCCACCACAGCGACGTGCTCGAAGTCGAGCTCACGCGGCGCAACATCCCCTTCGTGAAGTACGGCGGGCTCAAGTTCCTCGAGTCGGCGCACGTCAAGGACGCGCTCGCGGTGCTCCGCATCGCGGACAACCCTCGCGACGAGGTGTCGTGGTTCCGCGTGCTCCAGCTGCTCGACCACGTGGGCCCGGCGGGGGCACGCCGTGTGATGGCGGCGATCGGCGTCTCCGCGCCGGGCGACCCGATGACACGCTTCCTCGAACAGGCGATCGCGATGCCGGCGCCGGCGCGCTCGGAGCTCGACGGCCTGCGGGAGGCGTTCGGGGACCTCGCCGTCGAGGGCACCCCGCCCGCCGCGCAGGTCGAACGGGTACGGCGGTTCCTCGAGCCGCTCCTGCGACGGCGCTACGACCAGCCCGAGCCCCGCCTGCGCGATCTCGAGCAGCTCGAGCAGCTCGCGACCGGGTTCGAGAGCCGCGCGCGGTTCGTCACCGAGCTCACGCTCGACCCGCCCGTGTCGACCTCCGACCTCGCGGGACCGCCCCACCTGGACGAGGACTACGTGATCCTGTCGACGATCCATTCGGCCAAGGGGGGCGAGTGGGACGTCGTCCACGTGATCCACGCGGCGGACGGCATGATCCCCTCGGACATGTCGACCGGCGATCCCGAGCAGCTCGAGGAGGAGCGTCGACTCCTGTACGTGGCGCTCACGCGGGCGCGCGACGAGCTGCACGTGCTGTTCCCGCTGCGCTACCACCGCTCGAACCGGGGGTACGAGGACCGGCACTGGTACGCGCAACTGACGCGGTTCCTGCCCGAGGAGGTCCGGAGCCGGTTCTCGCTCGAGACGACCTACGTGGACGCAACCGACGAGCGTTCGGGGGCGCCGACGGCGGCGGGCGCGAACGGGGTCGACGCGCTGCTCGCCGGCCTGTGGTCGGACTGACCGCCCGCTAGCATCGTGCGATGGAGGTCCTCCGCCCCGATGACGCGCAAGCGTTCCTGCGTCTCGCCGGGCCGCTGCTCGAACGCGACGAGGCTCGCAACCAGCTCCCACTCGGCATCGCCGGGACGCTGATGGCGAGGCCGGACGCCTACGACGTCGTCCACTACTGGGTAGTTCGGGAGGGGAACGAGCCGGTGGCGGCGGCCGTTCGGACCGAGCCGTTCAACCTCGTGCTCGGCGATCCCTCGTCGGATGCCGCACTCGGCTCGCTGCTCGAAGCCGTCGTGACGGACGACCCCGAGGTCCCGGGCATCGTGGGCAACCTGCCGTTCGTCGAGCCGGCTGCGGAACGGCTCGCGGCTGCAAGCGGCCGGAGCGCCGAACGCATCCTGTCCCAGGGCGTGTACGGACTGACCGCCGTCCGGGATGTCGCGAGGGCGCCGGGCGAAGCCCGAGCAGCCACCACCGAGGACCGCGCTCAGATCCTCGCCTGGGTGCGCGCGTTCGCCGACGAGGCCATCCCCGATCCCGAGGAGGCCTTCGAGCGGATGGAACGCAACCTCCAGATCCGCTTCGGTGGGGAGGGCGGCGGCTTCTGGCTCTGGGAGGACCGTGGCGAGCCCGTGTCGCTCTCCGGCTTCAGCGGCCCCACGCCGAACGGGATCCGGATCGGGCCCGTCTACACGCCGCCCGAGCACCGCAAGCACGGCTACGCGACGACGCTCGTCGCCGATCTCAGCGCCTGGCTGCTCGAGCAGGGGCATCGCGCGTGCTTCCTCTACACGGATCTCGCGAACCCGACCTCGAACCGGATCTACGTCGAGATCGGTTACGAACGCGTCTGCGACGCGATGGAGTTCACGTTCCGAGCAGGGTGAGGTTAGCCGGAGGAGCGCTTCTTCAGGTCGCCGAGGATCTCGCGCGCGGCGTTCGCTCCCGGCGCGCCGGTCACGCCGCCTCCGGGGTGCGCGCCGGAACCACACAGGTACAGCCCGGGGAGCGCCAGCCGGTACCGCGCGTGTCCGAGCAGCGGCCGCCAGACGAAGAACTGATCGAGGCCCGGCTCGCCGTGATACACGTGACCGCCGCTCAGGCCGTAATCGCTCTCGAGGTCGACCGGGGTCGTCACCCGTCGTGCGGTCACCAGGTCCGAGAGGCCGGGCGCGTAGCGATCGAGCGCCTTGACCACGAGGTCGCCGAGACGGTCGCGTTCGGCCGCCCAGTCGGTCTCACGCAGCTCGTACGGCGTCCACTGCGCGACCACGCTCATCACGTGGGTCCCCTCGGGCGCGAGCGTCGGATCCGAGAGCGTCGGGATCGTCGCCTCCAGATAGGGCTCGTCCCCGATCCCTCCGTACTTCGAGGCGTCGAACGCCCGCTCGAGGTGATCGATCGACGGGGCGATCACGATCCGCCCTGCCAGGCGCTCGGGTTCGGCACCGTCGAACGAGGGCAGGCCGGAGAGCGCGAGGTCGACCTTGGAGACCGAGCCGGGGGTCCGGATGTTCGTCGCCCGCCAGCGCAGGTGCGGACCGATCTCGACCGGGTCCAGGAGCGTCGTGAGCGTCCTCTTCGGATCGATCGCCGTGACCACCGCGCGGGCCGAGATCTCGGACCCGTCGGCGAGGACCACGCCGCTCGCCCGGTGGCGCTCCACCGAGATCTGGACCACCTCGGCCCCGGTGCGGATCTCGGCCCCGAACCCGCGGGCGCCGTTCGCGAGCGCCTCGGCGAGCGCGCCGGGGCCGCCGTGGGCGATCGTCGACTGCCCCGGCGCCCCGCCGTCGTTGCCCGCCGAGTCGGCGAGCAGCACCGCCGTCGTCCCGGCCGACCATGGGCCCATCGCCGTGTACTGCACCGCCCGAGAAGCGATCGCCCCGCGGAGCGCATCGGTCTCGAACGCCTCGGCGACGTAATCGGCGATCGCCATCGGGAGCGCGCGCGTTGCCTCGCGGCCGGGTCGCTTGCCCAGTCGCCGGAACGCGTTCCCGAGTTTCAGGCCGTTCAGCGCGTCCGCGAGCGACGGGTCCTTCACGTCCGGCGGGGTGATCGCGTGCAGGTACGACAGGAACGACGCGAGCGACCGCACCTTCTTGTCGAACGCCGGGTACGCCTCGGCATCCACCGGCGAACGACCGCGCAGCTCGTCCGCCGTCCTTGCGGCGTCCGACCAGAGCGTCAGCGGTGGGCCCTCGGGTTGCGGCGCGAACACGCGCACCCCGGGCTCCACCGTGACCAGCCCCTGCTTGACGAGCCCGAGGTCGTGGATCACCGACCTCCGGAGGCGTCCCACCGTGTGGACGATGCCCGGCACCCGAACCCCCGGGGCGAGCTCGATCGTGTCGAGGACGCCGCCGGCGCGCTCGCGTCGCTCGAGGACCAGGACCGACCGGCCGGCCTTCGCGAGGTAGGCGGCGGTGGTGAGACCGTTGTGGCCCGCGCCCACGACGACCGCGTCGTACCGCTCGGCCATCAGGCGACCTTGCCCGCCGAACCCCCGGAGCGCCCGCCCAGAAGCTCGAGCGCGGCGATCCGCCCCGGCGCGCCCATGATCCCGCCGCCCGGATGCGTGGCCGAGCCGCACATCCACAGGTCCTTGATCGGCGTCCGGTAGCGGGCCCACCCCGGGACCGGGCGGTTGAAGAACAGCTGCTCGAGCGAGAGCTCGCCCTGGAAGATGTTGCCCTCGGTGAGCCCAGTGATCCGCTCGATGTCGAGCGGCGTGAGCACCTGCCGATGCAGGATCAGTTTGCGGATGCTCGGGAAGCGCTCCTCGAGCGTCGCGATCACGGTCTCGCCGAACGCGTCACGCTCGGCGTCGTCCCACGTGCGCCCGTCCGAGAGGTGGTACGGGGCGTACTGCACGAAGCACGACATCACGTGCTTGCCGGGCGGCGCCATCGAGGGGTCGACGAGCGTGGGGATGATGCAGTCGATGTACGGGCGTGTCGAGAATCTCCCGTACTTCGCGTCGTCGTACGCGCGCTCCATGTAGTCCACACCCGGCGAGAAGCTGATCGCGCCGCGGAGCCACTCCCCCTTTCCCGGCCGACACGCGAGCTCGGGCAGGGCGTCGAGCGCCAGGTTCACCTTCCCGCTCGAGCCGCGGAACTTGTACCGCTTGACCTCCTCCAGGAACGACGGCTCGAGGTTCGACGGCTCGACCAGGCGGAGGAACGTGACGTGGGAGTCCACGCTCGACAGGACGGCGCCGGCGGCGATCTCCTCGCCCGACTCCAGGACGACGCCCCTGGCCCGGCCGTTGCGGACATCGATCCGCGCCACCGGCGCCTCGGTGCGGATGAGGACGCCCGCCGCTCGGGCCGCCGACGCGATCGCCTCCGAGATCCCGCCGGTGCCGCCCCGCGGGATGCCCCAGGCGCGGAACGCGCCGTCGATCTCGCCCATGTAGTGGTGAAGCAGCACGTACGCGGTGCCGGGCGAGCGGACGCCCTGAAACGTCCCGATGATCCCCGACGCCGACATCGTCGCGATGAGCGGGTCGGTCTCGAACCATTGCCGCAGGAACTCCGTCGCGCTCATCGTCATCAGCTGGACGAATGTGGACTGGAGGCGCTCGGGGAGGTCTCGGAAGGTCTTGGCGAGGCCCACGACCGGCATCCAGTCGAAGGGGTTGAACGCGCCCGGATCCGGCGGGACGACCGACAGGATCGGCTTGATGAACCGCGCCATGTCGGCCATCAGCAGCCCGTACTCCTCGTAGGCCTCGGCGTCGCTCTTGGACCAGCGACGGAGCTCGCGGATCGTCTTCCCGTGATCGTTCACCCGCCAGAGGTAGTCGTCGTCGAGCGGCGTGATCGTGCCGTCGAGCGGCAGGATCTCGAGCCCGTGCTTGGGGAGCTCGAGCTCGCGGATGATCTCCGGTCGGAGCAGCGAGACGACGTAGGAGAACTCGCTGAACCGGAATCCGGGGAAGACCTCCTCGGTCACCGCGGCGCCGCCCAGCACGTGTCGGCGCTCGAGCACGAGGACGGTGCGTCCCGCGCGGGCCAGGTACGCGGCCGCCGTGAGGCCGTTGTGGCCTCCCCCGATGATGACCGCGTCGTACCGGTTCGCCACGGGCGCCATCGTAGGGGCGGGGTGCGGGGCGGACCAACCGGCCCTTGACTACAGGTCAGCCCCTCTCCCCGGCGCGACGGCTAGGCTACGGCCGGTCACGCGCGATCGAGGAGGATCCACGTTGAGCGTCGGCACCGCGTTCCACCCGCGCACCTCGGCGCTGAACTCCACGCTGGCCTGGGGCGAGTGGTCCGGGTACTTCGCGGCCGCCGTCTACGCCGACTTCCACGACATCGAGTACAACGCGATCCGCGAGCAGGCCGCGCTGATCGACGTCACCCCCCTGTACAAGTACGAGATCACCGGTCCCGACGCCGCGAGGCTTGTCGACCGCGTCGTGACACGCGACGTCTCGAAGCTCGCGATCCACCGCGTCGTCTACACGCCGTGGTGCAACGAGGACGGCAAGGTGGTCGACGACGGGACCGTCGCCCGCCGGGGCGAGCAGGAGTTCTTCTGGACGGCGGCCGACCCCTGCTACCGATGGTTCACGCTGAACGCGGCCGGGCTCGACGTGCGGATCGTCGACGTGTCCGAGCAGGTCGCGGCGGTCGCCCTGCAAGGTCCCCGCTCGCGCGACGTCCTCGACGGCGCCAGCCGCCGGGACTGGGCGGACCTCCGGTACTTCGGCCAGCGCCGCGCCGAGATCGCGGGCATCGACGTCCACGTCTCACGCACCGGGTATACCGGCGACCTGGGCTACGAGGTCTGGGTCGACGCCGGCTCGGCGACGGACGTGTGGGACGCGCTGTGGGAGGCCGGCGAGCCGCACGGCATCCGTGCCGCCGGCATCCGCGCGCTCGATGTCGCGCGCGTCGAGGCCGGCCTGATCCTGATCGAGGCCGAGTACACCAGCGCCCGGCACGCGATCAGCCCCGAGCAGCACTACTCGCCGTTCGAGATCGGCCTCGGCGCGTTCGTCGACCTCGCGAAGCCCGCGTTCGTCGGCCGGCACGCCCTCGAGCTCGAGCACGGCCGGGGCGGGCCCGGCCGGCGCCTCGTCGGCCTCGACCTCGAGTGGGTCGGGATCGAGGCGATGTTCGCCCGGCACGACCTGCCCCCGATGGTCTCGGCCCTGGTCCACCGGGACCCCGTACCCGTCTACAAGGACGGGCAGCAGGTCGGCCGAGCGACGAGCGTGACCTGGGGCCCGACGATCAAGAAGATGGTGGGGTTCGGCTCGCTGCCGCCACGGCTGGCCGAGCCGGGGACCCGGGTCTCGGTCGAGTGGAGCGTGGAGGGCGAGCGGGGCAAGGTGGCGGCGACCGTCGTCACCCTGCCGTTCCTGGACCTGCCCCGCAAGCGCGCGTAGACGAACCCCGCGGCCGACGAGGCCGAACCCGTCTGGGATGATTCGACCACCGATGGGTTCCCGGCGTGTGCTCGTGCTGCTCGCGCTCACGGGCGGCGTCCTCGCCTTCGTGCTCGTGGCGACCGGGAGTCTGATCGCGGGCTCGCTCGCGGGGCTCCTGGTCCTCGGCGCCTGCCTCTTCGCCATCGGGGCCCGCGTGTCCGAGGACCCGGATCGACGGCGCTTCCTCGCCCTGATGGGCGGGCTCGGCCTCGCGGCGGTGGCGGCGGGCGGCGTCGCCGGCGCCGTGGTCCGGCGGCTCGCCAGGCCCGACCCTCGCCCGGCGCTCGAGGCGATGGCCTCGGACCTGGGCTCCGAATACCTCGAGCTGGTCACCCGCTCCTACAACCCCGAACGCCTGGGCGACCTGCAGCTGCTGGTCACGCCCTACTCGAGCTCGAACTATCCGCAGGAATCGCTGTCGCTCGCGCCGAACGACCCGCGCTCGAGCCACGCGGTCACCTGGATGTACGGCGAGCGCGTCCCGATCGTGGTCTGGTCGCCGGGCCGCATCGAGCCGCAGGACCACACGGAGCGCGTCACGCTCGCGGATCTCGCGCCCACGACCGCGCAGCTGATCGGGTTCGACGAGTTCCGGGCGGCGGACGGGGTGGCGCTCCCGGGGATCCCGTCGGTCACGCCGCCGGTGCAGCCGAGGGTC
>Ga0307302_10000676_pt1 | contig 15013 bp, 12 predicted proteins | sample ER_DNA_183_FD_194490 | JGI IMG/M metagenome (GOLD analysis project Ga0307302, IMG submission 194490) | Bulk soil microbial communities from the East River watershed near Crested Butte, Colorado, United States - ER_DNA_183 | ecosystem: Environmental > Terrestrial > Soil > Floodplain | place...
GGAACTCGAACGAGGTGACGATCCCGAAGTTCCCCCCTCCACCGCGGAGGCCCCAGAACAGCTCGGGCTCGTTCGACGCGCTGGTCCGCACGACGCTGCCGTCGGCGAGGACCACCTCCGCCGACAGGAGGTTGTCGCAGGCCAGACCGAATCTCCTCGCCAGGTAGCCGCAGCCCCCTCCGAGCGTGAGCCCCCCGACACCCGTGTGACTCACCATCCCGCCGGTCGTGCCGAGGCCGAACCGTTGCGTCTCGGCATCCAGGTCCCTGATGAGGGATCCGCCTCCGACGGTGGCGGTCCGAGCGTCGGGATCGACCGTGACCGAACGCATCCGACGCAGGTCGATCACGACCCCGCCGTCGGTGGAGGAATGGCCGGAGACGCTGTGGCCCCCTCCGCGGACCGCGATCTCCAGACCCGACCGACGCGCGAAGGCGACGGATGCGACCACGTCTTCCGGGCTCGCACAGCGAGCGATCACGCCCGGACGCTTGTCCACCGTCGCGTTCCACACGGCGCGAGCCTCGTCGTAGCGGGGATCGGAGGACACGACGATATCGCCGCGGAACCGGCTCCTCAGCTCGTCGATCGACGCGGGATCGACATCCGACATGACGGTGAAGCTTGACGCAGTCGGGCCGGGCGTGTCGAACCGGGTCGAGGGCGCCGCAGGCGTCCGCCCGCTCTGCCGCACGGCGGCCGTGACGTTTCCATGGTTCTCCACGGGTGGCGCAGGGGCCGTTGCTAGACTCGCCACACCGACCGGCACGCAGGCGCGAGCCGAACGGCGCCGTCGCCCAACGCCTATGGCATCTACCGTCCAGACCGTCGAGCGCACCTCCGAGTCGCCGCACCTGCGGGTCGGCGAACGCCTCCTCGTCCTCGCCGCCCACCGGGAGATCCTCGCGAACCTGGTCCGCAAGGAGCTCAAGGTGAAGTACGCGGCCTCGGTGCTCGGGGCTGTGTGGTCGCTGCTGAACCCGCTCGTCTACCTCGCGGTGTTCTCGTTCGTCGCCAAGGTCCTCGGTGCCGGGATCCCGAACTACCCGGTCTACCTGCTGTCCGGGCTGCTCGCATGGAACCTGTTCTCGGCCTCGATGGGCCCGGGCGCGCGGGCGGTCCTCGACAACGCGAACCTGGTGAAGAAGGTGGCGTTCGCGCGCGAGATCCTTCCACTGTCGGCCGTCGGCGTCGGCCTCGTCGACTTCGCGTTGCAATCGGCGGTGCTGCTGCTCTACATCATCGTGTCGGGCTACGGCCTCCACCTGCCCGAGCTCGCGCTCTGGCCGCTCGCCTTCGTGACGCTCCTGGTGCTCACGGTGGCCCTGTCGCTGTGGTTCTCGGCGCTGAACGTCCGCTATCGCGACGTCGGCCACCTGCTGAACATCGCGCTGCTGGTGTGGTTCTGGGCGACGCCGATCGTGTACGCCGAGTTCCAGGTGCAGCAGCTCGCCGAGAAGCAGACGTGGTTCGGGATCCCTCGGCTCGCCTTCTACCTGCTGAACCCCATGGTGGACATCGTGGCGGGCTTCCATCGGGCGCTCTACGGGTTCGTGACGCCCGAGGGACAGCTGACGCCCGTCCTGTTCCACAAGAGCCTGGGGTGGGTCGCCGGGATCGTGACGATCACGCTCGTCGTCTCGCTGATCGGGCTGCGGCTCGCGTGGGGGTACTTCTTCAACCGGTCGGGCGACTTCGCGGAGGAGCTGTGAGCGAGCCCGCGATCGAGGTCGCCGACGTCTCGAAGCGCTTCCGCGTCTACCGCGACAAGCCGACGTCGCTCAAGCAGCGCGTGCTCTTCTCGCGCAGCAAGGCGGAGGACTTCTGGGCGCTCCGCGACATCGCGCTCGACGTGGGCGAGGGGTCCACGTTCGGGCTGATCGGGCACAACGGCTCCGGCAAGACGACGCTGCTGAAGTGCGTCGCGGGGATCCTGCGGCCGACCTCGGGGACGATCCGCCAGCGGGGGCGGCTCGCGGCGCTGCTCGAGCTCGGCGCCGGGTTCCACCCCGAGCTCACCGGTCGCGAGAACGTCTACCTGAACGCCTCGTTCCTGGGGTTGTCTCGCAGGCAGACCGACGCCGCGTTCGACGCCATCGTCGCGTTCGCCGAGTTGGAGGACTTCATCGACAACGAGGTGAAGTTCTACTCGTCGGGCATGCTGGTCCGGCTGGGGTTCGCCGTGGCGGTGCACGTCGAGCCCGACGTCCTGCTGATCGACGAGGTGCTCGCGGTGGGAGACGAGGCCTTCCAGGCCAAGTGCCTCGACCGCATCCGGGCGTTCCAGCGCGAGGGCCGGACGATCGTGCTCGTGACCCACGCGCTCGACACCGTGATCGAGATCTGCGACCGCGCCGCGATGCTGCACCACGGCGAGCTGCACGCGATCGGCATGCCGTCCGACGTGGTGCGCGAGATGCGGTACGTGCTCCTCGGCGTCACCGACCCGAACTTCGTCCCCGAGGAGGGCACCCGTGAGGCCGAGATCGCCGAGGTCCAGATCGTCCGGCCGAACGGCTCGAGCGAGGGGGCGATCCTGCGCGGCGATCCGCTCACGATCGTGATCGACGTCCGTCAGAACGAGCCGCTCGACGACCTGGACGTGGACTTCGCGGTCCTGGACGGGGCGACGAATCACGCTGTGCTCGACGCGCGGACCTCGCGCGCCGGTCTGGATCTCGGGAGGTTCGAGAAGAAGCGCGTGAGGTTCCGGATCGAGGGCTTCCCGTACGAGCCCGGCAAGTACTGGGTGACGGTGGGGTTGTCCAACCGCTTCACCGGGCACCTGTACCACGTGCAGACCCAGCGGTACCTGTTCGAGGTCTTCGACGCGCCCCGCGTGCAGGAGCTCGTCGAGGTCCCGGTGGCGGTGGAGGTCGAGGACCTGTGACCGAACCCGCGACCGACCCGATCACGACCCAGACGAAAGGAAACCCTCCGATGCTGATCGTGCTGATCCTGTTCTCGGTCACGCTGGCAGCTATCGCGCAGCTGGCGCTCAAGCACGGCATGAACCTCGTGAACGACGAGCTCGCGCCCCAGACCTTCTCGCTGAACGGTCCCTCGCTGCGGGTGGTCGTCGGCCAGCCGTTCGTCTGGGGCGGGCTGTTCCTATTCGGCCTGTCCGCGCTCGTCTGGCTCGTGGTGCTGTCGAGGGCCTCGCTCTCGTTCGCCTACCCGTTCGCCGCGCTCACCTACGTGCTGATCCTGCTCTTCGACCAGTTCGTCCTGGACGAGACGGTGCCGCCGCTGCGCTGGGCGGGGGTCGCGTTCATCGGCGTCGGGATCTTCCTCGTCTCGCAGACCCAGCACACGTGACCCGATGAAGGCCGTCGTGCTCGTCGGCGGTGAGGGAACTCGCCTGCGCCCGCTCACCGAGACCCTGCCCAAGCCGCTCCTCCCGCTCGTGGACCGGCCGAGCCTCGATCACGTGCTCGACCACCTGGCGGGGCACGGCGTGCACGAGGTCGTGCTGTCGAGCTCGTACCTGGAGGAGACCTTCCACGCGTTCATCCAGGCCCGTCGAGGCGACCCGTCGATCACCTGGATCACCGAGACCGAACCGCTCGGCACGGGTGGCGCGATCGTGAACGCGCTCGAAGCCCTCGACACGGACGACCCCTTCTTCGCGCTCAACGGCGACATCCTGACCGACCTGGACCTCACCGAGATGCTAGCGAGGCACCGAGACCGGGGCCCGGTGGCGACGATCGCGCTCACGTACGTCGAGGACGCTCGGCCGTATGGCCTCGTCCCGCTGGACGCCCACGGAGGGGTGCTCGAGTTCCGTGAGAAGCCCTCGGAGCTCGTGCCCGGCCACATCAACGCGGGCACCTACGTCATCGACCCAGCCTCGCTCGAGGGCTGGACCCGCGGCGAGACCGTGTCGATCGAGCGGCAGATTTTCCCGGCGCTCATCGCGGCAGGGCGGCCCCTCGCGGGGTTCCCGTCCGAGGCGTACTGGATGGATCTCGGGACGCCGCAGGCGTACCTGCAGGCGCAGTTCGACCTGCTCGACGGCCGGGTGGACGGACACCGCCCGTACCCGTCCCCGTTCGTGGACGCCGACGGCACGATCGACCGGGGCGCGACCGTGAACGAGCACGTCGTCGTCGGGCCGCGCGCCACGATCGAGAGGGGGGCGCGAGTGAGCGACACCGTCCTGCACGAGCGGGCGGTGGTCGAACCCGACACGGTCGTCGAGCGCTCGATCCTCGGCCCCGGCTCGAGGGTGATGCGGGGTGGTTCGGTCCGCGACTCCGTGCTCGGCGAGGGGGCGGTGGTGGGCGCGGGTGCGTCGGTGCTCGATGGTCGCGTGCGACCGGGTGAAAGGGTCGGGGCGTAACCTTCGAGCCGGCCGGAACGTTGTGATACGGTGCGGCCCGCCCGACCACCCGTATCGAACCGTATCGAACCCATGCGTAGAGCCCTCATCCTCGTCCTGTTGGTCGCCCTGGCCCTCGCCGCGATCCCGGCGAACGCCGGACCGAACCGCGAACCGAGCGGACCGGACGGACCCCAAGAGTTCCGTCTGTTCGGCGCCGGCTTCGGGCATGGCCTCGGGCTTTCGCAATGGGGGGCGTACGGGCTCGCGAAGCAGGGGTGGGGCCCGTCGAAGATCCTCAAGCACTTCTACTCGGGGACCCGAGTCGCGCGGGAGGGCTCGCCTCCGAAGAACCTCCGGATCGGGCTCACGCAGGGCAAGGACTCGATTCGGCTCGAGGCGCAGGACGGACCCGTGGAGATCCGGCTCGGCGATGCGCAGACTGGTTCGCAGGTCGCGACGGTCCCCGCCGGCGAGACGTGGAAGGTTCGTTCCGTCGCGAACGAGTACCTGATCGTGGACGCGACCGGGACCACCGTGGACAGCGTCGGCGGTCCGAACGAGGCGATCTCCATCGTGTACGAGCAGAACGGTGCACGCGTTCGCGTCCCGGAGGCCGCTCACACGTACAACCGTGGTTCGATCGAGTTCGCCTTGTACTCGTGCGCCGGGGGGTGCGCGATGCGACTCGTCCTCACGATCGATCCCCAGGACTACCTGTACGGCCTCGGCGAGGTTCCGAGCTCGTGGCCGATGTCTGCCCTCAAGACCCAGGCGATCGCGGCGCGGACCTACGCCTTCACGAAGGCCGCGGTCTCACAGCACCGGGCGGTGTGCGACTGTGCCCTGTACGCGAGCTCGTACGACCAGGTGTACTCGGGCTGGGACAAGGAGGGGGGCGTCGACGGTGACCGGTGGGTCTCCGCCGTCAACCAGACCGACGATCAGGTGGTGCTGAACGGCGGGCAGACGATCCAGGCCTTCTACATGTCCTCCTCGGGCGGGTACACCGAGAACAACGAGAACGTGTGGGGCGGCACGCCCATCGATTATCTGCGCGGTGTGTGCGACCCCGGCGACTACACCGCCGAGAACCCGAACGCCATCTGGGAGCGGACGTTCACCACGGCGCAGGTGACCGGGCATCTCGGGCTCGGCATCGGGGCCGTGACCGGGTTCACCAACCCGGACCGCGGCGTCTCGGGCAGGATCATGTCGGTCACGGTCAAGGGCGCGAACGGCCAGGCCGCGATCAGCGGCGACAAGTTGCGCTCGAGCCTCGGTCTCCCGGACGACCGGCTGTGGATCAACGCGGACCGGAGCATCACGGGCGAGATCCGGGCCAAGTACGACGGCCTCGGCTGCTCGCCCGGGCTCGCGACCTCGCGCCAGGTCTCGGTCGCCGGCGGCCAGCGGCAGAAGTTCGAGGACGGGATGATCTTCCACTCGGCTTCGGCGGGCGGGCATTTCCTGCGGGGCCTCGTGCTGAACCGGTATCTGGACAAGGGCGGTCCGGGGGGTCGCCTCGGGTTCCCGACCTCCGACGTCCACAGGCTGCAGAACGGGAACCTCCGGGCGAGCTTCGAGCGCGGCGTCATCACCTGCGACCCCGACGACTCGAGCTGCAGCGTCGGCTAGTCCGGACTCTCCCCTACTTCTTCTGGGCCTACTTCTGGAACAGCGGGCCGAGCAGCCCGTGCGGAGCCTCCGGCGCGACCGAGGTTCCGCGGAATGCATCGATGAACGACGTCGTCATCGTGACCGCCTGGTCCGCCGAGATCGTCGCGGGGCACATCCACCGCGTGTTCCACGCGAGGAGCGCGAACGCCCGATCGTCTGGGAGCGCAGGGTAGGGGGCCATGATCACGCGGTCCTCGTCGCGGGCGATCGCCGCCAGGCGATCGATCGTCTCCTGGGCCAGCCCGCCCTCGGCGGCGGGGCGGTAGTAGATGATCACGTACGCGTGTTCGAGGTTGTGGACCGCCCGCGTCTCGGGGACCGGGATCGCGTAGACGTGCGGGTCCGGCGGCAGTGGCGACGCGTCGTGCGGTCCGGCCGCTGCCGGCCGATCGGGGTAGTCGAACGACTCACCGGGCGCGAGGTGGACCCGCGACGGGTTCGGCACAACGGGCTGCTCCAGGTCGCCGCACCCCGCCGCCGTCGCCGCCGAACGCGCCGCGGCCGAGATCTCGCCGGGTCCGGGTGTCCGGAAGAAGAGCAGCCATCCGAGCGCGATGAAGGCCCCGATCCCCACGAACCGCGCGACGCCCCAAGGCCGGCGCTCGGCGGGCTGAGGTGATCGGGCGCGCGCGGCCGCGGGCGAGGTCCTTGTGGCCTTGGGGCGGGATCCCGTTGGCGGCCGAGACCCGGAGGGTCGCCGCTTGCGTTTGTTCGCCAACGTGGCGCCGCTAGGGGTTGATCGAGGAGAAGTCGAACGTGGACGGGATCGGGTCGGGGAGCTCGGCGGCGGTCCCGTACGTGACCACGATCACGGTCTGATCGTCCAGCTGGACGTCCTGAAGGTTGTCCGTGACCTCGTCGCCGTCCACGAACACCTGGAGGCGGTTGTCCCCGTCGTTGCAATACGCCCCCAGGCAGCTCGGCGTGAAGCGCACGCCCCACACGCCGAAGAACTCGCCGAGCGTGAACTCGCGCGATTCGGACGACTCGAGATGCACCAGGCCCGTGTCGTCGTGCGTGTGGATCGACTGGATCGTCCCCGCCGCGGGGTCGATCCCGATGTCGGTCGGGATGCGTTGGTTCTGCCCGTGGACGAAGATCTGCACGTCGGCGTGCTCGTGCATCGTGGTCCCTTCGGGCGGGAGACCGAGCGCGGTCGCGCGCGCGGCCGACTTCGCGGCGTTCGCCGGCCACGGGGCCTCGGTCGTCAGCTCGCCCGGGAGGGCGCCGGGGGGCGGTGAGGATGTGTCGTTCCGGTTCGTGAAGAAGAACACGCCTGCGGCGACCGCGACCGTGATCCCGGCGATCCAGACGAGCTGGCGCCGGCGCTGCGCGCGGGCGATCCGGCGACGTGCTGCCTCGCGTTCGGCGCGGGCGAGCTCCTTCTTCTCGGCCCGCGAGCGCTGCGCTCCGGCAGGGGGCCGGCGGGGGGGCGCGCTCGGACGTTGCGGTCGTGGTTCCGTCTTGGGTTCGGCGGGTTCCGCCCGGTCCAGCTGCGACGCGTCGTTCGACCCCGCGGGGCGCGGCCGCTCCGCCGTCCGGGTCGAGGCGGCCGACGGGCGGTTCCTCGAACGGCTCTGGGGCTTGCGGCGCTTCTTCGCCATGGCTCGTCCTCAGCGCCCTCGACCGGTCAGAAGGCCGCGCCGGCCTCGGGCGCCTCGCCCTTGTAGGGGCGCTGTCCGAACGGCGGCGCCGAGTACGACGACGTGAACCCGAACGCGGCCGCGAGGTTCACCTTCGCGCACGTCTGCATCTTGTGCCAGGCAACCAACGCCATCTGGGTCCCGGAGGGGAGCGTCCCGGCAGCCCCCTCGTCGGGGTAGTCGTACGGGGCAACGATCACGCGGCTACCTACATCGCTGCCCTCGTAGAACGTACGGATCCGGTCGAGCTCCTTTCCCGAGACGTCGGGCGAATACCAGACGATGGCGGCCCCGTGCTCGAGCGAGTGGATCACGCGGTCGATCGGCGGCGGCGTGCCGTAGACGCCGGCGCCGTACGGGATCGAGTTGTGGGGGCCGGACGCAGGGGGCACGGACGGGTACGTCGAGAGTGGCACCGGGGCGACGACATGAGACCGATCCTCACTCTTCGGCTCGTACGGGCCGACTTCATCGACCGGGCCGCATCCCGCGGTCTGCCTCGCCTGGTCGGCCGCGGCCAGGAGATCCGACGGGGTGGCCTGGGCCTCCTCGGGCCTGGTGAGGGCGAACGCGGCGACCCCCGCGATCAGCACGACGACGACGCCGATCGCGACCCGACGGTTGCGGCGGCTCTTCGCCATCTTGCGCTGGAGCTCGGCACGCTGACGCCGGGCCTCCTCCTTGCGTTCGGCCTTGGTCAGACGCTGCTTCGAAGTTGGGTTGGCCATCTCTGGGTTCCGCCCGGAAGCGGTGTTCCAGGATAGCGAGGAAGTGAACGGTTCGGCCGGGTCTGCCTTCCGATCGGCGCGTTCGATCTGGGCCCGGAGCCTTGCGGCGGCCCGCCCGTCTTCCTATGCTTCGGCCGACTTCCCCAGGGCGCGCGCCGGCTTCCCGGCCGGCCGGAAGGGGGAGGCATGGCGGATACGGACACGGGCACCGGGAACGTGGTTCGCGTGGGGACGCCGCCCACCGGCGGGCTCGACGGCTTCTTCAAGATCTCCGAGCGCGGCTCCACCGTGCGGATCGAGATCATCGCCGGCATCACGACGTGGCTGACGATGGCCTACATCCTGTTCGTGAACCCGGCAATCCTCGGTTTCGCGGGGGTCCCGGACCTGGAGCCGCTCGGCCTGCCGTTCGCGCAGGTCTTGACCGTCACCGCGCTCGTCGCCGGGGTGATGACGATCCTCATGGGCGTCGTCGCCAACTACCCGTTCGCGCTCGCCGCCGGGTTGGGGCTGAACGCCTTCGTCGCCTTCACGCTCGTCGCCGCGAACGGGCTCTCGTTCCCGCAGGCGATGGGCGTCATCGTCGTCGAGGGCATCATCATCACCGTCCTGGTCCTCACCGGCGTCCGCGAGGCGGTCCTGAACGCTATCCCGATGGACCTCAAGCGCGCGATCGGTATCGGCATCGGGGCGTTCATCGCGCTGATCGGTCTCGTGAACGCCGGCGTGGTCGTCAACACTGGACCGACGCCGCTCGGTCTCGTCGCCGAGCTGACGACATGGCCGATCGGCATCTTCGTGGTGGGGCTCGCCTTGAGCGGCGCGCTGGTGGCACGCAGGGTCAAGGGGGCCCTGCTGATCGGGATCCTGGTCTCGACGGTCCTGGCCGTCATCGTGAACGAGGCGAAGGACCTGTCGATCTGGGGCAACGGGATCGCGGCGATCCCGGACAAGGTCGTCGACACGCCGGACTTCGGGCTGGTGGGCGCGTTCTCGTTCGACTTCTTCTCGGTGCTCGGCACGGCGACCGCGCTCGCGGTGGTGCTCTCCGTGATGCTGTCGGACTTCTTCGACACGATGGGTACGGTGATCGGCCTCGGCGGCGAGATGAAGATGCTGGACTCGAACGGGAGGCTCCCCGGCATCAAGCGGGTCCTGCTGATCGACTCCATCGCGGCCGCGGCCGGCGGCGCCGCGTCGGCGTCCTCGAACACCACCTACATCGAGAGCGCATCGGGGATCTCGGAGGGCGGTCGGACCGGGCTCGTGGCGGTGGTCGTCGGCGTGCTGTTCCTGCTGGCGATGTTCTTCTCGCCGATCGCTGGCGTGATCCCGCCGGAGGCGACGGCGCCGGCGCTCGTGCTCGTCGGCTATTTCATGATGGTGCTCGTCAAGGACATCGCATGGTCGGACCCCGGGATCGGGATCCCGGCGCTGCTCACGATCGTGATGATGCCCTTCACCTACAGCATCACCAACGGCGTGGGGGCGGGGTTCCTCTCGTACGTCGTGATCGCGGTGCTCCGCGGCAGGTGGCGAGACGTCCACCCGCTCCTGTACGTCGTGGCCGCGATCTTCGCCTGGTACTTCGTGCACGGGGTGGTCTAGGCCGAGGGGTTGCGGGCCGGCTCACTCGGTCCGCAGGTGCTCGGAAAGGTCGAGCGGGGGCCGCGGCGGCGCGGCCCCCGCCGGCATCGAGCCCACCGCGACGGTCCCGAGCGCGAACCACTCGTCGGACATCCCCAGCGCGGCGCGGCTCTCCTGCTGGCAGAACAGCGTCGAGGAGATCCAGGACGAGGCGAGCCCTTGGGCCGAGAGGGCGAGGAGCAGGTTCTGGATCGCCGCGCCTCCGGACAACAGGAACATCTCCCGCTCGGCGTGGGAGCGCTCGGCGTCGGCGTAGGGATGGGCGCCCCGGAAGCGGACCCACGGGACGATCAGGACGGGCGCGGCGCCGAGGACCGCGTCGCTCCTGGCGATCCGGCGCTCGATCGTTTCCTCCGGCGTCCCGTCACGTCGCAGGTCCTCGCGCCAGGCGTCGGCGATGGCGCGGAGCAACCGCCGCTTCGCCGCCGCGGTCCAGATCGCCGTGAACGACCACGGACGGGTGTGATGCGGCGCCGGCGCGGTGCAGGCGGCGCGGACGGCCTCCTCCACCGCCTCGCGTGACACGTCGCCGTCGCCGAACGCCCGGATCGTCCGGCGCTCCGAGATCGACAGGAGCGGGGACGTCCGGAACAGATCCTCCTGCGGCGGGCGGACCATCTCGGAGGCAGGTACCGATGCCGGCTCGAACCCGACGCCCCGGACGATGGCCACCGGCACCCGCGCCGCCTTGCCCATCGCGAGCCCGCTCGCGGCGGCCACCTCGTCGGCGAGCGCCACGACGGTCGCCTCGAGCTCGCGGCCGTGGTGGTCGGCGGTGCCGCGGAGGTCCACGAGGGCCGGGATGCCGGCGCAGCCGATCGAGACGTTGACCAGACCACGCCGCCAGGTCCTGCCGAAGGTGTCCGTGATCACGACGGCCGCCTCGACGCCGAGCCGCTCGCGAAGGTCGCGGCGGAGCCGTTCCGCGGAGGCGTCCGGATCCTCCGGGAGCAGCGTGAGGAATCCCTCCTCGACATTCGAGGCGTCGACCCCGGCGTTCGCGCACACGAAGCCGTGGCGCGTCTCGGCGATCACCAGGTCGCCGCGTCGGGCGACGACGCGGCGCGTCTCGCGTTCGACCCACGCGTCGCGGCCGCCGTCGCCCACGGGGACGACCCGGCCCTCGGCCTTGGACACGATCTTCTGCGTGATCGCGATCACGTCCCCATCGCCCAGACCGGTCGTGACGAGCGGTTCGGCGAGGAGCGCGGCGAGATCGTCGCCCGCTCGCACCTCCGGGATCCCCTCGACCGGCAGCACCTGGATGCGCATGCGGGGAGGGGTCGCCCCGATCACCCCAGCAGACCGAGCGCGAACCGCGCGAGTGCCTCCGCCTTCGCGTCGTCGGTCATGATCGAGTCGGTCGCGCCGACGCGCAGCCCGGTGGCCTCGATCCGAGGGATCAGCGCGCGGTCGACGTCGTCGACGACCCAGGCGCCCAGGAGGCCCCGGTAGCACTCGGCGGCCCCGGCCGCGGTGACCTCGGCGCCGGCCGCCGGCATCAGCCGGTCCGCCATCCCGGCGAGCGGCGCACCGGCCACGATCCCGCTCACGCCGACGACATCGGTTCGACGCGCCCCGACGACCTCACGGATACCCGGGACAGCGAGGATCGGACCGAGCGAGGCGACCGGATTCGACGGGCACAGCACGACCGCGTCCGCGTCCGCGAGCGCCTCGAGGACGCCGGGCGCGGGTCGCGAACGTTCGGCCCCCTCGTACCGAACGGCCTTCACCTCGTCGCGCCCCCCGCGCCGAACCCAGTAGTCCTGGAAGTGCAGCTCGAGCTCCTCGCCGTCGGCGACCACGGAGATCCGTGTGGTCACCGGGTCGTCGCTCATCGGGATGATCCGCGGCACCACGCCGAACCGCCGCGCGACGGCGGCCGTCGCCGAGGTCAGCGTCTCGCCCGCCGCCAGCAGGTTCGTCCGGTAGAGGTGGGTGGCGAGGTCGAGGTCGCCGAGATTGAACCACGCCTGTTCCGGATCGAACGACCGCAGCTCCTCGGTCGCGCGGAAGGTCTCGTCGCGGCGTCCCCATCCGCGTTGTCGATCGAAGACGTCGCCGAGCCAGTACGTCACCGAGTCGAGATCGGGCGACACGTGCAGCCCGTGCATCGCGATGTCGTCGCCGGTGTTCGCGATCACGGTGACCGCTTCCGGCGCAACGGCGCGTACGAGTCCACGCAGGAACTTCCCCGCGCCGATCCCGCCGGCCAGCGCCGTCACGCGCATCCACGGCAGCGTAGTACGCTCGCGAACGGATGGCCGAGGCCACGACCGCGCACGCGCTTCGGCGCGCGCTCGCCCGCGCAGGCGCTGGCAAGGCGCTGTCGGTGGACGAGATCGAGGCGCTGCTCGGGGCGCGCGGTCCGGACCTGCGACGGCTCATGTCCCTCGCCTCGCACCTGCGCGAGCTGGGACACGGCAGCACCGTGACGTACTCCCGCAAGGTCTTCGTTCCGCTCACGATGCTGTGCCGCGATCACTGTCATTACTGCACGTTCGCCAAGCCGCCCGCCAGGCTCGAACGGCCCTTCCTGTCGCCCGAGGAGGTCGTGGCGATCGCCGAGGCGGGGCGGCGTCTCGGGTGCAAGGAGGCGCTGTTCACGCTCGGCGACAGGCCCGAGGAGCGATACCCGGTGGCGCGCGCCTGGCTCGCCGAACGCGGCTACAGCTCGACGCTCGAGTACGTCCGGGCGGCCGCGATCCGCGTGATCGAGGAGACGGGGCTGCTCCCGCACCTCAATCCCGGGGTCATGTCCTATGAGGAGATGGCGCGGCTCAAGCAGGTCGCGCCCTCGATGGGGATGATGCTCGAGACCTCCTCCGACCGCCTGTCCGAACGCGGCGGGCCGCACTTCGGCTCGCCGGACAAGGTCCCGGCCGTCCGGCTCCGCGTGATCGAGGACGCCGGGCGTCTGGCGATCCCGTTCACGACGGGCATCCTCGTGGGGATCGGCGAAACCCTCGCCGAGCGCGCCGAGTCGCTGCTCGAGATCCGCGAGCTGCATCGGCGCTACCGCCACGTCCAGGAGGTCATCGTCCAGAACTTCCGGGCCAAGCCGGGGACCGCGATGCACGCCGCCCCCGAGCCGGGTGACGAGGAGTTCCTCGCCACCGTGGCGACGGCCAGGGTCGTCTTCGGGCCGCGGATGCACGTCCAGGCGCCGCCGAACCTTTCCGACCCGGAGCAGCAGACCAGACTGCTGGAGGCGGGGATCGACGACTGGGGCGGGGTCTCCCCGCTCACCCCCGACCACGTGAACCCCGAGCGCCCATGGCCGGCGATCGAGGAGCTCGGCCGCCGCACGGCCGAGCGCGGGCTCGAGCTCCGCGAGCGGCTCACGATCTACCCGGAGTTCGCGCTCCGACCCGATCCGTTCCTCGCGGGCAAGATGCGCGCCCCGGTCGCCGCCATGATGGGCTCGGACGGCCTGGCCGCGCAGACGCTCGCGACGCCGATCCGGTGGCAGGACCCCGAGGTCGCCTGGAAACCCCGATCGACCGAGCTGACGTTCGCGAAGGTCGAGGGCGCCGGCCTCCGGGCGGACGCCGAGGTCGTCTACGGCGAGACCGACGTGCCCGAACGCACCCGGGCGTGGCACGCCGAGCGCGTGCCCCCGCGTCGGCTCGCCGCCGAGATCCGCTCGGGGCTCGCCAAGGCGGAGGCGCACACGCCGCTGACCGACGGGGAGGCCCTCGCGTTGTTCCGGGCGGACGGGGACGACCTCGAGACCCTGTGTGCGGTGGCCGACGGCCTGCGGCGCGACGCGGTGGGCGACGACGTCACCTACGTCGTGAACCGAAACATCAACTTCACGAACGTCTGCTACGTCGGGTGCCGATTCTGCGCGTTCGCGCAACGCGAGATCGACCCCGAGTCCTACACGCTCACGCTCGCCGAGGTGGCCGAGCGCGCCCGGGAGGCCGCCGCGTGGGGGTGCACGGAGGTGTGCATGCAGGGGGGCATCCACCCCGATCTGCCGGGTTCGTTCTACTTCGACCTGCTCGACGCCGTGAAGGCCGCCGCGCCGGAGATCCACATCCACGCGTTCAGCCCGATGGAGGTGCTGAACGGCGCCACGAAGCTCGGGATCTCGTTCCGGGAGTTCCTGCAGGAGTGCCGCCGCCACGGACTGGGGACGATCCCCGGGACCGCGGCCGAGATCCTGGACGACGACGTCCGTTGGGTCCTGACCAAGGGGAAGCTGCCCGCCGACGCATGGGAGCAGATCGTCCGAACCGCGCACGACCTGGGGATCCGCAGCTCATCGACGATCATGTTCGGGCACGTCGACGCGCCCCCGCATTGGGTTTTCCACATCCGGCGGCTCGCGCGGATCCAACGTGACACGGGCGGATTCACCGAGTTCGTCCCGCTCCCGTTCGTGCACCAGAACGCGCCGATCTACCTGGCCGGCAAGGCGCGACCGGGTCCCTCCTTCGACGACAACCGGCGGATGCACGCCGTCGCGAGGGTCCTGCTCAACGGAGTTATCCACAACGTGCAGGTCTCGTGGGTGAAGATGGGCGTCGAAGCGTGTCAGACGATGCTGAAGGGCGGTGCGAACGACTTCGGCGGCACCCTGATGGAAGAAACGATCAGCCGCATGGCCGGCGCTGAGTGGGGGATCCGCATGGAGCCGTCCGAGATCCAGACCGCGATCACCTCGATCGGCCGAACGCCCGTCGAACGTTCGACAACGTACGAACGGTTGCAGCGCAACGTGAACGGGCATGGTCCAGACGCGTCGATGGCGCCGGCAGAGGCTGCGATCGTTGCGCGAACACCCTCCGAGGACCGTTTCCGTCAAGGAGATTGACCGAACCGGTCAACGAGATAGACCATCGAAATACTTCGCACAACCCCTTGCACCCACGCCCGAGCACGTATTCGATTGTTCCGGGGACGCATGTGGAGATGTCCGAGAACTCGAGTTTCCCTCTTGCCAAGAGGGGAGCAGATGGCCCAGAATCACACGCGTGTGA
>Ga0307302_10000678_pt1 | contig 15000 bp, 14 predicted proteins | sample ER_DNA_183_FD_194490 | JGI IMG/M metagenome (GOLD analysis project Ga0307302, IMG submission 194490) | Bulk soil microbial communities from the East River watershed near Crested Butte, Colorado, United States - ER_DNA_183 | ecosystem: Environmental > Terrestrial > Soil > Floodplain | place...
CGTCAACCTCGTGGACAACGCGGTCAAGTACTCGCCCGACGGTGGGCGCGTGATCGTGCGAATCGAAGACCGGGGCCCGTCCGTACGCTTTTCGGTGAGCGACGAGGGAATCGGCATTCCCTCCAACCAGCAGACCCGCGTCTTCGACAAGTTCTACCGCCTCGATCCCGATCTGACCCGGGGAGTCGGTGGCACCGGACTCGGCCTCTATATCTGCCGCGAGCTCGTTCGCCGAATGTCCGGCCGCATCTCGCTTGTCTCCAGCCCCGGTGAGGGGTCGACGTTCGTGGTCGACCTCCCCGCCGCCTCTCGCTCGGACGCCTCCTCGCGGCCGCACGAGATCCGAGCTAGCGCTTTTCCACAACCGTTGTAGAATCAGCGGCCGGTGGCTGCGAGCCGGGGGGCAAAACGGGATCTCTCCGGCTCTTTTCGTTTCTCCAACTTCAGGTTGAAGCGGTAACGAGAAAGGCGAGGTCATGCTCACGGTCGACATCTCTCTGCCGGAGATCGAGGAGCTCCAGAAACTCGTCACGGAAGGGACCGAGAAGGGGTTCCTCAGCTACGACGAGATCGTCGTCGGGCTCGAGGAGGTCGACCTCACCAAGGAGCAGGTCGAGGACTTCTACACCTACCTGGTCGATCACGGCATCGAGCTCGTGGAAGGGGTCGAGCACAAGGCGCCGCCCCACGAGGCGCCGGCCCTCGCCGAGGAGGAGAAGGTGCCGAAGCTCGACCTCACCGTCGAGCCCTCGCTGGACTCCCTGCGGCTCTATCTACGCGAGATCGGGCGCGTGCCGCTGCTCACGGCCGACCAAGAGGTCTACCTCGCGAAGCGCATCGAGCGCGGTGACATGAGCGCGAAGACACAGATGATCGAAGCGAACCTCCGCCTCGTCGTCTCCATTGCCAAGGCCTACCTGGGCCGGGGTCTCTCCTTCCTCGACCTGATCCAGGAAGGGTCTCTCGGGCTGATCCGCGCAGTCGAGAAGTTCGACTACCGCAAGGGCTACAAGTTCTCCACGTATGCGACCTGGTGGATCCGGCAGGCGGTCACCCGGGCCATCGCCGACAAGGCGCGCACGATCCGGATCCCCGTGCACATGGTCGAGAAGCTGAACAAGGTCGTGCACATCGAGCGCCAGCTCGTCCAGCGGCTCGGGCGCGAGCCGCGGCCCGACGAGATCGCCGTGGAGCTGGAGATAACGACGGCCGAGGTGCGGGAGATCCTCCGCATGGCGCAGCTGCCGGTTTCCCTGGAGAAGCCCATCGGGGAGGAGGAGGACTCCGAGCTGGGCGACTTCGTTCAGGACGAGCAGGCCGAATCCCCGTTCGACTCTGCTTCGCTCAACCTTCGCCGCGAGGACATCGACCGAGCGCTCGACTCTCTTCCGCCACGCGAGCGGAAGGTGATCGAGCTTCGCTTCGGCCTCAAGGGCGAGAGCCCGCGCACGCTCGAGGAAGTCGGGCGCGCTTTCGGAGTGACGCGCGAGCGGATTCGCCAGATCGAGAACAACACCCTCAAGAAGCTCGAGGGCCTCCCGGAAGCCCAGGGTTTAAAGGACTGCGTGTAGGCGCGGGGCATGCCCCGCCCGGGCCGGACATGTCCGGCCCCTACGGGCAGGCTCCGGCGTCGGGCCGGAAGACGGGCTCCGTCGAGCGGACGCTGACGAAGCGCGGTCCGATGTTCCCGGTGAACGGCGCGGAGAAATGAACCTGCCATGGACCCGAGGAGCACGCCGAGAGCGTCACGGCGGTCGGGGCGCCGGGTCGCACCGAAACGACCTGCCGGCCACCCGGGTGGCGTAGGCGGACGACGACCGGATCCTGGGAGCTCGGGAGGGAGAGCGAGAAGCTCAACCGTCCGGCAACGCTTCCTGCGGGCGTGGCCGGCCAGACGCGGACGCTCCCCTCGGTGGCGAGCCAGCCGTCGAAATAGCGACCTGGCACGTAGAGCGCCAGACGCAGCCGGCCAGAAGGCTGCAGAAGACGGTAAAGCCGCGTCCGGGCGACTTCCCGAGCCCCGCGAAAGCGCATCGTGGCGGCGTACGAATCGACGAAGATGGGCCGCGTGAGCGGCTTCCCGCCCGCGAGGAGCATGCCGTCTCGCCCGATCTGGGCGTGCTCGACGGCGAAGGCATCGGGCGGCGGGGTGCCTGGCATGAGGATGAGGCTCTTGAGCGAGCGGTTCCAGAAGAGCTCCTCGGTGGCGAAGCCCTTGTCACCGAGGGGCGATTGCACGAGCGCGGCATCGCCGAGCTCTGCGTCGTCCACGATGGACGGATTGCCCGGGACGACATTCGCGCGGACGCGGGTGGAGAGAGTGTGGTCGTAGGCGACGGCCCCGGCTGAGGAGAGCGCGCACGCTCCGAGCCCGAGGGCGATCGCAACCCCCGTCGCGCGCCGCGGCCGGAAGCCGAGTAGCGCCGCCGCGAGAGAAAGGAGCGCGACGGTTGCTGCGATGGCGAGCGAAGCGAGCCCCCTGTCGCCGATCAGGTTCTCGAGCTCCCCGGCGGAGAAGAGCAGCGGCGAGTTGCTGCGCCCGTCGGAGGCGGCGAAACCGGCGAGTGGTACTCGGGCGGAGACCGCGATCAGGACTCCGGCCAGAAGAGCGTGCGGGACACGGTGCGGCCAGCCGCGTGAGGCGAAGAGCCCGAACGCGAGGAACGCGATCGGCACGACGTAGAAGAAGTAGCGCTCCTGAATACGGTCGGCTCCGTTCGCCGCGTACAGGCCGGCCTGGAAGATGACGGCAAGCGAGAACAGCGAGGCGAGGATCCCGAAGGCGAGCTCGGCTCGCGAGCGGGGGCGCCACACGGCGAGCGCAAGGCCGAGGACGGCGCCGGGAGCGAGCACCCAGCCCGAGGAGTAGAGGACGAGCATCGCGTCGGCGGCGGCCCACTTCCCGATCGCGAGCGGGTCGAGCCCGAGGTCGAGGACGCTGTCGTAGTAGCCGAGGAGCGCATCGGGGCCGGCCACGGCGAACGGAATCAGGGCGAGCGCGAGGAGTCCGAAGGCAAGCCGCTGCTCCGCGAGGGCCTGCCGGAGGCGGCGCTCCCGCAGTCCGAGGGCGAGGGCGGCCAGCAGGAAGCACACGGGGAGTACGACGAATTGCACGCGGGCGAGCGTCGCGAGCCCCGCGAACGCCACGAAGCCCACCTGAGAGCGCCGCGACGGCCCCGCGAGCGCGGACACCCCGGCGGCCAGCGCGGAGAGGGCAAGCGGATAGGCGAACGGGTCCGCCAGCACCCAGGCGGCGTACAGCATGTCCGGCACTGCAAGGGAAAGCGCGGCGATTCCGAGGGCGAGACCCGCACTGAGGTCGAGCCTGCGGGCGAGGAGGTAGACAGGCACCGCTGCGAGCGACATGACGAAGGCGCCCTCGAGCTGGACGAGGCGGAACGAGGTCTCGACGTCGCCCGCGAGCCACGCCGGCGCGGTCAGGAGCGGCTGGAGCACGGCCGGGAAGTGCGCGGCCGTCCCGCGCACGAGGAAACGTCCGTGCTCAGCGATCGAGCGTCCCAGCTCCGAGTAGATGTACTCGTCGGGGAAATAGACGGGGCTAGCGCGCAGCCAGCCGGTCAGCGTGCGAACGACGAAGCTGGCCCCGACGATCGCTCCCAGCCAGTGCAGGGGCTTGACGCGAGCGAGGGTGACCGCGCGCGTGCGTGCGAGACGATCGGAGCGGGCGGCGACTGCCACGCTCCCTCTATCGGGTCACATCGCGGGCCTCTTGAGCTAGCTCTGCTGCGAGCTCTGGTGCGGCTCGACCCGGTCCTGCTCCTCGGCCCGGGCGTAGGCGATGAAGAGCCGGCAATGCGGGCACTTGAAGCCTTGATGGCGGTCCGACCCGCCGCTCAGAAGCTGTGCCTCGAACTGCTTGTTGCAGTGAGGGCAGACGACTTCATAGGGGCCGTTCGCCTTGGAGGGTTGGGCCATCCCTTGGAGGATAGCCACGCTCGCCGTGCACACTGTGTCCCATGTCGCCGCAGCGGCGAACCGCTCTCGTTTCGGTCTTCGCAGCCCTGGCCCTCATCGGCCTCAAGCTGGCGGCCGGGATCCACGCCGACAGCCTGGGCCTCCTTTCCGAGGCCGCGCACTCGGGTACTGACCTGGTGGCCGCGCTCCTCACGTTCTTCGCCGTCGGCGTCGCCGGACGGCCGGCCGACCCGGGTCACCCCTACGGGCACGGCAAGGCAGAGCATCTCTCTGCCCTGGCCGAGGCCGCGCTCCTCGTCCTGATCTCGCTCGCCATCGCCGCGGGCGCGATCGTGCGCCTGGTCGAGGGAAGCGGCCACGTCAGCGCGGACTGGATCGCGTTCTCCGTCATCGGAATCGTCATCGCAGTCGACGTCAGCCGCGCATCCGTGTCGGCCCGCGCAGCGCGCCGGTACGCCAGCGCCGCGTTTGCGGCGAGCGCCTTGCATTTCTTGAGCGACTTCGCGGGCTCGACTGCCGTGCTCGTGGGACTGCTCGTGGTCCGCGCGGGCCATCCGCGGGGCGATGCGGTGGCGGCCCTCTTTGTCAGCGTCCTCGTCCTCGGAGCGGCGAGCCGCCTGATCAAGACGAACGTCGACGTCCTTATGGATCGCGTTCCCGCCCGCGAGAGAGATGCCGCTCAGGCGGCGATCGAGGAGCTCGGTCCTCGCGTCCAGCTCCGCCGGCTGCGCATGCGCCGCGCCGCGGGCCGACATTTCGCCGACGTCGTGGTGGCAGTCCCTTCGGCCGCTGCGGTGGAGCAAGGCCATGCTGTCGCCGATGCCATCGAGGAGGCTGTCGAGCGCGTTGTGCCCGGCGCGGACGTGGTCGTCCACGTCGAGCCCCAGGAGGCGGAAGCCCTGCGGGAGCGAGCGTACGCCGCGGCCGTTCGAGATCCGCGCGTGCAGGAGGTGCACAACATCGTCGTTCTCGAGGTAGGAGACCGAATCGAGGTGTCGCTCCATCTGAAGCTGCCGGGCGAGCTCTCTCTCGAGCAGGCTCACGAGGTCGCTTCCGCCGTCGAGCACGAGATCCTCGCCTCGCTTCCCGAGGTGGACGCCGTCCAGACGCACCTCGAGCCGCTGGCGGAGCCGGCCGCCGGCCGCCCCCTCCCTCAGGGCGACGGCTCCAAAGCGGCTGAGCAGATCCGGGAGATCGTCCGCTCGATCACCGGCGAAGAGCCGCGCGAGCTGCGACTGCTAAACACTGAGGTGGGCCTGGTCGCGTTCCTCACGCTGGGCATGGAGCCTGAGCGCCCGCTCGCCGAGGCGCACGCGCGAGCGAGCGAGGTCGAGGAGAGAATCCGCCGCGCGCAGCCGAGCATCGCAGAGGTCGTCGTCCACACCGAGCCGTAGGTTTTTGCTCCCGCGAGGGGGTAGCTACGCGCCATGCCGAACAAGAAAGCGAACGTCAAGAACGAGAGGCAGTACGAGGCGCTCAAGGACAAGGGCATGTCCAGGGAGCGGGCCGCCAAGATCGCCAACTCGCCGGATGCCTCGAACCGAGGCGGGAAGAAGTCCGGCTCGTCGAGCTCCCGGTCCAGCTCGAAGCAGGGCGGCACCACGGCTCAGAAGAAGGCCGCCGGCCGCAAGGGCGGCAGGGCCTCGGCCCGCAAGTCCTGACCGGCTAAGCGCACGCGCCAAGCGGCGGCGGATCAGACGCCACCCAGACGCGTCATGGGGGAGAGAGGATTCGAACCTCTGAAGGCTGAGCCAACGGGTTTACAGCCCGTCCCCTTTGGCCACTCGGGAACTCCCCCGCGAGCCCGCGCATTGTAGCGAGCGGGCGGAACGGCTCCCTGGCTCCGAGCGGCACCCCCGCTCCCCCATTGAGGGGTAGTGGCGCCCAGGCAGGCCGTCGATAGGCCACATGGCGCCTTATGGATTTGGACGGACTACTGGCACGAGTTATCGAGCTCGGCGGCAGCGACATGCACCTCAAGGTCGCATCGCCGGCGATGGCGCGCGTGGACGGAGAGCTCGTTCCGATCGAGGAGCGGCTCCTGACCGACAGCGACCTCGAGACCATCGTCAGCCTCGTGACGGAGCTGACTCCCGCAAAGCGGGAGAGCTTCTTCACGCACGGGGAGCTCGACACCGCCTACATGGCGGAGGGGCTCGGCCGCTTCCGGGTCAACGGATTCCGCCAGCGTGGAGCCATCTCGTTCGCCTTCCGCTTCATCCCGAAGGAGATCCCGAACTTCGACAAGCTCGGCCTGCCGGAGGGCGTGAAGGCGCTCGCCGACGAGCACCGTGGGCTCGTCCTCGTGACGGGCGCGACCGGCTCGGGGAAGTCGACGACGCTCGCGACCATGATCAACTCGATCAATCGCAGCCGGCAGCACCACATCGTCACGATCGAGGACCCGATCGAGTTCGTGCACGACGACTGGGGCTGCATTGTCAATCAGCGCGAGGTCGGTATCGACACCGACTCTTACTCGGAAGGGCTTCGTCGCGTCCTGCGCCAGGACCCCGACGTCATCCTGCTCGGCGAGCTCCGCGACGAGGAGTCGGCCCAGGCCGCGCTGAGGGCGGCCGAGTCCGGCCACTTCGTCCTCTCGACGATGCACACGATCGACGCGGCGGAGACCATCGGCCGCCTCGTCGAGTTCTTCCCGCCCGGCAAACACGACATGGTGCGCCAGGTGCTCGCTGGCGTGCTTCGCGGCGTGGTGAGCCAACGCCTCCTGCCGAAGGCCGGCGGCGGTCGCGTGGCCGCAGTCGAGGTGATGGTCAACACGGCACGGATCGCCGATCTCATTCGCGAGGGTCGCTCCGATGAGATCACAGAGGCGATCGAGGACGGCGACTTCCACAAGATGCAGAGCTTCTCGCAGCACCTCGTCCAGCTCGTGCTCGAGGGGCTGGTGGACGAAGAGACCGCCGGGAACGCGGCCACCAACCGGCACGATTTCGAGATCGCCGTGCAGCAAGCCCTCCGGCGAAAGAGCGCAGCCGAGAAGGCCGCCCTCGAGGCGGAGCCTGCGCAGCCGGGGGAAGCGACGGAGCCTGAGGAGGGCAACGAGGTGCGCCTGCGGCTCGCGTCGCCGGATCGATGAGGCGCTTCGGCGCCTTCCTGGCGGCCCTGGCCGTCGTGTGCGTAGTCGCCTCCCAGGCGGGCGCCCGCACGTTCACGATTGTCTCGCCGACCCCGGCGCCGGCGGAGCAGCAGGGCGTCCAGAAACTTCCCAGCTACGAGCAACCGAACCGCCCGGGGGATGTCGCCATGCCGGTCGCCCTTTCGACTCCACCGGCAAAGCCCGCAGTCCTCTCCTATGACCAGTTGCGCGACCTCTGGCAGCGCGCCGGCGCCGCCTATGGCGTGCCCTGGCAGGTCCTCGGCGCCATCAACAAGGTGGAGTCGAACTTCGGCCAGAACATGGGACCGAGCACGGCCGGGGCCGTGGGCTGGATGCAATTCATGCCCTCCACCTGGGACCGCTGGGGCACGGACGCCGACGGCGACGGAGTCGCCAATCCCTGGGATCCCGAGGACGCTGTCTACTCCGCCGCGCGCTACCTCGCCGCCGCTGGAGCCCACACGGACATCTCACGCGCCGTCTTTGCCTACAACCATGCGCAGTGGTACGTCGACGAGATCTTGAGCCTTGCGGCCGACCTCGGCTCCGGCGACGCAGGGTTCGCTGTTGGCCTGGGGTCGGGCGCCGCGGACTACCGCCTCGCGGCGCTGCAGGAGCAGCTCGCGGATGCCCGCAGGGACATCACCAGGGCCCAGCGCCTCATTCCCACAGGGGAGAGCAAGGCCGAGCGGCTCGAGCGCAAGGCAATGAGCCTGGCCCGGAGAGCCGGAGATCCCAGCATTTCCGCCGAGACCTTCGAGGAGCTCGAGAGACGGATCTCCGCGCTGGAGGCCGCGCAGGAGCGAGCGGACGAGGACATCGATCGGAGCCGGGCCGAACTCGACGCCGCCGTCGCAGCCGTGACCAGCCTCGAGGAGCAGCTCGCTGCTGCTGCAGTAGCGGATCCAGCCAGCGCCGCTCTCGGCGCTCCGGGCTCGATCGCGGGCTATGTATTCCCAGTCGGTGGCGGGCCTACAGTCGTCTCCGTCGGGCACCATCACCACGACTACCCGGCCGCCGACATCGCTGCCCCCGAAGGCTCGCCGCTCTACGCGCTGGCCGATTCCTTCGTCATGGACACGTACGCCGATGGGAGCGGGAACTGCGGAATCGGCCTCAGGATCCAGCTCGAGACCGGTACGGAGTACACGTACTGCCACCTCTCCTACCTCGAGCCGACGGTCCACCCGGGCGCCGCGCTCGCCGCCGGTCAGCCCGTCGGACTGGTCGGGTCGACCGGTCACTCCACCGGGCCGCATCTCCACCTTCAGCTCGATCCGGCTGTCTCATATCCGCAGGAGGAGGCGTGGTTCAAGTCCTTCGCCGGCGTGGCCTTCAGCTGGCAGGACTCTCCCACGCCGCACCGCCGGGCGAAGCCGCGCGGCCATGTCTTCACGGTGATCGGCCAAGGCGGCGACCCGTTCTCCGGGAACGTCGTCACATTTACCCGCTAAGGGGTTGACTTTCCGGCCAAGGCTGCCGATGGAAACAGGTATGGCGGCCCGTTTCATTGCGCTTCTTCCTCGCCTGCTCGCCCTCACGGTTATCTGGCTGCTGGGCGCGGCGACATTCACGCTGGCCGCCGAAAAGAAGGCGGTCACGCCCACGCAAACCGTCGCCTCGCAGGCGGCGAAACCGACGCTCCTCACGGTCCCGGACGTGCGCGGCAAGGCATACGTTTTTGCGAAGGGGATCCTCCAGGACTCCGGTCTCGCTTGGCGCGTCCAGGGCTCCGTCCAGGGTTATGCCGCCAACTCCGTTGTCTACCAGAGCCCCCGTGCCGGGGCACGCGTCGTCGACAACGGAGCCCCGACGGTGACCCTCCGCCTCTCCAAGAATTCGGCTTACGGCGAACGGGGTCTGCCTGAGAACGAGGCTCCTTACTCCGGAACGCGCATCCTCACTCTGAGCGAGTGGCGCGCGGAGCACGAGCAGCCGCAGGAGACCACGAGCACGAGCCCGCCGACGACGGCAACCACCACTCCGACCACCACAGAGACCCAGCCTGCTGCCGAGCCCACCGAGACTCGGAGGCCCGACTTCGAGGTGCCCGGTGCACCGGCAGAGCCCGCAGACGAGCTGACGCTGCCCGCACGCGCGCGGATGCTCGCGCAGCGCATGGACGCCATGTCCAAGCCCACGAACCAGCTTGTCAACTATTGGCTCTACCAGCACGCGTGGATCGTCACCGGAGCCCGGTTCGGCTGGCACGACGGTGCCGAAGCCCTTCGCATCCTGATCAATGTCGATCAGAACCTCGTGCGACGCTTCGACTTCGGTGCGCGCAGCGAGCGGGTCGCGCGCCGGGCGCTCGCCTACGTCGAGGCAAACACGAAGTGAGCCTCCGCCGGTTCGCCCGGCGCCTGCGAGGCCGGGACGGGTACACGCTTGTCGAGCTGATTGTCGTCCTGTCGATCTTCCTCTTCATCGTTACGGCAATCACGCAGCTCTTCAGCTCGGGCGCCAAGGCCGAGCTGGACATGAACCGCCGCTTCCAGGCCCAGCAGGAGGCGCGTCTCGCACTCGATCGGATGCGACGCGAGCTCCACTGCGCCGACTCCATCGTCCCGGGCGCCGACGGGGACGGGGACGGCAACGTCGCCTCGATCACAGTCTCTCTCCCGTCGCAATGCCCGAGCGCCAAGGGCGTGGCAATCAGCGTTGTCTACGACACGAGCTCGGCTGGCACGAACCGCTGGAAGGTTCGGAGGACGCAGTCGAGCGTCACCGTGCCCATCGCTGACTACCTCACCACGGACGATCCGTTCAAGTACACGGCGTCCTCCACAACGAGCCGAGGGCTACTCCATGTCGACTTCCCCGTGAACGTGTACCCGAACGAGGGATGGAAGCGATGGCGCCTGGTGGACGACATCGTCTTGAGGAACACCTTGCGTCAATAGCGCTAATCGCGCCAACAACCCCGGGACAAACAAATGAGCTTTTTGCGGCGCCTTCTGCGAAGGCAAGACGGTATCACGCTGATCATGGCTATCGGCGTGCTCGGCGTCCTCACGATGGCGGGAACCTCGCTCATCTACTACTCGTCGACGAATGCCCGCATGGCAGCTCTTTCGGAGGACAAGTCGAGTGCGTACGACCTCGCCGAAGCCGGCATCAACGAGATGATGGCCATCCTCTCGAGGCCCGAGAACAACGCGCTCAACAAGTACATCCTGGGCGAGCAGGCGAACGGCACCGTCACACATACGACGCAGACCTACGACGGCGGCACGGTTGAGTGGTGGGGGACGCTCTCGCAGTCCGTCACGGGAGCCTCGACGTGGACTCTCACCTCGATCGGCAAGGTGAAGAATCCGACTGGGGCCTCCGCCAGCCAGGTGACGAGGACGCTCTCGGCCAAGGTGCCGGTGGTGCCGTCATACACGCAGCCGCTCAACAACCCGTCCTGGAATTTCATCTATTCGCGCGCGACGGGAAACACGTGCGACATGACGATTCAGCAGAGCGTGCTCGTCAACTCACCGCTCTACGTCGCCGGCAACCTCTGCCTGCAGAATACGGCGGCCATCAACGCGGGACCCTTGGTCGTCCACGGCAGCCTGACGATGACCCAGAGCGCCAACTACGCCGGCACCTCGTCGACGCCGCTCAATCAACTTCATGTCAAGAACGGCTGCACCTGGAAGAACAACGCTCGTCACAATCCATGCCAACAGGGAGCCGGAGCCAGCGGCTTCGACAACGTCTGGGCGACCGTGCTCGACAACACCCCTGCGTCTTCACCTGCCCCGGCTCCCGACTGGGACGCTTGGTACTTGAACGCCAATCCAGGCCCCTACTACAGCTGTCTGACCACGAGCGGTACCCCGCCGACCTTTGACAACGACCAGGGGGCGGCGACCTCGCCGAGCCCCACGCATCGGAACAACAGCATTACGACCGTTCAGGACCTGACTCCGTCCAGCTCCTACACCTGCAAGGGCTCCGGGGGCGAGCTCTCCTGGAACGCGTCGACGCACGTCCTGACCGCCAACGGAACGATCTTCATCGACGGCAGTGCCAAGATCAACAACGGCGCCGTGAACACGTACACGGGTTCAGCGACGATCTATGTCTCAGGGACGCTCCTGATCAAGAGCTCGAAGATGTGCCAGGCAACGACGGGCTCGGGCAGCAGCATGACCTGTACGACGACCGGCTGGGATCCCGCGCAGAGGATGCTCGTCTTCGTCGTGAACGGCAACGGCTCGGGAGGATCCCCCCAAAGCCAGGTGAACGCGGGTGACAGCGCCCAGCTGGTCAGCGCTTACGCTCAGGGAGCGATCTACGGCACGAACGCGATCGACCTCGACACGACCTCCCAGTTCGACGGCCCTATTGACGGCTCGACGGTGATGCTCGGCCAGAGCACGAGCTCGAGCTTCCCCGGCCTCTCGTTTGTTCCAGCCGGAATGCCCGGGAATCCCGAGGTCTACGCGCAGCCCCAGGCGCCACAGCTCTACGCGGGTTAGTTGGCGGCTTTAGCCCAGCAGCCCAGCCGCCGATAAAGCCCGGCGTGGATGTCGCGCTCGCCGCTTTGATCTTCGCGCCCGCGCTCGCGCTCGGGAGTTTTCTCAACGTCGTCGCTGCTCGCCTGCCCGAACGGCGCTCGCTCGTCAAGCCGCGCTCCGCGTGTCCCACGTGCGGCTCGGAGATCGCGTGGTACGACAACGTGCCGCTGGTTTCCTACGCCGTCCTGCGTGGTAGCTGTCGCTCTTGCGGGGCCCGCATCGGCTGGCGCTATCCCGCCGTCGAGCTGGCGACCGCGCTGCTGATCGCGGCCTCGTTCCTGCGCTTCGGCCTGTCCGGACGCGCTGTGGTCGCCGCGTACTTCTGCGCTGCGCTCGTCGTCCTCTCGGCCATCGACGCCGAACGGCGCATCCTTCCCGACCTCATCGTGCTCCCTTCCTTCGCAGTCGTGCTCGCCGCCAACATCGCGCTCGAGCCGGGCCGCACGATCGAGTGGATTGCCTGCGCGCTCGGAGCCTCGCTCTTCCTCTTCCTCGCTCTCGTCGCCTACCCCAAGGGAATGGGCATGGGAGATGTGAAGCTGGCTCTCCTGCTCGGCGCCGGGCTGGGGAAGGCAGTCTCAGTGGGGATGATGGTCGGCATGCTCTCGGCTCTCGTCTTCTCGAGCGTGCTCTTCGCCAGGCACGGGCTGGGCGCGCGGAAGATGTTCATCCCATTCGGGCCGTTCCTCGCTTTTGGGGCCCTGGTCGCCTTGTTTGCCGGCGACGCGGTTCTCTCTGCGTATCTGGGCCTTTTCTAAGACCTTGCTCACCCATCAGGGTGACGCAGGTTTAAGCCGATACACCTGATCAGGTGGAGTTCGACGACCTGCCCAACCTGCGCGGCGTTCCCGCCGAAGGCGAGGAGACCTCGTCCGTTCGGCCGACCCCGCCTCCAGGGGCGGGTATCTCGCCGAACCCGGTCACCCAGCTCGTCGCCGACCTGCTAGAGACCACCGGCCTGGTTGCGCCTGACCGGCTGGCTGCCGCTCGGTCGCGGGCGGGCACGGGGTCGATCGCCGACGCGCTCGTCGACGAAGGGCTCGCCCAGCCCACCCCGGAAACCCCGCCCGCCCCCGCGACGGGCTCGCTGGGGCGGATCCAGGCCGACCACTCGCATCTTCCGACGGTCGATCTCGCCGCGGAGGGAGTCGACAAGGCTGCCGCCAAGTCCATTCCGACGCACGTGCTCGAACGCGCGGTCGCGATCCCTTACAAGCTGGAGGACAACCGGCTCTACGTCGCTGTCGCCGACCCGACGAACGTTCAAGCGATCGACGAGCTGCGCATCGCCACGCGGCACGCGCTCGAGATCGGCGTCGCCCCCCGCGAGGACATCGAGCTCGAGCTCAAGCGCATCGTCCGCGCCACCGAGGCCTGGGAGCGAGCGGCTCTCGTCGAGGATGAGCTGGAGGAGACGGAAGAGAGCGACAGCGACGACCTCGAGGCCGATGACGGCGTCTCCGACGCGCCCCTCGTCCGGCTGGTCAACTCGATCATCCTCCAGGCAGCCGAAGACGGCGCCAGCGATCTCCACTTCGATCCTCAGGACGACGCGCTCGTCGTCCGACTCCGCATCGACGGCGTCCTGCACGAAGTGCAGCGGATCCCGAAGCGCCTCGCGCCCGGAGTGACGACCCGCCTCAAGGTTCTCGCAAAACTCGATATCGCCGAGCGGCGCAAGCCGCAGGACGGCCGCATCTCGCTGAACGCGAGGGCCGCCGGGCGTCTTCTCGACATCCGCGTCGCCGTCCTCCCCACGGTCGAGGGCGAGGGCGTGGTCATGCGCCTTCTCGACAAATCCAAGCGGGCCCCGACGCTGACGGAGCTTGGGCTCTCGGACGAGATGCGCGCGCAGTTCGAGGAGATCATCCGCAAGCCGACCGGTGCTCTCCTCGTCACGGGGCCCACGGGCTCGGGTAAGTCGACGACGCTCTACGCCGCGCTGACCGAGATGAACCGACCGGAGATCAACATCATCACGGTCGAGGACCCGGTCGAGTACCGCTTGGCCGGCCTGAATCAGATCCAGGTCAACCCGAAGGCAGGGCTGACGTTCGCGTCGTCCTTGCGCTCGATCCTCCGTTCCGACCCCGATGTCTTGATGGTCGGCGAGATCCGCGACGTGGAGACCGCCAAGATCTCCATCGAGGCCGCCCTCACCGGCCATTTCGTTCTCTCGACGCTCCACACGAACGACGCTCCGAGCGCGCTCACGCGCCTGAACGAGATGGGTGTCGAGCCCTTCCTCACGGGCTCCGCAGTCACGGCCGTGCTAGCTCAGCGGCTCGTCCGCAAGCTCTGCACCCACTGCTGCGAGATGTACATGGTCACCCGGCAGGAGATGCTCGACGCCCGCTTCACGCCCGACCAGGCCGCTGCGGCGGACGGTGTCGGCCTCTATCGCAAGCGAGGCTGCCCAAGGTGCAACCAGACTGGCTACAAAGGCCGTGTCGGCATCTACCAGCTCATGACCATGTCCGAGGACCTGGGCCGTCTCGCCTCCCAGCACGCAAGCCGCGAGGACATCGAGCGCGCGGCGCTCGAGGCCGGAATGAAGATGCTCTGGGATGACGGCCTGGCGAAGGTCACGTCAGGGCTGACGTCCCTCGAAGAGCTCGCCCGCGTAGTCGTATAGCCGCTTAGCTGATTTCGCAGCCGAGGCACTCGAGGGCGCGAACTGCCTCGGCGATGAAGGCATTCGCTTCCTCGCGGTTGGCGAAGCGATACGGCCCGGGGCGCAAGGGCTCTACGCGCAGGCCGTCCACGGGGTAGACGTCGCATTCGATCGCGAAGCCGCCGTTCGCCTGCACGCACCGGAGAGCGACGATCTCGCGTCCGTCCTTGCGCGCGGAGCGGCGGTCGAGCTCGTGTCCGGTCAGCGCGTCGACCACTGGGACGCTCATCTGTGAGCGTCGGCGGCGGCTTGCGCCACCGCCTGGCGGTCCATGTATCCCGCCACGCGGTAGGCGACGCGTGGGCCTCGCGTGAAGACGAGCGTAGCGGGGGCTTCGCGGACGTCGTACTCGGCTGCAAGCGCCGCCACCTGCTGGTTCTTCGTCACGTTCAGGGCGAGAAATCCCGCCTCCGCCGCGAGGGCGCCGGCCCGGGTCTCGCGGGCCTGGATCGTGTCGTAATCGTCGCCGGGCGCGTAGAAGAGGACGACGACCACCGAGTGCTTGCGGAACGCACCCTCGAGCGGCGACGCCTGCTGGCCCGGCTTATTGGCGGGCTTCGAAGGGTTCTGGGTCTTCCCGTTCTGCTTGGCCGTGATTCGTGCCGCCACCGCGTCGGCATTGCTTGTCTCCGGAGTGCTCCGGGTCGTCGCAAAGGCACCGACGCCCAGGCCGAGAATGCCCAGGATGGCAACGGGAAGAAGTACGCGCAGCCGCAGCTGGGACGCCATGCCTTTCCTATCGGCATTCAGGCCTT
>Ga0307302_10000679_pt1 | contig 14983 bp, 19 predicted proteins | sample ER_DNA_183_FD_194490 | JGI IMG/M metagenome (GOLD analysis project Ga0307302, IMG submission 194490) | Bulk soil microbial communities from the East River watershed near Crested Butte, Colorado, United States - ER_DNA_183 | ecosystem: Environmental > Terrestrial > Soil > Floodplain | place...
CCATGGCCGAGACCCCTCTCCTCTGGTCGAGACGATCCGACATCAATCATGACGCAGATGGTCGGAACCGGCTCCGGGCTCCGCGTCGGCGGCGCTGCGTAGGATGCACGCATGGAATCCGCGGCATCGGAGCAACAGACCTTCTACGAGGGGTGGGCGAACTACCACCACCTGCTCCTCGATGCGATCCGCGATCTCAGCGCCGACCAGCTCCGCCTGCGGCCTGCCCCTGGGCTCTGGGCCGTCTGGCAGCTGGCCGGCCACATCGCCGCGACCCGGACCTTTTGGTTCCACGACGTCCTGGGCGAGGGCGAGCCCGCGCTCCGCGACCTGTTCCGCGTCACGGGCACGACCGTTCCCGGCCTGGCGGTCGAGGACGCCACCTGGGAGGACGACGAGGACCACCCACGCGGGCCCGCCGAGATCGTCGAGGGTCTCGAGCGGTCGTGGGCGATGATCGAGGACTGCCTCCGGCGTTGGACGCCGGACGATCTGGCCGTCGAGTTCTCGCGCAGGCGACGTTCGGGCTCGCAGATGTTCACCCGGCAGTGGGTCGTCTGGCACCTGATCGAACACGACCTCCACCACGGCGGCGAGATCTCGCTGATCCTCGGCAGCCACGGTCTCACCGGTCTCGAGCTCTGACCGGGCCCGCGCTGCCCCGCGAGGGTCCGAACGTCATACTCCTCCCATGGCGCAAGCGGGTTCGGACCGGGACCTGATGGCCGAGGAGGAGCAGCTGTGGAGCGAGCTCCACGGGCTCATCGACACGCTGCCCCGAGACAAGGTCGAGGAGCCCGGGTACTTCGCCGAAGGGTGGACCGCGAAGGATCTCATCGCCCACATCGGGAGCTGGCTCGCCGAGGCGGGCGCCGTCCTTGAGCAGATCAGGTTCGGGACCTACCGGCCGGAGGAGATCGACATCGACGCGATGAACCAGACCTTCTTCGACTCGTTGCACGACACCGCCTATCCGGACGTGCGAGCGCAAGCCATCACCGCCCGCAACCGCATGCTGCGTGCGTGGGGCGCGCTCCCCGAGCACTCACCCGAGGCCGACCGGTGGATCGATAAGGCCGGCCCCGAGCACTACGCGGAGCACCTCCCACGCCTGCGGGAGTGGGTGCATCAGCTCGGGCCCTAGGGGTCGTTGGCCGCAAACGCCTCAGTGAGAGGTTCGCGCCCCGAGGAAGGAGCGGTCGCCGATCCACAGACCCGGCGGCGCGGCCAGCATCACGGCGAGCGCGTCCAACCGCGGCGCGTACTTCGCCCGCTTCTCCGTGAAGCGCTCGTACGCCTCGTCGAGCGGACGAACCACGAAGCCGTCCTCCTTCATGTCGTCCAGGACGTCCTCGAACTCGTCGCGCTGGATCACCGCTTCCCGCTCCGTGAGCCGGAAGTAGTAGAAGAGGTCCTCCACCGCGTGAACTCCCGTCCCGTACAGGAGCTTCGCGCGCTCGTCGGGCTCGTCGTCCACGGAGGTGATGATGAGCGTGGCCGCGTCGAGCACCGAGCCGAGCGATGTGATCCACGAGGTGTCGTCGTGCGGCGACCTGAACACGGCGAGCAACGGGTAGGACATGTGGGTCTCGAGGACGTCGGCCACCCATCGCTCCCACTCCGCGAAGAGGTCCGGCAACGAGGAGGCGACCCCCGCGCTGCCCATCCGGTGGAGGAGCTCGGGACCGGAGGGAGGAGACCCCGCCCGAGCGTCGAGCAGCAGCACGCCGACCTCGCGGCGGTTGAACGCCTGGTACAGCACCGGCAGATACGCGATCACCACAGCGAACAGCCCGAGGCCGGTCGCCCCCGCGGCCACCACGACGGCTCGCGTCGCGCCGGTGACGTCGCCGCCGAACCCGAGCGTGAACAACGACGATCCGGCGACGTACAAGGCGTCCGAGAACGAGTCACCACCCCGCTCGATCCCGTCCACGAACGCGGGACTCCACAGGATCAGGGCGTAGCCCAGCAGCGCGAAGGACACCCAGCCGACGAGCAAGAGGAGGAAGAAGAAGGGCGCCGCCCCGGCCAGAACCCGCTCGCGGGCCTGGATCGTCTTGCGGCGCACCCCGACCCACCTCCACGGACGCCACAGCGGCCGGAACAGGATCCGGCTCAGGCGGGATCGGCCGCGCGCCGCGCGCGGCATCACGAGGGTCCGGAAGACGTCGAGCAGCGTCCACAGGAGGATCACGATGCCCGCCGGGAGCGCGACCCACCGCATCGGCGCAGCCTACCGTGGCGCGCCGGAGCGTTTCCGGCGATCAGAGCGCTCGGTCTAGCCTCCGGCCGCGTCGATGATGAGATCGGTCGCCAGGCCGAGCAGGAACCCGCCGAGCACTCCCCACAGCGTGAGGATCCACGACAGGCGCCGGCCGCTCGCGAACAACTCGCCGATCACGTACAGGATCGCTCCCGCGGCGAGCGCCAGGAAGCCGACGAACACGTACTCGGAGCTGAACGACGTCCCGACGATCGTTCCGAGGAAAGTGGGACCACCGGCGACGAGGCCGGCGACCAGGAGCCACCCCCACGTCGCCTGGACGCCGGCGCCGGCGAGCGGCCCGACGATCCCGAACCCCTCGGTGGCGTTGTGGAGCGCGAAGCCGACCACGAGCAAGACCGCGAGCGAGATCTCGTTCGCGTTGGCGGCCTGCCCGATCGCGAGACCCTCGGAGAAATTGTGCAGGCCGATCCCCACGGCGATCGTCATGCCGAGGCGGAGCGCCTGCCGATCGGGTGTCAGGGCGACCTCGGCGACCGCCATGGCCCCGGGTCCGAGGCTCGCCCCGCGCGCTCGGTGGAGGGTGAGGCGGAAGAAATACGGGAGGCTGAGGAGCCCGGCGCCGAGGCCCACGACGTAGACGAGCCCGACGGCGAACAGCTGGCCCCAGGCCCCGTCGACCACCGCTTCCTCGAGCGGCTCGGTCGCGTGCGCGAGCACGTCGAACAGGAGGAACACCAGAATGCCCGCCGACAGGCCGCTGAGGAAGGTCTTGAGCCCGAGGCTCCCGCCCCTCAGACGGCCGAGCGGCAGCCCCAGGAAGATCGTGAACCCCGCCACCGCCCCCAGGGCGATCGTCTGCCACGTGCTCATTCGGTGGACCTCCTCCGGTTCGTCCGAATCCCACCTTCGCGGTCGGGAACTCTAGGCTTAGACGCGTCGAAGCGTCAAGGCACGGCGCCACGAACGCCGGCCCGGCTACGATTCGCGCATGGCTCGCCCGGCCGCGCGCGCACCTAAGCCCTCCGCTTCGCTCGAGCGCGCGGTCCGCTCGGAGACGGTCAAGCACTACGCCGAGACGATCTTCTACATCCGGCAGGAGGAGGGACGGGTCCGGCCGGGGCGTCTCGCCGAGTGGCTGGGGGTGAGCGCGCCCACGGTCACGGTGACGCTGCAACGGCTGGCCCGCGACGGCTTCGTCGAGATCGGGACCGACCGGAGCGTCACCCTCACGCCGACGGGCGAGGACCTGGCCGCCAAGATCGTCCGCGTGCACCGGCTGCTCGAACGGTGGCTGACCGATGTCCTGGGGCTCGACTGGGCGGCCGCCGACGAGGAGGCCCAGCGTCTGGCCTCCGGTGTCTCGGAGCTGGTGGCGGACCGGCTCGACGAGACGCTCGGGTACCCCGCCACCTGCCCGCACGGCAACGTCGTCCCGGGCCGCGAACCCCCGTACGGGGAGCTCGTCGCCCTGTCCGACCTGCAGCCGGGGGTGCCGGCGCGGGTGCGCCGCATCTCGGAGGTCGCCGAGCACGACGCCCCCGACCTGCTCCGCGAGCTCGACGCGTATGGGCTGGTTACCGGCGCCCGGATCGAGGTGAGCGGGGCGGACGCCAGCGTGCAGGCGATCCCGGTGGACGTCGGCGGCGTGACCAGACCGATCGGCACGAACGTCGGTCGGCTCATCTGGGTCGAGCGGGAGTCCGCAGGGAAGGGAACGACCGGGAAGTCGCGGCGGCCGCCGTCCGACCGTTGACGGTCCTATGAGGCCCCGGGTGTCGCCGAGGCGATCGTCCCCGAGCTCGGCTCGCCCTCGGTGGCGGGGTCGAGCGCGAACACCTCGACGCGGTTCCGGCCGTTCGCCTTAGCTCGGTACAGCGCCCGGTCGGCGTTCCTCAGCAGACGTGCGGCGTCTGGGGCGTCCTCCGGGAAGATGGCGACGCCGAAGCTCGCGGTGACGGCCGAGTCGCCCCCGAGGACGTCGATGTCCGCGATCGCCGTGCGGACGCGCTCGGCTACCTGGAGAGTCGTTTCGCGGCCGGCATCCGGCAGCAGCATGATGAACTCCTCCCCGCCGTAGCGACCGACGAAGTCGCTCTCGCGCACCGTCGACTGCAGGGCGACGCCCACGGCCGCCAGCACCTCGTCGCCGATCCCGTGGCCGAACGTGTCGTTGATGTCCTTGAAGTGGTCGAGGTCCAGCAGCACCGCGCCGAGCGGCCAGAGCATCCGGGACGACTGGGCCACCAGCAGCCTGAGCGTGTCCTGGACCGCTCGCGCGTTCGGAAGCCCAGTCAGGGAATCGGTGGCCGCGCGGAGCTGCGCGATGGCGAGGTGGCGGAGGTTCGCCAGGACGGGCGCGGCCTGCGTCACCGAGTCCTTGACCCGCAAGCGATGTTCGTCGCTCAGCGGGTCTTCGTGAGCCAACAGGACCGACCCGATCACCTCCCCACCTACCAGGAGCGGGCTGCACGTCGTCCGACCGTCGAGGTGGTGACACAGATCGCAGCCGATCAACGGCTCCGTGCCGGGCTCCTCGTCGTGCGGCCGAGCCGATCGAACCGCCAGACAGTCACGAGGCTGCGCCGTCGCCAGCCGCTCCCCGAGTCCGGACTCGGGCGGGAGCTCCGTGGTCGCCTCGAGCCGATCTGCGCTGTTGTTGCGGTTCAGGACCACCACCGAGCTCCGGGGGATCGACCGCTCGAGGTGCAGCTTGAGTAGGCCGTAGGACTCGTCCTCGGTCTCGCTGACCTGAAGCGCGTCGGTGAACTCCCCCTGGCTCAACTCGTAGCCACGGGTGGCCTCGCCCCGCTCCACCATCTCGTTCAGGGCCCAACCCAGATCCGTGAGCTCGTCGTGTCCTCGAGGGCGAGCCCTCGTGTTGAGCTCGCCCGCCGCGACCCGCGTCGCGAAGCTCGAGTACTCCTTCGTCCGGACGACGACCGAACGGATCAGCCACAGCGTGGCGCCCACCCCGGCGAGCAGGCCGATCGCCAGGATCGACCGGAGCACCGAGAGGCTGTGCGCGTAGGTGCGTTCGGCCTCGCGTCTCGCCTCCTGCGCCTGTTGCAGCTCCTGCGTCTGCAGCTGCTCGGTCAGGATCCCGAGCGAGGTGCTCAGCCGCGCCACGGTGGACGAGACCGTCCGATCGTCGTCGCTCGGCCCTGTCGTTGCGTCGAGGAACGCCCGCGAGTTGGCGAAGGCGACGAACTCGCCCCAGCCGGCCTCGAGGCTCCGAGCCACGACGCCGTCCTCCGACGAGTCCGGACCGGACAGGACGCGGACGTCGTTCAGGCGCGCGCCGACCTCGGTGAACACCTCCAGTCGCAGCTCCGAATCGAGCTCCACGATGGTGGCGCGATCGACCTCGCTGACGAGACGCAGCGACATCTCCTCGGCCTCCTCGAGCGCAACCGAGAGCGACCCGATCGCCTGTGTGCTCGTGAGGTGTCGTCGTAGACGGCGTCCAGTCGCTCCTTCATCTCCACCATGCCCCTGCCTCCCACCCAGGAGACGGCCAGCAGAGAAGGGACCACCAGCGCCAGCAGCGCGAAGAACTTCCATGCGATGGGCACTCGGATCGAGGTGGGCGTTCGAGGTCTGGTGTCCATGGTCGCTCGATCCTCCGGCTCTGGCTCGGGCATGGGGAAGCCAGTCCTCCGAGTACCTGCATCACCCCCTCCTCGGGCTTGAGGCGCGCACGTGTTGGATGGCGCCCGACGGGGAAGAATCCTGAGATGCAGGTTCAGAGCCGGCGATCGGCGTCGGGGGCCAGGCAGCGCCTGGATCTCGAGATGCCCGCCATGTCGGGTCTGCTGACGGACGTGCGGTCGGCTTTCGCCGAGCTCACCGTCCCCGCCTCCGCGCTCGACGACGCACGGCTCCTGGTGAGCGAGCTCGTCGCGAACAGCGTGCGACATGCGCGGATCGGCCCGAACGACACGATCCGGGTGACGGCGGAGGTCGAGAACGGCACGCTCCGGGTCGACGTGATCGACGGGGGCCGCGGCGGCGGGCCGCCCGTGGCCGGGGGTATCCGCCCGACTCCGGGGTCGGAGTCGGGCTGGGGTCTGTTCCTCGTTGAGACCCTCGCCACCAGGTGGGGCCACGGCACGGGCAGATACTGGTTCGAGCTCGAGATCTGAGCCCCGCCGGTAGCGGCTAGCTCCGCGGGTCCCGCTGCTCCGCGATCTCGGCGGGCGCCCCCTCGCGTTTCGCCACGACGACGAATCGGTCGTGCTCCTCGACCACGACCTCCGCGTCGGACACGACGTGTTCGCGGAGCAGCGCGAACCACCGTGGATCGCTCCGAACCCGTTCGTATTCGGGCATGGTGATCGCGATCATGCGGTCGCACGTGGCCAGGCCGCACTCGCACACCATCCGGAGGTACCGGTCGGACGGAGCTCCCTCGTGGGCATGCTCGAGTCGCTCGTTGATCTCCCTCGAGGTGGCCTCGTTGCGCGCGACCCGTTCCACCCGATCGCTCACGGTCCGGACTCTAGTCGGGGGAACCGGGCGGACGCGAGCTCATCGCTCCGAAGGCGGTTCGGGCCGGCGCGCCTCGATCGCGCGGTCGCGTTCGTCCTCGTCCCGGTGCACGCGGATCGCCGTCAGGCCGGCATCGGCCGTGATCGTGAAGAGCTCGTCCGCCTGCTCGCCCCCGAGCTCCAGCAGGACGCTGCCGCCCGGCCGGAGCCAGCGCGCTGCGGCGCGGGCGGCTCGCTCGAGCAGCACGGTCCCTCGCGGCCCGCCGTCGAGGGCGCGACGGGGCTCGTGCGCCAGGACGTCGCGCGGCAGGAGATGGAGCTCCTCGGTCGGCACGTAGGGGACGACGGCGGTCACGACGTCGACGCGCCGGCGCAGCGCGGGCGGCAGCGGCTCATCGAGATCGCCCGGGAGCGCCCCCACGCCGTTGCGGCGGGCACACGCCACGGCGGCGGGATCGATGTCGGTGGCAATCACGGTCGCTCGCGGGCATGCCGAGCCCAGCACAACGGCGACCGCCCCGCTGCCGGTGCACAAGTCGACCGCGATCCCGTCCGCCGGCAGCAGCGCCGCGGCCCGGCGGGCAAGTGACTCGGTCTGGGGACGGGGCACGAACACGCCGGGGTCGACGCGAACGCAGACCCCGCAGAAGCGCACCCAACCGGTGATCCACCCGAGCGGCTCTCCGGCGAGCCGGCGAGCGAGCAGCTCCTCGAGAGGGTCACCCCCCGCCTCCGAGGCGTCGAGCAGCGCGTCGGCCTCCGCGGCGGGGTCGATGCAACCACCCGCGGCGAGCGCGTGGAGGACGCGCGACCGCTCCCGGCTCAAGGGGTCGACCACGGCGGAGTCAGAGTCGTCTGCTGACTTCCCAGTCGTGCCCGAACGGATCCGTCAGCCGTCCCGTGCGCCAGCCATGCTCGTCGTGGACCGGTGCCACCGCGGCGGCTCCGGCGCCCACCGCCCGCTCGAACAGCGCATCGGGGTCCTCGACCGACAGGATCATCCTGACCGACCCCACCCCGGGTGCGACCGGGCTCGCGTCGGGGTCGCCCTGGATCCAGAACGCCGCCCCGTCGATCGAGAGCCGCGCGACGACCGGTCGTCCGTCGTCGTCGTCGAGTCGATAAGCCTCGACCACGCCGAACGCGTTCCGGTAGAAGTCCAACGCCTCGGGGGCATCGGGAACCGCCAGCCAGGGTTCGATGGCGGTGGTCACACCGGATCCGATCCATCCCTCGACCTCATCGGATCCATTGTCCCTCGGTCCGTCGGCCGAGCCACGTCGACCCGTCGGGACCTACCACGCATCTCCCGGACGCGACTCGCAGCTGATCGGTGCCGAGACGTCGAGCTCCGGTGACGTCGGGGTCAGACGGACGAAGACGTTCCCGTCCTCTTCGGCCGTTCGAACGAGCCCCCCCGCCGTCCTGACGAAGGTCGGACCCTTCCACGCCACCCATCCGAGCCGCTCGTAGAACCCGACGACGCCGGTCGCCAGGGCTCCGAGCCGGTAGTTCCGATCGATGAGCTCGCCGACCTCACCGATCACGAGAGAGCCGAGGCCCCGCCGCTGGTGGCTCGGCTGCGTCGCGACGGCCTCGACGTACCCGGTCCGCAGGCGATGGCCGGCGGTGTGGAGCTCCCGTTGGACCACGGATGCGTGCGCCACGACGCGCCCGTCCGCCTCGGCGATCACGTGCACCCCTCCAACCGCGTGGCCCCAATCCTGGTCGGTGAACCCCTCGACGTCGTCGCTCCAGGCCTCGTCGAAGAGCTCGCGGAGGGCGACCACCTCGTCCGGACGCAGCGCCTCACTGCGGACGAGCCGGATCAGTGGATCGGACCCTGGGTCCCGGTTGCGCTCTCGATCGCGTTGATCGGCCGGGGACGATCGTTGAGGCGCCACCGCACCTCCGATGACGTGGCGGGAAGGGTCGCCAGCAGTCTAGCCCGAACCGTCGCCCGAAAATCGGCACCGATCCCAGGTTTGGACGGGTCCCTACGGGGGTAGAGCGCGCCCAGCGGTCCAGCCTGAGCCAAGGAGGGCGGATGAGCACGATGGCAATCGGTCTCGAGCGCGATCAGCTCCGACTCATCGGGAGCCGGCCCGGGACCGCGGGGAAGGGTCCACGCATGGGCGCCGCCGGACGCATCTGTGAGGCCTCCCGGTGCAGAACCGTCCTGTCCCGCTACAACCACGCCGGGCTCTGTTGGCAGCACGAGCCCCGGCACGAGTACCTCTCCGCCGTCCGCGGGCGTCGCCCGGCGGAGGTCGAGGTCCTGAGCGACCTGGTACCCAAGGCCTCCTAACCGGCGGTCGTACCACGTGGGCCCGGCTCACACCGCGAGCCGGGCCCACGTGTATGCGATCCGCGTACGAGGATCGGTTCGCACGGAGTCACCGATCGACCCGGGTCGGGTGTGTGTGACGCATCGCCTCCTCGGGTAGGCATCGATCGATCAGCGACGGAAGGAGCGAACGATGCGGCCGAGGGGTCCGGGTCATCATCCCTGTTGCGGCGGTCGTGCTCTTGCTCGCGCTGTTGCGCCGGAACGGCGGCGCAGGAAGGCGAACGATGATCGTCCGGCGCCCGGCCAGCCGCCGCCCGATCCAGCCGACGGCGGATCACGCTGATGGAAGAACTCGCGCTGTGGACGACATCGCTCGTCCTGGTCGGGACGTCCGCGTTCCTGTTCGGCACGCTCGTGCGCAGCATCGTCCAGGAGCGGCGTCGCTCGGGGGTCCGCCGCGTCTGGCGCAACTTCGGCCTCAGCCTGACGTTCGCGATCCTGTTCCTCATCAGCTGGGGGGCCCAAGGGCTCGCCGAATGGTCCTCGTTCGTCAACCAGCAGGCGGCGCACGGGCAGGACGCGCGCCTGTCGGACTTCTGGGTGGAGTTCGGGCAGTCGACGCTGGAGAACTGGCAATCTGAGTTCCTCCAACTGTTCTCGTTCGTCGTGGTGTCCGCCGTTCTGATCCATCACGGCAGCTCCGAGTCCAAGGACGGGACCGAACGCATCGAGCGCTCGGTCGAGGAGATCCGTACGATGCTTCGCGAGGCCGGCCTCCCCCAGCGGTCCGCCCAATGACCCCACCGGATCCGCTGCCGGCTCGTCGAGGAACCGATCGGCGGCGAGCCGCCGAGCGAACGTGCAGCATGAGCGGGTGACGTCCCGGAGCGAGGGGTCCCGCAGGCGACGATCGAGAAACCGCCACCACCACCCGGCGCGCGGGGGCCTGCGCGGGTTCGGGTACTTCCGCACGCTCGGCCCGGGGTTCGTCACGGGGGCGGCCGACGACGATCCGGCCGGGATCGGCACGTACTCGCAGGTCGGAGCGGCGTTCCGATTCGACCTTGTGTGGACGGCCCTGGTCTCGCTCCCGCTCGCCTCGGCGGTACAGGAGACGGCCGCGCGGCTCGGTCTGACGAGCGGCCGCGGGCTGATAGCGCTGATCAAGGTGCACTTCGCTCGCCCGGTCCTGTGGTTGGCGGCAGCCTTGGTCGTCGGTGCCAACGTCTTCAACATCGGCGCCGACCTGGGGTCGATGGCCGAGGCGTTCCGACTGCTGATCCCCATGCCGTTCGCGGTACTGGTGGTCGGGTTCGCCGGCGCGATCCTGCTGCTCGAGGTCTTCGTGAGCTACGACCGCTACTCGTTGATCCTGCGCTGGCTCGCGCTGTCGATCTTCGCCTACGTCCTCGAGCTGTTCGTCGTCGACGTGGACTGGTCCCAGGTCGCGGCCGGGCTGATCCCGAGCTTCCAGCCGACCCTCGCGTCGGTCGAGGCGCTCGTCGCGATCTTCGGGACCACGATCTCGCCGTACCTATTCGTCTGGCAGGCCGCCGAGGAGGTCGAGGAGCGCAAGGCCGGGCGGATCGGGCGGATCGACGCCCGGCAGATCCGCGCGATGCGCGTCGACGTCGTGTCGGGCATGTCGGCGGGGGTGCTGGTGATGTTCGCGATCATGGTGAGCTCGGGGGCCACGCTCGGCGCGCACGGGAGCCGGGACGTCCAGACCGCCGCCGAGGCCGCCCGGGCCCTCGAACCGATCGCGGGTCGGTTCGCCTCCGCGCTGTTCGCCGCCGGCATCGTCGGCACTGGCCTGCTCGCGATCCCGACGCTCGCGGGTTCGGCAGCGTACGCGCTGGCCGAGACGTTCGGCTGGCGCGAGGGGCTGGGGCGCAAACTGAAGGAAGCGCCGAGCTTCTACGGCGTGCTCGCCGCCGCGATCGCGATCGGCCTCGGTCTCAACTTCGTCGGCATCGACCCGATTCGGGCGCTCTACGTCTCGGCGATCCTGAACGGGCTCGCGGCGCCTCCGCTGATCCTGCTCATGCTTATCCTGTCCAGGTCCCGCAGGGCGGAGCTGCGCACCGGGCGGCTGTCCGACGGCTTGATGTTGATCGCCCTGCTGGTGATGTCGGCCTCGGCGGCGGTGTACCTGATCGGCTCGCTCGTCGGCTGAACCGGTCAGCGCTCGGAAACCGGGGCGGACCTGGTGGCGTCGCGCGAACCTCGGCCTTCCCGCGGACCCCGCCCGTCGCGCGAGCCACGTGCGGCCGTCGCCGGCTCCCCCCGGCCGCCGGCATCGAACCCGTAGATCGCATAGGCCTGACGGATCACGGTCTGTGCGACGTTGCGCACGTTCACGCCGCCCGGCGTGACCCCGTGCTCCGTCCCTCGATGCGCGTGCCCGTGGATCACCAGGTCGGCCCCCGAGCGATCGACGGCCTCGGCCAGCAGGTAGCTGCCGAGGAACGGGAAGATCTCGGGCGGCTCGCCGAGGAGGGTCTCGCGGACCGGCGCGTAGTGGAGCAGGGCGATGCGCACGTCGGTCTCGAGCGATGCGAGGGCCGACTCGAGAGCCTCGGATCGCTCCTTCGTGTGGCGGATGAACGCCTTCATCTCGGGCTCGCCGAACTCGGCGCCGCTCGCCCCCGAGAACCCGCCGCCGAACCCCTTGACGCCGGCGACCCCGAGCGACCCGCCCGGGGTGTCGATCCGGACGGCGTCGCCCTCCAGGACGGCGACGCCGGCCTCGCGGAGCAGCCCCGCGATCTCGGCGGGGCGGTCGGCGTGATGGTCGTGGTTCCCGAGCACCGCCACCACCCGGACCAACAGGCCCTCGAGCTCGCGCGCGAGGGCCTCGGCCTCCTCCGGCTCACCCCCCTTGGTCAGGTCGCCGGCGATCAGCAGGACGTCCGCCTTCTCGTGGATCCCGCTCAGCTGCTCGCGCAGAGCGCCGGCCGAGTCCGGCCCGACGTGCAGGTCGCCGACCGCGGCGACGCGAATCACTGGACGGTCTCCATCCCCTCGGCATCGGGGAACCGGGCCACCGTCGTCTGGTTCTCGACCTCGAGGTCCGGGCAGCACTCGCGCACGACCTCGGTCACCGAACGCCGCCGCTCCTCGCTCGGCACCTTGCCGTGGACGACCACCCGGCCCTTCACGACGGTGACGCCGAGCTCCGGCTCGTTCACCCGTGGGTCTCGGGCCAGCGCCTCCTGGACGTGCGCCGCGACGTACTCGGGCTCGTCCGTGCTCACACCTGCCTCCCCCGCCCGATGGCCTCGTGGAGCGTCTCGATCGGCTCCGAAGGCACGACGATGTCAAGGGAGGTGGCGAACAGCAACAGGCTCAGCAGCCGCCGAGCGCCGTGCTCACGCGCCCGCGCGACCAGGTAGTCCCAGTCGAGCTCGGTGTGCGCGATGATGGAGACCGCGTCGTACCAGTACCGCGAGGTGTCCTCGCTCATCGCGCAGGCCTTCATGACGATCAGATCCTCGGGCGGCGCGATCGGGACCATCCGGCCGCGGAACGGCATGACCCGCGCCCGGGCGAGCATGTCGTCGCCGAGCAGGATGTCCCGGCTCGAGCGGAAGATCACGTCGACGAGAACTCCATGCTTGATCGCCTTGGACAACCAGCGTTCGGCGACCTCCTTCGTCTCGAACCCCCGCGCATCGAGCACCTCCAGCACCTTGCGCGCCATCTCGGGGCGAACGAAGACGTCGATGTCCCGCGTCCCCTGGTCGCGTCCGTACACCGCCGACCCGACGCCGCCGATCAGCAGGAACGGGATGCCGGCCTTGCCGAGCGCATCCAGCGCCTCGTCGAGGACGCGCAGGAACAGATCGCCGTTGTCTGCCTCGGTGACTTCGATCGCGGTTTCGGGGAGGCTCATCCAGGCACTCCTCGTTGGGCGTCGTCCGTCGTCGGAGGCTCTGTTGTTCCCGCCGATGGCTGCCCGCAAACGGGCTCACGCAGCGGCCACCTCGCGAGGAGCGTCCTCCAGCAGGTCGAGGACCGCAGCTTCGACCGCGTCTCGGAACGCCGGATCGGCGAGATCGCCCTCGACCGCCACCGCGAGCCGCTCGGTGATCGTGACGCCCTCCTCGTACCGGTCCAGCAGCCTCGGGTCGATGTAGGAGGCGCGCGCGACCGCCGGCGTGTTGCCGAGCTCCGCGGCGACCTCCTTCACGGCCGCGGAGATCCGGCGGCGTCGGGCGGCCCGCGCGGCCGGCACCTCTCCGGCCGCGGCGAGCGCGACCGCAGCGAACACCGTCCCGTGCCAGGTCCTGAAGTCCTTGGCGGTGAAGCCGTCGCCGGCGAGCTCCTTCACGTACGCGTTGACGTCCTCCGAACGCACGTCGCGCCAGCCCGTGCCGTTGCGGTACGCGAGGAGCTCGGGGTTTTCATCACGGCGGCGCTTCAGCGTTCGGACGATCGGGGCGATCCCGGCGTCCGAGACCTCCTGGATCCGCCGCTGGCCGCTCTTGGCGCGGTAATCGAACCGCACGACGTCGCCCGACGTCCGGACGTGGTCACGCCGCACCGTCGCAAGACCGAACGACCCGTTGTCCCGCGTGTAGGACTCGGAGCCGACGCGGAACAGGGCGAGATCCAGCAACCGCACGGCCGTGGCGAGGGCCTTGTCGCGCGGCAGGTTCCGCAGTCCGAGGTCCGCGGCAACGCGCTCGCGCACCTGCGGCAACCGATGCGCGAAGGCCAGCATCCGACCAAACTTCTCCGCGTCCCGACGGGCCCGCCACCGCTCGTGGTAGAGGTACTGACGCCTGCCAGCGGCATCGGTTCCCGACGCCTGCAGGTGTCCGAGGGGATCGGGGCAGATCCACACGTCTAACCACGCAGGTGGGATCGCGAGGGCGCGGATCCGCCGGATCGTGGTGTCGTCGGTCACCGGCGCCCCCGTCTGATCCAGGTAGGAGAAGCCCCGACCACGGCGCTGTCGCCGGATCCCCGGACCTTCGCTCGACACCCGCCGCAGACGCGTCATCGCGCGGAGGTAATGCCCCACCGAGGCGCCCTCAAACGCGTGACGAGGCATGGAGCGCGGTTCTGCGGTACCTCCCTACTCGACGGATCGACGGGACATCGACGAAAAGGAGGAGCCGTGGAGCGCTTACGTTGCTGAAGAAAGACCACGACGAGGTCAAGAAGATGCTGAAGGACCTCGATGACACCACCGACCGGGCGGTCAAGACCCGGCAGGACCTGTTCGAGCGCCTGAAGTTCTCCCTCACGGTCCACGAGCAGATGGAGGAGGCCGTCCTGTACCCCGCGCTCAAGGAGCACGCCGAGACCAAGGAGATCGTGCTCGAGGCATACGAGGAGCACGACGTGGTCGACACGATCCTGGGCGAGCTCGAGCAGACCCCGGTCGACGACGAGACGTGGCACGCCAAGCTGACCGTCATGCGCGAGAACCTCTTCCATCACATCGAGGAAGAAGAAGGCGAGATGTTCGGGCAGATCCGCGGGCTCTTCGACAAGGAGACGCTCGAGTCCCTGGGCGAGCAGATGAGAACCATCAAAGCCCAAGCACGGGCGGCCTGAATCGGGCGTTAGCGGATCCGAAGGCGCCCGAGTATCGCCACCGCAGACCGAAGGACGCCGTGATGTTCATCGAAGAATCGAGGAGACCGGCGTCATCGAACCTGTGGTGTTCCCGCGGGTCCCTCGGACGAGCCCTCCCCTTCAAAGACCGAGGCCGAGGACCGGTCCCGGAACCCGCGCCGCCACGTGATGCTCGAGCTCCAGCCCGTCCCTGACGACATCGTTCCGCTCGTCGGCTATCGGGAGTGGTCGACCCGCACCGAGCCGACCGGGCGGCCGCCTCGACTGCTCTCCGTGTTCCATCCGACGACGTGGCCGCACGACCACCGTTCTCGGCCGTCCCTACGTGACCGTGACCTGGCCGTCGTCCCTCTGTGACCCGTGACCTGGCCCCGATCGGTCCGCGCC
>Ga0307302_10000680_pt1 | contig 14969 bp, 10 predicted proteins | sample ER_DNA_183_FD_194490 | JGI IMG/M metagenome (GOLD analysis project Ga0307302, IMG submission 194490) | Bulk soil microbial communities from the East River watershed near Crested Butte, Colorado, United States - ER_DNA_183 | ecosystem: Environmental > Terrestrial > Soil > Floodplain | place...
GACGACGGGCCCTGGCCGGCGTTCCCGGCCGACCTGACCTCGATCGCGGTCGCGGTCGCCACCCAGGCCAGGGGCACGGTGCTGATCTTCGAGAAGATGTTCGAGAACCGACTGGTGTTCGTGGACAAGCTGGTCGGGATGGGGGCCAGGATCATCGTCTGCGACCCCCACCGGGTGGTTGTCAACGGCCCCACCCAGCTGTACGGGGAGCGCCTGGAGTCCCCCGACATCCGCGCCGGCATGGCCCTGCTGCTGGCCGCCCTGGCCGCCGACGGCGAGTCGGTCATCGGCAACGTCGGCCAGATCGACCGGGGCTACGAGCGCATCGACGAGCGCCTGCGCGCGCTCGGGGCCAACATCGACCGAACCGGCTGACGCCGGGCCGGGGGCGGGTGGGATGGCCCTTGGCGCCGGCGACTGCGAGCGGCTCCACGACGGCCTGATCGCCCAGCCGGTCAACACCGCCTCGGCCCTGGCCTATGTGGCCGTGGGCGCCTGGCTGACCGCCCGCGGCCTGCGGGCCGGCCCTGACGGGCGGCCGGGTCCCGACCGGCCCAGCGTCGCCTTCGGACTGGCCGTGGCCGCCGCCGGGATCGGCAGCGTCGACTACCACGGCCCCGGCTCCCCCGCCGCCCGCCTGCTGCACGACGGCAGCCTGTACCTGGTGGTCGGGTTCGTCGCCGCCACCGAGGCCACCCGCCTGGCCCGCCGCCCGCCCGCGGGCGCCCGGCGGCCCGCCTGGGCCCCGGCCCGCCGCACCGCCTACCGGGCCGCCCTGGCGGCGGCCGCCGGGGCGGCCTGCTGGTGGGCGGGCCGCACCGCCAGCCCCTGGTGCCGGCCCGACAGCCTGCTCCAGCCGCACGCGGCCTGGCATCTGCTCGGCGCCGCCACCCTGGCCGCCTGGGCCCATGCCGTGCTGGGCTACGCCGGGGTGGCGAGCAGCGCCTCGCCGCGGCGGAGGTAGCCGCCGGCCCCGACCCGGCGGTAGAAGGCGAGCGCCCGCTGGAGCTGCGCGTGGCCCTCGGGCCGGGCGCCGGCGGCGAGCAGCCGCTCCGCGGCCGCGAGGCGGGCGAAGGCCTCGTCGGGCCGCGAGCCGATCTCGGCGTAGCGGTCGGCGGCTTCGGCGAACCGGCCGGCCGCCATGGCGGCCGCGGCCTGGAACCAGCGGGTCGGTGCCGGGCCGCCGGCCAGCAGCTCCAGCAGCTCGGCTCCTCGCCCCAGGGCCTCCAGGACGACGGCGAGGTCGCCCGCCCAGTCGAGGCCCATGATCGGGACGGTCAGGTCGGCCGCGGCGGCCAGCAGCTGGCCGGCCTGGGCGGCCGCCTGCCCGGGGTCGCCGGCGGCCAGGAAGGTGTGGGCATGGAGCGCGAGCAGGGGAAGGCGCATCTGCGGCTGGTCCGACAGCCGGGCGAGTTCGAGCCCGACGGTGCTGTCCTCGAGCGCGCCGTCGAGCTCGCCGCGAGCCAGCCGCATCCGGCCCCGGGTCCAGCGGCACGTCGGCTCCATGCCTTGCCGCGAGCCGGCCTCGGTCTCGCCGATGAGCTGCTCGGCACCCTGGAGCGCCTCGTCCCAGCGGCCCTGGAGGTAGTCGAAGCCGACCTGCTCGCTCCGCATCCAGGTGACCATGCCGGCCACCCCGAAGCGCTCGGCGGCCTCGAGGGCCTTGACGTGCAGGTCGAAGGCACGCCCAAGGTCGCCGAGGGCGGTGTAGGAGGTCGAGAGGTTGCCGTAGACCATCGCGCTATGCGGCGACCGCGCCGCTTCGGCGATGGCGACCGCCTGCTCCTGCTCGGAGATCCCGCCGGGGTCGCCGCTGGCGACCCGCACGCAGCCGAGGAAGTTGAGCGCCAGGGACCGTTCGTCGTCGAGCTGGAGCGCCTCGGCCATGGCAAGGGCCTGGCGGCCAACCCGGAGCGCCTCCTCGGTCGCGCCCCGCTCCATGAGGGCGGCGGTCAGGTTCGTCAGCGCGAACGCCTTGGCGGGCGACGGGCCCGACTGCTCGAGGAGGGCCACGGCTCGCCGGTCGTGCTCCTCGGCCAGCAGCCCCTGTCCCTGGAAGTCGAGCAGCCAGCCGATCAGCGCCTCGGCCTCGGCCGCGCCCTCCCGGTCGCCGGCGGCCAGGAGCGCGTCGCTGGCCTCGGCGAGCACGTCGGCGCCTGCGTCCTCGCCGAGCCAGCGGGCCCGGCCCAGTCGCAGCAGCAGCCGCGGGCGTTCGGTGTCGTCGGCCGGCCACAGCTCCAGGGCGGCGGTGTACCAGCGGGCGGCGGCGGCGAAGGCGTTGACGGCGAGCGCATGGTCGCCGGCCTCCCGCAGGGCCAGCCGGGCGCGGACAGCCAGCTCCGCGGTGTCCTGGCCGGTGGCCGTGGCGTAGGTCAGGGCGGCCAGCCAGTGGTGGGCGAGCAGCTCGGCGCGGTCCTCGGCCCGGTCCGGGGCCAGCTCCTCCAGCCAGCGGGCGGCCCGCCGGTGCCGCTCGGCCCTGGCCGCCCGGGGTAACTGGCCGTAGGCGACGTCGCGGACCAGGACGTGGCGGAAGGCGTACTGGCGCTCCCCGGCCACCGCCGAGCGGCGCTCGCGGCGCAGGAACTCCTTGCGCTCCAAGTTGTGCAGCCACCGTTCCAGCTCGCGGGGCTCGCTGCCGGAGAGGGCGGCCAGGGCGCCCAGCCAGCCCAGCTTGCCCAGCACCGCGGCGTCCTGGAGCAGGGACTTCTCCTGCTCACCGAGGGCGTCCAGGCGGGCGGCGATGATCCCCTGCACCGTCTCGGGCAGCGGCAGCTCGCCGGCCCGCTCCAGCCTCCAGCTGGACCCGGTCCGGCGCAGGAAGCCGCGGTCGGCCAGCATCCGCACGTACTCCTCGGCGTACAGCGGGTTGCCGCCGGAGCGGGCCAACAGGGCGGCCTGGGTCTCGGCGGGCAGCAGGGCCTGGCCGAGCAGGCCGGCGACCAGCCGGGCGGTGTCCTCGTCGCCGAGGGGGGCCAGCGACACGGTGGCCGAGTTGGCCTTGCCGCCCCCCCAGCCGGGCCGGCGGGCCAGCAGCTCCGGCCGGGTGGTGCAGACGACCAGCAGGGGCACGTCGGTGGCCCAGTCGACCAGGTGGTCGAGGAAGTCGAGCAGGACGTCGTCGGCCCAGTGCAGGTCCTCGACTACCAGCACGGCCGGGTCCTGCTCGGCGAGCGCCTCCAGGAATCGCCGCCAGGCCGCGAACGCTTCCCCCTGCCGGTCGCCGGTGTGCTGGTCGGGGCCGCCCAGGCCGACCAGCGGCCGCAGGTGCCGAGTCACCCAGGCCGCCTCGGCCGGGTCAGGGACCAGGGCGCCTACGGCCTGCTCCAGCTTGGCGGCGGCCGCGTCGGCCGGGTCGGACTCGAGGATGCCGGCCTGGGCCTTGACCAGCTCCCCGAGCGCCCACAGGGCCACCCCCTCGCCGTAGGGCAGGCAGCGGCCCTGCCGCCAGACGGTCAGCTCCGGTTCGGCCTGGACCGTCTGGAGCAGTTCCCAGACCAGCCGGCTCTTGCCCATGCCCGGCACTCCGACCAGGGTGAGGAGCTGTACCGACTGCCCGCTGCGGACCCGGGCCAAGGCGTCGCCCAGCAGGCCCAGCTCCCGCTCCCGCCCCACCAGGGCCGTCTGCGGCGCCTGGACCACGTCCACCCCCAGGCTGGCCCGCGCGGCCAGGGCCCGCCAGACCGGGATCGGCTCGGCCTTGCCCTTGGCCGCCACCGGCTCCGTCGGCTCCAGCTCGATCACCCGGGACGTCGCCCGAAAGGTGGTCTCATCGACCAGGACCCCGTCGACCGGGGCGGCCGCCTGGAGGCGGGCCGCGGTGTTGACCACGTCCCCAGAGGCCATCCCCTCCCCCTCGACCGGCCGGGCATCCAGCACCACCAGCGCCTCCCCGGTCGTCACCCCGACCCGCACGTGCAGGTCCAGCGACGGGTCGGCCTGGTTGAACTCGGCGATCGCCTCACAGATGGCCAGGGCCGCCCGCACCGCCCGCTCGGGGTCGTCCTCATGGGCCACCGGGGCCCCGAACAGGGCCATCACCGCATCACCGATGAACTTCTCCACCGTCCCCCCGAACCGCTCCAGCTCGGCCCGGAGGCGCTGGTAGTAGGGGGCCAGCAGCCCCCGCACGTCCTCCACGTCCAGGCGCTCGGAACGGCTGGTGAAGCCGACCAGGTCGCAGAACAGCACGCTGACCCGCTTGCGCTCCTCCCGCCGGGCCACCGTGGGGGCGGTCAGCGGCGCCGCGCAGGCCAGGCAGAACCTGGCCCGCTCCGGGTTCTCCTCACCGCAGCGCTGGCAGACCGGCATGGCCGCGATGCTAGGACCAGCAGTGGCCGGTGTCCACGTCCCCACCGGTGCCGGGACGGGCGGCGCTGTCGGCGGCTTGTCAGCTGGCTTGTCCACGGCCCGACAGCGACGGCAGTGGGTGGCGACGAGGATGCGATGACCAGGATCGCCCGCCGCCAGGAGGTCACCATGTACCGGCCCGTCGACCAGCGCCTGATCATCGCGTTCCGGCTCTCCGTCTCCGTTCCCTGGCCGTCCGCCACCCTCGTCCGCCGGCCCGCCGCCCTGGCCCGGAGGATCGTGGCCGCGCTCCCCCGGCCCGCCCCCACCACCGTCCGGCGGCTGGCGGCCGTCACCGCCCGGCGCCTGGCGATCGCCGCCGTGCTGGCCCTCGCCGTCGTCCTGGTCGCGATCGTGCCCGCATACGCCGCGCGGCTGGCCGTGCAGAGCGACCTGTGGGACCTGCCCCTGTTCTTCGACGGCCGAGCCGAGCTCCCCGCCGAGGCCAGCCTGACCCTGCTGGTGGGCTCGATGGTGGTGTTGGCCGTCCTCTCGTCGTCCAGCGGCCGCCATCACGACCACTGGTAGGTCCGCGCCGCCGGGCTATGCCGAGGCGACCTGCAGCCTGCTGGCCCGGCGCAGGAAGCCCTCGGCCCGGACCTCGCGGTAGAAGGCCATGGACCGCTCGAGCTGCAGGTTGGCTTCGGAGCGGCGGCCGGCGGCGAGCAGCCGTTCCGCCGCCCGCAGGCGGGCGAACGCCTCGTCGGGCCGCGACCCGATCTCGGCGTAGCGGTCGGCGGCCAGCTCGAGCTCGCCGGCGGCGACCGCCGTCGCGGCCCGCGCCCAGGGGTTCGGGTGCTCGATGCCAGCGGCGAGCTCGACCAGCGCCGCCCCGCGTCCGAGGACCTCGAGGGCCACGGCCAGCTCGCCCGACCAGGGGGTGATAGCCCAGTGCCCCTGGTCGACCGTGGCCAGCAGCCCGCCCGCCTGCTCCCGCCGGCCGCTCGCGATCAGGACGCGGGCGGCCAGCGCCTGCGCGCCGACGGCGGCGTCGGGGAGGTTCGCGGCCCGGGCCAGCTCCCGCGCCGCGTCGGCGTCGGCGAGGGCGCCGGCCAGCTCCCCGCGGGCCAGCCGGACGGCGCAGCGGGCCAGCCGGCACTCCGCCTCCGAGACGTGCCGGGCGCCGGCCTCGGACTCGGCGATGAACCGGTCGGCGCCATCGACGGCCGCGTCCCAGCTCCCACGCCAGTAGTGCTCCATGACCCGGATCACCTCGAAATGGCGGAGGTCGCCGGCGAGGCCCAGGCGCTCGGCGACCTCGCGGGCCCGGCCCTGGAGCTCGAAGGCACGGGCGAGGCCGCCGAGGGTGACGTGGGCGGCCGCGAGGTTGCCGTAGGCCATCACGGCGTCGGGCGAGTTGCGGCGTGCGGTGATCGCCACCGCCTGCTCGAGGTCCGCGAGGCCGCCCGGGTCGCCGTCGGTGACCCGGGCGAGCCCGACGTAGTTGAGCGCCCGGGCGCGCAGCTCCTCCAGCCCGAGCTGGCTGAGGATGGCCAGGGCCTCGCGCCCGACCCGGATCGCCTCCTGGTTCTGCCCGGCCGATCCGAGCCCGCCGGCGAGGTGGACGAGCGCGAAGGCCTTGGCCGGCGAGGGCCCGGCGTCGGCCAGCAACTCGGACGCGCGCCGGTCGTGCACCATCGCCTCCTCGCCCCGGCCCTGGCGCCACAGCAGCTGGCCCAGCAGCGCCTCGGCCTCGGCCGCGGCCTCCCGGTCGCCCTGGGCCAGCAGCCCGTCACGGGCCTCGGCGAGCAGCTCCTCCCCGGTCTGCTCGCCGGCCGCCCGGGCCCGGCCCAGCCGGTACAGCAGCCGCGGGCGGTCGGGGTCGGCGACCGGCCACAGCTCCAGCGCGGCCTGGTACCAGCCCGCGGCGGCCGCCACGGCAGGCAGGGCGAGGGAGCGGTCGCCGGCCTCCCGGAACGCCAGCCGGGCCGCACCGGCCAGATCGGCGACGTCCTGGCCGGCCGCCCTGGCGTAGGTCAGGGCGGCCTGCCAGTGGTGGGCGAGCAGCTCGGCCTGGTCCTCGGCCCGGTCCGGCGACAGCCCCTGCAGCCACTCGGCCGCCTTGCGGTGCTTGCCGGCCCGGACCGGTCGTGGGAGCTGCTGGTAGGCGACGTCGCGGACCAGCACGTGGCGGAAGGCGTACTGGCGCTCCCCGGCCACCGCCGAGCGGCGCTCGCGGCGCAGGAACTCCTTGCGTTCCAGGGCGTGCAGGCGCTGTTCGAGCAGGAACGGCTGCTCGCCGCCCAGGGCGGCCAGGGCGCCCAACCAGCCGACCTTGCCCAGCACCGCGGCGTCCTGGACCAGCGCCTTCTCCTGCTCACCGAGGGCGTCCAGGCGGGCGGCGATGATCCCCTGCACCGACTCGGGCAGCGGCAGCTCCTCGGCGTCCTCCAGCCGCCAGCTCGACCCGACCCGGCGCAGGAAGCCCCGGTCGGCCAGCATCCGCACGTACTCCTCGGCGAACAGCGGGTTACCGCCGGCCCGGGCGAGCAGGGCGGCCTGCGTCTCGGCCGGCAGCAGCGCCTGGTCGAGCAGGCCGGCGACCAGCCGGGCGGTGTCGTCGTCGCCCAATGGGGCCAGGGAGACGGTGGCCGAGTTGAGCTTGCCGCCGCCCCAGCTCGGCCGGCGGGCCAGCAGCTCCGGGCGGGCCGTGGCCACCACCAGCAGCGGCACCTCGGCGGCCCAGTCGACCAGGTGGTCCAGGAAATCCAGCAGCAGCTCGTCGGCCCAGTGCAGGTCCTCGAACACCAGCACGGCCGGACCCTGCTCGGCCAGGGCCTCGCAGAACCGCCGCCAGGCCGCAAACGCCTCCTCCTGCCGGTCGGCGGCCCCGGTTCCGAGACCGGCCAGCCCGACCAGCGGCCGCAGGCGCCCACTCAGCCAGTCTGCCTCTGGCTGGTCGGCGACCAGCTCACCGACCGCCTGGGTGAGCTTGGCCTCGGCCACCTCGGCCGGGTCGGTGTCCAGGATGCCGGCCTGGGCCTTGACCATCTCCCCCAGCGCCCACACCGCCACCCCCTCGCCGTAGGGCAGGCAGCGGCCCTGCCGCCAGACGGTCAGCTCCGGCTCGGCCTCGACCGTCTGCAGCAGCTCCCAGACCAGGCGGGACTTGCCGATCCCGGGCACCCCGACCAGGGTCACCAGCTGCACCGACTGCTCATCGCGGGCCCGGACCAGCGCCGCCCGAAGCAGCGCGACCTCGCGCTCGCGGCCGACCAGCGCAGCCCGGCTCCCCTGGTCGACCTCGATCCCCAGGTTCGCCCTCGGGGCCAGCGCCAGCCAGGCCGGGACCGGGTCGGCCTTGCCCTTGGCCGGGACCGGCGCCGCCTCCTGGTAGCGGATCTGGCGGTCGGTGGCCCGCCAGGTCGTCTCGTCGACCAGGATCCCGTCCACCGGGGCGGCCGTCTGCAGCCGGGCGGCGGTGTTGACTACGTCGCCGGCGGCCATCCCCTCGCCCTCCACCGGCCTGGCGTCCAGCACCACCAGGGCCTCCCCGGTGGTCACCCCGACCCGAACCTGGAGCCCCAGCCCGGGCGTGGCCTGGTTCAGGTCGGCGATGGTGTCCCGGATGGCCAAGGCCGCCCGGACGGCGCGCTCTGGGTCGTCCTCGTGGGCCACCGGCGCGCCGAACAGGGCCATCACCGCATCACCGATGAACTTCTCCACCGTCCCCCCGAACCGCTCCAGATCCGCCCGCAGCCGGGCGTAGTAGGGGGCGAGCACACTTCGGACGTCCTCGACATCGAGGCGCTCGGAGCGGCTGGTGAAGCCGACCAGGTCGCAGAACAGCACGCTGACCCGCTTGCGCTCCTCCCGCCGCGGGGCCGCCGGGCCGCTCAGGGGCGCGGCGCAGGCCAGGCAGAACCTGGCCCGCTCCGGATTCTCCTCGCCGCAGCGCGCGCAGACCGGCATGCCCGGATGGTAGGAGGAGGGATGGCTCGTGTCCATGTACCCTCCGTGAGCGCTCGCCACCTGCCGTTGCCGCAGGTGGTGGAGGTCAGGGCATTCGCTCCTTGTTGCCGACGGCGATCTGGGTCAGGGAGATCTCGGCCGAGGCCTGGTCGAACACGTACCTGGTCAGGCTCGGTGCGGTGAGCACGGTTGAGGTGTCCCACACGAGGGGGGCCCAGGGCACCACCTGCTCCATGAGATTCTTGTCGAAGTCGACCCAGCAGCTCAGGCGGGCGTCGGCCTGGGTGCTGGGGATGGCCTGGCATCGCTGGATGTCGGCGTCGACGCTGGGGACCCCACCGGCCGGGTAGGCGACCTTCAGTTCGGCCGCCAGGTCCCGGGTGAGGCCGATCATGGCGTGGTTGGTGTTGCCGGTGGCGATGATGGACGAGCTGCCGAACAGCGGGGCCGCGAAGGTGATCGGGTCGGCGTAGTCCTTGGCCCAGCCGGCCTGCACCAGGGGGATCTTGTTGGCGACGGTCTGGGAGGTGGTGAACACACCACCGAGGGCGAGCTCCCGCGGCTTCACGGCGATGCCGAGCTTGGCCAGGCCCTGCTGGACGATCGGCTCCACCTCGGTGTACGGCGTCTCGTTGGGGGTGAGGAAGACCAGGTCGCGGCAGGCCGCCGCGTCGCAGCGCCCGTCCCTGTCGCGGTCGTAGGGGGACTGCCTCACCTCCTCCCTGGCCTTGGCCTCGTCCCCCCGGTTGCCCTGCGAGGCGTACGGGTTGTAGTCGGCTCCGAGCCGGCCGTTCAGCACCGTCGGCGGGATGGCGTGGGTCGCGAGCTGGACGGTCTGGGCCCCGCCCTCGGCGAGCAGGATGGCCTGCCGGTCCAGCACCCAGTTGACCGCCTTGCGGATGTGGAGGTCGTCGAACGGCGGGACTGTGGCGTTCATGCTGAGGTACGCGGTCGCGTCGGCCAGGTCGGCATGCAGGTAGGGCCGCTTGGCGGGGTCGGTCAGGTAGCGCTGCAGCACCGGCTTGGGCGGCTGCTCCTGCCCGAGCGAGGCTTCCAGCTCGCCCCGGTCGATCCGGTCGAAGATGTCGCCGAGGTTCGTGTCGACGTCGATCTTGATGCCGTCGACGTAGTTGCTCCGGTTGTCGTCGGTGGCCTGGTCGTAGTTCGGGTTGCGGACCATGTAGAGCTTTCTGGAGGGGTCCAAGCCGGCGATCGGCTTCATGGCCCCGCACGAGGAGATGTCCAGCTTGTCGGAGCCCTGGATCATGTACGGGCCATTGGACATCACGTAGCGGCCGTAGTCACCGGCCTTCTTGAAGCACGTGCCGACCTCCTCGGGGATCGGCGCCGCCGCGGTCATCGTGAGCCGGTACAGGAAGTCGCCGGTCGGTTCCTCGAGCCGGAAGACGATCGTGGAGTCGTCGGGGGTCTCGATGCCGGAGATCTTCTGGTCGGCGGACTTGGCCTTGCCGTCCATGCCCTTGACGACGCCGAAGTAGTAGAAGCCGTACTGGGCCACCAGCGGGGCGGTGTTGATCCGCTGGAAGGCATACGCGACGTCCTTGGAGGTGACCGCGCGGTTCAGCGGCGGCGCCCACTTGACCCCCGGCCGCAGCTTGAAGGTGTAGGTGAGGCCGCCGTCGGTCGGCTCGGGCAGCGCCGTGGCCAGGTCCGGCTGCAACTCGTTCCCAGGGGGCCCACCGATCCGCCGATAGCCGACCAGGGTCCGCAGGAGCGGCGCGTACAGGTTGAAGCCGCGGGCGGAGTACTCGCCGGTCGGGTCGAAGCCGTTGCTGAAGCTGAAGTCGGTGGTTGCCGAGCGGAACACGCCACCCCTGGTGACGGTGGCGTTCCCGCCCTTGCCGCCGTCCCCGCTGCCCCCGCACGCCGCAGCGAGCAGGCCGAGGACCAGCGCGAGCACGGTTCCCCTGCATGTCTGTCGTCGCCGTTCCATGTTGCCCCCTCTGGTGGGCCGGTCCGATCCTTGACGGTCATGGGAAGCGGTCAGCGGACAAGTAGGTGACGGTCGCTATCGGGACCTCCGGGCGGGGCGGCGTTGCTGGCCAGGGCGAGCAGGATCGTCTTGACCTGGAACGGGGTGAGCCCGGGGTGCTTGCCGAGGATGCGGGCGACCAGCCCGGCGATGTGGGGGGCGGCGAAGCTGTTGCCGGTGGCCTTGATGGTCGACCCGCCCAGCCAGGGCACCTCGATGTCGATGCCGGGGGCGCCGAACTCGACCGGCGGGGCCGGGTTGTAGTCGTAGCGGTAGGGGTCGGTGGCCTCGTTGGCCGCGACCGAGAACACCGACGCGTACTGGGAGGGGTAGGTGGGGCCGGCCACGTTGTTGACCGCGCATACCAGCATCACCTTGGCGAAGTAGGCCTCGTCGACCAGCTCGTGGAAGACGGCGAAGTAGTCGCGCTTGCCGGTGCTGAGGCTGAGGTTGACCACCTGCATGCGGTTGGCGATGGCCCAGCGCAGCCCGGCCGCGAACACGGTCCCCTTGCCGGTCAGCCGGGCGCCGAGCACGCGGACGCTGTACAGCTCGGCCTCGGGGGCGAGGGAGCGGATGATCCCGGCGCAGGCGGTGCCGTGCCCGAACAGGTCCTCGTGGGGGCCGTCGGCGGCCCGGACCTGGTCGGGGGCGTCGGGGTCGTAGGTGAGCGCCACCGCGCCGGCCACCTGCCCGACGGCCGGGTGGCCGGCGTCGACGCCGCTGTCGACCACGGCCACCCGAACCCCGGCGCCGGTGCTGCCGGCCCAGGCCCAGTCGGCGGTGATCGGGCTCGGCAGGGCCAGGGCCGGCGCCAGGGCCAGCCGGCCGGCCTCGAACTGCCACGACCAGGCTGGCTTCACGGCAGGCGCCTGTCGCCGGTGGCGTAGGCGAGGAACTCGCGGACCAGCCGGGTGGCGGCGGCCCGCTCGGCCGGCCCGACCTGGCCGAGCCGGGCGAACGCGCCGGCCAGCTCAGCCAGCTCAGCCGCCGGGTCTGGGGCGTGGCGAGCCAGCTCGTCCAGGGCCGAGGCCAGGTCGCGGTCGCCGGCGGCGGCCAGGCCGACGGCCTTGAACAGGGCCTGGCCGAGGCTGGAGAACACCCGCGAGGCCTCGATGGCCAGGGCGGCCTGGTTGGCGAACAGCCCCAGCAGCTCCATGTCGCGACGGCCGGCGGGGGCGTCGTCGCGCTGGTCGAGCAGCTCGATCACCCCGAGCATGTCGCGCTCGGTTTGCAGGGGCATGGCCAGCACCGACCGGGGCACGTAGCCGGTCGCCTCGGCCACCTCGGCGGCGAAGCGGGGGTCGCGGGCCACGTCGGCCACGGCCACCGGCTGGCCGGAGGACACCACCCAGCCGGCGATGCCGCGGTCGACCGGGACCCGCTGGCCGACCACCTCCTGGGCGCCGGCGCCCGAGGCGACGTGGAAGGTCAGCGTCTCCTGGGCCTCGTCGAGCAGGGCCAGGGAGCAGGCGGCGGCGTCGAACAGCTCGCGGGCGGCGGCCGTGATCGAGCGCAGCAGCTCCAGCTGGCCGATCGGGGCCAGGGCCGGGCCGAGGTCGGCGGCCAGGGTCGCGACCCGCTCCAGCAGCCGTTCAGGCGGGTCCGGCATCGGCCGCCCCCTCGGTCATCGTCACCCGGCGGGAGGGGTGGGTGCGGGCCAGGCGCCCGACCACGCCGTCGAGCAGGGTCCCGGAGGTGGGCGGGACCTGGTTGAGGATGCCGAGGAAGTCCTCGCCGGCCAGCCGCTCGACCACGCTGTCGTCGGTGGCCTGGACGGTGGCGGTGCGGGGGATCCGCTCGAGCAGGCCGATCTCGCCGAAGTAGTCGCCCGGGCCGAGGGTGTTGACCCGGGCCGGAGGGCCGCCGCGCTCCCCGGCCGACAGCACGGCCAGGGTGCCGGAGCGGACCACGTAGAAGGCGTCGGCCTCCTCGCCCTCGGCCACCACCACCGTGCCCGTCGGCACCGTCCGCTCCTCCATGGCCGCGGCCAGGGTCTCGAGCGCCTGGCGGGGGGCGCCTTCGAACACCCGCAGGCCCTCCAGCAGGGCGACCTTGGGGGCGAGCCGCTGCCGGGTCGCCTCGGCCCGCCGGTCCAGGCCGCGCAGCCGGGGCAGGGCGGCGACGGCGCAGGCCAGCATGGTCCCGCCGGCCGCGACCAGCGACCAGCGCAGGCCGGCGACGGCCACGAGCACCGGGACCAGCAGCGACCCGGCCAGCATGCCGGCCACCGACAGGGAGTCGAGCACCCCGAACACCCGGCCGAGGAGCTCCTGGCGGACCACCCGCTGGAGCATGGTGATGACCAGCACGTCGAAGACGATGTTGCCGGCGCCCTCCACGCCCATCACCACGTAGGCCAGGGCGGGCCGCCGGATCACGGCCAGGCTCATCAGGGGCAGGCTGAAGGCGAGCAGGACCAGCAGCAGGGTCCTGCCGGGGCGGCGGGCCTCGGCCAGGCGGCTGGTCAGCCCGGCCGCGGCCAGGCCACCGGCGCCGACGGCGGCGGTCAGCAGGCTGACCCCCTCCGAGCCGGTGCCGAGGAGCTGCTCGGAGACCAGCACCAGCAGCACCAGCTCCTGGCCGTAGACGAAGGTGGCCGCCACCAGCAGGACGACCAGCAGGGCGGCGTCGCCCGAACGGGCCAGGGCCGTGAACCCGTCGGCCAGCCGCCGGCCCAGCGACGGCGGCTGCTCCTCCTCGGGCTCGGCCGCCGCCCTGGCCCGGATGGGCACGACCAGGGCGGCCGAGACCAGGAAGGAGGCGCCGTTGACGGCGAAGGCGACCGCTGGGGAGCCGGCCAGGAGCAGCAGCCCACCGAGGGCCGGGCCCAGGACCAGGGCGGTGTGCTCCAGGATGCCGACCACGGCGTTGGCCGCGGCCAGGTCGCGCTCGGCGACCAGGGACGGGGTGATCGCCCCCTGGGCGGGGCGGGACGGAGTGCCGACGGTGGCCGAGGCGAAGGCGAGCAGCAGCGCCAGCCACACCGGCGCCCCGGCCAGGACCACCGCTGCCAGGCCGAACATGCAGGCGGCCCGGCCCAGGTCGGTGGCGATCATCACCGCGCGCCGGTCGTAGCGGTCGGCGATCGCCCCGCCGACGGCCCCGAACAGTACGTAGGGGGCCAGCCGCAGGATGCTCGCGGCGGCCACCCAGGCGGGCGAGCCGGTCTGGTCGAAGACGTAGACGACCAGCGCGACCCCGTACAGCCAGTCCCCGACCTGGGAGACGGTGAGGCTCCCGGCCAGGTAGCGGAAGTCGCGGTGGGCGAAGGCGGCGCGGACCACGCCGCGCCGTGCTGGCCTGGTCATGGTGGGTCCCGGTGGTTCGGAGGGACCGCCGCGGGACCGGTCAGGCGCCCGGTCCCGCGGCGGTCCGGACGGCTACTGCCTGGGCCTGTGGCCCTCGACGTCGTCGCCGGGGTCCCCGTCGGCGAGCCTGCGGGCGTGGCCCTCGACGTCCTCGGACGCCTCGGTCGGCTCGGGCGCCTCGGGGTCCTGGTAGAACCGCTTGGAATGGCCCTCGACCTCGTCGGCCGCATCCTCCCTGCGGGCGTGGCCCTCCACGTCCGGCTGCTGCTCGGTCATGACCTGCTCCTTTCCGCCGGGCGGTCCCCGCTGGACCGTCAGCTTCCCGTGCCGGATGGTCCCCGGTCGGGGCCGGACCGGCTGTCGGGCACTCGACACAAGCCACTGTCAACCACCCGACAACGCGTCGAGGCCGGCCCGGCGGCGCAGCAGGTCGAGGCGGTGGATGACGATCCGCCGGCCCCGGACCTGGAGGTAGCCGCGGCGGGCGAACCCCTGCAGGATCTGGTTGACGCTCTGGCGTGACGCCCCGACCATGCCGGCCAGGTCGGTCTGGGTCAGGTTGGCGTCCAGCTCGATGCCTTCGGGCGTCTCGGTGCCGCGTTCGGCGGCCAGCTGGGCCAGTAGCTTGGCCATCCGGCCGGGCAGGTCGAGGAAGACCAGGTCGGACGCCTGCTCGGTCAGGCGCCGGAGCAGGGCGCCCAGGGTGCGCAGCAGCGCATCGGTGAGGCCGCTGTCCCGGGTGGCCAGGTCCAGCAGCACCTCCCTGGTGATCACCAGGGCCACCGTCGGCTCCAGGGCCTCGGCCGAGGCCGAGCGGGGACCGCCGTCGACGATCGACAGCTCGCCGAAGGCGTCGCCTGGGCCGAGGGTGACGAGGACCATCTCCTCGCCGTCCTCGGAGGTCACGATCACCTTGACCAGGCCGCTGGCCAGCACGTACAGGCCGCTGCCGGGGTCGCCCTGGTAGAAGAGCCGGCCGTGCCGTGGGTAGGAGCGCTCGACCGACCGGTCGGCCAGCGCCCGCATGGTGTCCTCACGCAGCTCCGCGAACAGCCGGGTGCGTCGCAGGAGCGCGACTGCGGCCTCGGTGCGCATCGGCCTCCCCCCCACGGTCAGTGGCCGAGGCTGCAGTATAGGTGACAAGGGGCCGGGCGGAAGGTCGGTTGTAGTACTGGACCTCGGTCGGCCAAACTGCGGAGGCGCCCGAGGGTGACGTGGGCTATCACCGGCCTCGACCGTCGGGTCGACAGAAGGAGGGGCAGATGGCTGGCCGGGGACGTGCCGACAGGAGGCTGGTGGAGCAGCTCAAGACGGTGCCGCTGTTCTCGGGTTGCTCGACCCGGGAGCTGGCCTCGCTGGGGAGGTTCCTGCGGGAGGTCGACTTCCCGGCGGGCCGCATGATCGTC
>Ga0307302_10000682_pt1 | contig 14962 bp, 12 predicted proteins | sample ER_DNA_183_FD_194490 | JGI IMG/M metagenome (GOLD analysis project Ga0307302, IMG submission 194490) | Bulk soil microbial communities from the East River watershed near Crested Butte, Colorado, United States - ER_DNA_183 | ecosystem: Environmental > Terrestrial > Soil > Floodplain | place...
CCTCCAGTACCAGACGCCTGCTGCTAGGCTCGCCACGGCTGTTGCATCGACCCCCTGAATGCGCCCCAGCTTTCTCAAGGTGAACGTGTGGCGCGGCCAAGCCGAGCACCTGGCCGACTCCCTGTCCAAGGGCGACCGGGTCATGGTCACCGGCCGGCTCCGCCAGCGCAGCTGGGAGACGCCGGAGGGCGACAAGCGGTCGGTCACCGAGATTGAGGCCGATGAGGTCGGTGCCTCCCTGAAGTGGGCCACCGCCAAGGTCGAGCGGGCCAGCGACCGCGGCAACGGCGAGCGCGCCCAGGGCCGGGAGCGGCAGGCCGAGCGCGGCGGCGACTTCACCGACGCCCCGCCGTTCTGACCACCCTTCGACGCCGTCCGTGCCCCCGGCTCCGGCCGGGGGCACTCGCTGTCGGAGGCTGGTTCCCTCGGGCGCCTTGCAGAATCGCGCCCACGGCCCCCCGGCGCGTCCCACACAGCCGACAGTGACTCCTGTCGCGGTACGCAGGATTGTGGATGGGGCCTCGAACTGGTGTTCGATACGCTGAGTCGGTGGGGACTTGGCACGACGCCTCGCACCGATCGCGGACGCGATGACTGCAGCGCGGCTCACCGACCGCGACGTGGCTGATGTACTTTGGCTCGTCTGCCCGGCGAGCGGGATGGCTGGCGGGCACCAGACACGTGGCGCCGAATGGGCAGGACGCGGTTCCCGGCCGTCGGCCTGCCGGACCGGGTCTTGGAGTTGCGCGACAACCTGACCGCCTACGACGCCGCCTACGTCTCACTGGCCGAACTACTGGGCTGTGCACAGTTGACCGCTGACAGCCGACTCTGTCGGGCACCGGGCATCAGTTGCCCGATCACGGTTGTCCTAGCCGCCGCGGGTCACGGCTTGTCGTAGTCGACCCCGAAGGTGGCCTGGGCCCAGGTCCGGAAGATCGAGATCTCCTTGTAGAAGTCGCGGTCGGTGAAGCCGCTGTTGTGCCGGTAGGTGTAGAGCAGCATCGACGGGAACGGGACGGGTGCCCAGGCGCCCGGCTGGTCTTTCGGATGGCCGGCGAGCCAAGGTTTTTCGCTGAAGTTTCGTCGCCTGAGGTAGTACGGGTTCGCCCCCGATGCATCGTTGTTCCAGGCGATCCAGATGTTGTTCTTCAGCGCGAACGCCTTTCCGGCCTCGACGTTCGACTGGACGCCCAGGAACGCCAGCAGTTTGCGGACCTCGCTGTCCACCCGGCCGGGGAATGACATCGCCGATGGCGTGTTGAGCGCGTTCGCGGTAACAACTGTTCCGAGGTAGTTCGAGCAGAGGTCCTCGGGCGAAAACGACGAGTTCAGGTTGCCGGGCAGGAAGCTGGCCGCGCCCTTGGATGTCCAGATTTCGTAGGCGACCGAGTCGTCGTAGGCGACCTTGCGCGCGTACTCGAGCCAGTGTGTGTTCGGGATGGCGACGTCGATCTTCGCGGTTCCGTGCGCGGTTTTGATCGTGGTGCCGACGGCGCCCGCCGCGGCGCGGATCTGCTGGTAGGCGTAGGCCGTCACGTCCGCCACCGCAAAGAGGTGGCCGAGATCGACGAAGCCGGCCTTGCTGGTGTAGACGGTGCCTGGATTGCCGGAGTTCACCGCGCCATAGGTGCTGTACGTGCCCATGGTGCTGAGGTCCTTGAGTGACTTCGGGTCGAGCAGGCAGCAGTTGCGCTTGACCGGCTCCGGGCCGGTCAGCGGTGGGTTCGGCGGTGCTGGTGGCGGCCCCGGCGGTGGAGGCGCGTACGCAGCGACCGGCGGTGGGGTGTCGTACTCGAAGCCGCCGGCCCAGGACTCGAACTCGTCCTCGTCGCGTTCGGCGGCGAAGTTCGGCCCGTCGTGGTCGGCGAGCTGCTGCTCGCGGGCGGGTTGGCCGCCGCCGCGGATGATCTCTCTGGCCCGTGCCGCGATGGCCTGCAGTGGCATCCGGCCCGGATCCCAGTGCTTGTTGTCCGGTACGTGCTGGTGCCCGCAGACGCCATCGAATCGCTCCCACTCCTCCGGGGTCATCCGGCAACCGGAGCGCTCGCCGTAGCAGGCCGTGTCGTCTCCGGTCGGCCGGACGTGCTCAAGGTTGATCGGCACCAGCCGGGCAACCGGAGCGAGAAGCCGGTCGGCCAGCCATTCGATCTCGCGCGGGCCCAGGTTGCCCATTTTCGCCGCAAACCCCAGGACCTCCACCTGAACGGCGCGCCTCCGGTTGGTGTGCACGGATCCCGGCCGGGCCAGCGCGTACGCCGACCGGTCAAGCGGGATGGTCTGCAGCAGCAGGTTGGCCGACGGCATCGCCCACAGGTGCGGCGGGTTGGCGTGCTCGGCGGCCAGCCGGCGGAAGCCGGCCTCGCTCGGCTCGCCCTCGATGGTGTGGAAGACGAACCGCCACGGCGCGTCGAGGTAGCTGCCGCCGCCGGACTTCGGGTTGGCGACCCGCTCGGCGCCGGGCACCCACAGCCCGCCGCCGGCCTGCACCATCGGGTAGTTGACCTGCTGGGGCGACTCGTGAGCGAGCGGCATCCGGACCGGCTCGGCCGGCATCTCCGGCACCGGTGCCTCCGGCAACCAGGCGTAAGGCTGCGGCATTTCGGTGTACGTCGCCGGCATCTCGGCGTACGACGCCCCCGACATCTCGGCGAACGGCGACTCGAACGCCTCGTCGAGGTTCCAGGTCGTGCTCATCACCGCACCCCAATCGGCACTCCGTTGGCGCTGCCTACCGGCACCCCGTTGGCACTGCCGACCGGCATCGAAGACGGTGTCGCCGACGGGGCCGGCAGCCGCAGCGGCTGCGACGCGGCCGGAGGCACGGTCCCGACCGGCCGGTCCTTCACCCGTACGCCGGTGGCCGACTGCCAGGCGTTGATCAGGTCGCGCATCTCCTGACCCAGCGCGGTGGTGCTGTCGAACAGCGTCGCGGCGGCGATCGAGTTGTCGAACAGTCCGAGCTCGATCGAGCGCAGCACGCTGGACATCTTCTCGGCCAGCTCGAACAGCTCGCGCGAGCGCGCGGCCGGGGCTAGGCCGATCCGCTGCGCGATCAGCGACAGCCGGTCGGCCGGACTGGTCGCCTCCGCCTTGAGATCCCGCACGATCGGTGTGTCGGTCTGCAGGGTGAGGTGGAACCAGCTCAGCACTGTGACGTGCACGAACTCCTCGCGGGCCAGCAGCCCGCCGCGCCGCCGGTTGTTGAGCATGTCCTTGATCGCCTCGCACAGGAAGGCGACGTACGACGGGTCGGTCGGGTTGGCTCCGGAGGTGTTCAGGCTGTTCTCCAGCCCCAGCCAGACCTGGCGCAGCAGTTCGGCCCACTTGGCGGTGAAGTCTGCGTTGACGCCCAGGCCGACGTGCGCCTTCCAGTCCCGCCGCTCGCCGCCGCAACCCGGCCAGGACGGCAGCTGGTGCGGCAGGTCCATGCCGAACATCCGCCAGTAGGCGTTGCGCCGGGTGACCCGCGACATCGGGCGGGCCTCGCTGGCGATCCCGGTGATCGAGAACAGCGGCGGGTCGCGGAAGAACAGTTCCTCGGTGGCGCGCAACCAGGCCGCGCCGTCCAGCGAGAGGGTGCCGAGCGTCTCGCCGATCACCAGCCGGCGTACCAGCCCGGCGAAGATCTCGAAGGCGCCGGTGCTCTCGATCAGGTAGGCGTAGATCAGCTGATGCCAGAGCAGCCCGACCCCGCCGGCGGTGGACGGTTCGAGCAGACCGGAGTAGCTGCCGCTGTCCGGCGGGGTGAGGCCGGACGGCGCCAGCAGCAGCGGGGACGGCGGCTGGGTCGGCAGGTCGAGCGCCCCGATGATGCCGGCGTCGCCGAGGAACGGCGAGAGCCCGGAGCTGACCCCGATCGGCAGTTCCGGGATCAGGGCCGCCGATGCCCAGGCCTCGTCCAGCCAGCGGCTGAGCTGGACCGGGTGGACGAGCAGCGCCTGCTCGCGGGAGCCGCCGAGGTCTTCGAACAGCTTGGCAAGGCTGAGGAACATGACAGACAACCTCTCAGGTGCGGGTGGATTCGACGGCCGGCAGCCGAGGCCCGAAGGCGATCAGCGGGCCGAGGGACGTACGTAGGAAGACCATCGAGCTGATCGGATCGGCCGCGGTGAACCGTCGCGGCTGGACCACCCCCTGGTCCGGACGGTCCTCGTCGGTGCGGCGGATGCGCAGCGTCTCGACGGTGCCGCCAGAACGCAGCTCGACCCAGTCCGCGCCGGGCGGCAGGTCGTCGAACTCGACCAGATCGCGCAGCCGCCGGGCCCTGACGATGCGGACGTCGAAGTCGCGTCCGCCGGCGGTGCTGACCCGGCCGGTCAGCGTGCCGAGCGCGCGATAGCTGAAGGCCACCCGCTGCTGGACCCGGTCGGCGTCCGTGGTGACCGCCGGATCGTCGATGTCGACGTCGATGACGACCGGCGGTCGCGCTTCGGGTCGCTCGGCGAGTTCCTTGACCGCCCCGGTCAGCTCGACGAGCTGCTTCATCAGTTGCTGCTGTGGCGTGGGCATCGGTGCATCTCCTGTCGGTGTGGTCAGGCGGCGACTGATACGGCGTCGGCTCCGACGTCGCGGAGCCAGGCGCGCAGCCTGGTGCGGTGGGCCTCGGCGTCGCCGGGATCTAGCACCGCGCGGGTGCTCAACAGTGCGAACAGCGGCAGCGAGTGGCGGCGGCGTAGGTACGACGAGGTCAGCAGCGTGCCGCCGGCCTGGCGCTGCAGCGCCTGCAGACTGTCCGGACTGACCCGGCGCGGGTCGATGACGGACGCCAGCGACCGGCCCCGGAAGGCGCGCATCGGCCGCCGGGTGCACACCTCGACCAGATCGCCCAGCGCCTCGACGCTGATCCGGGCCACCTGCTCGGTCTCTGCTCCGGCCGCGCCGACCGGATGGCGGGTCAGCCAGGCGCTGGCGACGTCGTCCCACGGGCCGCCGGCGCCATACCAGCTGCGGCAGAGCGCGACGTTGAACAGCACCCGGATCCAGCCAAAGGGGTGCGGGTCGCCGAGGCGGATCCGGAACACCTCGTCCGTCGTACCGTCGACCACTGTGGACAGTGCGAAGACCGGGGCCCACCCGGCCAGCGCGAAGGCGTGTACGTCGGCCGCGACCTCGCTGGCCCAGGACCGCCACAGCGCGGCCACGTCGGCCGACCACGGCGCCAGCACGTCGTACAGCGCCTCGCCCAACTCCGCGGTCCAGCCGGTCAGGTGCGCGATCTGGTGGCCGGTCTCGTGCAGGATCGCTGTCGGATGCGACAGGTTGTGCCGGGTGAGCTTGATCGCGGCCGCCGGCGAGGGGTGGGCCTGATCCCACAGCCGGATCCCGGCCCGCAGGATCGACGCGCCGAGACCCTTGTCGACGTAGACCAGGGCCGGCGGTGACTCGATGCCCAGCGGACCGAGCATGGCAGCCATCGAGTCGCCGGCCAGCGCGTCCAGGCCGCGCAGCAGCCCGCGCAGCGTCGGATTGGTCCGCGCGTTGATCGCGTCGCCGTAGAAGTCCAGCACCGTTTCGGCCTGCAGGTAGCGCTGCCGCAGCCGCAGTACGCCGGCCCGGCTGACCGCCGGGTCCGCTCCCTGTGCGGCCAGCCGCTGCAGCGCCCGCGCCTCCTGTACGACGGTGGCCACCATGGCGGCCATGCGATCGCGCAGGCTTCGCTGCAGGTAGCTCTCCAGGCCGGCCCAGGCCTCGGGCGCCGCCGCGTCGTCCAGGTCCGCGAGACCCTGCGCGGCGAGCAGCCAGTGCGAGATCTCGGCCGCGGTCTGCCGGGCGAGGGCGGCGTCAGTCACGGTGCGCCCCGGCGCGGATCGACAGCACCGGGTCGCCCGGCTTGCCGTGGGTCAGCGCTTTGCGGTCGGCGAAGGGGAACGCGAAGGTCAGGGTGATCCCGGCGGCGGGGTCCTTCGCCGCCGCGGTGAGCGCCGCGGTGGTGGCCGGCAGGTGCTTCGCGACTGCCTGGTTCATCGCATCGGCGAGATCGTCGGCCAGCCGGCGACCGCGGCCCTCGGGCAGTTCGATCCCGTGCTTGCCCAGCTTGCGCACCAGCCGCTGGGCGAGCAGCGGCCGCACCGGGCCGCCGACGAGGCGGCCTACGACGGCGACGACCTGGACCATCCGGTGCTTCGCCAGGTGCTCGACCAGCTCGTGCGCGACCCGCTCACTGACGTGTATGTGCAGCCGCAGGTGGGGCTTCGGCCCGGACAGGTCCAGCCGCACCGTGAACGGCGAGCGGCGGCGCACCGCCAGGCCGGGGACGACCAGCCGGACCACGCGGTTGTTCGCTGCGCCTGGTGGCCCCCGGTCGTGCTGCGCCGGGTTAGCGATCGGATGCGGCCGGTTCGGCTGCAGCTGCTGGAACTCCAGTGCGCCCTCGGCGTACGGCGTCTCGCCGCTGATCTCGTACGCCGCGAGGTGGCCGAGTTCGCCGCCGGGCAGCAGCTCGTAATGGTGCGCCTCGGCGGCCACCGGCCAGTTGCGCGCGCCCGCATCCAGCAGCCGGTCCTCGAGCGTCTCGCCGTCCGCGAGGATCACCATGCGTGCGGTCGCACGGCTCAGCCGCAGCGGCGCCACGACGGTGTACTTCTTGTAGCGGTAGTGCGGGCGGGCGGCCCGCGGGAACATGATCCAGATCCCGCGCTCGCCGTCCTCTGCCTCGGTCAGGTCAGGGCGCAGTACCTCGGCCGGGAAATGCCGGACCGCCGCGGCGGTGAACGCCTCCTGCACGGCGGATTCCAGCAGCAGCTCGTTCTGCAGCGATTCGGCCGGCTGGCTCAGCACCTCGCGGATCGTGTCCTCGGTGGCCGCGACCAGCGCCTCGGCGCCGAGCAGCCCGTCGGTGCGCTGCTGGGCGCCCTCGGCCTCCAAGCCGAGTAGCCGCAGCCCGGCGTCGGCGATGTGGTGTGACAGCGTGCGGGCCGCCTGCTCGCCGACCATCCCCTGGATCAGGGTGGCCAGCAGCTTCGCGATGAAGCCGACGACCCGCTTGCGGCCGATGACCCGGACCCCCAGCTTGATCAGCTTCATCGCGGCCATCACGACCGGGATGAACTCCTCGAGCTCGGCGGTCGGGGCCCGGCCCGGCTCGGCCTGCAGCAGTTGCTCGGCCAGCCGCTGCCGCCCGGTGTCGAGAGCCGCGTACGGGCCCGCCGTGGCCGAGGCGGTCTGCGAGACCTCGGCCTCGAACTCGGCCGCGAGGCCTTCGGCGGCGCTGTCGTGCGGTGCGAGCAGGATCTCCGCGAGCCTGGCGTCGAAGTCGCCGGCAAGTGCCTCGGAACTCCATGCCTCGCCGGTCGCGGCCGGGGCGGCAGCGGGGTCCGCGGCGGCGGGTTCGGACCCGGTCGCGGGAGCCGCGTCGGGGGCAGGGGAGTCGGGCTGGTCGGGCTTGGCGGGCTTGGCGGTGCCCCGCTGACCGCCGAACCGGCCGCGCAGCTTCTCCGCAAGCGGACGCTGATCGGGCGGCAGCTTGCCGATCGCGCGCTGCAGCACTCGTTGCAACAGCGGCCGGATCAGCTTGCGCAGGAAGCCGAGCAGCTTGCCGATCGGGAACAGCTTGCCGACCAGCTTGCCGACGCCCTTGGCGACCTTGACCACTTTGCTGACCAGCTTCCCCAGGAACAGCTCCTGGGCGTCGAGCGGGCCGAGCTGTTCCTGCCCGGGTACGGCGAGCCCGGCGACGGCCTCGATCTCGCCCGGTGCCAGCGACTGCACCGGCCGCTCGCCGAAGTGTGTCTCCAACTCTGCGAGCAGCTGATCGGAGCGGGCGGCGACGGACTGCATCCACTGCTCCGCCTCGTCCGAGGACAGCCGCATCGCCTGCTCCTGCTGCCCCCAGCTGCCGACAGCGGTCAGCTGCCGTCCGGCGGCCTCGTCGGCGAGGGCCTGCAGCGCCTCGGCGAAGTCCTCGTCCTCGAACTCGGCGGTCAGCGCCTCGTACGCCGCCTCCTGCAGCTGCGACTCGTCGTAGGAGGCCATCGCTTCGGCGAACGGCGTGACGACCGGCCCGGTCATGGCGCCGTACGACTCTGCCTCGGTCGCGACCGGGCCGGACAGCTGCGCGGCGGCGAATGGGCTGGTCTCGTACGAGGCCTGCGTCAGCTCGGTGCCGTGCGGTGTCTCGGTGACTGTCTCGAACACGCTCATTCGGGCCTCCTTCGGGCTCGCCAGCCGAACCTAGGCAGCCGCCGTCCACGCCTGCGTCTGCGGCCCGTCGCCGTTCGATCACCGCTCGCGTCGAGCGGCCCGTCTGCGGGACCGTCCGCCAGCTCACCCAGCCAGGCCGCGGTGATCCGGGCGGCGTCCTCTGCGCTGGCCGCGACCGCCCGATGCCGCCTGCCCCCGCTGTCGGTGCACAGTAGCCGGACCCGTAGTCCGCCGGCTTCCACCCAGCCGCGCAGCACCAGTACCGACCACCTCGACGGTTGTGACATGCCCGCATGCTCGTCCCGGCCCGTCATCGCCGCGTCTGCCGGTTCGTCGTACGGCGGGTGTGCAGCGGTACAGCTGGGAGCCGGCAAAGGTGGGTAGCCGGCCGGGCCCAAATTGAGTAGCCGGTGCTCTGTGCCGGCCCGGCGGGAACGGCGCAGCCTTGCCAGGTACGGACGCCACCGTCGGCTGGTGCAGGCATCAGCGAGCGCTGGCGGTGTCTGTTCCGCACCGCCGAAGGGACCAATCCCATGAAAGGTGACCAGCATCTTCGGCTGTGCCTGCTCGGCGGGTTCCAGCTGCTGGTAAACAGCGAAGCGGTGCTCGTTCCGATGCAGGCGCAGCGCCTGCTCGGCTTCCTCGCGCTCCGGGCCGTCGAGACCCGCGCGACCGTCGCCGGGACGCTGTGGGGCGACTCGCCCGGGCCGCGTGCCGCGGCCAACCTGCGCAATACCGTCTGGCGGATCCGGCTGGCCAGCGACTCGCTGCTGCATTGCGGCAGGCAGGCGATCGGGCTGGGCCCGACGGTCGCCCTCGACCTGCACGATGCCCGGCGGTGGGCGCAGGAGTTGCTCGACGGCAGCTCGCCGGATTCTCCCGCGGGCATGATCGACGTACTCGACCGCGATCTACTGCCGACCTGGGACGAGGACTGGCTCCTGATCGAGCGCGAGCGCCAGCGGCAGTTGCGACTGCATGCGCTGGAGGCGCTCAGCGATCGGCTCAGTAGCGCCGGGCGTCATCCCGAGGCCGTCGCGGCGGCGCTGGCGGCGGTCGGCGCGGAGCCGCTGCGCGAGTCCGCGCAGCGGACGCTGATCCACGCTCATCTGGCCGAGCGCAACGTCAGCGAGGCCGTTCGCCAGTTCGAGTCATATCGGCGGCTGCTCGACGCTGAACTCGCGATCGCGCCGAGCGCCGAACTGGCCCGGCTGCTCTACGCCACAGTGCGGATGAGGACCGTCGGCTGACTCCGATCGGGGCTCCAAGCGCCGCAGCCCTTGTCGCTGATCCCGGTCAGCGGCGGTTGTAGGGGAGGCGTCACGGTCCCGCGGAACCGCCCTCTCACGACTGGCTCTGGCCTTGCGGCGCCCGAGGCTATAACTATGACGAAGGTTGCGGGGGTCAGCGCTGATCGCCCACTTGGGGCGGACAGTGCGATGCACCTGGTCGTCCAGTCGGACCCATCGAAATCCCTGGATCAGGAGCAGGTGCACCTTGCCAGACAGCTTCGTCAATCCGTACACGTTCGTGCCGTTACCGCCAGCCATCAAGAGGGCGAAACCCCCCGGGCACCACCGACTCGCGGAGCAGAACTTCTCCGGGGCACTCAAGGTCAGCCTGACGGCGCGGACACCGCTGCTGTAAGGGGTTTCGGCGCAACGCCCGATCCGGACGGAACCATGCGGGAGCGCTTGCCCCGACGTCATGACGGCCAGGTCTTCATCCCCGGTTCGTCGCTACACGGGGCATTCCGCTCCCTACACGAGACAATCGCCGGCGGGTGTCTACGGGTTGTCGACCCCGACTTCGTGCCGGTGCACCGCGAGGTGCCAACCCCGACGACAACGGAGGGTCTGCAGCTTGCAGTTGTAACCAACGTCGACAAAACCGGCTGGGGTTGTGGGGTTGACCCCGAACGGTGGACACGTGATCAGGCGGCTTGTGCCGTCTGAGGTTGGTCCTGTTCGAAGCGTACGGGGGTGAGCATGCCGATCGGGGAGTGCCGCCTTCTGCGGTTGTATCGTTCCTCGATCCAGCGTGTGGAGGCCATCTTGACCTCGGCCTTGGTGGCCCAGCGATAGCGGTTGTAGAACTCGGTTTTGAAGGTCGATCAGAACGACTCCGCGGCCGCGTTGTCCCAGCACACGCCGGTGCGTCCCATCGAGCGCAACACGTCCAGACCAGTTGCGAGATCGGCGATTTGGGCTGAGGTGTACTGACCGGGCGGCGTGGAAGATCACCTTGTCGGGCAGCTGGCCGCGCAGAGTGACCGCCATCTGCAACGCGGCCTCGACCAGGTCGGCCCGCATGTGGTCCTCGATTGCCCAGTCCGAGGACCCGCCGGGAGCATGCATCGCGGATCGCGCACAGGTAGAGCCAGCCCTGGCCGGTGCCGATATAGGTGATGTCGCTGGTCCAGACCGCGTCCAGGCGGCCGCGGTCGAAGACCCGCTCGACCAGGTCAGGCACTGGTACAGCGAGACGCCGATCGCCCCGCCGCCCACACCGTCCTCGAAGATCGACAACAGGTCGCTCGGTCGGCTGAACAGGATGGCCGTGGGCAACCGGTCCTATCCAGCACCATCAACGAGCGCGACACCAGGTGGCTTTCAACTGGATCCTTGAACCGTCAAGGATGACGATCGCCTGCAGCCCACCGCGCGCTGGGTGTTGTTCCGACAGTTCAGGTCGGGTTATTTCGCCAGCGAGTGAGCTAAGGACCTTGCACGTAGCGGAGGTCAGCCCGCAGCGTGGAAGCGGACCCGGGCCTGGTCGGCCAGAGCGGCAACTCGCTCAGGCCCTAGCACCGCCGGGAGCTGGCGCAGCATGCTTGGCAGCCGCCGGGCCGCCACCACCGGCACCCCCCCAACGATTAGCTTGCCCCAGGGGACCTGGGTGCCGTGGACGGCCACGACCGGCAGCACCACCACGCCCGGGTCGGGCAGCACCTGGGCGGCCTGGTCGGCCTCGAACGACACCGCCTGCAGCGAAGGGGCAACGGGGTAGCGACCATGCCACAGCCGCCCCGACGGGTCGAGTTGCAGTCGACCTCGATACTGCTTGGAGTCGATCACGAACACCCCGCCCGGGCCGATCGCCAAGTGGTCGATGTTTGCCCGGCTACCGGGGATCGCCAAGTCATGCAAGACTACCCACCCTTGCCGCTCCAGCGGGTCGAGCAGCCGAGCAGTTCGCCGCTCCCCCACAGCTCCACGCCGCCAGGCGATGGCCTCCGGGGTGGGCCGGAACCGCAGCCCGCAGCCGGCCGCCATTGCCGCCAACCCGCCGACCACCAGGCCGAGCCGGGGCGCCAGCAGGCTGCTAACAAGGCCCGCACCGGCCCCGATGCCGAGGATGGCGGCCATCCGCCAGGGCAGCATCCGGGTCCAGGCGGCCCACTCGGCCGCCCGAGTCCGCCGCCAGGCCACCTGGGCGGAGCCGCCCCGGCCGGCCCACGCTGGCCCGGACCCGCAACGCCACCACCGGCCGATCGGCGTCGGTGCCGGCCAGCAGCTCGTCGGGGTCGTCGCTGAGGTGGGCGAGGATGGCTTTGAGGTCGGCCTGGCTGAGCGGCCGCACCGACCCACTCGGCCGGTCATCGTCGTCCAAGGGCCACGGTTGGGAACTGGCCATGAGGAGGCTCCTTTCTGGTGGTGCTAGCCGGCAGCCCGCTCCGGGCCTGACCGGCCACGCCGCTCGTGGGGTCGTGGCTGGCTGGGGCGCTCACTGGTCGGCTCGATATCGCGGGCACGGTCGGTGGCCCGCTGCTTGACATGAACCCGCTCGATAGCCGTACGGACCCGCGGCCGGTCAGCCCGCTGGGCCGGGCCGGCCGGGTCAGGGCCGAGGGCCCGCTCGGGGTCGGTGATCTGGTAGCTGCGCCGGTAGTGCTCGATTTCGGCCGCGGCTTGGCGCCAAGCCCGCCGGCCCCGGGTCGACTCGGGCACCGGGCCCAGCGCCTCCATGACATAACCGGGACGCTCCTGTTCGATGGCAAGTCCGGTGGCGTGCCGCTGCCAGGCCAGGGCCCGCACCACCTGCCGATACTGGGGGCCGAGGTGGGCGTTGGCCTCCAGCCAGCCAGCCGGCACGGCGCTGCTGGAGCTGACGCAGCGCCCGCTCGCGATCGTGGGCCCGGTTGGCCTGCTGGGTGGCCACCGCCAGCCCACCCGGTATGCGGGCCGAGTGGTCATCGCCGCGGCGCAGCCAGCGAAGCATGTCGGGCGGCTGGTGACCGGTGGGCTGCTGATAGGCGGCCAGCGCCTGCTCGGCCTGCTCGCGATGAGTGGTGGCCCGGCCCAACTCGCGGCTGCGGTCGCGGGGGGCCTGGTCGAGTTGGCGTCGCAGCCGGTCTCGCTCGGCCCGCAACTCACCGGTCGAGAGTTGCTGGAGATCAGGACTGCTGGGGGTGTCGATGGCCAGGGTCTGCCCGCCGGCCCGAGACAGGGCCTGCGCGAGTTGCAGGTAGCCGTCGGGCTGGTCCCGATCCGGCAGGTCCAGCTCGCCGGCGCCTTGGGGTTCGGGGCCGACGACGGCGTACAGGCGGGTGTCCTGGCGGGCCCGGGACAGCTGCACATACAACCAGTTCACGTCTTCGGTGCCGGTGAGCCGGACCAGCGCTCGTCCTCAAGTCAGGCCTTGGGCGCGGTGACTGGTGGTCGCATAGGCCAGATCGACCCGCCGATTCCGCTCTCTCTGGGAGCGTCCCTCGAGGTACGACCGGGGCAGGGTGACCGTCCGGCCATCGTGACCGTCGAGCCGCATGGTGAGGGTCCGGCCCTGGGGGTCGAGGGCGGTGACGACCCCGCGGCTGCCGTTGGCGACCCCCAGCTCGGCGATGGCGTTGTGGCCACAGACGACCCGCTCCCCGACCGCCAGCTGGCGGTCCTCGACCTGGAGGCGCTCGTGGCCGAGGCGACCTTGGGCGGCCAGCAGCTCTTGGCAGGCGGTGTTGAGCCGATCCACCTCGGCCCGCCTTGCGGCCAGCACCACCACCTCTTGGGCCGGGTCGTGGTCGGCCTGCTGCCAGGCCGTCCACCAGTCCTGAAGCAGGGCCAGGGTGGCGGCCGGCTTGGAGTCGGCGGCCACCACCCGGTCATGGGCCTGGTAGGCGGCGACGGCCTCCTCGACCAGGCCCGATCGGGACCAGCTCGAGGGCTTCGCGTTCCCACGCCTGGTGTTGGCGGCGGTTCTCGGTCAGCTCGCTGGCGCCGAGACGGAGTCGCAGGGCGCGGAAGCCGCCACCGGCGTCGATTGGGGCCAGTTGCCGGTCGTCGCCGACCAGGACCACCTTGGCTTGGGCCTGGTTAGCGTGCTCGAGTAGGCGGCCCAGCTTGCGGCTGCCCACCATGCCGGCCTCATCCACCACCAGCACCGTCCGGGCATCCAGCTGCTCCTGCCCGCGCTCGAGGTCGCCGAGCAGGCGGTCGCAGGTGGCCACGTCCTCAAACCCCTCCCCCTGCAGACTCATGGTCGCGATCCCGGTGGGAGCGGCGGCCAGGAGCCGGTAGCCGTCCAGTTGCCAGGCATGGCGGGCGATGCCGAGGGCGAAGGTCTTGCCCGTCCCCGCCCGTCCCACCACGAGGGCGACGCCGGCGCCGCCTTGGCACAGGTCGCGGACCATCGCCTGCTGATCCGGCCCGGCAGTGGGATGCGCGGCCAAGGCCTCACGAACCGTCTGATGGGAGGCGACCGCCGTATGTTTCCCTGTCCGGCCGGTGGCGCCGGCGACGAGACGCTGTTCGACGGCCAAGAGGTTGGGGGTGGACCAGCGGCGCTCCTCCAGGGCCCGGTCGGCGACCACGCTGACCGCCCACTCGGCCAAGAACCGATCCGCCAGCATCTCGAGTTCTGTCCGTCCGGCCCCGGCCAGGCCGGTGCCCAGGGCGACTAAGACGTCGGGGCGGGCAAACGTGGACGCGCACTCGGTCAGCCCGTCCGGGCCGGCCAGCCGATCGAACAACCGGACAGCAGCTTCAGCGGACACCGTCCCATCCTGGTCCCGGTTGGGTGTCCGGTCGGTCACCGTGCGGACCAGGGTGTCCGGGTCGTGTCCGCGCTCGGCCGCCTCGGTCCGCCACCGGCCATACAGGGTGTCCGGGGCTTCGTGCTCCTTGGGCTTCCTGGTCGCGTGCACGGTCCACTTGACCAGCCGCGGCGTCCGCTCCCGACCCTCCTCGACTAGACGTTCCAGCTCGGCGTCGATCTGGCCGACGCGCTTGGAGAACCCGTGGATGAGTGCCTCGGGCAGCCCTTGGAGCTCCCGGTTGCCGTGGCCGTCCGCCGCCGTCCACTCCACCCCAAGCGTCCTGGACAGGTCGCGTTGGTAGGTGGCGCGGTAAATGGCGTCCGCCGCCAGCCGATGCCGGTACAAGTCCCGGCCGTCCAACGCCGTCCAGCGGCCGTCCGGCCCCTGCACCCGGTTAGCGATGACCAGATGGGTGTGCAGCAGCGGGTCACCCTCTCTGGACGTCCGGTGGTCGAACCCGACCGCCAGCACTCCCTGTCCGGACACATGCTCGACCCCGCCGTGGCCACGGCGGGCCCCAAGATGCTCGTCCAGGTAGCCGACCGCCTCCGCCAACCCAGCGTGATGGGCGGCCAGCACCGCCCGACCGGTTGCCGGGTCACCCAGGCCATACAGGATCGACACGCTCTTGGTCGGCCGCAGGACCACATCAAAGGCGGGCACCGCGCTGCGACCGTGTGCGCGGCCCAGCAGCTCGCCGCTGTCGGGATGACGGCCCTCGAACATGGCCTGGAACCCGGCCACCGATGCTTCGCCCTCCAGCCCCAGGGGGGTAGCGCCAGCGCCGTA
>Ga0307302_10000683_pt1 | contig 14948 bp, 13 predicted proteins | sample ER_DNA_183_FD_194490 | JGI IMG/M metagenome (GOLD analysis project Ga0307302, IMG submission 194490) | Bulk soil microbial communities from the East River watershed near Crested Butte, Colorado, United States - ER_DNA_183 | ecosystem: Environmental > Terrestrial > Soil > Floodplain | place...
GCTCAAGATCGACCGCTCGTCGTGGCCCGCCTCGACCTCGACCCCTCCGACGACGCCATGGTCGCCGCCGTCATCGGCCTCGGCCACACCCTCGGCCTGACCGTCATCGCCGAGGGCGTCGAGACCCCGGCCCAGCTGGCCAAGCTCGACCGGCTCGGCTGCGACTACGCCCAGGGTCACCTGTTCGCCCGCCCCGAGACCGCCTCCCGCGTCGGCGAGCTCCTCGGCCACGACCGCCGCTGGCAGTAGGGTTCCGGCGGAACCCCTCCGCGCCCAGTGGTGTATGGATGGGCGAGACCGAGTCCGTGGAGGGCCGACCACTGGACGAACAGGAACTCGTCGAGCAGGCACGAGGGGGCGATGCGCGCGCCTATGCGGTGCTGGTCCGGAGGTACCAGGACCTCGCCTTCCGGACGGCGTTCGTGATCGCGGGCGGGTCGGCCGACGCCGAGGACGCCGCCCAGGAGGGGTTCGTGAAGGCCTGGTACGCGCTGCCGCGGTTCAGGGCCGGGTCGCCGTTCCGGCCGTGGCTGCTGGCGATCGTGGCCAACGAGGCCCGCAACCGCCGCCGGAGCGGCCGGCGCCGGGACGACCTGGCCCTGCGGGTCGCCGAGGACCGCCCCTCGGGGGACGCGGCCCCGTCCCCCGAGGCGGCGGCGCTGGCCGGCGAGCAGCGCAAGCTGCTACTGGACGCCGTCGGCCGGCTGGGCGAGAACGACCGCCAGGTGATCGCCTGCCGCTACTTCCTGGAGCTGTCCGAGGCCGAGATGGCCGCCGCCCTCGGCTGCCGGCCGGGCACGGTGAAGTCGCGGCTGTCGCGGGCCCTCGACCGCCTGCGGGCCGCCATGGCCGAGCCGGGCCCGCTGGCGGCCGCCCCCGACGCCAGGCAGGGAGGTGACCGATGAGCCACCGCGAGCTCGGCCTGGAAGGGGCGCTGGCCGACCTGGCCGCCGCCCTCGAGTTCCCGCCCACCCCCGACCTGGCCGCCGCGGTCACGGCCCGGCTGGGCGAGGCCCCGGCGGCGGCGCCCGCGCCGCCCAGCCCGGCGGCCCGGGCCCGGCGGTGGCTGGCCGGCCTGGCCGGGTGGCGGCGGCTGGCCGCGGCCGGGCTGGCCGTGGTCCTGCTGGCCGCGGCCGTGCTGGTGGCCTCGCCCGGGACCCGCGAGGCGGTGGCCAGGCGGCTCGGGCTGCGCGGCATCGGGGTCGAGCTCGGCGGGCCGCCACCGCCGACGGTGACCACGACCCCGGGTGGGCGCCTGGAGCTGGGGCTGGGCGACTGGGTCACCCTGGAGGAGGCCCGCCGCCGGGTCGCCTGGCCGGTCCTGGTCCCGGCCACCGCCGGTCTCGGGCAGCCGGACGCCGTGTACGTCAACGAGGCCGTGCCCAGCGGCGGCCGGGTGGACCTCGTCTACCGGGCCCGGCCGGGCCTGCCCCCCTCCCCCTTCACCGACGTCGGCCTGCTGATCACCGAGTTCCAGGGCCAGCCCACCCCCGAGTTCCTCAAGAAGGTCACCGTCATGGGCGTGGTCGAGCAGGTCACGGTCGGGGGCGAGCCCGGCTACTGGTTCAGCGGCGAGCCGCACTTCTTCACCTACCGGGACGCCGCCGGCACCCTCCGGGAGGAGCAGACCCGCCTGGCCGGCAACACCCTGATCTGGCAGCGAGGCGACCTGACCCTCCGTCTGGAGGGCGAGCTCCCCAAGGAGGAGGCGATCCGCATCGCCGAGTCGATGCGCTGACGCCAGGTTCCGGCCGGCGGCCGGGTCAGCCGATGCCCAGGTCGAGGGTCGGGCGGAACCCGGTCGACCAGGAGCGGGCGGCCGAGGCGGCGACCTGGAGGACGGTGAGCTGGTCGCCGACGCGGGAGGGGTTGGTGGAGCCGGGGGTGGCCTTGGCGGCCAGGCTGCCGTCGACGCCGAGGACGGAGCGGTCGGCGGCGGCGAGGGCGGGGTGGACGGCCGCCAGCTCGTCGGCCTCCAGGTCGGCCAGGCGGGCGCCGCGGGAGCTGGCCAGGCGGACGGCGGCGGCGACGGCGGCGTGGGCCTCGCGGAACGGGACGCCGTCGCGGACCAGTGCCTCGGCCAGGTCGACGGCGGTCGTCTCGGCCGACTCGGCGTCGCGGCGCATGGCCGCCCGATCCGGTTCCAGGCCGGCGACCAGGCCGGCCATGGCGGCCATGGAGCCGACCACGATGTCGGCGGCCTCGAACGCGGCCGCCTTGTCCTCCTGGAGGTCGCGGGCATAGGCCAGGGGCAGGCCCTTGAGGGTGGCCAGGAACCCGGCCAGCCGCCCCAGGACCGTGCCGGCCCGGCCCCGGACCAGCTCGGCCACGTCGGGATTGCGTTTCTGGGGGAGCATGCTGGAGCCGGTCGCCCAGGCGTCGGGCAGCCGCACCCAGCCGCGCCCGGCCCACAGGGCGACGTCCTCGGCCAGCCGGGAGGCGTGGACCATGGCGATGCCGGCCGCGGCCAGCAGCTCGGCGACCGCGTCCCGGTCGGCGGTGGCGTCCATGGCGTTGTCGAAGGCGGCGGCGAAGCCGAGGGCGGTGGCGGTGGCCGCCGGGTCGAGCGGGAACGACGACCCGGCGATAGCCCCGGCGCCGAGAGGGCTGACGTCGGCCCGCCGGCCCGCGTCCTGGAACCTGCCCACGTCCCTGGCCAGGGCGAAGCCGTGGGCGGCGAGCTGGAAGGCCCACAGCACCGGCTGGGCCGGCTGGAGGTGGGTGAGCCCGGGCACGACGGCGTCCGGACCGGCGGCCCGGCCGGCGCCGACCAGGGCGTCGATCAGCCCGGCCAGGGCCTCGACGGCGTCGGCGCAGGCCAGCTTGCACCACAGGTGCAGGTCGGTGGCGACCTGGTCGTTGCGGCTGCGGCCGGTGTGGAGCTTGCCCCCGGCCGGGCCGACCAGCTCGGTCAGGCGGCGCTCGACCGCGCTGTGGATGTCCTCGTCGCCGTCGCTGAAGGCGAACGCGCCCGCCTCCAGCTCCCCCGCCACCTGGGCCAGGCCCTCGAGCAGGAGCTTGCCCTCCCCCTCCTCCAGCACCCCGGCCGCGACCAGGCCGCGCACGTGGGCCCGGCTCCCGGCCACGTCCTGGCGCCACAGGCGCCGGTCAATGGCCAGCGACGAGGTGTAGGCCCACATGCCCGGGTCGGGCGCTCCCGCGAACCCCCCCGCCCACAGCGGCCCCGGGCCCTTCGGGCCCCGGGCGTCGTCACCCATCCCGGTGGACCCTGGCCCAGGTGCGGGCGGGCAGGCCCCACAGGGCCACGAACCCCCGCCCGGCGTCGTGGTCGAAGGCGTCGCCGCTCTCGTAGGTGGCCAGGTCGGGCCGGTACAGGGCCCGCTCGGCCCGCCGGCCGGTCGGCTGGCAGCGCCCGGGCGACAGCTCGAGGCGGACCTCGCCGGTCACCGCCGCCTGGGTCTCGGCCACGAAGGCGTCCAAGGCCGCCTTGAGGGGCGAGAACCACAGGCCGTCGTAGACCAGCTCGGCGTAGCGGATCTCCAGGCGGGCCTTCTCGTGGAGCACGTCGCGGTCCAGGGTCAGGTCCTCGAGGTCCCGGTGGGCGGCGATCACCGCCAGCGCGCCCGGCACCTCGTAGACCTCCCGGCTCTTGATGCCGACCCGCCGGTTCTCCATCATGTCGACCCGGCCGAAGCCGGCCACGCCCCCGGCCCGGTTGAGCGCGGCCACCACCCCGGCCAGCCCGACCTCGTCGCCGTCGACGGCCGCCGGCACGCCGGCCTCGAAGCTCACCACGATCTCGCGGGTGCCGCTGGCCGTGGCCGGCGAGACGGTCCACTCGAAGGCGTCCTCGGGTGGCTGCCGCCAGGGGTCCTCGAGCACCCCGGCCTCGATGGTCCGGCCCCACAGGTTCTGGTCGACCGAGTACGGCTTGTCCCCGGTGATCCCGCCAAGGTCGAGGCCGTGCTTGTCGGCGTAGGCGATGGCCTCGGGCCGGCTCATGGCCGAGTCCCTGACCGGGGCCAGGATCTCCAGCTCGGGGGCCAGGGCGCCGCAGCTCACCTCGAAGCGGACCTGGTCGTTGCCCTTGCCGGTGCAGCCGTGGGCCACAGCCGCCGCCCCCCGGCGACGCGCCTCCTCGACCAGCAGCTGGGCGATCAGCGGCCGCGACAGGGCCGACACCAGCGGGTAGCGGCCCTCGTAGAGGGCGTTGGCCCGGACCGCCGGGACCAGGAACTCGGCCGCGAAGCGGTCCCTGGCGTCCGCCACCACGGCGTCGGCCGCCCCCGCGGCCAGGGCCCGCTGGGCCAGGGCCGATAGGTCCTCGCCCTGCCCGACGTCGGCCAGCAGCGCCACCACGGCGCGACCCTGCTCGTGGACCATCCGGTGGACGGTCACCGTGGTGTCCAGCCCGCCCGAGTAGGCGAGCACGACAAGGTCGGCGGCGGGTGGGGTCATGCGGTCGCTCCTCGGTAGGGTTCGGGTAGGGCTGGCGGGGTGACGGCGAGGGACGCGAGCTGGCGGGCCATGACCCGTCCGGGAGTCCGCTCGGTGCAGACGACCAGGACGGTGTCGTCCCCGGCGACGGTGCCGGCGACCCCGGCCACGCCGGCCCGGTCGAGGGTCGAGGCGAGCGCGCCCGCGTGGCCGGGCGGGGTGCGGAGCACGACCAGGTTGCCGCTGGGCACGATGGCCAGCAGCGACGCCCCGAGCATGCGGCGGACCTCGTCGTGGTCGGCGCCGAGGCCGTTGTCCGGCTCGGGCAGGGCGTAGACCAGCCGGCCGTCCGGCCCCCGGACCTTGACCGCGCCCAGGTCGTCGAGGTCGCGGGAGATGGTGGCCTGGGTGGCGTCGAAGCCCTGGGCCCGCAGGTGCTCGAGGACCAGGGCCTGGCTGGACACCTGCCGGGTCCGCAGCAGGGCGGCCAGGGCCCGCTGGCGGGCCGCCTTCAGCGACACAGACCGGCCTCCTCGAGGGCCGCGCCCAGCCGGGCCAGCCCCTCGTCGATCTCCTCCTCGGTGACCACCAGCGGCGGGGCCAGGCGCAGGGCGGTGTCGGTGACCGGGTTGACGACCAGACCCCGGCCGAGCGCGGCCAGGGCGGCCTGCCTGGAATCCGCCGGGGCCTCGGAGCCGAAGTCGAGCGCGAACCACAGGCCCGCCCCCCGGACCTCGGCCCCGGGCAGGCCCTCGTCGAGGCCGCCGGCGGCCGGCGGGGCCCAGGTGGAGCGGCCGGTGAGGCGGCCCCGCAGCTCCTGGAGCCCGTCGGCCAGCCGGGTCGAGACCTTGTCGACATGGCCGCCGAGCAGCGGCTCGATCACGTCCAGGGTGGCCAGGGCGGCGGTGCAGGCGACCGGGTTGCCCCCGAAGGTCGTGCCGTGGTCGCCACGCTGCATGGCGTCGGCGACCTCGGTCCTGGCGATGGTGGCCCCGATCGGATAGCCGGAGCCGAGCGCCTTGGCCATGGTGACCACGTCCGGGCGGATCTCGTCGTGCTGGTGGGCGAAGAAGCGGCCCGTGCGGCCCATCCCCGACTGGATCTCGTCCACGATCAGCAACACCCCGGCCCGCGAGGTCAGCTCCCGGACCGCCCGCAGGTAGCCGGGGGGCGGCACCCGGATGCCGGCCTCGCCCTGGATCGGCTCGACCAGCACCGCCGCCGTGTCCGGCCCGATGGCCGCGGCCAGCGCGTCGGCATCCCCGAAGGGGACATGGGAGAACCCGGGCGGGAGCGGCTGGAACGGGGTATGCATGGCCGGCTTGCCGGTGGCGGCCAGGGTGGCCAGGGTGCGGCCGTGGAAGCCGCCCAGGGTGGCAACGATGCCGGTGGCCTGCTCCCCCCGGTTGGCCCGGCCCCAGCGCCTGGCCACCTTGATGGCGGCCTCGTTGGCCTCGGCCCCGGAGTTGGACAGGAACACCTTGGCGTCGCCGCCGAACAGGCCGACCAGGCGTTCGGCCAGTTCTACCTGCGGCCCGGTGAAGTACAGGTTGGAGGTGTGGCCGAGGGTGCCGAGCTGGGCGGTCACCGCCTCCACGACCCTCGGGTGGGCGTGGCCGGCCGCGACCACCGCGATCCCGCCCAGGAAGTCGAGGTACTCGCGGCCGCGGGCGTCCCACAGGTGGACCCCCTGGCCACGCACGAACTCGACCTGGGGCCGGACGTAGGTCGGCCACAGCACCGCCGCCTCCCGCTCGGGCAGGCTGCTCACGACTCCTCCTCCTTCTCTGCGGCGACCATGGTCCCGACGCCGGAGTCGGTGAACAGCTCCAGCAGCAGGGCGTGCTCGCGGCGGCCGTCGAGGATGTGGGCCCGGCTGACCCCGCCGCGCAGGGCGGTCACGATCCCGGTGAGCTTGGGCACCATCCCGGCCGCGACCTGGCCGGCGGCCAGGATGGCCTCGACCTCGGCCACGCCGAGCTGGGGGAGCAGCGAGCCGGGGTCGTCCAGGTCGGCGAACAGGCCCTCGACGTCGGTCAGGTAGACCAGCTTCTCGGCGCCGAGCGCCGCGGCCAGGGAGCCGGCGGCGGCGTCGGCGTTGACGTTGTAGGGCTGGCCCTCGGGGCCGGCGGCCACCGTGGCCACCACCGGCACCAGGCCCTTGTCGGTGAGGGCGCGCAGGGCCGTCGGGTCGACCGCCTCGACGTCGCCGACGTAGCCGAGGTCGCGCCCGCCCGGGTCGACCCGGGGCCGGGCCCGGAGCAGCAGGCCGTCCTCGCCGGACAGGCCGACGGCCAGGCGGCCGTGGGTGTTGATCCGGCCCACCAGGGTCTTGTTGACCCGCCCGACCAGCACCATGCGGGCCAGGTCCATGGTCTCGGCGTCGGTGACCCGGTGGCCGTCGACGAACACCGGCTCCTTGCCGAAGCGGGCCATGAGCTCGCTGACCTCGGGGCCGCCGCCGTGGACCACGATCACGTCCACGCCCACATAGCGCAGCAGGACCACGTCGTCCACGAAGGCGTCGAACCCGGCCGTGCCCATGGCCGCCCCGCCGTACTTGACCACCACCGTGCAGCCCGACAGCCGCTTGATCCAGGGCAGGGCCTCGTGGACGGCGGCCGCCTTGGCCTGGAGGTCGTCGAGGGAAGCCGGTTGCCCCGCCCCCGTCGGGCGGTGATGGACCGGACCCGTTGCCGGCTGGGCCGTTGTCACGTCATGTACTCCGAGTTGAGGCGGACGTACTCGGGGGTGAGGTCGCTGGTCCGGACCTCGGCCCAGGGGCCGATCCCGCCCAGGTGGAGCCGCACCTCGATCTCCCGGGCGGCCATGGCCGCGGTCGCGTCGGTCCCCGTGGGCCGGCCCTGGCTGACCAGCAGCACCCGCTCCAGGGGCCCGGCCGGCGGCTCGATCCCGGCCGCCCCCGGCCCGCCGGCGAACTCCAGGCGGGCCATGCCCGGGTCGAACCCGACCCCGGCCGTACCCGCGGCCTGCAGCACCCGCCCCCAGTTGGGGTCGCCGCCGTAGACGGCCGCCTTGACCAGCGGGCTGTCGGCGACCCGGCGGGCCACGGCCAGCGCCTCGACCTCGCCGGCGGCCCCGCCGACCTGCACGCTGACCACCTTGGTCCCACCCTCGGCGTCGGCCAGCAGCTGCCCGGCCAGGTCGTGGCAGACCGCCCGCACGGCCCCGGCCAGGTCCCCCGGGTCGGGCGGGACCCCCGACGCCCCCGAGGCCAGCAGCAGCACCGTGTCGTTGGTCGACTGCGCCCCGTCCACGGTGATCCGGTTGAAGGTGGTCGCGGTGCCCGCGGCCAGCGCCGCCCGCAGCACCTCCGGCTCGGCCACGGCGTCGGTCGTCAGCACGGCCAGCATGGTCGCGTGGGCCCCCGCGACCAGCAGGTCCGGGGCCAGCATGGCCGCCCCCTTGGCCATGCCCCCGACGGTGGCGCCCCCGGCCACGCGCGTCCCCGCCTGCTTGGCCACGGTGTCGGTGGTGCGGATGGCCTCGGCCGCAGCCGGCCCGCCCGACCGGTCGAGGGCGCCGGCGGCCTTGGCCACCCCGTCGGTCACCCGGGCCACGTCCAGCGGCACCCCGATCACCCCGGTCGAGCAGACCAGCACCTGCTCGGCCCGGCAGCCGAGTTCGGCGGCGGCCCGCTCGACGGTGGCGAGCACGGCCGCCGAACCGGCCGGCCCGGTGCAGGCGTTGGCGTTGCCCGAGTTGAGCACGACCACGCGGGCGTCGGCCGAGCCGGCCAGCCGGTCGCGCGACCACACCACCGGCGCCGCCGCCACCTGGTTGGTGGTGAACACCCCGGCGGCCACCGTCCCCGGGTCGCCGACCACCAGGGCCAGGTCGGGCGCGCCCGACGCCTTGAGCCCGCAGTGGACCCCGCTGGCCCCGAACCCGGCCGCCGCCGTCACCCCCAGCCGCCGGTCGACCGCCATGGTGCTCACGGGCCGGGGGGGACGAGGTCGAGGCCGGCCGTCTCCGGCAGGCCGAGGGCGAGGTTGGCGCACTGGACGGCCTGGCCGGCGGCGCCCTTGACGAGGTTGTCGATGGCCGCCGCGGCCACCACCTTGCCGGTCCGCCGGTCGGCCGCAGCCGCCACCTGGGCCCGGTTGGTGGTGGCGACGGCGCGCGTGGCCGGCCAGCCGGCGGCCGGCTCGAGCAGGTCGACGAACGGCTCGCCGCCGTAGGCGGCCGCGTAGCAGGCGGCCAGCTCGTCGTCGCCGGCCGACGGGGCCAGGGTGGCGTAGCAGGTGGCCAGGAGGCCCCGGGTGGCCGGCACCAGGTGCGGGGTGAAGGTCACCGTGACCGGGGCGCCGGCGGCCAGGGCCAGCTCCTGCTCGATCTCGGGGGTGTGGCGGTGGCTCCCCACCTTGTACGGGTTGACGTTCTCGTTGGCCTGGACGAACAGGTTGCCGTCGACCAGCGCACGGCCGGCCCCCGACAGCCCCGACTTGGCGTCGACCACGATCCCGTCGGTCGCGACCAGCCCGGCGGCGACCAGCGGGGCCAGGGCCAGCAGGGCCGCGGTCGGGTAGCAGCCGGGCACGGCCACCCGGGCGGCGCCCCGGAGCTCCTCGCGGTGCAGCTCGGGCAGGCCGTAGGGCCAGGCCCCGAGCTGGTCGGGGAACGGGTGCTCGGCCCCGTACCAGGCGGGGTAGGCACCCGGGTCGCGCAGCCGGAAGTCGGCCGAGAGGTCGACGACCAGCCCGGCCGCGGCCAGCGCCTGCGGGGCGAGCTCGGCCGCCCGGCCGTGGGGCAGGGCGCAGAACAGCACGTCGGCGCCCTTCTCCAGTCCCTCGGAGACCGAGCAGAAGGCGAGATCGCCGTAGGCGGCGCGCAGGCCCGGGTAGCGGGAGTGCAGCGGCTGGCCGGCCGCCTGGTCACCGGCGGCCCAGGCGACGTCGAGGTAGGGGTGGCGGGCGAGCAGGCGCAGCAACTCCGCCCCGGCGTAGCCCGAGGCGCCGAGCACGCCGACGTTGCGAGAGGAAGTCATGAGGATAGTTATGCAGAAGACATTGAGAATATGCAACACCCCGCAGAACCTCGCATTCCTGCAGCAGTGCCGCTGTTGCGGACGCCGCATGGATATGCAAGGCTCGACCCGGACAGATGCGTCAGGACGCGGCGGCAGCCCGCTCGGGCGGCCGCCGATTCGCGTGTCGTCCTCCGATCTCTGCTGACCGCCATCGAGGCCTGCTGCCATGACCAAGTCACCGTCGGCCCTCCGCCACCCGGCGCCCACCGGCGCCGCACCGGCCCGGGACGGCACCTCGTCCCACCGCGTCCCCTGGCCGCCCGACCCCTACCGCTACCTCGACGGGCGCCTGTGCGTGGGTGACCTGCCCCTGGAGGAGGTGGTGGCCGACACCGGCACGCCCGCCTACGTCTACGACCTGGACGCCGTCGCCGCCGCCTACCGGCGGGTGGCGGCCGCCTTCGAGCCACTGGGCGCGCGGGTCCTGTACGCGGTCAAGGCCAACGCCAACCTGGCCGTGCTCGCCACCCTGGCCGGGCTGGGGTCCGGCTTCGACGTGGTCAGCGGCGGGGAGCTGGTCCGGGTGCTGCGGGCCGGCGGCGACCCGGAGGCGTGCGTGTTCGCCGGCGTCGGCAAGACCACCGAGGAGCTGGCCCTGGCCGTCGGCCACGGCGTCACCGTGCACGTGGAGTCGGCCGACGAGCTCGACGCTATGGCGGCGGTGGCGGCCCGGCTGGAGCGGCCGGCCCGGTTCGCGATCCGCGTCAACCCCGACGTCGAGGTCGACACCCACGTCAACATCCAGACCGGCCACGACGAGGCCAAGTTCGGCGTCCCGGTCGCGGTCGCCCACGAGCTGCTGGGCCGGGCCGCCCGGGGCGAGCTGCCCCTGTGCCACCCGGTCGGGGTCCACGTCCATGTCGGCTCCCAGCTCCCCGACCCCGAGGGCGTTGCCGCCGGGGCCAGGGTCGGGCTGGAGGTGCTCGAGGCCGGACGGGCGGCCGGCCTGGAGCTGGACTGGCTGGACGTCGGCGGCGGGCTGCCGGTGGACTACGCCGGCGGGTCGGCCCTCGGGCCCGAGCTGTTCGCGGCCGCGCTGGCGCCGCTGCTGGCCGGGAGGAACGTCCGGCTGGCGGTCGAGCCGGGCCGGGCCCTGGTGGCCAGGGCCGGCGCCCTGGTGGCCGGCGTCCTGTACCGCAAGCACCGCAGCGCCGGGCGCATGCTGGTGGTCGACACCGGCATGCACCACCTGCTGCGGCCGGCCCTGTACCAGGCGGTGCACCGGGTGCGGCCGCTGCGGGCGGCCCCGCTGGCCGGCCCGACCGAGGTGGTCGGCCCCATCTGCGAGTCCACCGATGTGCTCGCCACCGAGGCCGACCTGCCCGACCTTCACCCCGGCGAGCTGGTCGCCTTCATGGACGCCGGCGCCTACGGCATGACCATGGCCAGCAACTACAACGGCCAGCCGCGCCCGGCCGAGATCGTGGTCGCCGGCGGCGTGGCCAGGGTCGCCCGCCGCCGCGAGACCTGGGAGGAGCAGTTGACCTGGGAGACGGGGACCGGCGCGGCCGTCGCCGCCACCCGCGGACCGGCCGGCACGCTCGGCTGGTAGCCAGGCGGTCGGACCGGTGGTCTACCATGGTCAGGGCACAGGTCTGGTGGTGGTTGCAGCGGCATGGCCGACGTCCTGCTCGACGATGTCTCCCGGGTGTTCCCAGACGGCTTCGCGGCCGTCTCGCACCTGAGCCTGCACGTCCGCGACGCCGAGCTGCTGACGATCGTCGGCCCCAGTGGCTGCGGCAAGAGCACCGTCCTCCGGCTGATCGCCGGCCTCGACCCGCTCGGCGGCGGCACCATCAGCATCGGCGGCCGGGTGGTCAACCAGCTGACCCCGGGCGAGCGCAACGTGGCCATGGTGTTCGAGGCCGCCGCCCTCTACCCGCACCTGACCGCCGCCCAGAACCTCCGCTTCGGGCTGGCCCTGCGCAAGCTGCCGGCCGACGAGATCCAGCAGCGGGTCGAGGCCGAGACCCGGGTGCTGCGGCTGGGGCGCTTCCTGGACCGCAAGCCGAAGACCCTGTCGGCCGGGCAGCGCCAGCGGGTGGCCGTCGGGCGGGCCACCGTGCGGGTCCCGGACGTGTTCCTGCTCGACGAGCCGCTCACCCACATGGACGCCGGCGAGCGCATCCGGCTCCGCACCGAGCTGGCCCAGCTCCAGCACGGCCTCGGCGTCACGGCCATCTACGTCACCCACGACCAGTCCCAGGCCATGGCCATCGGCGACCGGGTCGCGGTCATGCGGGCCGGCCGGATCGAGCAGCTCGACGAGCCGAGGACGCTCTACCTGCGCCCGGCCAACACCTTCGTGGCCAGCTTCATGGGCGAGCCGGCCATGAACCTGGTGGCCGGCTTCATCGAGGAGGAGGCCGGCCGGACCTTCGTGGTCCTTGGCGGCCAGCGCCTGCCCTTCCCCGGTACCCCGTCGGGGCTGATGCGGGGCCGGAGCGGGCCCGTGACCGTCGGCATCCGGCCCGAGCACGTGACCGACGCCGGCTCCGAGCCCGGCCTGCCGGTGCTGTTCTCGACCGCCGCCCGGATCGAGCGCCTCGGCCACGAGCTGCTGGTCAGCTGCCCCATCGCCACCAACTCGGTCACCGTCGTCGACCACCCAGGGGTCGAGCAGCGCCCCGGCGGCCAGGCCCACCTGATCGCCCGCTTCCCCCGCGGCCACCCCGTCCGCCGCGACGACCGGGTCGAGCTGGCCGTCGACGTGAGCCAGCTGTCCCTGTTCGACCCCACCACCGGCCAGGCCCTCTGGAACCCGGCGGCCTAGTCACCCGACCCGGTCGACCCGCATCAGCATGGGGGCGCGGGGGCGGAGGGCGACGGCCGCCTCGACCTCGGCCGGGCGGGCCGGCAGCAGGCTGAGGCGGTAGCGCTGGGCGACCATGGCCACCACCAGGGGGAGCTGGAGCATGGCGAAGCCCTCGCCGATGCAGCGGCGGGGGCCGCCGGAGAAGGGGAAGAAGGCCATGCGGTGGCGCCCACGGGCCGTCTCGGGGGCGAACCGCTCCGGCTCGAAGCCCTCCGGGTTGTCCCAGAAGCCGGGGTGGCGGTGGGTCACGTACGGGCAGAGGGCGACGTTGGTCCCGGCCGGGATGCGGTAGCCGCCGACCTCGTCGTCGGCCACAGCCCGGCGCAGCACCAGGTAGATGGGCGGGTACAGGCGCATCGCCTCCTGCACGACCATGGAGGTGTTCGCCAGGCGGCCCAGGTCGGCCACGGCCGGCGGGCGGCCGCCGAGGACCTCGTCGACCTCTGCCCGCAGGCGCCGCCAGGCCGCCGGGTGGGTCGAGAGCAGGTACCAGGTCCAGGTCAGCGCCGAGGCGATGGTGACGTGGCCGGCGATGAAGAAGCTGATCGTCTCGTCGCGCACCTGCTTGTCGGTCAGGCCGGCCCCGGTCTCCGGGTCGATGCCCTCGACCAGCATGCTGACCAGGTCCTCGCCGCCGGGCGAGCGCCGGCGCTCGGCGATCAGCGGGTACAGGATCGAGTCGAGCAGCTCCAGGCGGCGCTTGAAGCGGCGGGTCGAGGGCAGCGGCAGCCGGGCGGTGTCGACCACCGAGGTCAGCACCGAGTTGGCGAAGGCCAGGATCTCGCCGACGGCCGGGCCGGCCCGGTCGAGGTCGCGCCGCCAGTCGGTCTGGAACAGGGACGCGGCCAGGTTGGCCAGGCTGACCCTGACCATCTCCGACTCGACCTCCAACGGCCGGCCGGCGTCGGCGTTGACCGCCCAGGAGTCCAGCACCTCGGAGGTGGCCTCGACGAACTGCCGCCCGTAGCCCTCCAGCGAATGGCGCCGGAACGCGGGCTGGGCCATGCGCCGGGAGCGGACCCAGGCGGCCCCCTCGGCCCCGACCAGGCCGCCGCCCACGATCGCCTGGAGCCGGTCGCGCACGAACGGCGGCCGCGGGTAGTTGGCCGCGTTGTCCTGGAGCACCTGCTTGACCGCGTCCGGGTGGACCAGCAGGTACAGGGTCAGGGGGCCGCGGAAGCGGACCGTGTCGCCGTAGCCCCGCCAGGCGTCGAGGAACGCGTGCACGTTGTCCCGGCGGATCTCGGGGATGCTCCCCAGCAGCAGATTCCCCCTGGGCCCGGGGGGCGTGCGGCCATCCGCCGTCGCGGCCAGCTCGGCCTCCGTCTGCTCGTTCCCGATGATCGGCACCTCCGGGAGCTACGGCCTGTTTACCATTTCCCTCCCCATCCGGGAACCGCCCCGGTCGCCAGGGGCCGGTCACGGGTTCGCGGTACGATCCGGCCATGCGCCTCGTGATCGCCCGTTGCAGCGTCGACTACACGGGACGGCTCAGCGCCCACCTCCCCCTGGCGACCCGGCTGCTGCTGGTCAAGGCGGACGGCTCGGTGCTGGTGCACTCCGACGGCGGGGCGTACAAACCCCTCAACTGGATGTCGGCGCCGTGCACCCTGGTCCAGGAGCCCGGCGCCTGGCGGGTCACCAACCGGACCGGCGAGTCGATGACCATCCAGATCACCGAGATCCTGCACGACTCCTCCCACGACCTCGGGGTCGACCCCGGCCTGGTCAAGGACGGGGTCGAGCGCCACCTCCAGGAGCTGCTGGCCGACCGCTGCGCCGTCCTCGGCGACGGCTGGTCGCTGGTCCGCCGCGAGTACCCCACCGACATCGGCCCGGTCGACCTGCTCTGCCGCGACGAGCAGGGCGGGTATGTCGCCGTCGAGATCAAGCGCCGCGGCGAGATCGACGGCCTGGAACAGCTCGCCCGGTACCTGGAACGCCTCCGCCCCGCTCTCGGCGCCGTCCGCGGCGTCCTCGCCGCCCAGGCCTTCACCCAGCAGGCCAGGACCCTGGCCGCCGCCCGCGGCATCAACTGCGTCGCCCTCGACTACGACGCCCTCCGCGGCATGGAGCCGAACACCCCCACCCTGTTCTAGGCCTCGGGTGGTTGACAGCCGGAGTGGGCACGACGATCCTTGCCGGGCGCTGGTCTTGCAACGAGGGAATCCGGTGTGAATCCGGAGCTGCCCCGCAGCGGTATGTGGGAACGACAGCCGTCACCGAGGCGCCGCACGCGCTCCTCGGTCCAGCACTGAGCCAGACAGTCTTGGGAAGCGACGGCCGGTAGGAACCCGGCGCGGCCTCGACCGCGCCGCCCGCCCACGAGCCCGAAGACCTGCCAGCGCCCGCGCGGGAGCGCGGCCAGTCCAGGCCTCGAGGGAGGGCTCATGACAAGTCGTTCGACCGTTCACGGGTTCCCGCGGATCGGTGACCGCCGGGAGCTGAAGACCGCCACCGAGGGCTACTGGGCCGGCCGGGTGCCGGCCGAGGAGCTGGAGGCGACCGCCAGGGAGCTGCGCCGCCAGGCGTGGACATTCCTCCGCGACGCCGGGCTCGGGCAGATCCCCTCCAACCACTTCTCGCTCTACGACCAGGTGCTCGACACCTGCGTCCTGGTGGGCGCCGTGCCCGAGCGCTACGGCGACGCCGGCGGCGACGTCGGCCTGGACACCTACTTCGCCA
>Ga0307302_10000684_pt1 | contig 14945 bp, 13 predicted proteins | sample ER_DNA_183_FD_194490 | JGI IMG/M metagenome (GOLD analysis project Ga0307302, IMG submission 194490) | Bulk soil microbial communities from the East River watershed near Crested Butte, Colorado, United States - ER_DNA_183 | ecosystem: Environmental > Terrestrial > Soil > Floodplain | place...
GCCTTCCAGCAGAAGCTTGGCTATTTGCGCGACGTCGAGGCCAAGGTCGGCGCGACCAACCTCGGCGAGCAGGCGTTGTCCCATGTCACGCTCGGCGTGATCGACGAGAAGTGGAAGGACCATCTGTACGATCTCGACCAGCTGCGCGAAGGCATCTACTACCGTGCCTGGGGGCAGAAGGACCCGCTCGTCGAGTACAAGCAAGAAGCCTACGAGATGTTCGTCGGCCTGATGAACGATCTGCAGACGACGTTCTCGGAACGGTGGCTCAAGCTGCAGATCGAGATTGGCCCCCCGCGCGGGGGCCCAAGCCAATCGGTGACCGGCCCGATCGGAGGGCAGCCGAAGAAAAGGCCGGGGCCAATGACGGCGTCGAAACCGGCCGCAGACGGTCTCGTATCGAGTGGCAATCCGCCGCCACTGCCCAAGCCGGAGCCGGGCTTCGCACCCAGCCCGTACGCCGGTGTGGGACGCAACGATCCGTGTCCCTGTGGCAGCGGCAAGAAGTTCAAGAAATGCCACGGAGCAGGGGCGTAAACCGGAGCGACGTGCGTAGAGGTCAGGTAGGGGCGCAGCATGCTGCGCCCCTACCCATTTCTGGTCGTTGTTCTAGTGTGGCGTCAAGACCGAATTACCCGAAGCGTCCGCCGCAATGGTGAACCGCCCGACGCTACGTCCCAGCTCCTGACCGGCATCGATGTCGAACCGGTAGTGGATGCCGCCGTACATCCGCGACAGCCCTGCCTCCGCGACCATGGCGTCCAAGTGATCGCGCTGCTCCGGGAAGAAGGTGCTCAGCACCTCCGCCCCCGATGCGGAGAGGCAGCTGTGGCCGGAGGGATATGACGGACCGTACCGAAGCGATCGCCTTCTGACTCAAAACGCACAATTCCCCGGTGCCGGTGCATCCAGACGCGTTGCACTGCCCGCGGGTACGAAGAAGGTCGCCACTGCGGTTGCTTCAACAGTGCCCTCGTTGCGCGCTATCCCTACCATCCCGCCGTTCTCAAAGAACGTGGTACCAGCAGGGTGCACATGCGGGGAACAGCTAGGGTCGTCACCCATGTAAAACGTGATCGTTCCGGTTGTCACCGTCACCAGGACGGGGCCGGGATGATAATGCCAACCTGAATGGCCCCCGGGTGCGACGACAATTCGCACGACTACGATGTCGGTGTTATCGTGCGACTTGAGCTCGGCGTCATAGTCACCGGCTTTGGATTGAATGTGAAACGTGCCGAGGTTGCCGCGTGCGAGGAGCGTCGGCGCGAAGTCAACGGCGACCGTAAAACTCGGCGGCTCGGTCAGCGCAGGCTTGGCAGCCTCCCCGCGGGTCGCCGAGTCACTGCATGCGAACACTCCGGTAGCGAGGGCGAGCGCTGACAACATCAGGGAAATCCGTTCGAGCTTTGACATGTGAACTCCCATCGGGCACGCCAGTTAGCCAGCTACCCGGCAGGCCGGCCCACACCGGACGGGAAACGCGCTGGCGATGACCTCTGCCAGGCGTACATTGACCAGACTAGCGCCGGCCAGTGACCCAGCCGTGATCGAGGTGTGACTTGGCCGCCTCCGGCGCCTCTGCCGCGGGCGGTTCAAAGCATGATTGAGTTGCGGACGCTGGGAGCGCTGGACCTGAAGGCGGCCGACGGACATCCGGTCCATTCGATCCTCGCCCAGCCCAAGCGGCTCGCCCTGCTCGCCTACCTCGCCGCTCAGAATGATCACGGTGCCCGTCGTGATTCCGTCGTGGCGCTGTTTTGGCCCGAGCTCGATACCGCGCACGCCCGTGGGGCGCTGCGCCAATCGCTGCGGTTTCTCCGTCGCGAGTTGGGCGACGGCATCCTCAATGGTCACGGTGACGAAGGAGTCGGCTTCGAGCCGGCGACGCTGTGGTTTGACGCGCTCGCATTCCAGCAAGCGTGTGACGCTGGGGAACCGGCACGAGCGCTACAACTCTATTGCGGCGATTTCCTCGCCGGCTTCTTCGTCACCGGTGGATCCGCGGAGCTCGAGCGCTGGATCGGGGGCGAGCGCCTGCGCCTGCGCCGGCTGGCGGCTCGATCGGCGGCGGTGGTGGCGCGGCGCGCCGAGCGGGACGGCGATCTCGCGGCGGCGACGAGCGCGGCACGCCAGGCTGTCGCGTTCGATCTCGACGACGAACCCGCCCTCGCGCGGCTCATCGAGTTGCTGGACCGATCCGGAGACCGGGCCGGTGCGCTGAACGCATTCGAGACGTTCCGACGCGGGTTGCTGCAGCAGTATGACGCGACGCCGTCGCCGGAGACCGACGCCCGAATCCAGGCCATTCGCGCACGACAGACGCCGTTTGCCGCGGCCGCGCCGCGGCCCGGACCAGTCACGACGCCCCTCACTCCGGCGCAACGTCGGCCGTGGCGACGTGTGTTGTCGCTCGTCGTCGGTGGCGCATTCGCGACCGCGATCGTCTGGTGGCTGGTCGGCTCCGGAGCACGCCCGACCTCCGTCACGATTCTTCCCCTCAGCAATGCCACGCGCGACACCACGCTCACGTATCTGACCGCCGGGATGGCGGAGGGGGTGACCGCTGCCCTGTCACGCGTCCCCGGGCTGCGCGTGGCTGATCGCGCGGAGGATGTTCTCGCCTGGACGCTCCGAAGCGCGGGCGACTCTCTGAGCCTCGCGGTCGAGTTGCGACGTGGGGCCACCGGCGCACGGCGGTGGAGCAGGGAATTCCCCTTGTCGGCGTCGGGCGCGCTCGCCGTCGAGGGGCAGGTGGTCGGCGACGTCGTACGGGACTTGCGACCCCGCGCTGCCGACTCTGTTGATCTGCAGCAGCTGCATCGAACGACCACGAGCGCCGATGGCTATCTGCTCTACCTCCAGGGCAGGTACTTCTTGGGGAGACGCAGTTCGGAGTCCATTGCGCGAGCGCGCGGCCTGTTCGCTCAAGCCATCGAGCGGGACCCGGTCTATGCGGCCGCGTACGCCGGCCTGGGGTACTCGTACGTTGGACTGGCGTACTACTGGGCCATGCCGTCGCGCGAGGCATTTCCCCTCGCGGAGGCCGCGGCCCGCCGCGCGCTCCAGATCGATTCCACGCTCGGCTTCGCGTACGCGATCGTCGCAGAGGCGACGGCGAGCTTTCATCGGCAGTGGGCGGCCGCCGAACCACTGTTTCGCCGCGCTCTAGAGCTGGATCCGAACGACCCGGAGCCGCACCAGATGTTCGGCGTCTATCTTCGGACCCTCGGACGCTTCGACGAAGCCGAGGCCGAGACACGTCGGGCCATCGAGCTGGATCCACTGACCCGCCACTTCTCGTATCAGCTGGGCCGGGTCCTGGCATGCGCGGGTCGTCCAGCGGACGCAGCGGCGCAGTTCGAGAAGCAGTTGGCGCTCGATTCGATTTATCCGCCGGCCCACTATGAGCTTGCGAAGGCCCTCGCCAGCCAGGGAGACTACAACGCGGCACTGAACGAGCTTGCGACCGGCGCCCGGCAGTTGGGCGACACCGCATACCAGCGTCTCATCCACGGTAGCCGGGGGAGCGCCGGCTACACAGCAGCGCGCTTGCTCGGGGCGACCCGATCCCTCGAGCGGCTGCGGATGCGAGCGAAGCGCGGATTCGTTCCACCGGCCGCTTTCGCTCGCGAGTACATCCTCCTCGGGCAGCGTGAGGAGTCCATAGCTTGGCTGCGGCGAGCGTTCGAGGAGGGCGATGTCAATTTGACGGCCGCGCTTAGCTGCGAACCGGAGTACGCCCCGCTCCGGGCTGACCCGCGGTTTCGGGATCTACGTCGTCGCATGGGACTGCGGTAAGGCGCTCTTCGCTGCGTTGTCGAGGTACGCGAGGCGAGACCGACCTGACTAGTTTGGAAGGATGGGGGGAAAACGTAGGGGCGCAGCATGCTGCGCCCCTACACATTTCTGGTCGTTGTTCTAGTGTGGCGTTAAGATCGAATTCCCCGAAGCGTCCGCCGCAATGGTGAACCGCCCGACACTACTTCCCAGCTCCTGACCGGCATCGATGTCGAACCGGTAGTGGATGCCGCCGTACATCCGCGACAGCCCTGCCTCCGCGACCATGGCGTTCAAGTGATCGCGCTGCTCCGGGAAGAAGGTGCTCAGCACCTCCGCCCCCGATGCGGAGAGGCAGCTGTGGCCGGAGGGATATGACGGGTGGTTGGGTTTTCCGACGGCGGCGACAACCGTGATCAGCGCGTCCGCCTGCCACGGGCGGATGAACCAGAACGTCTCCTTCGCGTCCCAGCAACCGATCTGCGCGTCGAACATCGTCGCGCTGAGCAGGGCGTAGAGATGGGTGGCTTCACGCTCAGATAGGGCGTGCGCATTGATGCCGTCGGTGCCAACCTGAATCCAGAACCCGGCAGTGGTCGGCGTACCGACGCTCAACGCCCAGTAGGCGGCGATCCCGATCTGCTCGGCGGTGCGGGTATCGGAGATCTGCCGGATTTCGTCGCGCGCCGTCACGAACGCCGCAGACCCAAACGCCGGCGGTGGTCCCGGCCGGAACTGGCTTGCGGAAGTCAGGAACCAGGGTGTCACCCCCGGCAGCTGCCCGCCCGCGATCGTCGCGGGGGTGGTCGTATTGCTGATCCAGAAGCCGGGCCCCACGGGAATGGTCCCGCTGAACGGTGTGCTAAACCCGTCACCCCGAGCTCGCACAACGATTCCGGCCCCGACCGCGCGACCGATTGCTTCACCAAGTGTGAATGCGGGGTGTGGTCCACCGGGGCCGGCATTCGCCTGCGTCGTGACCAGATCCTCCAGCGCCTGTGCCTGACTAGGGAAGATGTACGTGAGCACGACTGCCGAGGCGCCTGCGACGGCGCCACGGTCTGCCTCAAACTGCGCTCGGCCGCCGAGGCCTTGGGCTTCGGCTCGTTGCACGGCTATGTACTGCGCGACACCCAGCAGAGGATACGCGTGCGTTGCAGATTGGGCGTTAAAGCCCGCTTGGCTAACAAGCGTGGCGGCCCTCGCCTGCCATGCCGGGCTTGCGAGACCGGGGGTGAACGGCACGCCGCTGCGCGATGCCGAAACGCTCAAGCCAATTGGGTTTGGAGCTCGGTCGGTGCACGCCGACACGACGACGGCCAGCAGAGCCGCGATTCTACCGGATGAGACACGCATGAGCTTTCCTCGAGGTTGGAGTGTACGACGGGGACGTCGTCGCCTCGTGGATGGGTGCGGAAGGCACGGGGTGGCACTTCAATTTCGCTCCGAAATCGACCTGCCGTTAGGCGCCGGACGGCGTAATTCTGGCTATGTCCGATCGACGACGTCTGCCTAGTGTTTCCCAATGCCGCTGCGTCTTTCCGAGCACCTCGAACGGGACCGGCCGCGCGAGCGTTTCTGGGCCGTCGGCCCCGGCGCGTTGACGGCGCAAGAGCTTCTGGCCATTCTCCTTGGAACGGGGACGCGAGGGCAGGATGCCCTCGCCGTGGCCGGTGAGATCCTGTCGCGCGGCGATGGCTCGCTGCGGCGGCTGTCCACCCGGCCGTGGGCGGAACTGGCCAGGATTCCAGGCGTGGGGCGCGCCAAGGCCGCCAGGCTGGCGGCGGCCATCGAGTTGGGACGCCGGATCGCGACGGAAGCCGAACCGCCCCCCGAGCGGATTCGCGGACCGGGCGACGTGCAGCGTTACTATGGACTGCGCCTGCGGGACCTCGCGGTCGAGGAGTTTCACGTCCTCGCGCTGGGGAGCCAGAGCCAGATTCTGGCGGATCTACTGATCACGCGGGGCATTCTGAACAGCTCGTTGGTGCACCCGCGGGAGGTGTTTCGGGCGGCGATCGCCGAGGCGGCGGCTGGGATCATCGTGGTGCACAACCATCCCAGCGGTGATCCCACGCCCTCAGCGGACGATCGGGCGGTGACGCGCCAGCTCGTGGATGCCGGGCGCGTGCTCGATGTGCCCGTGTACGATCACGTGGTGATTGGTGGGGGAGAGCGGTACGTGAGCTTCGCGGAGGCAGGGCTATTGTGACGAGTACGGCGCCGATTCTCGCGCCCGAGCTGGCGAAAGCGGTCGCCGCACAACGCGACCGCCTCGACCTCGAGGTGCTGTCGCGCGCCTACCGCATGAGCGCGCAGGCGCATCAGGGACAAAAGCGCTTGTCCGGCGACGACTTCGTGTCCCACAGCGTCGCCGTCGCGACGATTCTCGCCGAGCAGCAGATGGACACGACGACCATCGCCGCGGCGCTGCTGCACGACGTGGTCGAGGACTCCGATGTCACCCTGGACCTGCTGCGCCGCGACTTCGGCAATGAAGTCGCCGATCTGGTGGACGGCCTCACCAAGATCTCGACGCTCAACTTCCGTTCCACCGCCGAGGAGCAGGCGGAGAACTACCGCAAGCTGCTGATGTCGGTGGCACGCGACGCGCGCGTCATCATCATCAAGCTGGCCGACCGGCTCCACAACATGCGCACGCTCGACCCGCTGCCGCCGGACAAGCGCAAGCGGATCGCGTTGGAAACGCGCGAGCTGTACGCGCCGCTGGCGCATCGCTTCGGCATGGCCGGCGTGAAGGCGGAGCTCGAGGACCTGGCTTTCAAGTATCTCGAGCCCGACGACTACAAGCAGCTCGCGAAGCATGTGAAGGCGCGGCGCGTCGAGCGCGACCGTACGATCGAGCGCATGCGCGCGCCGCTCTCCGACGAGCTGCGGCGCGCCGGCATCGCCGGCTGGGAGATCGTGGGCCGGCCCAAGAACCTGTGGTCCATCTTCAAGAAGATGAAGAAGCGCGGCAAGCCGTTCGAGGAGATCTACGATCTGCTCGCGGTGCGCGTCCTGGTGAACAACATCACCGACTGCTACCACGTGCTCGGCATCATCCATCACACGTGGACCCCGCTGCAGGAGCGGATCAAGGACTACATCGCGAGTCCCAAGTCCAACGGCTACCAGTCGCTCCACACCACCGTGTTCGGGCCCGCCGGCCAGCTCTACGAGATCCAGATCCGCACCCGCGACATGCATCGCACCGCCGAGTACGGTATCGCCGCGCATTGGCTGTACAAGGAGAACGGCAAGAGCGCCGACGAGCTCGATCACCATCTGTCGTGGTTCCGGCAATTGATCGAGCTGCAGCAGGACGCCCACAGCCCTGAGGAGTTTCTCGAGTTCCTGAAAATCGACCTGTATCAGGACGAAATCTTCGTCTTTACGCCGGCCGGCGACGTCAAGCGGCTGCCGAAGAGCGCCACGCCGATCGATTTCGCGTTCATGGTGCACACCGAAGTAGGCCAGCACTGCAACGGCGCCCGCGTCAACGGCCGCATCGCGCCGCTGCATCGGCCGCTGCGCAACGGCGACACGATCGAAGTCCTCACCTCTCCGCAGGCCAAGCCGTCGCGGGATTGGCTGGCGCACGTGCAGACCGGGCGGGCGCGTCAGAAGATTCGCCAGTGGATCAAGCAGGAGGAGCAGGAGCGCAGCGTGACGCTCGGCCGGGAAATCCTCGGTCGCGAGATCCGGCGCCGGCGCCTCGATCCGCCGACTCCCGAGCAGCTGGCGCAAGCCGCCCAGAAGCTGGGACTCGGCGCCGCCGAGCAGGTGGAGACGGCGATCGGCCGCGGGGATGTGCAGATCGGGCAGATGATCAACGCACTGTACCCCGACATCCCGGCGGACGAACAGCACTCGCCGAAGCCGACGGCATTTGGGCGCGTCATCGAGCGGCTGCGGCTGGGCCGCGGCATCAAGATTCATGGCGTCGAAGGCCTGATGGTGCGCTACGCGCAGTGCTGCCAGCCTGTCCCGGGCGATCCAGTCGTCGGCTACGTCACCCAGGGGCGCGGCATCTCCATCCACCGCAATGATTGCCCCAACCTGCTGACCCTCTCGGGCGATGAAGAGCGCCGGGTCGAAATCGACTGGCGCGAGGTGGAGGGGGAGACGTTCGTCGTCCGGCTCGCGGTGAGCGGCGAGGACCGCCGCGGGCTCTACGCGGATATCTGCGAGGCGATCAGCGGTACGGGCACGAACATCCGCAGCGCCGAGCTCGCGTCCAAGGACGGTGTCGTCTTTGGGTCGGTCCTGGTGGAGGTCGAGAACAACACCCACCTGCACAAGGTCCTGAAGGCGGTCCGCAAGGTGAAGGGTGTGACGGAGATTGCGCGGCGGGATTCGAGCGGTCCCGCTGAAGTCGTCGTCGGTTAGGTTTCCCTCCTATGCCTTTCGAGCTCGGAAACGCCCCGCCGCCCGCGGGTGATCAGCCTCGCGCCATCCGCGAGCTGAGCGCCGGACTGCGCCGGGGCGACAAATATCAGACCTTGCTCGGCGTCACCGGCTCGGGCAAGACCATGACGATGGCGCACGTCCTCGCCGACATCGGCAAGCCGACGCTGGTGCTGTCGCACAACAAAACGCTCGCTGCGCAGCTGTACGGCGAGCTGAAGACATTCTTCCCGTCCAACGCGGTCGAATTCTTCATTTCCTACTACGACTACTACCAGCCCGAGGCGTACGTGCCGTCGACCGACACGTATATCGCCAAGGATTCGTCCATCAATGACGACATCGAGCGCCTGCGGCTGCGGGCGACGTCGAGTCTGATGGAGCGCGACGACGTCATCATCGTCGCGAGCGTCTCGGCGATCTACGGCCTCGGCGACCCCGAGCTGTATCGAGAGCTGCTCGTGACCGCGCAAAAGGGCGAAACGCGAGGCCGGGACGCCCTGCTCGCCGATCTCGTCGCCGTGCAGTATCAGCGCAACGACGTGGGCTTCGAACGCGGGACGTTTCGGGTGCGCGGCGATACGGTGGAGGTCTTCCCGGCGTACGACGAGCAGGCCGTGCGGATCGAGTTCTGGGGGGACGAGATCGAGCGCATCGCGAAGATCGATCCGTTGACCGGGAACGTCATCCGGCCGATGGACCGCTCCGCGATCTATCCGGCGACGCATTTCGTTACCCAACGGGCCACGATCGAGCGCGCTGTCACCCGGATCCGGGCCGAGCTCGCGGAGCGTCTGACGGAGCTGCGCGCGCAAAACAAGCTGCTGGAAGCACAACGACTCGAGTCCCGCACCCACTTCGACATCGACATGCTGATGGAAGTGGGACGGTGCGCGGGCATCGAGAACTACTCGCGGCTGTTCAGCGGTCGCCAGCCGGGCGAGCGACCGGCATGCCTGCTCGACTACTTTCCGGACGACTATCTCTGCATCATCGACGAGTCGCACCAGACGTTGCCGCAGCTCGGCGCCATGTACGAAGGCGACCGCTCGCGCAAACAGACTCTGGTGGATTACGGCTTCCGACTCCCGTCCGCGCTCGACAACCGGCCGCTCCGATTCGATGAGTTCATGGGGCTGGTGCCGCGCATGGTGTTCGTCTCGGCGACGCCGGGGCAAGACGAGCTGCAGCTCTCGGGGGGCGTCATCGTCGAGCAGATCATCCGGCCGACGGGGCTGATCGACCCCACCGTCGAAATCCGGCCCGTGGCGGGGCAGGTGGACGACCTGCTCGGCGAAATCCGGCTGCGCGAAAAGAAGAACGAGCGCATCCTGGTCACGACGCTGACCAAGCGTATGGCGGAAGACCTCACCGATTACCTGCAGCAGCATGGCGTACGGGTGCGCTATCTACACTCGGAGATCGACGCGATCGAGCGGGTGGAGATCATCCGGGGCCTGCGCCTCGGCGAGTTCGACGTCCTGGTGGGAATCAACTTGCTACGCGAAGGGTTGGACTTGCCCGAGGTTTCCCTCGTCGCGGTGCTGGACGCCGACCAGGAGGGCTTCCTCCGATCGGATCGGTCGTTGATCCAGACCGTGGGGCGGGCGGCGCGCCACGTCAGCGGCAAAGCCATTCTGTACGCCGATCGCGTCACCGGCTCGATGGAGCGGGCGCTGAAAGAGATGGACCGACGCCGCGAGACACAGGTCGCGTACAACGTCGCGCACGGCATCACGCCGCGGTCCATCGTCAAATCGGTCGGCGACATCCGCGCGGGTCACGAAGCCCGGCCCTGGCGAAATCCGCCGCCCCGCCGATGCCAGCGAGCGCGAGACCCTCATCCGCATGCTGGAGCAGCAGATGCAGGCCGCCGCCGAGGAGCTCGATTTCGAGCTGGCGGCCGTGTTGCGCGATCAGCTCCTGGAGCTCAAGGCCGATGCGCCTCTCCGCGAGCGAGCTCAGCCGGTTCGGTGAGGACCTCGGCCGCCAGCTCCGCGCGCCCGCGGTGATCGGGTTGTCGGGAGAGCTGGGGACGGGGAAGACGACACTCGTGCAGGCCATCTGCCGCGGCCTGGGAGCCACAGCGCGTGCCACGAGCCCGACGTACGCGCTCGTCCATCATTACCATGCCGGTGCGACGCCGGTCTACCATATCGATTGCTACCGCCTCCGTCATCCCGACGAAGCACGTGATCTTGGCTTCGACGACATGGTTCGCGAAGGCGCCATCATGCTGATCGAGTGGCCTGAGCGCGCAGGGGATTGGGCTCCTCCGCTCGATCGGCACTTCCGGCTGTCCTACGATTCTGATCCCGGGAATCGCGTGCTTGAGGAATGATCCGTGGCTGGCCATCGATACGGCGACGGACGTCGCGAGTGTGGCGGTCCGCGTTCGCGAGCAAACGTTCGCGCGGTCGATTCGCGGCGCACGCCAACATGCCGCGCAGATCGTGCTTCTTGTCCAAGAGGTACTCGGGCTCGCGCAGCTGTCACTCACGCAGATCGGAGGAGTGATTGTCGGCGACGGACCTGGCGGCTTTACGGGGCTGCGTATCGGGTGGGCCGCCGCAAAGGGTCTCATTCAAGAGCGCCAACTCCCCCTGATCGCGATTCCCTCGCTGCTTGGAGCCGCTCACGCCGCCGGCGTGAAGAACGTTGCGGTATGCTATGACGCGTTACGCGGCCAGGTGTTCGGCGCGATCTATGCCTTTGACGGCGATGAGGTGAAGACGCTCGTCGCGCCAGACCTGTTTACGATCCCCACGCTTGCCGTGCGGGCGCGAACGCGCCCGGATCTCGTGGTGGGAGACGGCGCGGAGCGGTATAGCGAAACCGTCGTCGCCTGGACCGGACGCGCCCCCGTCGGCATCGCCGCCCTACCGCCCATCGCGGGATCACTGCTCGCGCTCTTTTCTTTTGACGGAGCGCGCCGCGCGATTGAAGATCCGCGGGCTGTCGAGCCGGTATATGGCCGGCCCGCCGAAGCTCAGGTGAAATGGGAGGCGCGCTACGGCCGACCCCTACCGAATTCGTCCCGCTAGCCTGAGCGATGTAGCGGCGGTCCGCGCGATTGAGCAAGAGGTCTTCGCCGATCCGTGGTCCGCACAGGATTTCACGGACTGCGTGACATCCGATGCACTCTTTCTGGTCGCCGAGGCGGAGCGTAGCAAAGCGATCGGCGGCTACGTCGTGGCGTTCGACGCAGCGGACGAGGGGGAGATCCTGAACCTGGCCGTCGCGCCGGCGGGTCGGCGTCAGGGGTTGGGACGCGCACTCGTGCAACAGATTCTCGCGGCTCTGACGACGCGCGGAGCCCGCGAGATCTACCTCGAGGTGCGCGAATCGAATGCCCCGGCTCGCGCCCTGTATGCCGCCCATGGCTTCAAGGAGCTCAGCCGCCGGAAGCAGTATTACCGGCGGCCGGTCGAGGACGCGATCGTGCTGAGACTTGATGCATAACTTCGGTACAAGTGGCGTATCTTTGGTTGACAGAATGACTTGCGATTTATATAGTGTGTGGCACCCTTGGGCCCTAACCCGCTTCATCGTCGGAGGTTGTTGTGAGCCGCAGTCTCAATAAGGTCCAACTCATCGGGAATCTGGGTGCGGATCCCGAGGTACGCAGCACGAATAACGGCTCCCGCGTGGCGACCCTTTCGGTGGCGACCAGCCGCCAATGGACCGGCAACGGGGGCGAAAAGCAGGAAAAGACTGAGTGGCACAGGGTTATCTGCTGGAACAACAAGGGTTCCGGCCTGGCCGACGTCGCCGAGAAGTACCTGAAAAAGGGCGACAAGGTCTATATCGAAGGGCGGATCGAGTACCGGACGTGGGAAGATCGCGAGAAGCAGACGCGCTACGTCACCGAGATCATCGCGCGTGAGTTGATCATGCTGGGGTCCAGAGGCGGGGCCGCCGCGGTTGGTGCCGGGGCGGCGGCTGGGAAGGGGGCCTCGGAAGCTGGCGGCAAAGCCCCAGAGTCGCTCGACGCGTTCCCGGAGGCGCTGGATGAGGAGGACGACGATCTCCCGTTTTGACCGCGCCGTACTACTAGCCCTGGCGGCGTTGCCGCTCATGTGGCGTGTCCTGCCGGCGCAGGACACCACGCAGGCGGCTCAACAACAGGACACGACGCAGGCGGCCGCCGCTTTTCAGGGACAAGTCCCCTCCAGTCACACGGTCTCACGCGGTGAGACGTTGTGGTCCATCTCCCAGATGTACTTCAACGATCCGCTGCTGTGGCCCGAGATCTACCGGCTCAATACTGCCGTGATCGAAGACCCGCACTGGATCTATCCCGGTGAGGTCCTGAATCTCTCGGAGATGGTGAACGTGGCGCAGGGTGGGGATACTGTCATCGCCCGGCCGGACACCACGCCGGCCGCAGCCGACACGGTGCGTGCCGACACCATCGCTGCCATCGTGCCGCTCGATACGGCAGCGATCGACACGATTCCGGCGGACACGGCACAGCTCATCGTCGAACCGCCGCCGCCCACGGTTGCCGAGAGCCGCGAAACGATCTTCGATCGCCGCCGCACGAACCAGCAGGTCGTCCAGGATGTGCTACGCGCCTACGTGCATCAGCCCTATCGTCCGCTCCGTGCCGGTGAGTTCTACGCCGCCGGTTTCCTGAGCGAGCAGGAGCGGTTGCCGTGGGGTCGGGTGCTCGGCGCGACCGCCGTATCGGCGATACCCAGGCTTTCCGATCGTACCTCCGCGACCACATTTCAGGAGATCTCCATCCGGCCGCCGCGCAACGCGTCCTATCATGTCGGCGACTCGTTGCTGGTCGCTCGTATCGACCGAATCATGGACTTCGGCCGTTGGGGCGACGTCGTGGTCCCCACCGCCGTGGCGCGCGTTACGTCGATCCAGGACGAGCAGGTGCTGGCGGTGGTCGTCGCGCAGTTCGACCGCGTCCACGAGAATCAGCTCGCGATGCCGCTCGAGCCGTTCCGCGATCCCGGTCAGGTGCGGCCGACGCCCGTCGAGAAGGGTCTGACAGGCAAGCTGCTGGACGCGCGGGATCCGCATGCGATCGCCGGCGCGCAGCAGTACTTCTTCATCGACAAAGGTCGCCGCGATGGCGTCACGCTCGGCGATGTCTTCGAGGTGTACAGGCCGGCCCAAGGCTATGCGGGAACCGCGTCGGAAGAGGTGCGCGCGGTACTCATGATCGTGCACACGCGGGAACGCTCCGCGACGGGTCTCCTGCTACAAATCAGTCATCCGAGCCTGGACCGAGGTCTTCCGGTACGGTTGATCAAGAAGATGCCTTCCTGAAAGGCGGCCGGGCCCAGCTTTTTAGGACTGGCCCGTATCTGCCGTGATTGTCACCCTGCATCTCGTTGCTCTGGCGCTCTATGGTTTGGCCACGGCACTGACGCTGGCGCCCTTCATGGGGTTGCGGCCGGCGCCGCGCGCCCTTACGATCGCGCTGCCGTGCGCGGGCGCAGCGATACACGTCGTGGGTATTTCGCAGCTCACGCTCGTTGGCCTCGGACCGGCCCTGTCGATGCTGGCGCTCTGTCTCGTGCTGCTCCAGCTCGCGAGCGAAAGACTGCTGCGTGGCTCGGCCGTCTCGTTCTTCGCGGGGCCGCTCGCCACGGGACTCGTGGGACTCGCGATTCTGAGCGGGCTCGCGCCTGGTGCCGAAACCGTCGGGGCCCGCAACACCTGGTTCGTGCTGCACGTCGCGCTCAGCGCGCTCGGCGTCGCCTTGATGGCGCTGGCATTCATCGCCGCGGCTCTCTATCTGCTCCAGTTCCGCGAGCTGAAGGCCCGCCGCTTTGGCCAGATCTTTCAGCTTTTTCCGCCGCTCGAGCTGCTCGATCAACTCAATCGGGTTGCCCTCGTCGCAGGCTTTCCCGCACTGACGCTCGGGGTCCTGCTCGCGCTTGGGTACGGCGCGCAGTTCTCCGGCGGTTTGCACGTGGCAAAGGCGCAAATCGTGTGGGGGATCTTTACGTGGGTCGTGCTCGGCTGGGCCGTCTGGGTGCGCGTCGTCCGCCATTGGGCCGGCCGCCGCGCGGCGCTCGCCAGCATCGCCGGTTTCGGTGCCGTCCTCCTGGTGTACGTCGCCCTGAAGCTGACGCAGCCCGGCGCCGAACGGTTCCTGTGATGGCGGGTCATACGGAGATGGGGATCAAGGTCGTGGGGGTGAACCACCGCACCGCGCCACTCGACGTGCGCGAACGTTTTGCGCACGGCGCGCACGAGGTGCCGGGCGCGCTGGCGCGCGTCATGGCGGCGGGCGCGAGTGGGGGAGTCCTGCTTTCCACGTGCAATCGCACCGAGTTCTATTTGGTCTCGGGCGACGAGCCCGCGCTCGAGGCGGTGTGGTCGCTGCTGGGCGAGCGGCTGCCCTCGGGGGCGCCTCCGGTTGGCGGCGCGCGGGAATATGGGTACATCGCCCGCGATCGGGATGCCGTTCGCCATCTCTACCGGGTGTCGTCGGGACTCGACTCGATGATCCTGGGCGAATCGCAGATCCAGGGACAGGTCCGGGAGGCTTGGGAAGCTTCGCGCGCGCAAGCCGGTCCGGTGCTGCACCGCCTGTTTCAGACGGCACTACACGTCGGGTCACGCGTCCGCACCGAAACGGGCCTGGGGATGGGGACGGCGTCCGCGGCGTCGGCAGGCGTGGCGGTCGCGGGAAAAATCTTCGGCGATCTCGCCGGCCGCAGCGCACTCATACTCGGCGCCGGGGACATGGCCGAACTGGCGGCGACCTGTCTCAGCGACCAGGG